>Ga0326728_10001432_pt1 | contig 84017 bp, 63 predicted proteins | sample MB3enrmetagenome_FD_207602 | JGI IMG/M metagenome (GOLD analysis project Ga0326728, IMG submission 207602) | Lab enriched peat soil microbial communities from McLean, Ithaca, NY, United States - MB31MN | ecosystem: Environmental > Terrestrial > Soil > Wetlands > Peat | place: USA: New York...
TGCCAGTGTGGCCGTGCGCCCTCTCAGGCCGGCTACCGATCATCGCCTTGGTGAGCCGTTACCTCACCAACTAGCTAATCGGCCGCAGCCCCCTCCTCCAGCGACCCTTGCGGGCCTTTGATCCCAACGACCTGCGTCACCGGGATGTGATGCGGTATTAGCCCAGGTTTCCCCAGGTTATCCCCCACTCGAGGGCAGGTTAGCTACGTGTTACTCACCCGTTCGCCACTTTACTCACCCGGATGTATTGCTACACCCAAGCTTTCTCGTTCGACTTGCATGTGTTAGGCACGCCGCCAGCGTTGATTCTGAGCCAGGATCAAACTCTCGTTTGAAACTTGGCTCGCCCGCAGACTGTACGGCCCCGGACCTCCCGATGTCATTGGGAAAAATCAGCCCGGTTTTCTGCCGCCCTGACGAGCGGTTCGGCCTCAGCCTGCAAGCGTTAACTTGTGAGCTCTCCTCCCGATTCAAATCCGGAAGGAGAACATCGTTCCACCCCTTGTCCTGAACTGTACGGTCCAGGGTTTGCCAACGGGGCAGAACGTGTCGCTCAGCATTGGACCCAGTCCTTAAAGGACTCAGTCCGATTGACGTGGCATGCTCAACTCAATTGTCAAAGAGCGTTGTCTCCCGCCGAGGGCGGGGTCCCCACTTGGGGGAAGATTGGAAAGCACCTGACGGCTGGCTTCGCGTGCCAGCCTCGCTAATCTTTCCAGAACTTACTCTGTAGGCGGATTACCTTGCAGAGCAGTTAATAATAATACGCGGTTGTGGGGGGGTTGTCAAGAGGGTTCTTGAAAATAAGTTTGGGCGGGTTGCTTGGGCCTCACGGCCCTGCCCGGCAACCGCCATGTGCGGCAATTTCGGGGTGGAAAGCGCATGGCCAAAGAGATTTTGGAGTAGAATGGGGCCGTGGCCGGGCGGACAAGTGAGAGTCGGCAGTTCGACCCTCCGGAATAAGAAGGCGGCAGTTCCGCAGGTCCGGCTGCCGCACTCCAAGGTGGCCGCGTATGAGCAAAAACTTACTCAAGCATTGGCCGCTGTTTGCCAACGTTGTCATCTTGTGCCTCACCACGGGAGTGATTTCCACCATCTTCATCCTCCGGGATAATGGGCATCTGATTTTTGCTCTCGATGACCCCTACATCCAAATGGCCATGGCCAAGAACTTCGCGCTGCACGGCGTTTGGGGGATCACTCGCTTCGGATTCACCTCGGCCTCCTCCTCGCCTTTGTGGACGTTCCTCATTGCGGTCACCTACCTGCTTTTTGGCGTCAGCGAAACGTCTCCGTTTTACCTCAGCCTGCTTTGCGGCGCGCTGGTGCTGGCAGTGGCCTACAGTGTCCTGCACTGGTACAAACTTTCGTCCAAGCTCATTTTCTGGGCCCTGCTGCTTTTGGTTTTTTTCACGCCCTTGTACTTGCTGATCTTAATCGGCTCGGAACACCCCCTGCACACCGCCTTGACCATTCTCTTGACCTTCCTTGCCGCGCGCCTGCTTTCCCAGGAGAGCCCCGCCCTGGCCCACCGCGACCTTATCCTTCTCCTGGCAATTTCGCCGGTGCTTACGTTGCTTCGATACGAGGGAATGTTTTTGATTGTGGTGATCGCCGCGCTCTTCTTTCTGCGCGGGCGATGGTGGACGGGGGTGGCCGTGGGCATTGCGGGTTTCTCCTCCATCCTTCTCTACGGAGCCATCGGGCTGGCGAAGGGGTGGTCCTTGCTGCCCACCTCCATCCTTTCGAAGGGCAGTTTCCCGAGCTTCACCGATTTGGGCACGGCGGTCGACTCCGTGTTCGGCCCGGCTTACAACAATATCAAAGCGGGGCCTCACCTCCTGGCTCTTGTGGCGGCCGCATTCTTTCTGGCTCTTTACGCCTACGATAAACGCAAATCCCCCTGGGACAGCCGGCAAGTGATGACGGCTATCTTTGTCCCCATCACTTTGGCGCACATCCAGTTTTGCATGGTCGCCAAATTCTTCCGGCACGAGTCTTACCTGGTGGCCTTGGGGATCGTGGTGGTCGCCGCCCAGCTCGGCGACCTGCTTCCACAGAAGCTTTTTGGAACCCCCGCCGATCGCACCCTTGCCCCCAAGCACGTGGCCGGCGTGCTTCTGGCGGCATTCCTCATTTATCCATGTGCGGTGCGGGCCGGCGCTGCCTTGGTCTATCTTCCCCAGGCTTCAAAGAACATCTACGAACAACAATACCAAATGGGGCTATTCATCAAGAAGTATTATCAAGGCTCGACCATCGCGTTGAACGACATTGGAGCCGTCAATTTCCTTGCGGATGTCCATTGCCTGGATTTGTGGGGACTGGGCAACGTTGAGGTCTGCCGATTAAGGTGCCGCCACGAGTATCGCACCCGCGACATCCTCCGCTTGTCACGGGAGGCCGGAGTCAAGGTCGCTATGGTTTACGACACCTGGTATGCAAATGAAATCGGCGGCCTGCCTCGCGAATGGGTCTGGGTAGGCCAATGGACGCTCCTTGACAACGTGGTGGCGGGCGGCGATACGGTCTCCATCTATGCCGTGGACGAGTCGGAAACTGTCCCCTTGATGCAGAAACTCCAGGATTTTTCCCCCCTCTTGCCCAAGGGGGTCAAGCAGTCCGGGAGATACCTCTACTGAAAGCCGGTGACAAGTGACGTGCAGGTCTGAAGCGAAAATCTATCTCCGAAAGGCTCTTACCTATGAGAAAACTCCTTCTGACGATGGTTTGTTTGCTGGGCGCGGGAAACCTCTGTTGGGCTGAAGCAGGAAAGCCCCTGCTGATGCGGCAGCCCTCCATCAGCCGCAGCCAAATCGTTTTCAGCTACGCGGGCAGCCTCTGGATTGCAGGCCGGGAGGGTGGAGAGGCGCGGCGGCTGACCACGGGCGGCCACGAAAGCCATCCTATCTTCTCTCCTGACGGCGCCGAGATTGCCTTCACAGGCGAATATGATGGGAACACGGATGTTTACGTGGTGCCGGCGGCTGGTGGAGTGCCGCGACGGCTGACCTATCACCCCGGTTGGGATGAAGCCGTGGGCTGGACACCGGACGGCAAGCAGGTGCTGTTTCGCTCGGCACGGAACGCTTTTGCCGACGGCGTGGTTCAACTCTTCACCATCCCGGTCGAAGGCGGATTTCCCACGCCGCTGCCGCTGGTGAGGGCCGCCGAAGGCTCCTATTCGCCCGATGGCTCGCACCTGGCCTATGTGCCTATCGACCAATGGCAACGCGCCTGGAAGCGCTATCGCGGCGGTCAGGCGAAGCCCATTTGGATCGCCAACCTAGCCGACTCGAGCATCGAGGCAAAGATCCCTCGCGACAACTCGAACGACTTCAATCCCATGTGGGTGGGAGATACAGTCTATTTCCTGTCCGACCGCAACGGTCCCGTGACGCTCTTCTCCTACGACATCCGCAGTAAGAAAGTAACGCAGCTGGTTAAAAACGACGGGTTAGATTTCAAGTCGGCCTCGGCCGGCCCGAACGCGATCGTCTACGAGCAGTTCGGCTCGTTGCACCTGCTTGACCTCAAATCTCACCACGTCCGCAATGTTGAAATCGGCATTGCCGGCGACTTGGCAGAGGTGCGGCCGCACTTCCAGAAGATCGAACCCCAGCGCATCCGTTCCGCCGGCATCTCCCCCACCGGAGCGCGGGCTGTCTTCGGGGTGCGTGGAGAGATCCTGACCGTTCCTCCCGAGAAGGGCGACATCCGCAACCTGACCAATACCACGGATGTGGTGGAGCGCGACCCGGCATGGTCGCCGGACGGAAACTCGATCGCCTACCTGTCCGACGAATCGGGCGAGTACGCACTTCACATTCGCAACCAAAATGGCATGGGCGAGGTGCGCAAGATCGACCTGGGTAAGCCGCCCACCTTCTACTATTCCCCCACCTGGTCGCCCGACTCGAAGAAGATCGCCTATACCGACAAGCGGCTGAACGTGTGGTACGTGGACCTGGAGAAAAAGACGCCCGTACACGTCGATACGGACACCTTCGCCGGCCCCTTCCACGGAGCGCTCAAGCCGGTCTGGTCGCCCGACAGCCGCTGGCTCGCCTACACCAAGCAGCTTCGCAGCCATCTGCGCGCTGTGTTTGTCTATTCCCTCGAGCAAGCCAAGAGCTTCCAGTTGACCGACGGCATGAGCGATGCGCTCTTTGCCGCCTTCGATAAAGAGGGCAAATACCTCTACTTTACCGCCAGCACCAACACCGCTCTGAGCACCGGCTGGCTCGATATGACCAGCCTACAGCGCCCGGTCACCCGCAGCGTTTACCTGATGGTGCTCAAGAAAGACTTGCCCTCGCCGCTGGCCCCGGAGAGCGACGAAGAGAAGCCTAAGGAACCCGAGAAGAGCGACAAGGACAAGCAGGTCGAGAAGGGCGATAAAGACAAGGCGGAAAAGCCCGTTACGGTCGAGATTGACCTCGAGAACATCAGCCAGCGCATCCTCGCTCTGCCCATTCCTGCGCGCAATTACCAACAGCTCGACGCCGGCAAGCCGGGGGTGATCTTCCTGGTCGAAGGCCCTCCGATCGACCCTATCGACTATGAAGATGGCCCACCCACAGGCACCGTACACAAGTTCGACCTCAAAACGCGCAAAACGGAGCAGATTCTCGCGGGCATCACTTTCTTCCAGCTTTCCTTCAACGGCGAGAAGATGCTCTATGCGCGGCAGAATCAGTGGACCATCGGCCCGGCGGAGAAGGCCCCTGAAGGCCCGCCCCCAGCCGAAGCGAAACCCGGCCAGGGCGGCCCCCTCAAGCTCGACCAAATGGAGGTCTACGTCGACCCGCGCGCCGAGTGGAAGCACATGTATTATCAGGTCTGGCGCGACGAGCGCGATTTCCTCTATGACCCCGGCCTGCACGGCCTGAACCTGGAGGCGGTGAAGAAGGAATACGAGCCTTTCCTCGATAACATCTCCAGCCGCGATGACCTCAACTATCTGTTCGAGGAGATGCTGGGTAATATCACGATCGGGCACATGTTTGTCGGCGGCGGCGACATTCCCCAGCCCAAGCGGGTGCGCACCGGACTGCTCGGCGCCGACTACACGATCGACAACGGCCGCTACCGCATCACGCGCGTATACAACGGAGAAAACTGGAACCCCAGGCTGCGCGCGCCGCTCACGCAGCCCGGCGTCAACGTGAAAGCGGGCGAGTATGTGCTGGCCGTGAATGGCCGGGAGGCGCGCGCGCCCGTCAACCTGTATAGCTTTTTCGAGGAAACCGCGGGCAAGCAGGTGGTGTTCAAGGTGGGCCCGAACCCCGATGGCACCGGGGCGCGCGACGTTACCGTGGTTCCTGTGGATGATGAGGGGGGTCTGCGCAATTATGCCTGGATTGAAGGCAATCGCCGCCGGGTGGACGAGCTGACCGGAGGCCGGGTGGCTTACGTCTACCTGCCCGATACCTATGCGGGCGGCTACACCAATTTCAATCGCTACTACTTCGCCCAAGTGGGTAAGGAAGCGGCCATCATCGACGAGCGCTACAACGGCGGCGGTGACATTGCCGACTACATCATCGACTATCTGCGGCGCTCGCTCCTGAGCTACTGGTCATTGCGTGAAGGCACCGACATCACCACGCCCCTCGAGGCTATCTTCGGGCCCAAGGTGATGATCACTAACGAAATGGCAGGCTCCGGCGGCGACGCCATGCCCTGGATGTTTCGCAAGACGGGCATCGGCCCGCTGGTCGGCAAGCGGACTTGGGGCGGCCTGGTGGGGCATTATACCAACCCGGCCGATTTACTGGACGGCGGCTTTGCCGGAACGCCGGACCTGGCCTTCTACAATCCCAACGGCACCTGGGACGTCGAGAACCACGGCGTGCCGCCGGATTTCGAGGTCGAGTTGGATCCCCAAGCGGCGCGCCAGGGACACGACACCCAGCTCGAGAAGGCCATCGAGGTGGTGATGGATTTACTCAAGAAGAATCCGCCGCCCCCACCGCCTCACCATCCGCCCTATCCTGATTATCACAAGGCGGAGCACGCCGCCGCGGGCAGTCAGTAGCCGGATCTGTCGGGGAGCGCGGGCGTCTCGCCCGCACTCTCGAGTTTCTTCATTTCTCGGCCAGGGGCGCGATGTCCCATTCGCAGCCCCTGGAGTCTCTGCATTTCTCGGCCAGAGCCCGGTGCGTAAGTTGCGGCTCTGCCGCCTGACTTGCGGAAAGGCTCCGCCTTTCCGTAGGCCAGCCTTTCCCACTTCTGTTCAAGGGAAGGCTGCGCCTTCCCGCCCCCTCCAGATTAGGGTGGCCTGCGCCTATCGAGTTTCTCTAACGAGGTCGTGAAGCCGCCTTCCTCCAAATACCCGATCACGCGGTAGGTGAGAGATCCGTCGAGGTAACGCAAGTGTTGATTGCGGCCATGGCGGAAGCTCGCCGAGGCGTAGCCTCAACTAAGAGATAATAGGAGATATAAGAGTAATGTTGGGGCCTTCCGGAAAGGCGAAGCCTTTCCGCAAGTCAGGCGGCAGAGCCGCGCCTCACAAACCGTGGCGGCGCCCCACAGGGATGTCTCACCCCAGAATCAACTTGGCGATGGTCTGGAGCTGCATGAAGGACGTGCCTTCGTAGATCTTCCCGATTTTCGAGTCGCGGAGGTATTTCTCCGCGGGATAGTCCTTGGTGAAGCCGTAACCGCCATAAACCTCGAGGCATTCAGAAGCCACGCGCTCGGCAACTTGCGAGCAGAAATACTTGACCATGGCGGCTTCTTTCACAAGCGGCAGGCGCGCGTCTTTCAACCGGGCGGCGTTGTAAGTCATCAGGCGCGCGGCCTCGACGTCGGTGGCCAGCCGGGCCAGTTCGAATTGGATGGCTTGAAACTCCGCGATGGGCTTGCCGAACTGCTTGCGTTCTTTGGCATAAGCGATGGCGTGTTCGAGCGCCCCCCGCGCCACGCCCAGCATCTGCGCCCCAATGCCGATGCGGCCCTCGTTCAACGTTTCCATCGCCACCTTGTAACCCTTGCCCGCTTCTCCCAGCACATTCGCCCTGGGAACGCGGCAATCTTCCAGAATAAGTTCGCACGTGGAGGAGGCGCGGATCCCCAGCTTGTCTTCCTTCTTGCCCACGCTGAAGCCCGGGGCGTCGCGCTCGATCAGGAACGCCGTGATTCCCTTGTAGCCGAGCTCGGGATTGACGTTCGCAAAGACGATAAACAATCCGGCTTCCTTGGCGTTCGTGATCCAGAGCTTGCGGCCGTTCAGGATGAAGTGGTCGCCGTCCTCGCGGGCGCGCGTGGTGAGCGAGAAGGCGTCGCTGCCGGCGTTCGGTTCGGAGAGCGCATAAGCTCCCAGGGTATCTCTCGTCAGGCGCGGGAGAAACTTCTGCTTCTGCGCTTCACTCCCCCAGCGCTGGAGGGCATTGTTCACCAGGGTGTTCTGCACGTCGATCACCACGCCTGCCGAGGCATCAACGCGCGAGAACTCTTCGATGGCAAGCAGCGCTATGAAAAACGTTCCACCGCTGCCGCCATACGCCTCCGGCACTTCCAGACCCATGAAACCTTGCTCGAAAAACTTATCCATGAGCTCGTGATTGAAAACGCCCTCGCGGTCCATGTGTTCGACGTGCGGGCGGATTTCCTTCTCGGCGAATTCGCGCGCCGCCGCCCGGAACATCTGCTCTTCTTCGTTGAGCGCCGTCAGCGGCGGTATGGAAGAAAGGTTTGCAGCATTAGTATCAGCCATTCCAGCCCCCAAGTTGAAAGTGAGCCGGCCCGTCCCGAATTGCACGGCCGTGCCGCGCCCTCGTGCAAGCCAGAAGGAGATGCTACACGGCGGCGGCAAAGGAAACAAGCGGTTCGTTAACAATCTCTTAACAATTTTTCCCAGGGGTGATTGCCCATCCGAACCAACCTTCCCAAAGACACTGCGCATCGAAGCACATTGAGTTGTACGCCGCCGGCTGTCAGGCCACGGAGGGAGCGGATGCGGCGTACGCTCTCCCACTTTACACGCGCGCCGGCTCGCGAAAGCATTCGGGCCGCGCGGGGCCGAAGTCCGGCCCGTCGTCCAAGCTGGGAAACCTGACCTGGCAACAAAATGAATGTGTGCCCCAAGTTCAGGCGGGCCGGGTTATAATCAGTGTGCCTCAAAGCGGGGGCGCGCACCTATCCTGAGTTAGCAAAGCGGCGCCGCCGCAAACTAAATGCTTATTTCCGGAGACCTGGGAGGTAGATCCAACTATGACCACGAAGGGATTTGCGCAAGGTTTGATTGTAATGGTGGCTCTGTGCCTCAGTGCCACTGCGGGCCGTGCTCAAAACAATAGGATTTTCTTGTTGGGTGGTGGTTCGTCGCTCATGGACAAGAACGCCTTCACTGAAGGTTTTATTCCTTACAGCACAGAGTATGCCACCGGCGGCAGGGCGACCTTGGGGGTCGAAGTGCCGCTGAAGAAGAGCAAGACCTTCGGCGTGGAACTTGCGTACGGCTTCGGTCAGAGTAACCTCAAATTAGCCAACTTGAGTTACAGTTACAAGCCAACAACATCCTATGGCCTGAGGAATAACCGGGTGAGCTTGGACCTTGTCGCGCACGCTCCAGGGGCCTATCATGGCGCCCACCCTTATGCCGTTTTCGGTGTGGAATATGATGACTTCTCTCCCACCAGTGCCGCCCAAACCGAGGCTACCAAGATAGGATTCGCCTTTGAGCCCACCGCTAAACTGTCGTCCCAAGGTAGTGGGGGCGTCAACTTCGGTGGAGGCTTCGATTTGAAAGTGACTGCAAGGGTCGGCCTGCGGATCGACATTCGCGATCACATCTCCAGTTCCCCCTCGTTCGGTTTACCCACGACAGAGCCCTCGACCGCAGGCCTCGCCTGGTTTCCGGTTAAAGGTAACGCGAGTGACATCGTGTACAGCGTTGGCCTTGTGTATAAGTGGGGGAAGTGAGGGCTTGTCATCACCGCCGCCGACTGGCCTTGGGTAGTGTCAAAAGTCTAAAGGTTAAAGGTTAAAGGTTAAAACCTTTTAGCCGTCAGCCTTTAGCCTTTACCCTTTAACCTCTCAGCGCTCCGTCAGTTGGACCTGCATGCAGAGGTTCATGGCGGGGGTGACTTCGCGGAAGACGGCGAGCATCGACTCGACGAGGTCGAGTCCGGTCGAAGCGAGCACCTCGTCTTCGCTCATGCGATAGTAGAGCTGGAATCCAGCCCAGTGGGCAGCAGGTGCGCCTGCCAGGAGGCGTCGGAGCTTCCCCGGGGAGGGGAAATTATCGCGGGAGAAGGAGGCGGCCTCGGACTCCCAACTGCCGCCGTGAAGCATGAAGCCTTCGCGGAGCACCAGGCGTTTGAGCTCGCGCTCCATGGGGCTGCCCGGCCGGAGCGAACGAAGCAGACGGTGCCAGTCCCAGTCGGATTGCAACTGGCACTCGCGGTTCCCGCGCGGCGCTTTCACGTAGCCTCGCTCCACCTGCATGCCGCACTTGAAGAACTTCTCTTCCGTGTCCACGCTGATAAAAAACTTCGAGCAGCCGAAACTGACATGCGAGGAAAGCGGCATGGCTTCGCGATTGGCGCGAGGCAGGTAGCCAATCCATTGCCAGTAAACGCCGCGTCCCCAGCGCTCGGTCACGAAGGGCTGGCCGTAGCGGGATTCCAGCGCCAGCTTCAGAATACGCGTGATCCGCTCGTTGTCCTCGAGATTCCCCACATGGATGCCACGGCGAAAATCGAGATACTCCGGCCGGAAAGCAAGAGCTGCCGCCGGAACCGCCAGGGTTGTTTGCGATTTCAAAGCCATGGTAACCAAAGCAGAAATCAGAAGTCAGAAATTAGAAACTAGAAAATCGAAGTTGGAAACTGGAAAATAGAAACTGGAACATAGAAAAACGAAACCAAAAAACCGAGAGTCGGAAATCGAAACTCGAAGCTGGAAATCTTGAAGGCAAGCTTAGGAGTCTCCAGTCGTTATTCTCCAGTTTTTATTTTCCAGTTTCCAGTTTCTAATTTCTAGTTTCTGCTTTCTGCTTTTCCTAGGCGGCGCGGGAAGCGCTGCCGGACCGCCTCGCGTGGAAGCCGCTGACCAGCGCCTTGGACATCTCGTCGCGCTGGATCTGATTGGTGCCTTCGTAGATCTGCGTGATCTTGGCGTCGCGCATATACTTCTCAACCGGGTAGTCGTGCATATAGCCGTAGCCGCCGAAGACCTGCACCGCGTCCACGGTGACTTCCATAGCGACGTCCGAGGCAAAGCACTTCGACATGGCGGAGTAAAGCGTGGGCCGCTCTTTGGGTTGCGTATCGATGTAGCGCGCCGTGGCATAGACGAGCGCGCGCGCCGCTTCAATCTTCATCGCCATATCGGCCAGCAGAAAGCGCAGGCCCTGGAAGGAGCCAATCGGCGCGTCAAACTGCTTGCGCGTGCAGGCGTACTCGAGCGCCAAATCGAAAGCCCCTTGCGCGATGCCCACCGCCTGGGCACCCACCCCGGGACGGGAAGCGTCGAAGGTGCGCATGGCCGTGATGAAGCCCGTGCCTTCACGCCCCAGACAGTTTCCGACCGGCACGCAGCAGTCCTGGAAGACCAGTTCGCGCGTGGCGGAAGCGCGAATCCCCAGCTTGTCTTCCTTCTTGCCGAAGGTGAATCCCGGAGTTCCCTTCTCCACCACAATGCAGGAGGCGCCGCGCGGGCCCTTGGCGGGATTGGTGAGGGCGATCACAGAGTAGAGTTCCGCCTCGCCGCCGTTGGTGATCCACTGTTTGGCGCCGTTCAGCACGTAGTGGTCGCCGTCGCGAAGCGCGGTGGTGCGCACGGCAGCGGCGTCCGAACCGGCCTGAGGTTCAGTGAGCGCAAAGGCCACCAGGCGCTTGCCGGCGGCAATGTCCGGCAGCCATCGCTGCTTCTGTTCCTCGCTGCCGGAGAGGATGATCGGCAGAGCCCCCAGCGCCGTCCCGGCAAAACTGAGTGCAATGCCGCCACACGCTTTCGACAGTTCTTCGGTCACGATCACCATGTTCATGATCGGTGCCCCCTCGGGAATCCCCCCGTATTTCTCATCTATGAAGACACGGAAGAGGTCCGTTTGCGCGAGCACCTTCACCACCGGCCAGGGGAACTTGGCGTCGCGATCATATTCCGCAGCCACCGGCCGGATTTCCTTTTCGGCGATCTCGCAAGCAAGATCTCGAATGGCCCTTTGGTATTCAGTGAATCCGTAGTCCATAGCAGGTAAGGACCCCCTCAATCTGGAAAATCGAAAAACGAAATTCGAAAAGCGAAAATCGAAACTGGAAAATAGAAAATGGAAATTCGAAATTCGAAACTCGAAACTGGGAAAACCATGACCGGCAAACAGGAAACCGCGAATTAGAAGCTAGAAATCACCCCTGCCATTTTCCTGTTTCCAATTTCGATTTTCCAGTTTCCATTTTCCAGTTTCCATTTTCGCTTTTCGAATTTCGGTTTTCACGCAACACGTTCCAGCGGCTGCGGCGGCGGAGTCTCGGTTTCGAGGCCGCCGCCCCACAACGATGGCCTGACCAGCCACGCCTCGCCGCCGCGAAAGGCAAAGCGGCAGCATTCATCAAGATCCCCGGCCCGAAACGAACTAACGTCGATCTCTCCCTCGAGGGAACCCGGCTTGGCGAGAACCTGCAAGGCGTAAACCAGGGGCAAAACGCTCGCATTGACGTCACGCAGGGCGGCCTCGATCCGATCGATGCGGGCGACAATCTCAAAATCCCCCTCGGAATAGAGTCCAGCCGTGCGCTCCAGAAGTTCGCGAATGTCATCCCCGCCGCTGGGAACTCCCTCAAAACTGAACTTGCCGTTCAGCCGCTGATAGGGCTCTGGAACAACCGAGACAGGTTGGCTGCGGTATTGTTCCCAATTCGCATGCGTATAATCAAGTCGAGCCCAGGAAATCGATAACAAAGCCCCCTTCCAGACCTTGAGCCTCACGTACTGTCCTTTGATTTCATCCTGGTAGTAGAACGTCCCGCCGGGAATCTGGGCGCGTTCCTCATCCGAGACCTCGCTAAGGAACTCAATCAGTTCCCCCGCAATCTCCGGGAGCGCGGGCCGGTTGTCAGGCTGGACATGGCGAACCTCCAGCGACACCGTCTCAGGAACAAACTCCAGCCACGTCGCTTCCACGTGTCCAAGCCTTTCCTGGGTATCCTTGCTGAGGGCGCCAAGCTCCACCAACCCCGAACAGCCCAAATGAGTGCGCATTTTCTCCCTCCCTCCAGCGGATCGAATGGACAACTTGTCCCTTCCCGCAACTCCACACTGACAGATAGGCATTTTGGGGGCCGAAGGGACTAATCGTCTGCCCCAGAGAGATTCTGCCACAACTAGAGTCAAATACCTAGCGACTTGTTTGCGGCAGAGCACCGTTAGGTTATCCTGAATCCTGCCTCATGAGGTTTCTAGAGAAGGCAGGAGACAGTCAAGTGGAGCATCTGCTCCGCTTGCAATTTCCAGAGGAGAGGAAATGATCAGAACCCTTCAGTTCTTGACCTTGGCAGTTGTACCTTTATTTGCCCTCGCCGCCTCTGCGGGCGCGGGCCAGTCCACGCCACAGCCCGTCACGATTGAGTATTACTACCGGCTGGCGCCCGGTGGGAGCTCAGAGTGGCTGTCGCTCTACAAGAAGAATCACAATCCGCTTCTCAAGGAATTAATGAAAGAAGGGTTGCTCAAGAGCGAGAAGCTTTACACCCGACGTTTCCATGCCGAAAGTCCTGCCTGGGACTACAGAATCGTGATGATCTGGCGCGACTGGGCGGCCCTCGAAGAAGCACGCGACCGCGAATCGGAAATTCTCAAGTCCCTCTATCCCAACAAGGAAGACCATGACCAGCAGGAAAAACGCCGCTGGGAATTGACCCTCTCTCATTGGGACGACGTGCTTGCCGAGGTCCCACTCGATTAGTGAGGGGTCCGGCGATGCCATGCTGGCACTCCCGGCTTGGTACCGGTGTCATTTGCCAGACATGGGCGTCACAAATGGCAGTCATTCCCGCGAAAGCGGGTATCCACTCCGAAGACCTTCGGAAATGCGCTGTCGACAGACTGGATTCCCGCTTTCGCGGGAATGACCGGAGCTTCCAAAGAGATCCCATCCTAAATGACACCAGCGCCCTGGCCCTGGCTTTGCCGTATTGAAATACGGCATGGATGCTGGTACGATGAAGGCATGGCCAAAGAACAGATGAAGAAGCTTACCATCCTTGTCCCTGAAGATCTCTTGCGAAGGGCCCAGAGGGCGACCAAGGCGGGGGCGACTCCCACGGTGCGCAAGGGGCTGGAGCTTCTAGCAGCCCACGATGCTTACGATGGTCTCCGCAAATTGCAAGGCAAGGTGAAGTTCGGCCTCACATGGCAAGAATTGAGGGGCGACGAGTGACCTGCGCTGACACGAGTTCAGTCGTCGCCTACATCCGTGGGGAACAAGGATCCGACCTCGACTTGGTGGACCGAGCCCTGGCTGACTATTCCCTGGCCCTTGCCCCGATCAGTGTTTCGGAATTGCTTAGCGACCCCCTACTTACTCCTTCCTTGGAGAAATTCATCCTCGGAATACAGCGCCTCGAAATCAAGGCCGGATACTGGGAGCGGGCCGGAAAACTCCGTGCAGAGTTGATGCGCCGCGGCTATCGTCCCAAAATTGCGGACACGCTCATAGCCCAGAGTTGCCTCGACAGCCAAGTTCCGCTGATCACCAGGGACCGCGACTTTTCCGCATTCCGGGACCTGGCCGGGCTTCGATTGCTTTGATCTCAAGGCGTACCGCCCCCGCCAACCAAGCTAGCTCTACTTCTTTCGTGGAGGCTGCGAGGGCCGCATCTCGATGCGGCTGGCGAGTGTGGTCGAAGGATAGGTGTAAAGGTCAACCACCGCCTTGGCGATGTCCTCGCCGGAAAGCTTCCAACTTTGGTGTGACCGGCTGCCCGGCCCTCCCCCGAAGTCCGTATCCACGCTTCCGGGCATGATGTAGCTCACTCGAATGCCATCGTAGCGCACGTCTTGCATCATGGCCTCGCTGAACCCGTTCAGCCCGAATTTGGAAGCGTTGTAGGCGCTCCCACCGGGAAAAGGATTCACCCCGGCAAGGCTGGAAATATTGAAGATGTATCCGCCCCCTCGTTTGCGGATAACGGGGATGGCCTCACGGCAGCAGTAGAACACACCCGATAAGTTGGTGTGAATCGTGGCATCCCATTCCGCAGGCGTGAGCTGGTCCACCGGCTTCATAATTCCAATTCCAGCATTATTCACGAGGATATCGATCCCTCCAAAATGCCCGGCGGCGGTGTGGATGAGCTTTCGGCAGTCCTCATAGCGGCCCACATCCGCCACCATGCCTTCAACGCGGGCCTCGCCATGCTTGCGCAGCACTTCGAGCGACTGCTCTAGAATCTTCGCATCGCGCGCGCAGAGGTAAACCTTTGCGCCTTCTCGAAGAAGCCTTTCGGCAATACAATAACCGATTCCGCGCGATCCGCCGGTGACTACGGCGACTTTGTCTTTCAGCTCGTTGGTCATCAGAAATCCCTCCCTCTCGATGTAGTAAACTAACAGATTAACCCGCACAGAGGGCTGTAGGCAACCGCGTGACCTGAGGAGCGAGACTCCGCATTGCAAACTCGTAAGTTCTTGCTTTTTTGGCAAGCTTTTTCCGCCCGGGCTGGGCGATTCCGGTTCTAACGCTCATTTTCCACTCTAGCCGGGCAGGAGGCCTTTTACCACGGAGGGCACAGAGAAGAACCCACAGAGACCACGGAGAGGAACACCTCCGACTCTGTGTTCTCTGTGAGCTTTACTCTGTGTCCTCTGTGTTTAAATCTTTTGTGGCCAGTGGCCGCGCTGTGTCACCCCGGTATTTGGCAGAGGTTTTGGAGGCAATCCAGAGCAAAACCCCACAGGCGGGAACAACAAACGGGAAAATCCCGTAGAGCGTGTCGCTGGCCGAATGTGAGAGGCGGTCAACGGCCACAAACACCTGCACGCAGAACAGAAGAGTCAGCGCGAGACAAACCCAAGCCTGCCAGGAGACAGGACGATACACCCAACCCCACTCTTTAAACCAAGGCTTCTTCATCGCGTCATTCCTCCTTTTCTTCCCCGAAGCGTCAGTGACCTGATTCCTCGCCTGCCAATGCTAGTTCGGCGAGGGGCATTGCAGGGCCTTCAAGCTTGCCTCATTCTCGAGCACCACCTGCGCGGCTCTGGCGCGAGACCAGCTCCAGGCGCGCCAGCCCGACGGCTGGGGGAACGCCCAACGTTTCCAGATGCCTGACGCCACGGCGCAGCGGTCCGGTGGGTTCAGATCCGGGAGGGCCGCCACAAGTTCCGGCACGGCATCGGCGCTGAGCCGGGTCGCATAGCGAGCATCGAATGAGCGCCCTGCTTTCGCCCGCGCCAGATTGGTGCGAGCAATGAGCGCGTCCGGATTGAGTGCGTGCAGGACGGTGATCAGTGCAAAGCCCGCTACCATCGCTCCGAAGGCAAAGCGCTCGCGGCGCCCGCTCAAAACCGTCATTGCAAACCAGATGAACACCACCACAAGCCATCCCATAAAAGCGGTTGGATACAAGCGCTGCTCGGTGAGGCCATATTCAGCTTGATAAAGACGCATGCGTTGGAACGCTGAAGCCATGATTACAAACAGCAGCACAATCTGGACGCCTGCCAGAACCCGGAAGACACGCTCACCCTTGGCCTCACCCCGGGCAATCAGCCAATGCATGAGGAGGAGAAGTGGGAGCACCAGCGCCGCCACGGCCACAAGCTCGAAGAAGCCGCTCCGCGCATATTCCGCATAGGTCAGCCCGGTTGTCGCCTGGACCAGGGCGGAGCCGCCAAAGAAGTAACGGAGCTGCACGGTTACGAAAGCAAGGAACAGAAGATCGAGCGCGCCCAGGACCACGGCGCCCTCGATCACGCCCAACGAGAAGGAAGGGAAGCGTTTCCCCTTTATGGCTTGGATCTCTTTCCCCCATAACATGCCGCGCAGGTATCCACCAACGCACCACGCGAAGAAGGCAGCCATAAAGAAGTGGCTAAACACCTCCTGGAAGTTTACCCGGAAAGTTTTCCTGACGATGTGGTCGAATACCGCGTCCGCCCCCATGAATAGCCCGCCAAAGACAAGCAGGAGAGGAAGAGCGAGAAACCCACCGCGCACCACCGCCATCGCGCGCCGCGATCCGCGATCGCCGACGAGCTGCTTCCACTCAGCCCCGGCGAACAGCATGGGCAGCAATCCGAAGGCGGAGTTGAGCCCGGCGACAGCGGCCCCCAGGGCATAATCGACAAGAGCGGCGAGGCGAACCCGACCCCCTTGCGCTTGCAAGATAACCAGAGATAGGGCCGTGCCGGCCCCCAGAAGGCTCAGCATTTTCAATGCGGGAGAATCGTGCCAAGCGGCGCCAAGGGCGAAAACACTTACCAGTGCGAGCGACCACCGGCCGCCTCCAGAAAGCGCGCCATTCCTCCCGCGGGCGAGAATTGCGATGACAGCAGAAAGGGCTGCTATCCAGATGAAAAGATCGAGACCCCAAGGCAAGGTACGGAGGAGCGCGTCCGCGAGTATGCCCATGACCACTGCCGCCCCAAGTACACTCAGTTCCAAGCGCCCCTTGCTCAACATCGTCAACCGGTCCTCCTGCAATTGTCGATTGACGATTGACGATTGAAAAAGCGCTGTGGCACACTGCTCCGCTGTCAATCGACAATCGACAATCATCAATCGGCGATCACTGCGGTCTCCGGAACCCGCCCGAAACGCCGATGGCGGGAGCGGAACTCGAGGACGGCGGCCTCGAGGTCGGCGGCGTCAAAGTCAGGCCACATCCGGTCCGTGAAGACGAGCTCCGCGTAAGCGCACTCCCAGAGCATGAAGTCGCTCAAGCGCTGCTCGCCGCCGGTGCGAATCAGCAGGTCAAGGTCGGGGACCGGCGTCCCGCCTTGCTCGACGGCAGCGAGCAAGCATGCAAACTCGGCCGGCGTAGCTGCTTCGCAGTTGCCCAGCGCTCGCGCCGCGCAGAGAATGGCGTCGCGAGCCGAATAATCAATCGCCAGGCGCAGGTCCAGCCGCTGGCCCTCGATCGTTCCCTCTTCGATGGCCTCGATAGCGGCCACCAGCGAGGGCTCGAGCCGATCGCGCCGCCCGATCACGCGCGTCCTTATTCCCGCGCCCACCCACTCGCCCACCGACGAGCGCAGGAACTCTTCAAAAATGCTCATAAGTTCCCGGACTTCACCCGAAGGACGTTGCCAGTTATCCGAGGAAAAGGCGTGCAGCGTCAGTGTCCCGATCCCCAGGCGGGGAGCAGCCCGCAGCGCGCGGCGAACCGCCTCCACGCCCTCGCGGTGTCCCGCGCTGCGCGGCAGGCCTCGAGCGGCCGCCCAGCGTCCGCTGCCGTCCATAATGATGGCCGCATGAATTGCGCGGCTGGTGTCGCCGGCCCCCGCGGCCGCTTCCTGCGGCGAGACAAGTGGAGAGCGGCGGGGCAAGCGATCAGGACCATAGGGCAAGTTTGCCATCAAACTCTCCTGCTTTCCAAAGGACTTTGTCATGCAAAGCATCCGAACAAAAAAATTTGACCCCCTGCTTACCGCGGGCGCATGGATTGGATCAGCGCTTCCATGTGATTCAAGTAGCCTTCCAGCGCGCGCCGGCCGGTTGGGGTCAGCCGGTAAACGGTTTTCGGCAGCCGGCCTTCGAAGTATTTCTCGCAGATGATGTATTCGGCTTCCTCCAGCTTGCGCGCGTGCACGCTCAGGTTGCCATCGGTTGTCGCCAGCAATTTCTTGAGGTCGTTGAAGCTGAGCGATTCGTTCACCGCCAGGGCGCTCACGATGCCGAGCCGAATGTGTTCGTGGATCAGGCGATCCAGTTCGGGGGGTGCGCCCACCCGCGCTTTCCTCCGCAGTTGCCGCACTTCCCTCTCCGGCGGGCTCGCGCCGGCAACGCGGGCCGCGGCACTTGAAATCTGTCTACCCACCGTACCTCCTTGCGATAATCGCCCCGAAAACGATGTGAAGCCCGCCAAAGCCCGCCGCCATGATCGAGTTGGCCCAGGCAGGAGGGCAGAACAGGGCTCCCATTCCCGCGAACATGAAGCACAGACCCATGATCGGAACGACCTTTACCGAATACGCCCCCGCCGTCACCACACCAGCCCCATAAAGCAGCAGCCAGACGCCGGGCAGCAGGTCATATGCGCCGGCCCGGTAAACCACGATGCTGAGCACAGCCGCCGCCAGCATGGGTGGAGACAGACCCAGTACAAACTTCCGGCCCGGTCTTGAAAACAGGGACGTCTGCACCTTCCGCGCCTTCCAGAAAACTGCTGACACGCCCACCGCAAAAGCGCACAGGGCTTCGACCCCCCACACCCCAACCCACCACTGCACTTGCGGGCGGAGCGCGGCAACGACGGCAGCGGCCAAGGCCGTCATCCCCATCATCACTCCGCCCCATCCCGGAACGGCAGTGAACGACGCTGCGCTCTCCATGGTTTCGCGAATGAACCGCAAATCGTCCATGGCGTGGTTGGGCAGGGGCGCCGGCCTGGAACGCCACGAGCGAACTGGACCCCTGCATGCCATAAGGACTTGATACAGGAATCTGGAAGCCGTGTCAAGTACTTTGTGATGCAATGTGCTTTATCGATTTCTCACTCCCCGGGGTCCTGCGTCACAAAAAGAGGCGGGTCAATTAACGGGCAGGTAAACGAAGCGTCCCTCATCAATGATTCTGAAAAAGCCCGAGCAGGCTCTGGCAGCGCAGATGACCGGCGCGTAACCGAAGTATTGTGCGGCGGAGATTAACACTTGGTTCCCACACAGGGGGCAGGCAAGGATAGCGTGAAAGGTCGGTTCGGAATTCAGGCCGGCGGCCTCCAGTTTATCAATCAGAAATATATCTCCGGGGTCCATGGCCGAAATCGACGATTCATCCACACGGCAGAGGGCCGTGGGCGGTGAATTTGCGCTTTCCGGGGCCTGCGAACCTGGTTTTTCCATGGTCTCTCCCTTGTTTCTGCTGAATCTTGCTCTATCTCGGTCTCGCATGCTAATGGTCCTTGCGCCAGCCACCGCGAATGGCCTCATGGCTCACCAAGCAGGAGTTTTGACCGGGAGCGGACAACAGCAGCTTGCGAGGGGTTCGGGCCGAGATGCGGGAGCGTGCGAAACCTCGAGCCCGGAGGGAAACGGCCCCGGCTTTTCCAAATCGGGACCCGCTTCCCGTTTTGACACCCGCTCCCTCGCCCGGCAATTCCCAGGTAAGAAACCCGAACAAGTATTCCTCCCCCCTACAAGTCCCGATCACAAACTACTATCGGCAGGGTTCGTCGAGCCCTTTAGAAGAGGCGGTAGTATGCCCAATCACCTTCTGTAATCCTCCTCGCCGGTTATGGCATTGAAACTCCAGCGCTTAAGGGGGGTCCCCCGATCCCGGACCGGCGACCGCCCCCGGCGAGTGTAAGCCTATCAATGTAAACTCTCTGCCCCACCGCGCCGGGGCGCGGCCACGAGCGGCATCCGCCAGGGGGATTTGTTCCTGACCGCCAAGAACTGGCAATGGATGTGCATTTTCTCAGGGCAGCGCCACGAACTCACGAAACCAGAGAGCGTGAGGGTTGGGCAGGGCCGAGGGCTCTGCGCCGGTGGTGGAGTGTCGGCCTCGAGCGGAAGCTGCCTTCGGAATCCGGCGTCGCGGCCCCACACCCAATCCCGGCTAAGGCAAGCTTCTCGTGGCGCAAGGCTTAGCGAGAGGGGTCTGCTATGGCAACGCAAGTGGGAGTGGTGGAAAGCGCCAACCGGCTCCAGCCCCAGTTGGGAGCTCGAAGTTCACAAGGGAGCGCCTTGCGCGCGTCACGGGTACGCCGACGCCCGCCCCAGGCGCAAAGCAGAGCGGGAAAACAGGAGCCGAGGAGTCATGACTTGTTACTGGCGATGGCCCCGCTGGTCAAGCGCGTGGCCTACGAGATGCGCCAGCACTTGCCGCCTCATGTGGAGATGGATGATCTGGTGGGGGCGGGGACCTTAGGACTGGTTGATGCGCTGCGGAAATTCGATCCTTCCAGGAAGGTAAAACTCGAGAGCTACGCCCGGCACCGGATTCGTGGGGGTATCCTGGACGCTCTGCGGACTCTCGACCCGGCCACCCGCGACATGCGGAGGCGAGCGCGAAAGGTGGAGACGGCCTATCGCGAGTTGGAAGCACGCCTGGGTCGCCCCGTGCAAGATGAAGAAATTGCGCGAGCCTTGGGCATCAGCCTCCAGGTATGGCACCGCTGGGCGCGAGAAGTCCACGCCTTGGGCTCTGACGGGTGGCAGCGGTGTGAGACGGCGGCCATGGCCGCTAAGCTGCCGATGCAAGAAGAGGGCTGGATGGCGGCCCCCCAAGAAGACGCGTTCGACCTCTGTTATCGCCGCGAGCAGCGCGATGCCGTGAATCGTGCTCTGGCCCGCCTGCCCGAGCGTGAAAGGATGATTATGACCCTCTACTACCAGCAGGATCTTACTATGAAAGAGATTGCCGCCCGGCTGGAAGTGGATGAATCGCGTGTTTCACAACTTCACGCGGAAGCCCTCGAGCGGCTCAAGGCGCGCGTGTGGGCCTCCCTTCATCCATCGAGACAGGTGGCCTTGGCTGTGGTGAGCCCAGCCGGCCTGGCCGCCGGACAAGCTCACCGTGAGCTTGCGGCAACTGCCAGGTAGTGGTAGCCTGCTTCTCTGATGACTCGACACGAGAGCAAGCTCTTCGAAAACCAGCACCTGGTCCTTGACGACGGGGTTTTCGTCAACTGTACCTTCAAGAATTGCAGCCTGGAGTACTCCGGCGGCGACGTTTACGTGCAGAACTGCCAGGGCGAGGGTTGCCAACTCGTCTGGCGGGCGGCGGCGCAGCGGACGGTCATGCTGCTTCAGGGTCTGGGCTTGATGGTAGCGCCACCTCCGCCGCCTCCTGGTGAGGCTCGGCGCGTGCAGTAAGTCGGAATCATAAACAATCAGGCATGCCGCGCCTACGCGGTTGTTGTCCTGGTAATGGCGGCGGGGTGAGTCCACACTTCAGGCTTGATGTCCATTCCGAAACCCGGCAACTCGGGAACGCGCACGGCCCCGCCCTGGGGCACCAGGGGATTGTTCAGCATGGTGGGCCAGGTGGATTCGTAAAAGACCTGACAACTTTCCTGGATGGCGAGATTGGTTAGCGCCGTTGAAAGGTGGGTCGAGGCGTAAAAGAGGAGCGGCCCGCCGGCGGTGTGCGGCGCCACCGGCAGCTCGAAGGCCTCTGCCATACTGGCGATCTTCTTCGCTTCGCTTAGCCCCCCACACCAGGTCACATCGAACATCACGTATTTGGCTGCTCGTGATTCCAGCAGTTGCAGGAATTGCCGGCGGCCCGCCATGCGTTCGCTGATGGTCAGGGGAATCGAGGTGGCATTGGCTAATTGCCGGTACTGCTCGAAATTGCCCGGCAGCAGCATGTCCTCGAGCCACATGGGCCGATACGGTTCGAGCGCTTTGGCGATGCGAATCGCCGAAGTCAGATCCCAGCCCGAGTGAAACTCCATGAGGATTTCAATCTCGTCTCCGAATTTGTCGCGCAGCAGGCGCACCGGGAAAAGGCCCTCTTCCAGGTCGGCGCCGGTGACGTACTCGTGCCGGTTGCGCAGCGCGGCCCGGTCGAAGGGCCATATCTTGATCGCCTTGATCCCGTAACGGCCCATCAGCTCGCGCATGATTTTATCCGGCTCTCTCTCGAAGTCGTACTTGTGAGTGAAACAGGTGTTGTAGAGGCGCACCTCGGGATTGGACCTGCCGCCGAGGAGGCGATAAACGGGCAGCTCGAGGGACTTCCCCAGCAGGTCCCAAAGCGCCAGATCGATGGCGCTCAGGGCCCGCATTTCGGCGCCTCCCGTAACCTGAAAATCGAAGGTGCGGTACAGATCGGCCCAAATACGTTCCATGTCGCGCGGGTCACGGCCTAGCAAAATGCCGGCGACGGTGGAATGCACAACGCTTGCCTCTGCCTCGTTCCGCGGGTAAGTTTCGCCCAGGCCGACCAGCCCGGAATCGGTATAGACGCGCACCCAAACCCAATTGGGCTTCCAGGGCAGTTCAACTCCGGATCGCCAATAGGTCGTGTCGATGCGAGTGATTCTCATGCCCGGCGCCGAACTGGAATGAGCGGCTGCCTGCTTCTGAAAGGCGGCAAGCGCCGGCGTCAGCAGGAATGGAAGAAAAGCTCTTCGGTTCATAGGACTCCACCTGACTTGTCCCGACATTTCTATTCCTGCGGGCTGGCGCAAGAACTCGTTGACAGACTACGAACTGCGCATTATAAACACGCTTCGGCTTGGATGTATATAAAGGAGGGAAGATGTCACAGCAGCTTGCCAGAAGAATGGGTTGGTTAGGTTTCGCCCTACTCGTTTTGCTTCCTGCGCCTCTCCTGGGCGTGGAAGGAAGCGTCTCAATTTTCAACGTGAAGGATTACGGAGCTACAGGCAAGAAAACGGACAACGCTCAGGCGGCCATTCAGAACGCCGTGGATGCCTGCGCCAAAGCCGGCGGGGGGACCGTTTATCTGCCTCCGGGCGAGTATACGTCAGGAACCATCCACCTGCGCAGCCACGTCAGGTTTTATGTCGAAACGGGCGCTACGCTGTTCGCCGCCCAAAACGATGCTGCCTTCGATAAGAGCACCCTGCTTTACGGCGAGGATCTGGAGAATATCTCGATTGAAGGCCGGGGGACAGTGGACGGCCAGGCCGAGTACGAATGGCGGTTGAACGATATCGATGATGCTTACATCCGCGATAACCAACTCCTCGCGCAGTCGCTGGGCAAGCCGCTGATGCGCTCTTTTCCCAAGGACCTTCACACGCGCAAGGTATACCCGCATATGGTTCTGCTGCTGCGCTGCAAAGACGTGCGGATTGCCGGGCTCTCCTTTCTCCATTCGCCGAGCTGGACCATCAATCCCTACGCTTGCGAGCGGCTGACCATCGACGGTGTTTACATCCACACCAGCCTGAAACATGGCGTATGGGCCGACGGCATCGACCCGGACGGCTGCAAGGACGTGCGCATCGCCAATAGCACGATCGAGACCGGCGACGACGCCATTGTCTTCTACTCCTCGAACGAGTGGGGTCCTCCGCTTCCCTGCGAAAACATTACCATCACCAATTGCCGCCTCTCCTCGGCCTCCAGCGCCCTGAAATTCTGCGATGGCAACATGAACAGCGTCCGCAATGTGACCGTGGACAATTGCGTGATCACCGGCGCCAATCGCGGCATTGCCTTCATGGTGTACGACGGAGGTTATGTAGAGAACGTGGTGTTGTCGAACCTGGTTATCAACACCCAGCGCTTCGACTGGTTCTGGTGGGGCAACGGTGATCCCCTTTACTTTACCATCCAGCGCCGCAGCGAGAGCCAGGGCCTGCCGCCCAAGCCCGACGAGCCGCCCGCCGGCTCGATTCGGAACGTCATCATCCGCAATGTCATCGCGCACGGCAAAGGCTCCTGCCTGATTCTCGGGCATCCCCAGAGCTGGCTCCAGAACGTCAGCCTGGAGAACATCAAGCTGTTTCTCTCCACCGATCCTTCGACGGCCTATGACCGGACTGTGAACGCCATGCAGTTTCGATACGCCCGAGATCTCAAGGTGAGGGACCTCGAGGTGATCTGGGAAAAACCCGAATTGAGCCAATGGCAGAGCGCGCTTTATTTCCAGGACGTGCAGGGATTGAACCTGGAGGGCTTTGTGGGTGGGCCGGCGAAGGCGCAGACGGATATTCCCGCTGTGGTTTTCGACCAGGTGGAAGATGCGACCATCTGCAACTCCCAGGCGCGCGCCGGAACGCAGGTATTCCTCAAAGTGAAAGGCCCCAAGACCCGCCACGTCTACCTGGTCGGCAACGAATTGCACCAAGTCCGCGTTCCCTATCAAGTTGATGCGGAGGTGAAAGCAGGGACCGTGAAGGAGGCCGGGGATTTCTAGCTGCCGCAAGGGTGGCGGCGACATTGTTTTCCCATGTCACCGCCTCGTAGGGTGCTTCCCCACAGATGTCAAGAGCCGGGCGCATACATACAAGACAATGTATGCGCCACCCGCTATTTGATATCACATACGGTAACGTGATATCATTGTTAGGTAGATAAGGACTTGTACTATGCCGGCGATTGTCGTGCGTAACATTTCTGCCGAGACCCACCGGGCGCTGCGTGTCCGGGCGAAGAAGCACGGACGCAGCACCGAAGGGGAAGTCCGCGCCATCCTCGAGGGGGCCGTACGCCCGGCCACTCGCATCGGGCTCGGCTCTGCGCTCGCTAGGCTCGCCAAGCCCTTCGGCGGGCTCAAGCTCGAGACTAAGCGGGATAGGAGGCCCGCCACACCGGCGGATCTCGCGTGATCCTACTCGATACGAACGTGGTTTCCGAGGCGATGCGGCCCAAGCCCGACCAGAACGTGCTTGCCTGGCTCGATGCGCAGGCGGCTGAGACTCTCTATCTCTCGACCGTCAGCCTCGCCGAGTTGCTGCTCGGCATCGAGAGCCTGCCCGCCGGAAAACGCCGCGAGGTCCTCGCCGCTGCCCTCGCCGAGCAGGTCATCGCCTTGTTCGGCGAGCGGGTCGTCCCCTTCGACCTCGCTGCCGCCCAAACCTACGCGAAAACTGTCACGCGCGCCCGCCGGCACGGCCATCCCATCGCGGTGGCGGATGCTCAGATCGCGGCGACTGCCGCATCGCGTCACTTCGGTGTAGCTACGCGCGACGAGGCGCCGTTCCGGGCCGCCGGCGTCCCGGTCATCAACCCCTGGATTGCAACGCCTGAGGCTTGAATGGCTGGCCCCGAGTTGATCGCAAGGGTGGCGGCGACATTGTTTTCCCATGTCGCCGCCTCGTGGGGTGTTCAATTGCCGATGCCAAGAGGCGCTTCGACAATCTGCTGCGCCACAGCGTCCTCCCTGCCGTTTTCAATTCGTTTCATCCGTTCTCGTATCTCTCTATTGCCGGCCTCCCGGGTGTTGTTGGCCTCATGGTTGATAAGTTGGTCCGCTATGAGCTTTGCGATGTCTCCCCTCCTGAACAGGTCGATGGGAATCGTCCTGGTCAGGCCCTCGCGCTCGCAATTCTTTCTTATCATCTCCACCTGCCAATGGCCCGGCTCCTCTACCGAGACAAAGGGAACGCGACAGGCGATAGCGTCGTTGGCAACTCCGCCGCCGGCCCTGGTTATGATCAGATCGACACCGGGAAGCAAGCCTTGCAGGGTCTCCCCGTAAACAGCGCCGCCCTTGTACAGGCTATTGCCAATTCTCTGGTAGTCATGGGGCTTCGCGTTCCGGTCAAACACCACGACATTGCACGGCAAAACCTTCTCCCTCAATTGCGAAATGATCTCAGGGAGCTTGGCGTCCCACACCGGACTGCCTCCCCCCAATATGTAGACGGTCTTGTCGTTAGCGCTCTCGGAAATCCCCATCTTCTGGCGCGCCTCGTCCCTGGAAGCCAGCTCCCTCCCACCGAACACGCCTTTTATAGGCACAATCTTCACACCAAGTGCCTCCCAATGTTTGTGGAAAGGCTCGGGGGCTATGTAGTAATCGAATAGAAAGACCGCCGAGGTTTTGCCCTCGTCTTGCTTTATCCTCTCTATCGCTTTCACAACACGAGAATTCCGAATAGGGGCGGGTTGAAAAACTCCTGTTCGAGCATCGTCTAACTCCATTTCGCCACTCACACCAAGAGTCGAAGTGAGAGTGTCAATCAGGTTGTCCAGGGTTTTCTCGTATGTCTTCCCCCAGGCATGATCGAAAATCGTGAAGGCGGGCTTCTTAGAGGCATGGGCAGCTCTTACCGCGGCTGGGGTGCCGATGTCAATCACGGCGTCCACCTCGTCGGGGATAGTGTATTGGTCGGACCATGCCGGGTAGTCTCGAATATCGTGCAGGGTGCCTGGGGTGTCAACGCCCTCCGCGGTCTTCCGCAGCCGTATGCCACCGAAGGTGGGCTGAAGACAGACGCTGCCCTGGCTGATTTCGTTCTTGTAGAAACCGGCGTTGAGGGCCAGAGCCGACTCATTTCTGACGATAATTGAGTGGCCCCTCCGAAGTAGGGCCCTGGCAACATAGAAACCGAGCGCCGATGGCCCGTACCCGTCATCGTTTGGAACCAACGCAATCTTCATGGTAGCTTCTCTCCGCGAACGTCCATCTGCGTAGCCGACCATAGGGCGGCGGAGATGTCAAGACCTCCGTTCACAGCGACACCCGCTATCGTTTCTGGCAGGCCCGCTTCTAATCTTTCAACCTTAATTCGCAACTTTGAGTTGCGCGGACACGTCGAACACTCGAGGCATGTCGTCATGAGCATGTATGGCCCTCTCCCAGCAGAGGGGGTCTGCCCTGTCCCAGGGGGAGAGGACTCTGATTCCGAATTCTACCCCCGGTGGCCAGCCGAAGATATTGGGTAAAGATCAGCCCAGGAGAGAGGCCAGACCCACTTTCTGCTTTCCTGATTCACACCCTTAGCCCACCCTACAGCATCTATTAAATTGTCGGCACAAACAGGGCATACGTCTGAGTTAATTCAAGTTCAACCGAGCATTTTTCTGTGCGGTCAATGTGTGCTCGGTAGTGAGCCTTATCTTGGAGGGCCGACAGGAGCGTACGTCAAAGTGCTACAAGGCAAGGAGAATTGATGAGATCTCTGACAGTCCGAATGTTGATTCTCGCCTGCGGGATGCTATGGCCTTTGCTGGCTGGGCAGGCGCTGGCTCAAAGCGCCACGGGCACGATTCGGGGACAGGTAACGGATCCCTCAGGCGCTGTGGTGATGAGTGCCTCTGTGATGGCGACCCCGGGGCCGGGACAGCCGGGCGAGGCGAAGGCCGCGACGTTTGGCAAAGACGGCACCTACGAGATCAAAGGACTCGTCCCAGGGACCTATTCGGTCAGCGTTGTGGCGCAAGGTTTTGCGCCCTTCGAGCAGACGAACGTCCAGGTGACGGCCGGTGCGGTTCGGCAACTGGAAATCAAGCTGGAGATTGAGCAGGAACGGCAGGAAGTGAACGTCACGGGCCGAGCGGAGACGCTCAGCGTCGCGCCCGAAAACAATGCCAGTGCGGTTGTGATAAGTGGCAAGGACCTCGAGGCTCTCTCGGACGACCCCGACGAGCTCCAGACCGAGCTCGAAGCTCTGGCCGGACCGGCCGCGGGACCCAGTGGCGGCCAGATTTACATCGACGGCTTCACCGGCGGACAGCTTCCACCCAAGGAAGCGATTATGGAAGTCCGGGTCAACCAGAACCCGTTTTCGGCGGAGTACGACAAACTCGGTTACGGGCGGATCGAAATCACCACCAAACCCGGCTTCAGCCAGTTCCATGGAAACGTCTTCGCCGACGGGAATGCCTCCGCCTTCAATGCTCGCAGCCCGTTCGCAGTGACCGAGCCTCCTTACCACACGGAGTTTTTCAATGGCAGCATCGGCGGCCCGATCAACAAGAAAGCCTCATTTTTCTTCGACGCCTTTCGCCGTGATATTCAAAACAGCTCGGTGATCAGCGCCGTTGTCCTCGGCCCCGCCCCCAATTTCACCGAACAGCCCTTCAACCAGGTCGTGATCAATCCTCTGACGCGCACCAACCTCAGCCCGCGCGTTGACTATCAGCTCAGCAAAAACAATGTCCTGACCGTGCGCTACCAGTGGTGGGAAGACATTGAAGATAACGATGGAATCCAGCAGTTTTCGCTTCCCACTCAAGCCTCCGACCTGCGGGAGGTCGAGCACACGCTTCAGTTGAGTGACACGCAAGTGGTCAGCGCCCGTACGGTCAACCAACTTCGCTTCCAGTTTCTGCGCGACGACACTACCCAGGCGCCGGCAAGCACGCTTCCAGCTGTGAACGTGCTGGGCGCGTTCACCGGCGGCGGCAATTTCCAGCAGAGGGCTCTTGACACCGAGAACCACTACGAGTTGCAGAACCTCACCACCATGTCTCTGGGTAAGCACCAAGTGGTTTTCGGAGGAAGGCTGCGTGACTACGATGTCCTGCTGAACTCCACTACCCAGGGCTACAACGGCGCCTTCACTTTCGGCACCATCAATGAATACACGGCAGCCGAACAGGCCTATCAGAGTTGCCCCGCCCCCTGTGCGGCCGGAGTGCCGGGGGCTACCCAGTTCAGTTTGACAGCCGGTAACCCGGCGGCGAGCTTGAACTATCTCGACCTCGGAATATATGGGGAAGATTCGTGGCGTCCCCGGCCCAACATTTCGCTCAGCCTTGGCCTGCGCTTCGAGTCACAGAACTATATCCACGACCACGCCGACTTTGCCCCACGGGTGGGCCTCGCCTGGGGCATCGGAGATGGCAAGTCTCCCAAGGCCGTGCTGCGGGCGGGCTTTGGCATCTTCTACGATCGATTTCTGGAGCAACAGATTCTGACAGCCGAACGTTTGAACGGAATCAACCAGCAGCAGTACCTGGTGACCGCGCCGGATTTCTTCCCGAATATTCCTCCCCCGAGCACTCTGGCAGCCTACGCCAGTTCCCTGCCTACAATGTATCGAATTGACCCGAACTTGCGCGCCCCGTACACCATGCAATCGGCGATTGGGCTCGAGCGGCAATTTACCAAGAGTCTCACCGCGTCCCTAACGTATATCAATTCCCACGGTGTGCATCAGCTTCTCACCAACAACATCAACGCCCCGCAAGATTTCAGTTTCTGCCCACCTCCGGGTTCTCCAAGCACAACGCCTTGCGGCCCCCTCTCCGGCACGTTTCCGCTTGGAAAGGACGCAGGATATGTGGACCAGTTCGAATCCGTGGGCCTCTTCAACGAAAGCCAGTTGGTAGCGAATTTCAGCCTTCGCGGCCGCCACGCAACGGCTTTCGGGTTTTACACCCTCAGTTATGCGCACAGTGACACCAGCGGCGCCAACTATCAGCCGATGAATCCCTACGACATCCTGGAAGATTACGGGCCGGCGTCATTTATCTCCCGCAACCAGGCATTCATGGGCGGATCGGTGCAATTACCGCGGGGATTCCGCATCAGCCCCTTCATGATGGCGAGCAGCGGGAGACCCTTCAACATCACGCTCGGCCAGGATGCTTTTGGCACAGGTGTTTTCGACGCACGCCCGTCGCTCGCCCCACTGGGTGCGCCCGGGTCTGTCGCGACAAGGTATGGAACGTTCTATACTTACCCCGTGGTCGGCCTGCCGGTCATCCCTCCCTATGATTTCTTCGGGCCCAACCTGTTTTCACTCAACTTGAGGTTAGCGAAAACATTCGGTTTCGGCGAGAAGAAGGGCTCATCAAACGCGGGTGGAGGCGGAGGATGGCATGGCCCTGGCGGCGGGGGCCCGGGAGGCAGCCTAGGGGGGCGCGGACTCAGTGGAGGAGGCCCCGGTCCAGGCATGTTCGGCGGCGGAGCGCCGAATTCCCGCTTTTCCCTCGAATTCAGCGCCAACGTGCGCAACGTGTTTAACAATATCAACCTCGGCCAGCCCGTAGCCATTGTGGGGTCACCTTTGTTCGGCCAGTCCAACTCCGTTAACGGTTGGATGGGCTACCGGCACCTTGATTTGCAGGTTAGATTCATGTTCTGATTGAAGGCTGTTCAACCACTCCGGTTCGAGCTCCGAGGGCAGTTTGCCATAGATTTCGCGGAAGGTTTGCTGGTTCTTGTGGATGGTGGCGGCGGCGTCCGTGTTCTCAAGAGACTTATAAGCCTCGCGGAACTTTTCGAGCTGGTACATGGCAATCAGGAACTTTACGAACGAGGCGGCTTCCGGATAACTGATGGTGGGTTGGCTTTCCTCCGGACCGATGTCCGAAAAGGCAAAAAGTTTGTCCAAAGGGATGAACTTCCCCTCGTTTCGGTGTTCCAGGACCGCCTCATCCACTTTCTTGCCCGGAGAGCCCAGCGCTTTCAACGCGTCAGCCCCCATAAGCTCTGAAACGTAGACTGCAAAGCCTTCGTTGAAGAGGGCAGGGGGTTCGCCAAGTCGTCCGGCCAGGATGTGGGTCAGTTCGTGGTAAGGGTCGAGCTTTGTCTGCTCGTTATAAACCTCCACAATAGTGCGATCGAACGCCCACCCGTCTCCGGTATGCCCCGTGTCGCGTCTTTTCGTTTCACCGTCGGGGAAAAAGATGAGGCGGACGGGTTCGGGATCGGCGGCGCCGAGCAGCTCCGAGATTCTCCGGAAAGCCGATTCCCTCTGTGCGACGATGGCGCTGAGGTCTCGGGCCGCAAGGGAAGATGGGAAGAAATAAATGCGGAAGTGCTCGCTGTCGTGTTCCTGGAAGCGTTGCGAGAGATCGTAGTCTACGGCTTTGTTTCCCTTGCCGACGAAGTATTTCTTCTGAAAGAAGAATTCTCCAAATTGAGTAACGCCGCCGGCAGCCACTTGGGGGAAGAAGAACCTGACGCGCAACGAGGCCTCCGGCGTCAAATGCGCGAACTCGTATTCCGCCTCGATTTCCCTTTCGCCCTTAGGCCATACAAGGAAGAGAAACTGCACTTGCCACCCGTAAGGCCAAACTCCAGGCTCAGTTCGCAAATCCAGCCCTAGGGTCATGACCTCATTGGTTTTGTTCTTGATGAGCGCCGTGAAACGGTTCTTGCCCGGGTGCGGCTCACCTAGATCGAGCTTCTGGATGGTGAGGGTCTCCGTTTGAATCACTTCCTGGCGCGCCGCGGCGAGGTCGGAAACGTAGTCGCCGGTTTGGCCGAAGGCCGCGAGGGATAGCAGCAGAAACAAGAGAAGTCCGGAACTGATGACATGGAACCGAAGGGTTGAATACACGAGGGCCTCCTTCCTCGCGAGGGGCCTTCTTAGACTGACGCGGCGGGCGAGAATTGGTTAGCCGCGTACTCCGCGCGCTGAAGTCCTCATACTAAGAAGAACAGGCCGTACTCGGCAAGGGCCAAGTGCTTCGTCCGATTTCGGAATCATGGCCCTCTCCCCAAGGGAGAGAACGTGTGAAAAAATCGGATTCTGTCATGCTGCGCGCAGCGAAGCATCTCTGCAGTTCTTGGTAACCGGCTGAAAGAACACCAACTGCAGAGATCCTTCGCTGCGCTCAGGATGACAAGCCGGCGATTATTTCACACCTTCAGACGGTGGTTTTCATATTGACCTTATATAGTATAGGGGGGTATAGTTTATTCGCGTGGAGGTTCGATGGCTCATACAACGAGAGACAAGGAGAAGCTGCTCATCCGCGTGCGGCGAATTCGAGGCCAAATAGAAGCGATTGAGCGCGCCCTGAGTGAAGCCCGCGAGTGCGCCGAAGTACTTCAGTTGGTGGCGGCCTGCCGGGGAGCTCTGAATGGCCTGATGGCCGAATTGATCGAGGGCCACATTCGGTTCCACGTGTTGGCGCCCAATGGCAGAAAAGGTGCGCCTCAGGCCGAGGCGGCGGAGGAGCTGATCGAAGTGGTGCGCGCTTATTTGAGGTAGCGCTGAATTTCAGGGAGTGCAGCAACCACCCCCCAGCCCTCTCCTTACCGAGGAGAAACCTCAGATGCGGCTTGACCATGGGGTGATATTGCCAACAACCATGATAAAGGAGGCCATCATGAAGTCCCGAATAGTGCTTTTGTGCTCCGCATTCATCGCCCTTTGCGGTTTGGGTGTCGCGCAGAAGTCCAACGATGTAACGGTTCCCGCCCCCGCACTCCGGCGACCTCAGGCAAGCAGATGTATCTGGCGTATTGCGCTACGTGCCACGGGAAAGAGGGAAAGGGTGATGGACCTGTTGCCGGCACATTGAAAGTACCTCCCGCAGACCTGACGACCCTTTCGAAAAGGAACAATGGCAAATTCCCCTGGGCGCAGGTTGTCAATACTATCACCGGCCCCGTAGGCGCGCCAGCGCACGGCTCGAGAGAAATGCCGGTGTGGGGTCCGATTTTCATGACCATGGAACATCAACACGAGTCAAGAGCGCGCTTGCGAGTGGCTAACCTCGCAGACTACATTAAGTCGATGCAGCAGAAGTAGGAGGGCATAAGGACCAGCAGACTGGACCTTTTTTAAAGGAACGAAGCGGGAATCTCATTGAAAACAAAGGACCGTGTTGGTAAACTTGGGAACGAAGCGGGAATGTCTATGAAAATAAATGGCTTACCCTTTAAACCCGGGAATGTTGTTGAAAAGAAAGGTTGTTATAAGATTGCAGGTGAGGCAAGAATTCCAAGCCTTCCCTTACATTCCACTCCTTCCCAGCCTGTTTCCTTGGACATTTAGTACCAGCGTCGCTCCTCGGAACCAGAATTGCCCTGACATAATGTGTACGCGGGTTGTTAGGGTGATTTCACCCGAAAACGGGATTCCACATCCCAAGCTGACTCAATAGCAAAAACGGGGAGACAAGAAAGAGGGAAAAGAGTAGAATTTCGCATTCCAAGCTGATCCAGAAGAGACTGATCGCTCGGGGTTCCTGGCATGTCGCTTTCCGGCAACCGCCTCCACATCCGGCTTTGAAGGGTTAGTCTTCTATGAGTATTAATATTGGGCTAGATATCGGCGCCGTCAGTTTTAAGCTTGCGGCCATCGGATCAACGGCGGACGAGTTGCTGTTCCGCAATCTCAGTGAAAAATCCCAGACGTTTTACGGGGCCACATTTCCCGCTGCCAGCCCTTTCGCGGGACGGCCCCTGGTCCTCTCGAGGTACCGGCGCATTCAGGGCAGCCCCATCCAGTCCACCTTCGATCTGCTGCAAGAGCTTTACGAGGATCTCCCGGAGGAAAGCGTTGAAGGGATCCGGGTGACCGGGTCGGGCAGCCAGCTCATCGCGAAGATTCTGGGCATTTACTTTGAGAACGAGTTCCGCGCTATTGCCAAAGGCGTGCGCACGTTCAACCCCGAGGTGCGCACCATCTTGGAAATAGGTGGTGAGTCGTCAAAATACCTGCGGCTGGATCCGGAAGCGGTGGGGAAGCACCTGGGAATCGTGGATTACCAGACCAGCGGGGAATGCGCGGCGGGCACCGGGTCTTTTATCGACCAGCAGGCCACGCGTTTGCTTTACAGCGTCGAGCAAGTGGGCGGGGCGGCGTGCGGCGCCAGTTGCGCGGCGCGCATTGCGGGGCGATGTTCGGTGTTTGCCAAGACGGACATGATCCACGCTCAGCAGAAGGGTTACACCACGGAACAGATCCTGCGGGGCTTGTGTGATGCGGTAGCGCGAAACTTCAAATCGAGCATCGTCCGGGGCCGGGCCGTGGTTACACCGGTGGCCTTCATCGGCGGCGTGGCCCTGAATGCGGGCATCTTAAACGCCCTGCGCGAGGCGTTCAAGCTGGGCGAGAACGACCTCGTGGTCCCCAGCCATTACGCGTGGCTGGGGGCGGTGGGCGCCGCCATGCTGGAGGCTGAAGAATGGCGCAAACGGTCGTTCAAGCGCATCCATCAACTGCGGCAGCATGAGGCCGCCAAGAAGAGTTTTGCCTGCACGGAAGCTCTCTCCATGAAAAACGTGCTGCTGTTGCGGGACCAGGCGGAGAATGTGACGCGCCCGGTGGCTGGGCCGAACGGACAGGGCAGCAACGCTGTATCGGATGACCGGGCGCAGCCGGCAGCGATTTCAAATTTGAAATCTCAAGTCTCAGACAAGAGCGAAGTGCATCTGGGAATCGACAATGACCGCGTAGCGGACGGCCTTCCCCAAGCGGCAATTTCAAATTTCAAATCTCAAATTTCAAATAAGGTTGAGGCATACCTGGGAATCGACATCGGCTCGGTGAGCACCAACCTGGTGGTTATCGATGCGGCATGCAATCTTCTGAAAGAAATCTACCTGCCCACGCAGGGGCGGCCCATCGAGGTGGTTGACCGGGGGCTCAAGGAGATCGAAGCCGAACTGGGGACCCGGCTCGACATTCGTGGCGTGGGGACGACGGGTTCCGGCCGCGAGCTGATCGGCGAACTGGTGGGGGCCGACACGGTCAACGACGAGATCACCGCCCACAAGACCGGGGCCATGCACGTCTGCCAGCAAATGGGCATGGAGCCTGTGGACACCATCTTCGAGATCGGGGGGCAGGACTCGAAGTTCATCCGCATCGAGAAGGGCGTGGTGGTGGACTTTACCATGAACGAAGCCTGCGCCGCGGGCACCGGCTCGTTCCTCGAGGAGCAAGCCGAGAAGCTGGGGATTTCCATCAAGGACGAATTCGCGCGCCTGGCGCTCGCCTCCGCCCGTCCCGCGCGCCTGGGTGAGCGTTGCACGGTCTTCATGGAGCGTGACGTCACGGGGCTGCTGCTGAAGGGCGCGGAGGTGGGAGACCTCGCGGCGGGCCTGGCTTATTCCGTGGCCTTGAACTACCTGAACCGCGTGGTGCGCGGAAGGAAAATCGGCCAGGTCATCTTCTTCCAGGGGGGAACCGCTTACAACGACGCGGTGGCGGCGGCATTCTCCCAAATCCTCGGCAAGCGCATCGTTGTCCCGCCGCACAACGGCGTAATCGGGGCCATCGGCATGGCGCTGATTGCGCGCGAGCGCATGAAGGAAGCGGGCCGCCCCAGCCGTTTCCGCGGCTACGACCTCTACCGGGTGCAGTTCACGGTGCGGGACTTTGTCTGCCGCGCTTGCTCGAATTACTGCGACATGAAAGAGTTCACGATCGAGGGAGAACGCACCTACTGGGGAGACCAGTGCTCCGACAAGTTCCGCAAGCGGGCGCGTTCCGACCGCAAGCCCATCCTCGACGATCTGCTCGACTACCGCGAGAAGCTGCTGGAAGAGGTTCTGGTGCCTGCCAAGGGTTCGCGGCCGACCGTGGGCATCCCGCGCACCATGTTCTACTACGACCGCTTCCCCTTCTGGTGCGCTTACTTCCAGGAGCTGGACTTCGAGGTAGTGCTCTCGGCCGCCACCGACCGGAAGATCTCGGCTCGAGGTGAAGAGCTGGCTGTCGCGCAGCCCTGCTTCCCTGTACAGGTAGCGCACGGGCACGTCCTGGACCTGCTGGACAAAGGGGTGGACTACCTGCTGCTGCCTAACACCGTCAACACTGAAGCTCCGCCGAGCGTCGTGGATTCGCACCTCTGCCCCTGGAATCAGACGCTCCCGTTCGTGGTGCGGGCGGCGCCGCAAGTGGAGAACGCGCGCACCAAGTTGCTGATCCCCACTGTGCATTTCCGCTTTGGGCGGAAGCATGTCGAGAGGGAATTGGCGGGGTTCGCCCGAGCCCTCGGCTTTTCCCGTAAGCAGAGCGATCGCGCGGTGACGGCGGCATACGCCGCCCAGGGAGCCTTTACGGAGGCTGTGCTGGAGGCCGGCGCTCAGGCCCTGGCCCAACTCGAGGCGAGCGGCGAGCCGGCGTTGCTGCTGGTGGGGCGGACTTACAACCTCTACGACCGCAGCGTCAACTGCGACATCCTGCGCAAGCTGCGGGCGCTTTATGGCGTCAATGTTCTGCCCATGGATTTCCTGCCTCTGGACTCCGAAGACATCACCGAGGTCAACGCGAATATGTACTGGAACTCCGGGCGGCGCATTCTGGCGGCGGCGAAATTTGCTCGCCACCACCCCAACCTGCACCTGGTCTACATCTCGAACTTCAAGTGTGGGCCGGACTCCTATATCAAGTCGTTCGTCGACGATGCCGCCGGCAAGCCTTCCCTGGTGCTCCAGTTCGACGGCCACTCGAACGACGCGGGCTTCATCACCCGCTGCGAAGCCTATCTCGACAGCAAAGGATTTCTGCGATGTCCCTCTTCGACCACCGTCATGTGAGCCGGCGCATTAGCGCCGGCCATCCCCTGGCGCGCAAGACGGTTTACATCCCCACCATGGCGGAAGGCAGTTCCGAGGCATTCGCTTCAGTTTTTCGCTGGCTGGGCATTGAAGCGCAGCCCACCCCGCCCTCCGACGAGCGCACCCGCGAACTGGGAAGCAGGTTCACGAGTGGCGACGAGTGCTACCCCGCCAAGGTCACCATTGGCGATTTCCTGCGCGTTATCGAAATGCCGGGCTTCAGGCCGGGGCGCGCGGCGTTCTTCATGCCGACCGCCGAGGGTCCGTGCCGTTTCGGCCAGTACGCCCCCTTCCTGAAGAAAATCCTGCGCGAGGCCGGCTACGGCGACGTGCAAGTGCTTTCGCCCACAAGCCAGAATGGCTATGCGGACTTGGGCGACATTACCAATGCCTTTCTGCGGGCAGGCTGGCGGGCGCTGGTTGCCGCCGATACGGTCCACCGCGCGTTGCTCAAGACCCGCCCCTATGAGACAAGCCCGGGCGCCTCGGATCGCGTTTACCAGGCAGCCCTCCAGGATTTGTGCCAGACACTGGAGACCAGTTGCGCGGACATGGAGTGTCAACTGTCGAGCTTGGTCGAGTCGATGGTGCGGGCGCGCGAGAGGTTTCGGCGCGTCCCGGCCCACTACGATCCCGAAACCCCGTTCATTGGCGTGGTGGGGGAGATCTTTTGCCGCCTCAATACCTTCTCCAACGAAGACTTGATACGCAAATTGGAAAGCTACGGAGCTGAGTGCTCCCTGAGCCACATTGCCGAGTGGGTGGCGTATACCAACACCGAACAGGAACGCAAGCTTCGCCTGCGTGGGCGGGGCATCTCTCTGGACATGCTCAAGGCGCGCTTGCGGACCCACATCCAGCATTCCGATGAGCACGCCTTGATCGCCCCGTTCCATGAGGACTTCGTGGGCTACGAGGAGCCGGAAGTCGAAGAGGTATTGGAACTGGCTTGGCCTTATTTGCCGGTCTGCGGGGCGCAGGGCGAGATGGTCCTGAGCGTCGGTAGGGCGGCTTACCTCGCCCTTCACGGAGCGGACGGCGTCATCGATATCAGCCCCTTCACCTGCATGAATGGAATTGTGAGCGAGGCCATCTATCCCAAGGTCAGCAAGGAGTACGGCGGCATTCCCATTCGCAATTTCTATTTCGATGGCACGCAGTCCGACCTCGACCGCGACCTGGGCATCTACCTCGAACTCGCCCGATCCTACCGCGAGAAAAAGCCCTACACGCGGAAGTATGCTCCCTACTTCGCCCAGCCCGTAGCATAGGAAAATGGAAATTGGAAAATGGAAACTTGTCCCCGCGATTTTACATCACCGTCGAAGTGGAGGATGACAGACCGACTTTCCAGTTTCTAATTTCCAGTTTCCAGTTTCTAATTTCTAGTTTCTGCTTTCTGGTTTTCTCTAGCCCTTCCTCCACTCTTCCCAATCTTTCAAAACAGCCTTAGTCATTTGCTCAGCCGCGCCGAGGAGCCAATCCGGCTTGCGTTTGCCCAAGTCGCGTCGAATGGCCTTGATGGCGTCCTTGCTCCCGAGGTGGATATTTGCGGTCTCGAAACCCATGGCGTGCAGCAGTCGTTCCTCATCACGCTTCTCCGGCAGGGCGGCCAGTTCGACGCGGGAACAATGGGGGGACAGCCGGCGCACGATCCATTTGCCGCGCAGATGCACGAAGGGATCAAGAACCCGCGCCGCTCTGCTGATGATATCCTCATAAAATACCTTCTGCGGGCCTTTACCTTCATTTGCCCAAACACACGCCGAAGGCGCCATCGCCTTCGCCTCGCGCGCGATCCTTCCCCCTCCCCAGTCCGCGAGCGCCACGTAACGTTCCCTGCCAAGGCTGCCCAACCCCGCCACCCGATGGGCAACGCGATAGATCAACCCTCGTTCCGGCAACAACTCCTCGAGCGCTTTCCTCGCGCTTTTGGGGATTTCGCCGCGCACCGTAGGCAATGCATTCATCTTTCCCCAAAAATGAACAGGGTCGCGGAGTTCGCCCGTGACAGCTTCGCGCAGCCACTTGTGATCTTGCTCCAGAACGAACGGCTTGCCGCCTTCTTCCAGACCTTCACGGTAGCCGGTCAGAATACCCTTGCAGGCGGCTTGCGTGGTCAGCGCCAAGTGGCTGGCAGCGATGGCCAAGAGCGCGCTCACCGCGAGCCTGACGAGGTCGTTGGTGTAGGCCATCGGAAAGGCCTCGTCAAAATCGTTTACGCCCCAGACCAGGCGTCCTTCGGCGTCGCGCCACGTCCCGAAATTCTCCAAGTGAAGATCGCCCACCGCCAGAATTCGAGGGGCCCGCGCCAGGTCCGAACGAACCTCCGGCCAGAGTTGAGCCCAACGATAGAATGTGGAGCGCAAAAAGGGGAACGGCCCCTCCACCATCCGGGAGTGCTTCAACGCCAGGTCCGCCTGAACGAGAGTCAGGCGATCGGCCAGCCATGCTTCGTACCTCTTGGTCGCCTTTTTGATCCTCATACGCAGGTCCCCCTGAATGACGCCATCAATGCGGCCTCCCTCTTGTCACCCCACCCAACCGCTCGAATGCCGGCGGGTCACTCCCCGAAGCGTGCTTGACCCGCCTTACTTCTGCCTGACCGCAAAGCGAGATTACTCCGGTAAGGAGTGTTTTGGCAAGCCGTAGGAGTATGCCGTAGGAGTATGTCGAATTGAGAGTTATACTCTCTCCATCATGAAGGAATTCCCCGCCGGGAAGTTGCCCCCGCGCATTCTCCAGGCCCTGTTGGCCACGTGCCAAGTGCCCAAGCGCTCCAGAGTCGTTCTGGGGCCGCGCTTCGGGGAGGACGCCGCGGTAATCGACCTGGGCGCCAATTACCTCGTGGCCAAAACAGACCCCATTACGTTCACTTCCGAGCGCATCGGTTGGTACGCGGTTAACATTAATGCCAATGATGTCGCAACTCTGGGAGCGCGTCCGCTTTGGTTCCTGGCGACTTTACTCCTTCCTGAAAAAGGCGCTTCGTTGCCTATGGTGCGGCGTATCTTTCGCGATACGCTTCGGGCCTGCAAGGAGTTGGGTGTGACACTCTGTGGCGGTCACACAGAGATTACCCGTGGGCTCGACCGTCCGATTGTGGTGGGTCAAATGCTCGGCGAGGTGGCCAAATCCAAGTTAGTTCGAAAGGAAAGCCAGCGGCCGGGAGACCTTGTGCTGCTGACTCGGGGGATTGCGATTGAGGGTACGGCCATCCTGGCAAACGAAGAGCGGCTTACCCTCGCCCGGAAACTGCCAAGGAAAACTCTGCGCCGTGCGCGGGGGTTGCTCTTCCGCCCCGGGATTAGCGTGGTGCAGGACGCCGTGCTGGCGCAACGCCATGGCGAAGTCCATGCCATGCACGACCCGACGGAGGGCGGACTGGCCTCGGGATTGTACGAACTCGCGAAAGCCGGCGGCGTGGGGTTGCGCATCTGGAAAGATAAGGTGCCCATCCTCGAGGAGACACGCAGTTTCAGCGAAATCCTGGGATTTGATCCCTTCGCCTTGATTGCGTCCGGCGCATTGCTGGTGGTCGCGAGCGCGAACTCAACCCCCAACCTGCTTCGCGCATACCTTCGCCATGGTGTAAGAGCCGCCGTCATCGGCGAAGTAAGGGAAAAGGGCGAAGGCATTGAAGTGGTCCAGAAGGGCCGGCAAAGTCCGCTTCGCGTGCCGGCAAGAGATGAGATCGCCCGCCTGCTGCAGTAGATAGAGAGCCAATTGGCACAGACATCCTTCCGTGGTATATTAAGAGAGTGAGCGAGTGGTTTGTGGTAAGCTTGTGCGCCTGCGAAGGAACGCTCCGGTCTGAAAAATGGGGGAAAACTAGGTCAAGACTCGACGCTCGAGGAGGCTTGGCGATGCCTTCCCTGGTGAGTTAGCTGGATGAGTTGATTCCAAACCTACGGGGCGCAAGTCTCAATAAACTCGCCGCCGCCCCCCCCAACGAAACCTCGATGAATGCCTGGCTCCAAGTCCTAAACTATCTCAAGACGAGGGTCAACACGCAGAGCTACCAGACTTGGTTCAGGCCTACCCGGTTCAGCCGCGTAGAAGACGAAGCTATTGTGGTGAGTGTCCCGAACCGGGAGTTCCAAGAGTGGATCCAGGAGAATTACGCCGCGCTCGTCACCGAGGCCTTGCGCGACCTCAACATGGGCTTCAAGGAGATACGCTACGTTTCCGCGGGGAATGCAGAGAAAGAGGGGACGAAGGGAGACGAGGAGAAGCCTTTGCAGAGGAAACTGGACTTCGATTCCGTCGATCATCAACTCAACCTTAAGTACACCTTCGATACCTTCGTGGTGGGTTCTTGCAACCAATTCGCTCACGCTGCGGCGCGTGCGGTGGCAGAGGCGCCCGCAAAGGCTTACAACCCGCTTTTTCTTTACGGGGGAGTGGGCTTAGGGAAGACGCATTTGATGCAGGCGGTAGGGCACATGGTCAAGCACAACTGGCGGGAGATGCGCTTGGCCTATGTGTCCTCAGAAGGGTTCACCAACGACGTCATAAACTCGCTTCGCTACGACCGCATGTATTCCTTTCGAGAAAAGTACAGAAACATCGATGTGCTGCTCATGGACGACATCGAGTTCCTGGCCGGAAAAGAACGGACCCAGGAGGAGTTCTTCCACACTTTCAATGCCCTCTACGAGGCGCAGAAGCAAGTGGTTTTTTCCTGCGACTGTCCACCGAAAGATATCCCCGGTCTGGAAGAGAGGTTGCGTTCACGCTTTGCCTGGGGTTTGACTGCCGATCTGCAACCTCCCGATCTTGAAACTAAGAGGGCTATCCTGGCCAAGAAGTGCGAGGCTCAAGGGGTCACCCTTCCCGATGAGGTGAGCGACTTCGTCGCGCATAAGATCAAGTCCAGCATTCGTGATTTAGAGGGCGCGCTCACGCGGCTGATTGCCTATTCTTCCCTTACCGGCGCCGAGGTTTCCCTTTCTATGGCGCAGCAGGTCCTGAAGAACCTCGTCGACCTGGGGGAGCGTCACGTTTCAATCGAGAACATTCAGCGGGCAGTTTGCCAGGAATTTGGTTTGACGGTTCCTCAATTGAAGTCAAAAAATAACAGCCACCCTATTGCATACCCGCGACAGCTTGCAATGTACCTCGCAAAGGAGCTCACCGCGTCCTCACTGCCGCAGATCGGCAGGGAGTTCGGCGGGAAACACCACACGACTGTGTTACACTCTATCAATAAGATTTCACAATTGCGCGAGTCAGACAGAGATTTGAACAGACTTCTCAACAAGCTTCGCGATAGTCTCAGTTGAACTTAGCAATTTCTTCAGGACGTTCATGATGAGAAAACTTGTGAATCACTCCGGCGGGTGCGCGAGCGTAGGGAAATTCACAGTTTCGTGGGCGCTATATGCAGGGCAAGTATCTGTAGTCGAATGTTGGGGAAAGCGTTGCACACTTTTCCACACTTCCACAGCTTCTACTACTAAGAACTACTTCCTATAGGATGCTAATAAAATGGATTTCTCAATCGAAAAGTCTCGGGTCTTAAAAGAACTGGCTCTCACTCAAGGAGTGGTCGAAAAGAAAACGACCATCCCTATTCTCTCTAACCTGCTGGTTGAGGCAGAGGGAGAGATGCTTACAATCAGCGCCACTGATCTCGATCTTGGGGTTTGTTGTCATTGCCCGGCGAAAGTGAAGAGCCCGGGATCGGGGACAATTCCTGCCAAGCGTCTCCTCGAGATCATCCGCTCTCTTCCCGAAGCGGAGGTTCATTTCAAGGCATTGGAGAACCACTGGGTCCAGGTCACCTGTGAACGCTCCTCCTTCAAATTAGTGGGAATGGCAAGGGACAATTTTCCAATGCTGCCGGCCCTGCCCCCTGCTTTGGCCACGCTCCCGGCGAATGTCTTTGCCACTGCCATCCAGAAGACTATCTTCGCCATCTCCAACGAGGAGTCCCGCTACACCTTGAATGGAGGCTTGCTGTTGCTCAAGCCTGGCGGGGTCACCATGGTGGCAACCGATGGGCACAGGCTCGCCGTCATTGAGCGAGATATTGAGCTTGCGGGTCTCAAGAATGAGTTGAGACTCCTGATTCCCAAGAAGGCCATGGGCGAACTTGTGAGGTTACTCTCGGAAGGAGAAGGGGAGTTGCCGGTCAGCATATCAAAGGACGAGAGCCATCTTTTCTTTTCCCTTGGCCAGCGTGTCCTGATTTGCCGCATGTTGACGGGACAATTTCCGAACTATGAGGCCGTCCTTCCCCGCGAGAACAACCGCGTGCTGGAACTCGACAAGGAAGCCATCGCCGCGGCGGTGCGCCGTGTCGCTTTGCTTGCTGACGAGCGCTCGCGCGCGGTCCGCATGCATTTGCAGAAGGGACAATTGGAAATATCCTCCTCGAGCGGCGAGTACGGAGAGGCTCGTGAAGTGCTCGATACGTCCTACCAAGACGAGGACATCCAGATTGGCTTCAACTATCAGTATCTGCTGGATTTCTTTAGTGTGATGGAAGAGGCCGCGAAGGTTTGTCTCGAGTTGAAGGACGAGCAGAGTGCAGGGCAACTGCGGCCTGCGGAGCAAGGGGCGTACCGGTATCGGTATGTGGTCATGCCTATGCGGATTTAGTACGCCCCCCGCATGCCCTCCTATGCGCTTTCGAACGGGCGCGGGCGGGGTCGGGCTCCGAATGATGGAGAGAACGAGGGGCGACTATTCTGAAGAGCTGTCAGCAATTAGATTGGCCTGGTGAAGCGGAGCCGGCGGGGGACTCCTTCTCCGCCGGCTTTTTTGTGCGGGCTGCGATGGGATAGGAGGTTTCAGGAACACGTGAACAAGGAAAAAGCCGCAGAGCCTAACGGGGCCCAGGCCTATGACGCCGCAAGCATCAAGGTGCTTGGCGATTTGGAGGCGGTGCGCAAGCGGCCCGCGATGTACATAGGATCGACGGGCGCCATGGGCCTACACCACCTTGTATGGGAAGTGGTGGATAATTCGGTGGATGAGGCGCTGGCCGGCTATTGCGATCGCATCGACGTCGTCGTCCATAGCGATAACTCCGTGACGGTGATCGACAACGGCCGCGGCATTCCAGTCGACCTGCACAAGGAGGAAGGGGTTTCTGCGGCCGAAGTGGTGATGACAGTTCTTCACGCCGGAGGCAAGTTCGACACAAACAGCTACAAGGTCTCGGGTGGTCTGCACGGAGTGGGAGTTTCCGTGGTCAATGCGCTTGCGGAGCGGCTCGATTTGGAAATATGGCGTGACGGTTACACCTGGGAACAATCCTACGAACGCGGAAAGCCCCTTCAACCCTTGAAGAGGGCGGGGAAGACCGAACGCCGTGGCACCAAGATTACCTTCCTCCCCGACGCCACGATCCTCGACACCATTGACTTCAACTACGATACCTTGGCTCAGCGGCTGCGCGAACTCTCCTTCCTCAATAAGGGCCTTACTATCCGCCTCAAGGACGAGCGGAGCAATAAACAGGCGGAATTTCACTACAACGGCGGCATCGCGGAGTTCGTCAAGCACCTCAACAAGAATAAAGAGGTGCTGCACGCCACTCCCATTTATGGCGAGGCTGACCGCGACGACGTGCACATGGAGTTTGCGCTCCAGTACAACGACGGCTATGCGGAGGCGGTCTTCTCTTTTGCCAACAACATTAACACCGTGGACGGCGGGACACACTTGTCCGGTTTCCGCTCCGCGCTCACACGGGCCATCAATCAATACGGCCAGAATCAAGGGCTTTTTAAGGACGTGAAGGAGAACCTCCAGGGCGAGGATGTGCGGGAAGGCCTTGTGGCAGTGATCAGCGTCAAACTTCCACAACCGCAATTCGAGGGCCAGACCAAAGGGAAGCTCAATAGTGACATCCAGAGTACGGTAGCGAGCTTCGTTTACGAGAAGCTGATGGAGGCGTTCGAGAAAAACCCTACCGTGGGCCGGAAGGTCTGTGCGAAAGCGATCGACGCTTCGCGCGCCCGCGAGGCGGCGCGCAAGGCACGTGAATTGACCCGGCGCAAAGGCGCACTCGATTCCGGCGGGCTGCCCGGCAAGCTGGCCGATTGCCAGGAGCGAGACCCGGAGCGGTGTGAACTCTTCCTGGTCGAGGGTGATTCGGCCGGCGGCTCCGCGAAGCAAGGGCGCGACCGCCGCTATCAAGCTATCCTTCCCTTGAGAGGAAAGATCCTGAATGTTGAAAAGGCGCGCTTCGACAAGATGCTGGGCCATGAGGAAATCCGCGCCCTCATCACAGCGCTCGGCACGGGCATCGGGAAAGAAGATTTCGACGCCTCCAAGCTCCGCTATTCCAAAATCATCATCATGACGGACGCGGATGTAGACGGATCCCACATCCGCACCTTGCTACTCACCTTCTTCTATCGTCAGATGCCGGAACTGGTGGAGCGCGGTCATGTCTTCATTGCCCAGCCCCCGCTTTACCTCATCAAAAAAGGCAAGTCCCTGCGCTACATTCGGGACGAGAAGGAGTTTCGGCGCGAAATCATGCGCCGGGCCACCGAAGACCATACCGTCGAGGTCGGCGACGGCAAGAAGACGAAGCTCCAAGGCGGCGAACTGACGAACTTCCTGATGGCGTTGGCCGAATACGTCGAACTCTTCGACAAGCTCGAAAAAAGGCTTGGCGATGAGCGCCCCATCAACGCCTTGTTGAAAGCCGAGTTGGGCAAGAAGATGGAACTCGAGAATAGCGATAAACTCCAGTTAGTCGCCAACGAACTTAAGGCGGAAGGATTCAAAACAGCCCTCCGCCTTGACGAAGAGCACAGCCTTTACACCTTATCCTTTTCCAGCGAGACGCTGGCCGAGCGAACCATCGATTGGGACCTGGTTTCGAGCGCCGACTACAAGCGCCTGCTCGACCTCCACCGCCGCGTCCGCGACTACGATAAGCCCCCCTTCATCATTGCGACTAACGGCACGCAACTGACCATTGAGGATCGCCGCCAACTCCTCGAGCACGTCATGGCCCTGGGAAAGAAGGCATTCACCGTGCAGCGCTTCAAAGGGCTGGGTGAGATGAATCCGGATCAGCTCTGGCAGACCACCATGGATGCCGAGCAACGCGTCCTGCTCCAGGTGAAGGTCGAGGACCAGGTGGAAGCGGATTCCATCTTCACGGTGTTGATGGGCGACGTCGTCGAGCCCCGCCGCCAGTTCATCGAAGATAACGCGCTGGATGTGAAGAACCTGGATATCTAACACGTCTCTTTGATCGGTACAGGGTAGCGCGGCCCCCTCGTCTTTTGCAGATCTGAGGCTTTGAAAGGTCTATCTCGAAAAGAGTACGCGAGACTGGCACGAGACGTGGTCATTGAGTACGCGCTGCTCTTCCTTCGCATATTGGGGAAGCGGGCACGTAAGCTAGCCACTGGGGACTCGAACACCGAGAGAACCGCCTAGGTTCGTTGAATTTCTGGCATGAATTTCTGGCATTGACTACGTCCCCACTTGAGTGTACACTTCCGAGTGTATACTTCTCATCCTGGAAGGGTCTCTAATGGTCGTCACCGCTAAGCAGTTGCGCCTGGAAACCTCAAGAATCCTGAGGAAAGTCCAGCGGGTGGGCTCCGTCACCGTCACATTACGCGGCAAACCCGTGGCAAAGCTGTCCCCCCTGGGTACCAAGCCACCGATGCGCGTCCAGGACCATCCCGCGTTTGGGATGTTTGCTGACCGGGAAGATATGAAAGACGTTCACGCTTGGCTCAAAAAGATCCGCACTCCCAGGTACCTGCGTTGATCTTCGATACTGACATTCTGGTTTCCGTCCAAAGAGGCCATCCGGGCGCTGCGCATTTCGTTAACCTCGTGCCGGCCGACCAGCGCAACTTATCGGTGATGTCCTACTTGGAGTTACTGTACGGAAGCCGCGATGCGGACGACCTTAAGAAGGCGCAGAGCATGGTGGACGATCTTTTCGCGGTGGTGGTTCCGATAAACGAGGAAATCTCCGCGAACGCAATCCGGATACTGGAAAGGTTCGTACTCGCTCACGGTATCGGCGCCAGCGATGCTATTATCGCCGCCACGGCACTCGAACGACACGAACCACTGGCCACGGGAAACCAAAAGCATTTCAGATTCATCCCCGGATTGGAGCTCAAGATATTTCGGCCCTAGACGCGGCGAGGAAGACATTGTATGGGTGATCAAGAACTATTCAAGTCGGCACGCGAAATCCCCGTCAACATAGAAGAGGAGATGAAAAGGTCGTACCTCGACTACGCGATGAGCGTCATCATCGGGCGAGCGCTGCCGGACGTGCGCGATGGGCTCAAGCCGGTGCACCGGCGAATTCTTTACGCCATGTACAAAGAGGGGAACACTTCCGACAAGCGTTACATCAAGTGCGCCGGCGTGGTCGGCGAAGTGATCAAGAAATATCACCCTCACGGCGACGCCGCCGTTTACGACACCCTGGTGCGCATGGCGCAAGAATTCAACATGCGCTACCTCCTCATTGATGGGCAGGGCAATTTCGGTTCGGTGGATGGCGATCCCCCTGCGGCCTACCGCTATACCGAGTGCCGCCTGGCGCGCATTGCAGAAGAGATGCTGGCGGACATCGAAAAGGAGACGGTGGACTTCGTCCCGAATTTCGACGAGTCCACGGAAGAGCCCACCGTCCTCCCTACCCGCATCCCCAATCTCTTGACCAGCGGCTCGGATGGGATCGCCGTGGGCATGGCGACCAAGATCCCCCCGCATAACCTGACGGAAATCATCGAGGCAACGATCCTCCTTATCAACAAGCCTACCGCTTCCATTGACGAAGTGCTCTCGCTCGTCCCCGGCCCCGATTTCCCCACGGGCGCTTACCTCTACGGCAAGAGCGGAATCAAATCAGCCTACGAGACAGGCCGCGGCCAGTTCACCATGCGCGCCAAGGCGGCCATCGAGCGGCCCACCAAAGAAAAGCAGCAGATCGTCATCACCGAGATACCCTACCAGGTGAACAAGTCGAAAGTCATCGAGCGCATCGCGCAGCTTGTTCAAGATAAGAAGATCGAGGGCATCTCCGACGTTCGCGACGAGTCCGACCGCGACGGGATGCGCATTGTCGTCGAATTAAAGAGGGGCGAACAACAGCCGGAGGTTGTCCTCAACAACCTCTACAAACATACCCAACTCCAGGAAAACTTCGGCATGATTATGCTGGCCATCGTTAACGGCCAGCCGCGCATCCTCTCGCTCATCGAAGCCCTCCAGCTTTTCATCGACCACCGGGTCAATGTGGTTCGGCGGCGCACCGCTTATGATCTGCGCAAGGCCCAGGAGCGCGCCCACATCCTCGAGGGGTTCCTCAAGGCGCTTCAACACCTCGATGCCATCATCAAACTGATTCGCGCCTCCAAGACGCCGCCCGAAGCGCGCCAAGGTTTGATCGCCCGGTTCGAGTTTACGGAGCGGCAGGCCCAGGCCATCCTCGAGTTGCAGTTGCAGCGCTTGACGGCCCTGGAGCGCGAGAAAATCCAGCAGGAATACGACGACCTTCAGAAGAAGATTGCCGAATACCAGGAAATACTGGCCAGCGAAAAGGCGCTGAAGAAAGTCATTGTGAATGAGTTGAAGGAAATTCAGAAGGACTACGGAGACCTGCGGCGAACGGAGATCATCGAAGAGCAGGCGGAAATCAAGCTCGAGGATCTTATTGCGGTCGAGGACGTGGTCATTACCGTCTCGCACTCGGGCTACCTCAAGCGCACCCCGCTCAGCATTTATCGCCAGCAAGGTCGCGGCGGCAAGGGACGCCTGGGGATGAAGACGCGCGACGAGGATTTCGTCGAGCACCTTTTCATTGCTTCCACGCACAGCTACATCCTGGTTTTCACCAACACGGGGAAGATGTACTGGCTCAAGGTCTATGAAATCCCGGATGTGGGAGCGGCGGGGAAAGGCAAGAACATCGTCAACCTGGTCAACCTCGCTTCCGGAGAGAAAGTCGCGGCGGTGGTGGCCGTCAGGGAGTTGCCGGACGAGCCGAAGGACGTGACCATCGAGGGCGAGACTTATGCTGCGGAAGGATACGTGACCTTAGTAACGCGTCTCGGCATCATCAAGAAGACGCGCCTGGCGGAATTCTCCAGCCCCAACTCGCGCGGCATTATTGCCATGAAAATCGAGGAAGGCGACGCCCTGATCGGCGCCACGCTGACCTCCGGGCGCGATACCATTTTCCTCGCCACACACGAAGGCATGGCCATTCGTTTCCCGGAGAGCGACGTGCGCGACATGGGCCGCGCGGCTTATGGCGTCTACGCCATGGACCTGGAGAAAGGCGACTACATCGTCGGCATGGAGATCGTGGGCGAGAAGGAGTTGATCCTCTCCGTCACTGAGAAAGGGTATGGCAAGCGCACGGCCATCACCGAATACCGCTTGCAGTCCCGAGCCGGCAAGGGCGTCATCAACGTCAAGACCGCTGAACGCAACGGCAAGGTCGTCGGCGTGCTCAGCGTCACCGAAGAGTCGGAGGTCATGATCATCAGCCAGCAGGGCAAGATTACTCGCCTCGACGCCAGCACCATCCGCGAATCGGGCCGTTCCGCGCAGGGAGTCAGGCTGATTAACCTCGAAGAAGGCGACCAGGTCGCCGCCGTGTGCCTGGTCAGCAGCGAAAACGGCGACAACGGATCCCCGCAGCCGAAGCTCATTCAATAGGGACGAAATCCGATTGCATGTGCGCGGCGACGCGCTTTGGCGTGCCCCTCTCTCTTTCGAAACGCCGGTCATTCCCGCGAAAGCGGGAATCCAGTCCGTCGAATGCGCATTTGCGAAGGTTTGCGGAGTGGATTCCCGCTTTAGCCCCGCTTAGTCTGTCATTCTGAGCGAAGCGAAGAATCACCGCAGTTCCGGAACCCATCAACTGCAGAGATTCTTCGCGGAGTTTATCCTGAGCGGACAGAGCGAGATCCTTCGCTGCGCTCAGGATGACAGCGAAGGGCTCAGAATGACAGACTCGCGAGATTGACTCCGATTTGAAACACGCAAGCCTCGCAAACGACGTCTGTGCCTTATCGCGGGTGAGTTTGTGTGTTCGGCTCTTTGGCGTTATTCTGTAGTTCAGGGGAGAGCGATGGGCGAAGCGGAAGTAAAGGAAGGGAAACTGCTCGAGCAACTGCGGCAGGTGCCATCGTTGGTGGTTGCCTATTCGGGCGGTGTGGACTCGGCCTACCTCGCTTATGCGGCGCGCCAGGCGCTGGGCGACCGAATGCTGGCGGTGACGGCGCTGAGCGCGAGCTACTCCGAGCGCGACCGGCAAGAGGCGCAGGCCGTCGTAGCGCGCTTCAAGCTGCCGCACGAATTCATCACCACCGACGAACTCTCGAACCCCGCCTATCGCGCCAACAATCCCGACCGCTGCTACTTTTGCAAAGACGAGTTGTTTGACAAACTCGATGAGCTCGTCGCCAAGCGCGGATTCGCCGCCGTCGCCTACGGCGTTAACGTGGACGATCAGGGCGACTGGCGCCCCGGCCAGCGCGCCGCGCGCGAGCACAGCGTTCTGACCCCGCTGCTCGATGCGGGCCTCACCAAGGCCGATATCCGTGAACTCGCCCGCCGCGCCGAGGTGCCGGTGTGGAATCGTCCGGCTTCCGCCTGCCTCTCCTCGCGCATTGCTTACGGCATCGAGGTGACGCCGGAGCGGTTGGCGATAGTGGAAAAAGGGGAAGAGGCCCTTCGCGCGCTCGGTTTCCGCCAGTTCCGGGTTCGCTATCATGAGGAGCTCGCCCGCATTGAGATTTCTTCTGAGGAAATGCCGCGCGCGCTGGACCCCGCGATGGCACGCAAGTTTGTCGAGATTTTCAAAGAACTCGGCTTCAAGTTCGTTACCCTGGACCTGGAAGGCTACCGCACAGGTTCCATGAATCCTCTCCTGGTGAACATTCAGAAGTAGCCGGCATCTTCGTTCTTCTTGAGAGACCGGAGGTCACTCATGTACACTCGTACTCTATTCGCATCATTTTTTCTCATGGCCTTCTCTTTACAGGCAGCCGCGCAGAATCAGACCCTTGCCCAGCGGCTCGGATATCCCGCCGATGCCAAGCTGCTGATCATCCACGCCGATGACCTGGCGGTTGCGCACGCGCAGGACATGGCCAGCTTCGAAGCCCTGAACCGGGGCGCCGTGTCGTCCGCCAGCGTCATGATTCCATGCCCCTGGCTGACGGAAGTGGCGGACTACGCGAAGGCTCACCCTGATGCGGACCTCGGTTTGCACCTAACCTTGACGAGTGAATGGAAAAACTACAAGTGGGGACCTGTCGCGCCACGCAACCAGGTGGCGTCGCTGCTCGATCCTCACGGCTACCTTTATTCCGATGCCGGAGAAGCCGTGCGGCATATCAAGCCGGAGGAAGCGGAGCGGGAGGTCCGGGCGCAGTTGGAGACCGCTCTGAAGATGGGAATCCGTCCCACCCATCTCGATTCGCACATGGGAGTGCTTTTCACCAAACCTGCCTTGATGGCGGTCCTCGTTAACGTTGCGCATGAGTATCATCTGCCATTTTTGATGTTGAAGATTCCCGGCGTGCCGCCTGATATGTATGCAGCCCTCAAACCCACGGATGTGATCCTGGACCGCGTGTTCATGGCCGCTCCGCCTATTAAGCCGGACGGGTGGTTGAGCTATTACACGCATATTCTTCAGACCCTCCCCCCCGGGGTTTCGGAGATCATCGTTCACCTCGCGTACGATGACGCCGAAATGCAGGCCGTCACCGTCGACCATCCGGACTACGGGAGCGCTTGGCGGCAGCGCGACTTCAACGTGGTGACAAGTCCGGAATTCCGCAAGGCCCTCGAGGAGAACCACGTCACGTTGGTGAGCTGGCGGAAACTGGGTATGCTGCTTCCGAACCCCTGATACACAATGTCCGTCATTTGCAGAGGATAACCCCGTTATCTGTCATTCTGAGCGAAGCGAAGAATCTCGGCATTTCTTCGCGCTGACTGGGCCTTCAAATGCCGGGATTCTTCGCGGAGTTTACCCTGACCGGGCAGAGCGAGATCCTTCGCTGCGCTCAGGATGACAGCGAAGGGCTCAGAATGACAGGGGAGCGCCTTTTCCTTTACGAATGACGAACAACTTGTATGCGGGGTCACTTCGCAAGGCGAGCCGGGTCAGCACCCAACGAAACTACGAGCCGCCCCGCAACCGGGTGGTGAGGGCCTCGTTACACGCTCTTGAGTTCCAGACGCTGGCAGGTTAGACCGGGTAGGCGGAGAAGCTTTGTATCGTTGGTTACAAGTTGCGCCTGAAGGCCCAGGGCTGTGGCCGCAACGATCGCGTCTGGCAGCTTGAGCGTATGCTGTCGCCGCAAGCCGATGGCCAATTCTCTGATTTCTTCCGTGAGTTCAACCACGGTCACTTGGGAGAGGAAACTGCGGATCTGGGCTAAGGCCGCGTCATCCAACGAGGGGTAGGACAGCAACTCCATTTCGGAAATGACGGAAACGAAATACAGGGCCGGAGTGAGAGGCTGCGCCAGCTTGCCGCCGAGGAGATAGAGGATCGCGTTGGTATCGAGAACTCTCTTCAAGACCACTCGTTCCGGACGCGCGCTTGGTAAGCCAGCGGCTCCTCAGTGAGAGATATTACTCCACTGTACCTGGAGAGATCGGTGACTTCGTCTTCCTGCGGTAAATCGAGAGAACGCTCGATTTTCAGCCAATCGGCGTAGTCGATCTGCACCGCGATGGGCTGCTGCGCCTCGTCCGTGACGATTTTCTTTCGAATTCTCTGCATGGTTTGCCTCTGCCTGCCCGTGCTTCTCAGTCCACCGTAACCGCAGGCTCATTATATCGCATTAATTCGAATCTTCGCCCTCGTGAGCTCCTCGTGAGTTCCCCGGAAAAAGCTAGCGCAAACTACTTCGCAAACTCTTTGGCCACGCGGATGGTGTTGGCGTGGATTTCGACTGTCTCCTCGACCCGCCGAGCGTAGCCGCCCGCCAGTGTGACCGCGACGGGTATGTGCTTGGCTTTTGCTTTCTCAAAGACCAAGCGGTCGCGCTTCTCGAGGCCCGCGAGAGAGAGCTTCAACCCACCGAGTTGATCGTTGCAGTAGGGATCGGCGCCGGCGATGTAGAAGATCAGGTCGGGGCTGAATTCTGCCAGCGCCCCATGCAGTCCCTGGGCAAGTTCGCGCAAGTACTCTTCATCCCCCACACCGTCGGGCAGGTTGATGTCGAGCGAACTCGGTGGCTTAGGGTAGGGATAGTTGTTCACCTGGTGTATCGACAAGGTAAAGACCGTGTGATCGCCGCCAAAGATCGCCGCCGTGCCGTTACCCTGGTGCACATCACAATCGACAGTCATGGCGCGCTCGATGCTCCCATCCTTTTGCAGGCAGCGAATAGCCACGGCAAAATCATTCAGCACGCAGAAACCCTCGCCGTGGTCAGGGTAGGCGTGGTGAAAACCGCCACCCACGTTGACGGCCACTGCATCCTCGAGCGCCAAACGCCCCGCCAGAATCGACCCGCCCGTGCAAAGCCAAACCGCCCGGACGAGCTCGGGGGAATAGGGGATCTCCAGGCGCAGAACCTCCAGGTAGGAGAGTTTGCCGGTCTGGAGCTTGCGCAAGTATTCCCGGTGGTGAACCAGCGCAATATCGTCATCCGCGGCTGGGGGAGGCTCGACGAAATCTCCCGGCTCGACGATATGCTCGTGCAGCACCCTTTCTTTCACCAGACGATACTTGATGGACGGGAACACGTGGTTCCCGAGATTCAAGTCATAACGATCCGAATAGACGAGTTTCATTCTACCGTCACCGACTTCGCCAGGTTCCTGGGCTGGTCCACGTCGCAACCGCGAAGCACGCCGATGTGGTAAGCGAGGAGTTGCAGCGGGACTGCTTCCAGGATGGTCGAGAGCGTCCCGCTGGTGTGAGGCAGGATCACCAGGTGGTCGGCCATGGCGCGCACTTCGCGGTCCCCTTCGGTCGCCAAGGCGATGATCGTGGCCCCGCGCGCTTTCGCCTCCTTGATGTTGGAGATGGTCCGCTCGTAGCGCTGCCGGGAAAAAGGCGAATCCCAGTTGCAGGTGGCAATCACCACCACCGGCAGCCCGTCGGAGATCAGAGCGATGGGGCCGTGTTTCATCTCGCCTGCCGGATAGGCTTCGGCGTGGATGTACGAAACCTTCTTCATCTTGAGCGCGCCCTCTAAAGCCACCGGGAAGTGCACGCCGCGCCCGAGGAAAAGAAAATCCGAAGACCTGTAGAAGTGTTGAGCCAGTTCGGCGATCTCATCGTCCCTCTGGAGGACGGCCTCGAGTTGTTTCGGCAACCCCGCCAGAGCCTTCAGCCAGGACTTGCTGTCTTCAAAGGAGAGCAGGCCGCGCACCTGAGCCAGGTAGAGGGCGAAGAGATAAAGGGCAGTCAACTGGGCGGTAAACGTTTTGGTCGAGCCCACGCCGATCTCGGGGCCCGCATGGGTGTAAATCGTGCCATGCGCTTCGCGCGGGACCATGCTTCCCAGCACGTTGCAGATGGCTAGCGTCTTTGAGCCCTTGGCCCGCGCCTCGCGTTGCGCGGCGATGGTGTCTGCCGTCTCCCCCGACTGAGTGATGAGCACAGTCAGGGTTTGCGAATCTACCAGAGGGTCGCGGTAGCGAAACTCCGAGGCATGGTCCACTTCCACGGGGATGCGAGCCACCCGCTCGATCATGATTTTGCCTGCCAGACCCGCGTGGCGTGAGGTTCCGGCGGCCACGATTTTGATGTCGCGGAAGGAGCGGAATTCCTCCTCGCGGATTTCCATCTCGTCCAGAAACACCTGGCCGGTTTCCAGCGAGAATCGGCCCAGCGCGGTGTCGCGAACGGCGCGCGGCTGCTCGTAGATTTCCTTGATGGTGAAGTGCTTGAAGCCGCCCTTTTCGGCCAGGATGGGATCCCAGGTGATGTGCTGAACGCGCCGTGAGACGGGGTGAGCGTCAAAGTCGCTCAGCTTCACGCCGTTGGGTGTCAGCACGGCCAGGTCGTGGTCGGCGAGAAAGAAAAGGTCGCGGGTGTGATAGAGGATGACGGGAACGTCGCTGGCCACAAAGTATTCGTCCTTGCCCAGGCCGATGACCACGGGCGGCCCCTGCCGCGCCGCGATAATCTTGTTGGGGTCGCGTGTGGAAATGATCGCCAGGGCGAAGACGCCCCGGAGTTGGCGCACGGCGGCGCGCACGGCATCCTCGAGATTGTTCGAGTCCGCGGCCCCGGCGGCGCCCTCCAGGTATTTCTCCACGAGGTGAGCAATGATCTCGGTATCAACCTCCGTGGCGAACTTGTGCCCCTCCGCCACCAGCTCCTTCTTCAACTCCAGGTAGTTTTCGATGATTCCATTGTGCACCACCACCACCGTCCCGTTGCAATCGCGGTGCGGATGGGCATTTTCTTCCGTGGGTGCGCCGTGGGTGGCCCAGCGCGTGTGCCCCACGCCGTAAGTGCCGTCCGCCGGGTTCAGGCGGACCACTTCCTCGAGGTTGTGCAGTTTGCCCGTGGCGCGGCGGACCTGCAAATTGTTGCCCTCAATCACGGCAATACCCGCCGAGTCGTAGCCGCGATATTGCAACCGCTGCAAGCCCTCGAGCAAAACGGGGACCACGCGTTTGTTTCCGATGTAGCCGATAATTCCTGACATGAGATCCTTTCACGTCCTATACGAGGCATTGATGGTGATGTAGTCGTGTGTCAGGTCGCAGGTCCAGATCTGGGCGGAGGCTCGGCCCTGGTGGAGGTCGAGTCGGAGGGTGATTTCCTTGCGGTCAAGCTCTTTCCGGGCGGAGGCTTCGTCGAAGCCTGCATCCACCCCGTCCCGGCACACCAGCAGGTCGTTGATGCGGATATCCACTTTGTTGGGGTCGAAGAGCGCGCCGGAATATCCCGCCGCGCAAAGGATGCGCCCCCAGTTGGGATCGCTTCCCGCAATGGCCGTCTTGACCAGCGGAGAGTTCGCGATGGCGCGCGCCACACGGTCCGCGTCGGAGGGTTTTCCGGCCCCCTGCACCTCGACGAACACCAGTTTCTTTGCCCCTTCTCCGTCCCTGGCTATCATCTTGGCCAAGCTCTGGCAGAGTTGCGTAAGTCCCTCCAGGAACCACGCCCAGCTTGTATTGCCGGGGCGCACGCCAATGCCGGCGGCGCCGCTTGCCCAGGCCATCACGGTATCGTTCGTGGATGTATCTCCATCTACGGTGATGCGATTGAAAGAGACATCCACGGCCGCCCGTAGCAAGTTGTGGAGCGTGTGCGGGCCGATCAGCGCATCGGTGGTCAGAAAGGAGAGCAGGGTGGCCATACGCGGATGGATCATCCCGGCGCCCTTGGCGATTCCCGCCAAGTACACGGGTTTCATGCCCACCTCCGAGCGCAGGACGCACGTCTTGGGGAACGTGTCGGTGGTCATGATGGCGTGCGCCACCGCCGAGGCGTTTTCAACGGAAAGGCTTTCGACGAGGCAGGGAAGTTGCTTGGTGATAAGGCCAAGCTCGAGCGGCATTCCGATGACGCCTGTGGAGGCCAGCAGGACCTGCGCGGGTTGGAGATTCAGGAGCTTAGCCGCTGCCTTCGCGCTCTCTTTCGCCGTCTGCAAGCCCTTGCGGCCCGTGCAGGCGTTGGCATTGCCGGAGTTCACCAACAGAGCGCGGCAGCGCCCGTGGCTTTCCGCAAGGTTCTGCCGTGAGAGTAGTACGGGGGCCGCGGCTACCACGTTCGTAGTGAACAGGCCGGCGGCGGAGGTGGCGGCGGCATCGCAGGCGAGCAAGGCCAGGTCAAGATCGCCCCGCGTCTTCTTGATTCCCGCGGCTACTGCGGCCCCACGAAAGCCACGCGCGGAAGCCAGATTGCCTTCCACAACTTCCCACTTTTGCATGCTTGCTCTCCGGAATTGCCGATTGTCCCGCCGCGGCGGGTCGATTGAAAATCCGCGGTAGCGAATTGCGCTGCTGCCGATCGGCAATCATCCATCGCCAATCGTCGCCAGTTATGCCGCCTTGCGCTCCTGACGGCCGGCCTGTTACTTGACTTTCCCTACCGGGACCGGCGTGAGCTCCAATACGCCGGAAGCGGGTGGTGGCTCGGCCCCGGCCGCTTTTAAGGTGCGCAGCGTCTCGTCGCACGCCTCCATGTAGAGAACCTCATCTTCCCCTCCCGTGGAGCAATCTGCCTCGATGATCCGTTCTCGGCAGATGATTCTGGCTGTCAAGTGCATGGTGCGGCCCTTGAGCTCGCGAATCAGCATGGCTTCACGGTTGTTAATCTTCGTATGCTCGAGATGATAGAGGGGAAGGTCTTCGACTGCGCCTTTTGACTCCCATTCCGCCAGAACTTCTGGAGAAAACTCCCACGTCTGGTCGGGGTTAGGCTGTGAAGTGATGGTGATCGAGGGACCGATGCTCCAGAACTTCGCGCGATGGATCTTGAATCCGCTCGGGAAAGTCTCGACGTCCCCGTAGAGTCCGTTGGCGATTTGAAGATCAATCCCCAGCGCCTCGTTGTGGTAGGGACGCTGCTTCAGGGTTTCCTCGCTCACCCGCTGTTGGTGGCCTGGATACCACTTCACCAGCAGGTATTCGCCCCCTACCAGGCCGCCCCCGATGATCAGGATTGAAACCGCAAGAATCAATTGACTCGGTATGTGCTTCTTCATGCCAGCCATCTTAACCCTTGTCTCAGAAGCGCGCAACGTTGCCGACGGGGCTTACCGTGGCACAGGCACGTGACACAGGCACTCCTGCCTGTGTCATTCCGTCACCCATTGGGCGTCGCCGACCCCCATCGCTTGTCATTCTGACCCCTTCGCTGTCATCCTGAGAGCTTGTGACTTTTTTGTGCGGCCGCACGGGTGGCGCATACATTGTTCTTTATGTATGCGCCCCAACCCACTGCCACGACTCCACTTGCGTGGCGCATACATAAAAAGCGATGTATGCGCCACCCGGCGGCTGTCATCCTGATCCCTTCGGCTGTCATTCTGAGCGAAGCGAAGAATCTCCGCAGTCCGCTCAGGATAAACTCCGCGAAGAATCTCCGCAGTTCGCTCAGCTAACGCTCAGGCTACCGAACCATAATCAGCGGATGTGTCTTTTCGATCACTGCGCCAACAGCTTGCGCGGGGATGGTTCGAGCCCGCAGGGCCTCGAGGAGCTTTGCAGCGTCTTGGGCGGCGACCGAAAACAACAATCCTCCCGAGGTTTGGGGGTCGAAGAGCAGGTTTCGGACCTCTTCCGGGACGCGGCTGGCGAATTCGACGCAGCCCCCGATGAAGTCTCTGTTCCTCTTCAGGCCGCCGGGCAGAAACCCACCCCGTGAGTACTCGACCGCCTCCGCCAGGAATTCAACCTTGGTGGAGTCAATCACCAGGCTCACCTTGCTTCCCACCGCCATCTCGCGGGCGTGGCCCAGCAAGCCGAAGCCGGTGATATCGGTGGCCGAATGCACGTCAAATTGAAAGGCCACTTCGCTCGCGGCGCGATTCAGCGCGCACATGGATTCACTGGCGGCATCCACCGCAGACTGGCTGGCCCGTCCGTTTTTCAGCGCCGTGCCGATGATTCCGGTGCCCAGGCGCTTGGTCAGAACCAGTTGGTCGCCCGGACGCGCGGCAGAATTGGTGAGAATGCGCTGCGGGTGGACGAGGCCGGTGACGGCATAACCGAACTTGATCTCCTCGTCGCCGATCGAGTGCCCGCCGATCACCGCGCAGCCGGCTTCTTGCATTTTGGCGAGCCCCCCCTCGAGGATCTTCTCCAGTATTTCGAGGCCCTCTTCTTGGTTGGGAAATCCCACGATGCAGAGCGCGGAGATGGGCCGCCCACCCATGGCGTAGACGTCGCTTAGCGCATTGGCCGCCGCGATCTGGCCGAAGGTGTAGGGATCATCCACAATGGGCGTGAAGAAGTCCACGGTCTGCACCAGCGCCAGGTCGGGACCGAGTTGATACACTCCAGCGTCGTCATTGGTGTCGAAGCCCACCAGGACATTGGCATCGGATTGTTGCGGCAGCTTGGCCAGCACGCGGTCCAAAATACTTGGACTCAGCTTGGCCGCTCAACCCGCCGCTTTCACCATGGCGGTCAGACGAACTGGAAGCATAAGCAAAACTCCTGTGGACGCGGCGATTCGAGCTGCGGAAACTCTCGAAAGCAGCCCCGCCCAAGAATCAAACCACCACCGCAGTATAGCAGAGCCTGCGCCGCCACCGCAGCGACGTGCGCATAAGTGCGCGAAGCCATCTGGAACACGCCCCGTCAACCGACAGGCTGCCGCTTTGCAGCGCCAGGGTAGCGCCGACCCCGCACCTGCGGGGTCGGCATTTCCGGGCCTTCCCATCCTGCTGACCCCGCCTTGCGGGGTCAGCGCTACGGGGTGAAACGAGGGCAAGCTCGACACCCAAAAGCGGCAGTCCGCCATTTGGCGGACTGCTTTCCAAAACTCTTCCTAGCCTCGCCCTGGGCAATTCTTGTCTCCTTAGGTTGTACGCAGAAGGCTTAAAATAGCCCCGTCGAAGGTCGAAAACGAGCGTTTTTTTGCCCAAAAGGCGCGCTTTTCTCACTCCAAAACCAGTTCGTTTTGAGTTCGTTTTTTGGCACTTTTATTGAATCTAAAAGACTTATTGAGTTCGTTCCCCCGATTTTTAGTATCTTTTGTGCGTTTTGCGGAAATCTTCGGCAATGGCGGCGGCGATTGAGGACCTCTTCCAACCGGCACGGCAGGGCGCTTCTCATACGTCAACTGCTCTGGGCCACCCGTACTCCAGCCACATGTCAAAGGCAAAAACCAGGAGGATTTTCCCGATTTTAAGTCACCGCTCCTGTGACACGAGCAGCGGAATGGCACAGAGCAGCATGAAAAGAAGGATAAGGCGGTCATCCCTGAGGCCTCTGAGACAGTGGCGGCACAAGCCAACACCAGTTTCTAGGCTATCATATTGAGCGTAGCTTGTCAAGAGTTTTCTTCAAGTGTTTTTCGAGGCCCGTTGACACCCCGCTGAAAAATGCTAAGGGTCCGCCAACCTGATTGTGTGGCCTGTCATCCTGAGCGAGGATAGCCCAAGGCCGCTATTCGTGATGCCAGAAACGGAGCGCATCGCAAAGTGGGTCTGCCCTCTCCCAAAAAAGTGGGTCTGCCGCGTGAAAAATGTAGAAACTCCAGGCCCTCTGAAGGTGTGAAAAAAGCGCGCTGTAGCGGCGGTCTCCGACCGCCGGTCTCGTGTTTTCATCTACATCGGCGCTCAGAGAGCGCCGCTACAGCATTAACACCCGATTTTTTCACACCTTCTCTCTCAAGGGGAGAGGGTGGGCCGCGACGGCGCTTTCACCAGTCCGTCAGCCGACGGAGCCGGGGTTAGTTCCGCGGCGAGGACGGATCAGACCGCCTGGGCCCAAGCTGCTCAATGGAAACGAGTAATGCGTCCAGTTTCTGGAGAGCGCAGCGAAGGAGCTCGGCGGTTCACAAGACGAATCCACGGGCCAAAGAAACTGCGGGGATACTTCGTCAGACAACGCTTCCGGTGATCGGGTACAACTTCGAGCGTGAAGGTGAGATTGTGGTGCCGGCGGGAGCAAAGGCAATCGGCCAGTTGCGTCAAGCGGACCGCTCTCCCATGCCGGTCATTCCCGCGAAAGCGGGAATCCAACCCCTTTGGACTAGCCTGGACCCCCGCTTACGCGGGGGTGACAGCAACGGCGATTTTCATCTCCTTGGGGCGGGCCGGGGGCCCATGGCCGCTCGGGGAACGTGGACATCAGGTTCGACAGGCTGGAAATGCCGGATGGAACGACGCAGAGGATGGACGGGGTAGCTATGGACTTGGCGTTCCGACCGCTTAAGGGGTCCGTATCCTGAAAGAAAACAGGGACCAAATTCCTGGTACGGACTTTCACTGGTCTCGGGACAGTCGCCGCTTACCTGGTCGGAAATGGCGGCAGCAGCGGATTCTACGGCCCCCTTTCTGAGAGCGCGCTACTCCGGGAAAGGGTCGCGAACAACGTTGGCGTCGCAGGCGATGAGGAGTTGAATGAGCTGGCGTTCAATTAGAACATCGTCGTGACAGTCCCTGGCAACACCAGGTTCTACATAGTGCTGGGGACCGGCGCCGTAGGCCGTGACGGAGGAAGCAAACAGGCGGTCGCACCCGTTCCCGCAGGGTCGAGAGTCGCCACAACGCCGAGCCTTGAGGAGCTGCGGCAGTTGATACAACTCAGGCAGGAACTCAGCGCGATGTATCAACAGACCGCCACACCTCCGGCGCCAAGCGCGCCGCCGCAGTAGATCAGGAGAGAAGGAACCGCTGCGGATCTAAGGTTTCCGAGCTTCGTGCCCTTTCAGTTGGAATTTCCAACCTCGGACTAACACTCCCGGAATTACGGCGCATCTGCGACACATGATAGCTGCTAGGCACACTTCTTCACGACTAGTTCGAATTTGCCGTCGCGAATGTCTTGTTTCCGAACATGCACCTCACCTCTATCATGTTCGAGAAACACGTCTGGGCCGGTCGGTTGCGCCTTACTCACTTTGAACTTCAGCTCGACGTTCTGGAAGATTCCATGGACCCAGTGTCCAGGTTTCAGCTCTACGTTCTTCTTGCCCATTGCTCCCTCCCATCAAAATCGGACTCAGGTGTAAGAGAATTGTATTAGTCATATCGAATCACGACCGATGATTCTCGGTAGCCGCCGGCTACAATATTGTGCCTCGGCGCGGGAGCTCAAGAAGACGCAAGAACCACGGCATGAGGAGCATTCCGCGGCAATCTTTCACACGCTTGCGACTGGAGCGTCTCGAGGCGGGCGGAAGACTGCCTCACCGACTCGATGCTCTGCTTTAGAATGTGACGAACCTCGAGGATTGCGACCAACCAGCCAGCCGCCCATCGCGTTAGCACCGCGACGGGCAATCCCACGATCGTCTTGCCTGTCGCGACGGCCGCGGTCCAACCCGCTGCGGTTGCGACCGTCGCTAGGAAAGATCGTTTCGTCATCTTATAAATGGCCGCTGAAAGAGTCTGGCGGCCAGTTCGATAACGCTGTAGTTCCATTACTACGGCGATGCCGATGGCAATCACAGGAATGTGAAAGGCCAATTGCCCTGCTGCGTCTGCCCGTTCGACGGCGCTGGCCGCTTGATCTCCAAGGGACGTGTTGGCAATCCCCGAGTCGATCATATGCGCCAGGTCAGAGTGATGGTCGGCCAGCCGATTGAAAACTTCGTGCGTGGCTACTACGTCAATGTGGGGATGGGCGTTGAGCGCGTGGCGCACATATTCGGCGCTCCCAGTTGCCTTGAGTTGCAGCAAGTCGCCGACTCTTCCGTGTGGGTCCTTGATGACAATGTCCCAGGCTGGATTGTTAGCGTGGTGGGCGAGTTCGGCATGGAATCCAGAGGGCAAGTGACCGTGGTTAAGCCAACTCAGGTATTGGTCCTCGAATAGCTTTCCTTTGATACCGCTTATGAGCCCGCGCAACTTCTCGGGGTCGCCACTTAGGCGCTGTACCTCCCTGACAAAGCCTCCGTGAAGGTTCGGGTACTGCTCGTGAAATGCGTTTACTACATCAGGTGGAATCTGAGACTCGGCAACCTTACCCGAGATTATGTCTTTCAGTTCGACGCCACCGATAACAGCAGCATCCACAAACTCGGAGTCTGAAATTCGACGGTTCAGAAGATGCGATGGCTTCTTGAGCGGTGTCCTAAGTCGTCCCTCCTGCTCAGCCCACCAGGCCAGTATCTCAGCTCTCATCGCAATCCTCGCAGCGTCATGATGAGTGAAGTGCAGGCCAGCAGAAAGGCCACTACTGAAATAAGGTAAAGCGCCCAACGCGGTGACCTGCGTTGATGGGATTTCTTCAGCTCTTTTTCGAGCGATGCGATGCGATCGAGGGACTCAATCAGTTTTGTCGAGAACAAGTCGTTCCAATGATCTTGCGCGTCCGCTAGCTGTGCCACAAGTTTATCGTTCATTAGATTGTCATCCGCCTCCCAGGGTTCCAACACTAAGAACTCTCAACCTCGCGACCTGCACGGTTCCGTGCGCTCATGGAGTTCCTCGGGTAAACGACCTTCCATTGACTATGGCGCGAATCCTGCCTCTTACCGTCTGTCCTCTTACCGTCCGTCTTGCTCGCAACTAGATTCTCAATCTATACTCTCCATCTAGACCTGGACATTAAGTCTCGACATTTCTCATATAATGCATGGAAAAGTTGATAGCGAATTTCCCTAAGCCGCCCAACGGCACGGTGGATGGATTGGCCAAGATGAAAGCAGCCGCCGTCAAGGCGACTCAGGTCAGAATGTCAAGGTCCTCGACATGGAGCGGCTCCAAATGTGCGAGTTTGTTCCGCACGTCCGCCATCCGTTGCACTCGGCGCCGGGTTCGGAAATCAACACCGCCGCCCGGCCCACCAATCTGACGCGCGATGTGGGGTAGTTCCAGATCAAATGGGTCCGTTATCACTTCGCCGAAGCGTGTCGTGAACGGAACCTTGAGAAGCCTACCAAACCGGGACAGCATGTCCCGGCGTTGCTCCTCGATGTACGGGAGCATAACCGAAACCTCCGCCCTCCAGATCCGCGAATTTAGCTCGTTTGTGTCATCCGAAAGGGAAAGCAGCGCCGAATGGGCATGGACCCGGCCCTCGTAGCAATCTGACATCCCGCGATGCCAGCTTAAAACGGCTTCATCTCCGGGTTCCCAGCCCCGCTCCCGGGCAATGTCCTTCAATACCGGTCGCGGATCCACCAAAACGCCGGTGGGCTCGCGAGCTAGACGTTCGCTGGTCAAGGGGTCCCAGAGCGCGGCGCCCGCTACCAGTGAGAGTGACAGTCGCCGCTGAACGGGCGAGCTCGCGTGCGCTCCGAACTGCTCGGCAGTGTAGATCAGCATATCCAAGCTGTCCACGCAACCGGACCATCGACGAACCGAAATACAGACATCCTCCGCTGGTGGGTTCAGCGCGGCTCGCCCGGCGAGCGCAACACAGAACACCGCGCGCTCATACTTCGGCCGCTGACGGCATACAGTTGCGTATTCCGTCAGGAACTCCCGCCAGGCGGACCAGTGCTCCTCCGTGAGGCCGTCGACCCACAAAAGCAAACCCCAGACTGAAGGCTGCTGATCCAGGGCCCAGACTGTCCGGCGTGCACCCGGAAGACACTCAGGTGCGTAGCGGGCAAACAGCAGATTCGTCGGCTGCCCAGCCTCGCAGCTCGCGCCATCGATTCGCTCCCACATCCAACCATCAGAGAGCGGGAGTGTAGAACGGAGGGCTTGGTGCAGACCCTGGGGATGCCACTCCGGCAAACAAACCACAACGCTTCGGCCCTGCCGAATATCCTCGGCAACAGCCTCCACAAACGTAGCCGGCCCCGGCAAACTCCAGAACTGAAACATGACGCGATCAGATGCTGACTTCTTGCGCGAGTTGCTGGACAATTGGATCAGCAGCCCAGCGGCCTTGCGTCGAGTATGTGAGCAAATTCAAGCGTCTCCCCCACTCGAGGGCGCGCCGAACAAGTTCGGGCCAGCCAGGTTCCTGAACGCTCGCTACCAAGTATTCCTCCGACGCAGGCGAGATGATTGCCAGCGACGCAACGACACGGCTTCCGGGGCAATTGGTCAGGCCGAAAGCTTTGCGGAGGTTCTCGCGATCTTGGTCAATCGCGTCCGTTTTGAGTTTGTCGAGGTAGGTCGACCAATGCGGCATATCTCCATGGCACGACTCGTAAAATCTATACAACAACAGTGGCCAACTTCCGGTCAGCTCGCGCACGCGTTTGCGATCATCCGGGTTAGTGGTAAAACCACACTCATCCAGCCACTCTCGAACTGCTTGCTCGTGCCAGGGAGTAAGGCTCAGCACATTCACACCAGAACCCGCGAACTGATCAAAGACGTTCGTGTTTGATCCCAGCATAGCCCAGACGGCTTCCGGACCCGCGAGAAAGATCACTTGCGCCTGCACTGCCTGCCGATGGGTGCGCTGAAATTCGAGAGCATCGCTAACCCACTCCTCGGTCCAAGGCACGTTGGCGGGGATCATCACGACGCGTTCGGTCGAATCGCGAGGTTTTCCGCCGTAAAGGCCACTGAGGGCACACCGGAGTTCAGCTCGGCCTACGAGATTCTCTAGTTCCTTCACCGAGTCACGGAACATCGCCCCGATCCTGCCCAGAACGTCTGGCAGGCCAGCGGCTTCGGTACCAATGATGATCGAAACGCGGCCGGCCCTTTCTTTCAGAGTATCTTCCTGTCGGCCGGCGAGCGGGCTGCGACGCCACCTTTGCTCCGGCGAACACAATGCCCGAGCTACGGCTGGCGGGTAGTCCGTTTCGCGCTCGCGCGTTTCGACTAGTTTGGCGGCGATCTCGTCCACCGTGCCCATTAGCGCCACAACGTTTGGGCTTCGCAAGCCGTATCGGTTACCGACGCATCGAAGGATGCCTAGACCCACCATCTCATCCAACAACACGCGGAATGAGTCCTCTGAGAAGTTGTCGCCGAAGCCATCCTCCCACCACTCTAGGGCTTCACGCTGAATCCAGGAAACCGGGAACCCTTCCAGCGCGAAGCGCGTCCTCTCCGCTTCCTCTAGTTCGTCCCCGACCACTGCGTACCCGATGGCGTATGCGATCACTTCGTAGCGCTTGTCAAGTTGGAGCGTCCAGATGAAACGGTCGCGGATATCTTTCCGGAGATCCTGACCACGGTAGGCATCTTCGACATCACGAGCCGTGATCACGAACGGTGGTGCGGTCCTCCAGTCCGGCCGGTTCATATTCTGCTTGATCAGGTGCAGAAATAGTTTCTGTCCGTATAGCTGGATCAGGTTTGGGTAGTAGTTCGTTTGCGACAGCACGCGTGTGACCAAGTCAGGATTGTCGAACCGGTACCCCATTGAAGCGAACGGCGCCTCGATCAGAGCTCTGGCGTCGCGCCACTCTCCATTCTCGAACAGCGGCCCTACACAGATTGGGGTCCCATAATGAGCGAGAGGGTGATTTGCTGACGTGGTCGTCCGTTGTACGTTGTGCAGTCCGGCAAACACGACTTTGAAACGGCGGTCGGTACGGTCCATTAGACCCTTCAGCCGTGCCGCCCGGATAAACTCCCCGCCCTTCTCTTTCTTGCCGTCGAGTTCCAAGAAGCGATCAGCCTCATCCAGCAGCAGCAATATGCGGCGTTCCGAGTCTTCGAGGATCCAGTCCGCGATCGTGTTCAAGAGCTTATCGACTTGGCCTCTCGTCTTCTTCTTCAATACGCCGAACTTAGCCAACTCGTCCTCGATCACTATCCACAAGTCATCGATCGGCCGATCTTTGCCGATCCCCCGCGCGTTGAGGTCCAGCCAGAGAGCCAACTGTCCGTGATCCGGGGAGTGAAATCGCCGCTCAACAGCGCGAAGCAAAGCGGTCTTGCCGAGTTGACGTCCCCCGTATATGAAGCACGATCCCTTCGGTGCCAGCACCGAGTCGCGCGCGGCTTTGCGTCCGTAGAACATTTCCGGTGGCACTACACCTGCGCTAGTGACGTACGTCTCAACATAGGTGAAAGGAACAGCGCAGTCAAAAAACACCGGCGCCCTAGAACCGGCTACCCCGCACAAGTGGAGCATCAGAATCTCGTCAAGCACCAACAGTGTCCTCCGGCGCTCGCGGCACAGCTTGGCCAAGTTGCGGCGTCGGGTGTCGGCCAGCCGACCGAAGAAAAACACCAGCACTGGCGTCACCAACGCATCGGCTACCTCGTTCACAAGGTCTTCCTCGTTCGGCCTGTCCCACACGCAAAGCAGCCTGTAATGGCCGTTGGCTTCGGAGCCGAATCTCGGAATGGGGCACTGCTCGCGCTGGGTGATCGGAACCGTGCGTATATTCATCCACATGCCGCGGCGCGACCGGTCGAGAACGACCGATGCACCTTGAAACCCCAGGAACCCCAGTAGGTCGCGAACGTGGTTTTCCAAGCTCTCCTCATTCTTGCGACGCTTGGCTTCGAACCACACCTCAAGCGCCTTCGCGGCCCGCTCCGCTTCCGCCCCGCTGACTGGCGCCATCTCGACCCCACCGAAACTCCGGCGATTTTTTATTAGGGCGGCGAGATCTCCCACATGGTGGTTTTCAAAGAACTTCTCCAACGACTCGTTTAGAGTCCGAACGCCCTCGGGGAAGAACTCTCGAAAGGCATCTCGCTGCTCAGCACGCTCGGGGAGGTCCAGGTTCTGCCGGACCATGTCGATGTATTCGTGCGCAGTGAGTACATCGCCACTATCCAGGACTTTACGGATGCGATCGCGCGCCCGCTGCTCCATCGTAACCTCGGCCGCCAAGCGCTGCCGGGCTTCCTCCACTTGTTGGGTCCGCCGCCGCTCGATGTTCTGGCGGATATCAGCGAGCAGCTTATGTTGGGGAGCAAACTCGAGCACGCGAGCGCAACCTTCAATCACCGATTCGATGATGGCCCCCATGTCAATGCGGTCCTTCTCAGTCACGAGGCCGAAAGCGACTGCTTTTTCCAGTTCGCGACGGGTTGTTTCCGCGTCTTGCTCCAGTGCGTCCTGACACTCTCGCAGTTTGCGGGCGCGCAGTGCCTGAAGTTCCTGAATGGCTTCCGTTCCGAGATCGGTTTGAGGCTCCTGCTCCAAGTGCCCTAAGATGCGCAGCGTACTGAGGTGATCCCCCTGTTCGCAGTGCCGTTCGAAAGCCTTGCGCCAGGACGGCAGCGGTCCTTCAGCCAATTCTTCAAGTGCCACGAGAGCCGATTCAGGACTTGTCCATTCCGGTTCCCAAGCTTCGTTCATCCGCAAGCTCGGCACGCGCAGTAGGTCGATTCGGAGTAAGCCGTCCACGCTCGGCTCGGACGCAGTGATTGGTAGTGCCGCATCAAAGAGTTCGCCGATTCGGCGAACCGTTGTCTGGCAGGCCGTGGCTCCGACACCGATCATCATCGAGGGGTTTTGGTTCTGGAAAATTTGCAACTCGTCGATAACGCGAGGCTCAAGCTCCTCCAAGTCCGCCCTGAGGGACTCGATCTCCTGCTCCTGCCCACTGTGGGACCGTTCCTGGCCAGGTCGGTGTTTTTGAAGCTCTACCCACGATCGCAGCAACTCGACAGCATCGAAGGCGTGGCGTCTGAGCTGGAACAGAGCGTCGGCTGTAATCTCTTTGCCACCGACGCGCCTAATTTCGTCCCGATCCGTGTGCCGGACGTGGCGGTCCAGTTCATTCCTATTCGACCACTTTGATATCAGGCGTTCCATCTCCGAAATCGAAATGCCGTCGTCCTCCCGGATAGGCCGCAGGAGATTCCATACCAGTTGTCCCTTCTGGAGCCATGTTCTCCAAACCCTGCCCGCAGGGGCGTACTTAATGCCCATCTGCGGCGCGCGTGCGAACCATGACTCCGTCCTAGCGCGCAAATCCTCCACTTCTGAGTGCCAAGCCGCAGCATCTTGCACTTTCTTCAGGGCATCGGGCTCGAGCGGACGCTTGTGGTCTCCGAATGACGCTGCTCTTTGACAATACGTGAACAGATGTTGCAATCCGGCACTGAAATGAAGCTGGTAAAGGACGGTTGCCGCTGCGGTGCCCGGCGCCAGCAGTGCAGGCCGAAGGGCCGCAGCAGCAACCAGAAAGCGAATAGCGTGATCCCATTCGCCGTCTCCGCCACGAAAGCAAGTAGCGTCGAATTGCGCGAAGTCCTCCCTCAGCATCTGCGCGATCTCGCCTTCGGGAAACCTGACGCACGGCCCCAACGCCACCGCCTCGACGAGCCAGGACGGCAGCACGCTACCTACTGGTTGCCCCACTTCCGTGTATTTTGCAAGCTGACAGCCTAAACCGGAGCGCTGGCTCCCGATCAGACGCAAAATGACATTGTTGATTCTGTGCCACAAATCCGGTGGGCTCTCGACAGACGGAGGTGAGATCTTCTCAACCGTTGACACCGGCAATTCCTGTACTTGACGCGGGTGTAGCCCCGGTGGAGGAATCGCGGCGGGGCCGGCGGTCGACACCATCGGAACAGTGGCCTCATGGACTTGCTCTACCGAAGGCTGCGGATTCGGAGGGATCTCAACCGGCCCAGAGGTGACCTCCTCGGGTGGAGGTGCAACCTCGACATGCACAGCTCCGATTTCCGAAGAATCCTCCGGACTCGTAGCCGACGGTGCAAGCACCAGAGGCTGGTCCGCGAATCGCAGTTTTCCACGCGATGCGGCGATTGCTAGCGCATGCCCGAAATGCTCCGCAATGACGTTGCGCAGTCTCTCCCAATCTTCGTCGCTGAGGCTGTCAGAGTCCCTGACGAACTGGACAACAGCGGCTAAAGGGTGGTTGCCGGAGGCGAGGGGTACCACGTCGGCATGAGCGTCAGGCCATTGGCAAGCCTCAATTGCACGAGCCACCTCTCTCGCTACATGCGTGTAGGCAGCGAGAGGTGTAACTTCAGGCGCATCAACGTGCACCAACCGCAGACAGCTCGCCAATACGGCCAACGCCTGCTCGCGCTGCCGACTGAATTCGGCTTTCTCCGCGCTGGCTTCGTCTTCTTGCATTCTTACTAGGATCTGGATGAGCGCCGGCAAGCTGGGGATTGCTTCAAATTCAGCGGAACTCACATTCGAAGGCCGCTCCGGCTCGATCGTTGCGACGTCGGCACGAAGTTTATTGAAATCGGCATCGAGCTGCGTCAGGCTACTTATGATAGGGCCGACGCCGCTGATTTCGCCACGTTCAAGGGCCGAGGCTATTTCCCCCAGTTGCCCGCTCACGCTCCTACTCCGGGCCGCCAGCGCCTCAACACGGGTGATTAGGTTTTTTAGGTCCATAATGACCAATGTAGATATCACGAAATCACCGCTAAGAGCAATATCCTCCTCCACTCCGGCCCCCTCCGTTTCAGGAAGCCTATTTGCCGAATGAACTGGGCAGGCATGTGCGCTCCGTCCTCTTAGGGAACATGGGCATAGCGGTGGCAATTGCCCCTTCAAGCGAGTAGCGCGGACCTCCGTCCCGCGGATCCCGCAGACGCGGGACGGAGGTCCGCGCTACCTGCCTTGAAAATGTGTTTTCATGGTTTCCGGGTGCCGCTGGCGGCATGAGCGACTGCCATGAAAATGACTCCCCTCCTCAGCGGAGGAGGGGGCAGGGGGTGGTGGGTGCCAGCGTCGCCGCGGCAATCAACCACCCCTAACCCCTCCCGCCGCGGCGGGAGGGGAATCATTCATTTACTTTCCCGGCGAGGTCAAGTAGCATTTGGCTCACGCGTGAGGCGGGGTGGACCGGCGAGGCTCTGGAGTGCGGCAGCTTGCTGCCGCTTTGGTGAGGCCAGCTTGCTGGCCGTAGGGTGCCGATCCGCCCCACCCGTCGAGCAAGCTCGCCGGCTGAAAGCGGCAGCAAGCTGCCGCACTCCAGAACGCCTGCGACGCATCTGATCGGACGTCTGTTTACTTTCCTGGCGAGGTCCGGTAGCATTTGGCTCGCGCGGCCACGGACGCGGCGTAAGGGCAGCCCTTGTGGCTGCCCTGGTGGGGATTTGGTCCGCGCGGCTATTGACGCCGCGCAAGGAGGAACAATCGTGGTCAGACTCTCCGCTAGAAGATTGCAGACCGCTGCCTTTATGCTTTTCGTCCTCGTAGGCGCCCTTGCGGCTCGAGGCTCCTTCACGCTCGAACAAGTGATGAGCTCGCCATTTCCAAGCGAGCTGGTGGCTTCGTCCACGGGCGGCAGGGTGGCCTGGGTGTTCGATGCGCGAGGGGTTCGCAACATCTGGGTGGCCGAGCCGGCTGGCGGCGGAGTCTACCAATCACGGCAGCTTACCAGGTACACCCAAGACGACGGCCAGGAGATCGCGGAGCTGACCTGGGCCCCCGACGGTGTGGCAATAATCTATGTTCGCGGTGGCGACTTCGAGAACGACGGCGCTTACCCCAACCCCGCGAGCGCCCCCGAGGGTGTCGAACAGGACGTCTGGGTTGTCTCCCTCCAGGGCGGGGCGCCGCGCAAGCTGGCCGAGGGCCATTCTCCTGCGATTTCTCCGAAGGGCGATAGTGTGGCGTATATCTTCAAGGACCAGGTGTGGCGGGTCAAGCTGGCGGAAGGGGCCAAGCCCAAACAACTGATCCACGATAAGGGCAAAGTCAGCTCGCTCCGTTGGTCGCCCGACGGCTCGAGCCTCGCTTTCGTCAGCCGACGTGGCGATCACAGCTTCGTGGGCGTGTACAACGTGGAGGGCGAGAGCCTCCTGTATCTCGATCCGAGCGTTGACCGCGATTCCGAGCCGGTCTGGTCACCGGACAGCAGGCGGCTCGCCTTTCTGCGTATTCCCGCGCGCGACGACCTTAGCTTGGGGCCGAGACGCGCCGGCCAGCCGTGGTCGGTCCGCGTGGCTGACGCAGCCACCGGCCAGGGTCACGAAGTTTGGCGCGCCGATGCCGGACGCGGCAGCGTCTTTCGCGGGATTGCGGCCGAGTATCAGATCTTCTGGGGGGCCGGGGACAACCTGGTGTTTCCCTGGGAGCGCGACGGCTGGACTCATCTTTATTCTGTTCCCGTGGCGGGCGGCGCGGCAAAGCTCCTCACCCCAGGTGATTTCGAAGTGGAGTTCGTTTCCCTCAGTCCCGATCACCGCCAGTTGGTTTTCGCCTCGAACCAGGATGATATCGACCGCCGCCACCTGTGGTCCGAGCCGGTCACGGGTGACCACGTCACTGCACTGACCAGGGGCGAAGGCATCGAGTGGTCGCCGGTGATGATGAGCGACGGCGCCACCGTTGCCCTGCTCCATTCCGACGCCCAGCGCCCAGCACGGCCGGCGATTGTGGCTAACCAGGGCGAAATTCGCGACCTCGCTCCCGAATCGCTTCCCGCAGACTTTCCCGCCGCTGAGCTGGTCGCCCCGCAGCAAGTGATTTTGCCCGCCGCCGACGGGGTGCGCGTCCACGCGCAGCTTTTTCTGCCCAGGGATGAGGCCTCCGGGCAGCGCCACCCGGCCGTGATATTCATGCACGGCGGCTCGCGGCGCCAGATGCTGCTTGGCTGGCATTATATGGGCTATTATCACAACTCCTATGCCATGAATCAGTATCTCGCCAGCCGCGGTTTCGTGGTGCTATCGCTCAACTACCGCAGCGGCATCGGCTACGGGCTGGACTTTCGCGAGGCGCCCGACTACGGCCCCAGCGGGGCGAGCGAGTTTAACGATGTCGAGGGCGCCGGCCTCTATCTGCGCCAGCGAGCCGATGTTGATCCGAATCACATTGGCCTGTGGGGTGGTTCTTACGGCGGGTATTTGACGGCCCTCGGCTTGGCCCGAGCCTCCGACCTGTTCGCCTGCGGCGTTGACCTCCACGGCGTTCACGACTGGAACCTCGAGCGAGAGAACCGGGTTCCTTCCTCCGATTCCGCCGCGCGGGCTGACGCGGCACGCTTGGCGTGGGAGTCTTCGCCGCTGGCCAGCGTCAAGACGTGGCGCTCGCCGGTGTTGCTGATTCAGGGGGACGACGACCGCAACGTTCCCTTCACGGAGATGGTCCGCTTGGTGGAGGCGTTGCGGAAACAGGGGGTGGAATTCCAACAGCTCGTCTTTCCGGACGAGATTCACGATTTCTTGCGGCATCGCACTTGGCTGGCGGCCTATCATGCGGCTTCTGATTTCTTTGACCAGCACCTAAAGAAGAGAGCCGCGCCCGAGAGCCCGCGGTATTAGAATGTTTAGGCCCGGCGCGGAATGTGGTAAAATCGTGGCCGGTTGACTGATTTGCTTTCAACCGCAGGCCCGTAGCTCAGCCCGGTTAGAGCGCTACCTTGACACGGTAGAGGTCTGGGGTTCGAGTCCCCACGGGCCTACCATGGCTTTTCATAAGGCTGGTGTCCTGAGTCACAGGTTCGTTAACGAAGTCTCCCCTTCAACTTGTTCCAGGGCGACCCCCTCACCCGTCCCACCCCGGCTGATGAAAACGCCGGGGCGGGCCACCCTCTCCCCCAAGGGGGAGAGGGAAGTGAGCTCCCCTCACTCTCCCCTCGCCTCTGAAGGTTGAAATAATCGCCGGCCTGTCATCCTGAGCGCAGCGAAGGATCTCTGCAGTTGCTGTTCTTTCAGCCGGTTACGAAGAACTGCAGAGATGCTTCGCTGCGCTCAGCATGACAGAATCCGGTTTTTTCACACGTTCTCTTTGGGGAAGACAGGAGCAAGTTCATAGTAACTCCTTCCCTCGGTCGCCGCGGCGACAGAAGGGACGGGACGGAAGCCGTGTTATATAATCTGTCTACGGCTTGAGGCCGTGGGGAGGTGTGCCTTGAATCGGCGTGAATTCCAGGTTTCCGTTCTCAAGCTCTGGGGTGCAGGGCTTTTCGTTCCCCGCCTGTTTGCACTCCCGCGCGTCCCTGCTCCGTCCGACATCACTGAACTTTATAACAACGCGGTGGTGATGGATTCCCTCTGTGGCCCCTTTGTCGATACCGAGGCATTACCAAGCCCTGAGGTGGTGGCAGAGGTGCGGCAATCGGGGATTAGCGGCGTTAATTTCACCATCTCGGCCCGGGACTTTGAGGGGACGATCAAGAATCTCGCCTCGCTGGAAGCGCTGATCGAGAAGTTTCCTGAAGCGCTGGCGATCATTCGCCAACATTCAGACATCGCTCGCGCCAAGCGGGAAAACAAGCTCGGCATCATTCCCGGCTTCCAGTACACGGCGTTTTTCGAAGAGGATACGGGGCGGATCGAGGTTTTCCGCAAACTGGGTGTGCGCATCATGCAAATCACCTACAACAACCGCAATGCCTTTGGTGATGGCTGCCTGGAGCCGGGGAATGCCGGGTTGAGCAAGGCAGGGATAGCGGTGGTGAAGAAGATGAACGATTTGGGAATCGCTGTCGACCTGAGTCACAGCGGGTATCGCACGACAGCCGAAGCGATTTCTGCTTCCTCGAAACCGGTACTGATATCCCATTCCGGCTGCGCCGCCATCTATCCGCATCCCCGCAACAAGCCCGATGAAATCCTGAAGTCGCTGGCGGACCGCGGCGGCTATTTCGGTGTGTATCTCATGCCCTACCTGGTGGCTTCGCCCACAGTGCCGACACGCCAGCATGTACTCGACCACCTGGTACACGCCATCAATGTTTGCGGCTCGGATCATGTGGGGATCGGCTCCGATGGATCGATTCAGAAGGTTGTCCTCACACCGGCGCAGAAAGCCGAGTTTGACGCCGACATCGCGCGCCGCAAGAAGCTTGGCATCGGCGCGCCGGGCGAGGATCGTTATCCCTATGTGCCCGATTTGACCGGGCCGGATTACCTCCAAATCATCGCGGCGGAACTTGCCCGGCGAGGCCAGCCCTCGTCGGTGATCGCCAAAGTGCTGGGCGCGAATTTCCAGCGCGCGCTGGGTGAGATTTGGGGAACAGCTTAGAGTCGCGTAACACCTAAGGTTTGACCATTCGCCGGCGGATCTGCGCCCTGGTTGTAGGGGTACGGCTTGCCGTACCCTCTTCATCTTTATCGCGCGACCGAGCCAAGAGGGTACGGCAAGCCGTACCCCTACAAGCAGCCAATGCCGCGTGACCATTGCCTACAATTGGAGGTTACAGCACACTAGAGTTGGAGACCTGCTATGCGAAACCACAAACCTTTGGCGCGGAATTTGACCCGCGCCACCATCGTGAGCTTTTTGCTCGCCGTTGCCTGCTGGGCTCAGAAGCCGCCCGCGACACCCAGTGCTGTGCCCACGCTTCCGGCGGACATCCCGGGCATGGCCCAGCGCTATTCCGTGCGGATCATGGGAATGTCGGCGGGGCAGCAGGCCGTGTGGACCGCGGCGGACGGCAGCGTTCACATTTTTTATCAATACAACGACCGCGGACGCGGCCCCAAAACCACCAGCATTCTCGAGTTGGACGCCAAAGGCGTGCCGGTGGCAGAGAGCGTCAGCGGCAACGATTACCTGAAATCTCCCGTTCATGAAAGCTACACGCTCACCTCCAGCGCCGCGCGCTGGTCGAGCAATTACGAGAAGGGTGAGAAGACGCTGGCGGCGACGGCAATCTATGTCCCCATCAACCAAGCGCCCTGGGAACTAGGCATTCTCGCTAAATCGGCGATGGGCAATGGCGGTAGAGTGAACCTGCTGCCGGAGGGTGAAGCCCGGGTGGATCGCCTCGACGGCCTCAACCTGGAATCTTCCGGCCGGCAGAAGCATGTGACGCTATACGCCATCAGTGGGCTGGACTTCTCACCGACCTACGTCTGGCTGGATGACGCAGGCTCTTTTTTCGCCTTCGCAAGCTCCTGGTTCGGAGTGATCCCTGAAGGGTGGGAATCCGCCACAAAGGAGTTACAAGCTACGCAGGACAAGGCGGCACGCGCCCGCGCCGCCGAACTTGCCGCGAAGCTGGCCCATGCGGCGCCGAACGGGCTGGTGTTCGCGCACGTCAATCTTTTTGATGCTCAGTCAGCCGAGCTTCTCGAAGACCAAAGCGTGGTCGTCATCGGGAACCGCATCCGCAGCGTGGGGCCATCGAGTCAAGGGGCTCCGCCCGCCGGGGCTGAAGTCATCGATGGGACCGGCAAAACGCTGCTGCCCGGTCTCTGGGACATGCACGCCCACGTCGCCGACAATGATGGGCTTCTGAACCTGGCCGCCGGCGTCACCACAGTCCGCGACATGGCCAATGATACCGACACGCTTCTGGCCCGCCGGAAGCGCATTGAGGAGGGCAAAGAGATCGGCACGCGCATTGTCCTGGCCGGGGTCATCGACGGACCCGGGCCATACCAGGGGCCCACCAAGGTTTTGGTCTCCACGCCCGAGGAGGCTCGTGCTGCCGTGGACAATTACGCGCGCTTGGGCTACGTTCAAATCAAAATCTACAGTTCGGTGAAGCCCGAGCTGGTGCCGGTGATTATCCAGGAAGCGCACAAACTGGGCTTGCGCGTCAGCGGGCACATTCCGGCGGAGATGACCGCCGCGCAGTGCGTCGCGTTCGGCTATGACGAAATCCAGCATGCCAACTTTCTCATGCTGAACTTCATGCCCGACGTGAAGAACACCAACACACCCGCGCGCTTCACGGAGGTCGCCAAGCGCGGCGCCGACCTCGACCTCCATTCATCGCAGGTGCAAGCCTTCATCAAACTCCTTCAGGACCGTCACACCGTGCTCGATCCCACTCTGAGCGTCTTCGAGAATATGTTTACCCGAAGTTTGGGGAAAGTTTCCCGCGGATTCCAGCCCATCGCCGCGCGCTTGCCGCCGCAGGTGCGCCGGGGGCTGATGTCTGAGGGTTTGACACCCCCTCCTGGCAAGGAGGAACGCTACCGGGAGTCGTTTGCAAAAATGGTGCAGCTCGTCGGGATGATGTATCGTGCAGGGATTCCCATTGAAGACGGCACTGACTCGATGGCCGGCTTCACCCTTCATCGCGAGCTCGAACTCGATGTCCAGGCCGGCATCCCCGCCAACAAAGTTCTTCAGGATGCTACGCTGAACGCCGCGCGCATTATGAAGCTCGACGCTGATCTGGGTTCGATTGCTCCCGGAAAGCTTGCCGACCTCACCCTCGTAAATGGCAATCCGGTGGACAACATTGGCGACATAAGAAAAACAGCCTGGGTGGTGAAGGACGGCAGGAGTTACAAGCCGGAGGAGTTGTACGCTGCGCTGGGGATGGCGCCGTAGCCAGCCCGCCACAGGGAACAATCTCCGCACTCCAAGGCGCTGGCGCGCCAGAGAACGTCCGGCCGCCGGGCCGCGCGTTAGTTACAACTGCTCTCCATGGCGCGCTATCGTTAAGGCGGCAGCTCCGCAAGCTCCGCTGCCGCACTCCAAGGCGCTGGCGCGCATCCAGTCGCCGGCCCGCCTGTTAGTTGCAACTGCTCTCCATGGCGCGCTATCGTTAAGGCGGCAGCTCCGCAAGCTCCGCTGCCGCACTCCAAGGCGGGCTTTCCCCGCTGTCTCCATGAGCGACTGGCCTCACAGTCCGGTACACCGCCTTTCCGAAGCCGGGGCCTACATGATCACTTGCGGCACCTACCTGAAGCAACACCATTTTCGCGGTACCGAGCGCCTGCGTTTCCTGTGTGATGCGCTTCTACGCCTGGCCGCCGAGTATGAATGGAACCTGCAAGCTTGGGCGGTGTTTGGCAATCACTACCATTTCGTGGCGCTTTCACCTCCCCAGCCGGGGAACCTGCCGGACTTCATGAAGAAGCTTCATTCGGATACGGCCCTCGAGGTGAATCGGTGGGACGGCACCAAGGGGCGCCAAGTCTGGTTTCAATACTGGGAAACGCAGTTGACCTATCAGAGGTCCTATTTCGCAAGACTCAGCTACGTGCATCGGAACGCAGTCCATCACAAGCTCGTATTGGAGCCGTCGCTCTACCCGTGGTGTTCCGCCGGCTGGTTCCAACGCCGAGCCACGACCTCTTTCCACAAGATGATTATGAGGTTTGGAATCGAACGGCTTAAAGTGCCCGACGACTTTGTAGTCGAATGGTCGCCCGACGCGGGTTGAGCCTTGGAGTGCGGCAGCGGAGCTTGCGGAGCTGCCGCCTTCACGCCGTGTGCGCTCCCAACGATCCGACCCGCCCTTGGGCATGCGAGGCTCAAGGCGGCAGCTCCGCAAGCTCCACTGCCGCAGTCCAAGGCGGCAGCTCCGCAAGCTCCGCTGCCGCACTCCAAGGCAATTCGCATGGGGCCTCAATATAGGGCGACTCAAAAGTGTATTCTCACGGTTTCGCGCAGGAGGATTCATGAAGAGAACCGGTTTGATCGCAATGATGCTGATCGCTCTACCGGTGTTCGGCCAGGCGCCGCCCGCGACGGGCGTGCGTCCCAGGATCGGCCTGGCACTGGAAGGCGGCGGGGCGAAGGGTCTCGCGCACATTGGTGTGTTCGCGTGGCTGGAGGAGCACCACATCCCGGTTGACTTCATCGCCGGGACCAGCATGGGCGGGCTGGTGGGAGGGCTCTACGCCATGGGGATGCGCCCCGAAGAAATGCGAAGCCTGGTGGAGTCGCTCCACTGGTCCGAACTTCTGGCGAGCGAGACCCCCTACCGCGCCTTGGCGTATCGCCGCAAGGAAGACCGGCGGGATTATCCCAACTCGATGGTGGTGGGCCTCAAGAATGGGGTCGAGCTCGCCAGCGGATTGAATTCCGGCAGCCGCGTCTTACTGGAGCTGGATCAACTCACGCTGCCTTACTCCCGCCTGAAGAGTTTTGATGACCTCCCCATTCCCTTTCGCTGTGTCGGCACGGACCTGGTGAGCGGCCGTGCGCAAGTTTTCAGTTCCGGCCCGATGGGTAAGGCACTACGTTCCACCATGTCCCTCCCGGCTATCTTCTCTCCCGTGAGGACGAATGACCGGGTGGTAGCGGACGGCGGCCTGCTGGACGACCTCCCTGTGGATGTGGTTAAGGCTATGGGCGCGGACATCGTGATTGCCGTCCATCTTGATACCGGCAAGGTGCAGCCGAAGGAGATCCGCTCCATGCTCGAGGTAGCGGAACGGTCCATTGCGGTGACGATCGACGCCAATGAACTGAACAGCATGCTGGCGGCCGATCTGGTTCTACGCGTGGACGTCTCTGCCTACGGCACGCTGGATTTTGCGCAGGCGGAGAAGATCATTCCCAAGGGATACGACGCGGCCAAGGCCAAAGCCGCCATGCTCCAGAAACTCTCGTTGAACGACACTGAATGGAAGGGATACCGCGCGGCAGTCGAGGCGCGGCGTCTCAATCCGCAAGTCACCCCCCGATTCATCGAAGTCGAAGGTGTGAGTCCCGCCCGAGCGCGCGAAATCCAACCCTCCCTCGCGGGCTTCGTCGACAAACCCCTCGAACCGGCGAAGCTCGAAGGCGCACTCACGCGCCTCACGGGCGACGGGAGAATCGAGAGTGCGGGCTACAGCATTGAGCAGCGCGGGGGAGAGGAGGGCCTGCTGATCAGCGTCACGCCGAAGGACTATGCCCCTCCGGCGCTCTACCCCGCGTTCGAGGTGGATGGCAGTGACCTCAAAGACGTTCAATTCACTCTGGGCGGGCGACTCACCATGCTTGACACCGGAGGTTACCGCTCAGAGGTGCGGGTGGACGCTTCCGTGGGCGGTGTCTATGCGCTTCGCGGCGAGTACTATCATCCCTTCACGCCGGACAGCCACTGGTTCGTCGCCCCTCACGGGTACGTGAGCAACACCAGCTTCAAGCTGTTTTCTCGCGCCGACCTGCTCTCCGATTACCGCCTGAACCGCGCCGTGGGGGGGCTGGATGTGGGCTACGAGTTCGGGCGCTTCAGTGAGGTGCGGCTCGGGCACGATGATGGCTACTTCAGTGCGAACCTCCAGGTGGGCGCCCCAAAGCTCGGCACGCTGCAAGGCAGGACGGGCGTCACCTCGCTCCAGTATCATCTGGATCACCTCGACGATCCTGTCATCCCACGCCAGGGCGTGGCCGTCTGGACCACGCTGCAATGGGTCGATGCCAACCCGGGCGCCAAGAACTCCTATCCGGTTGCGGAAACACAACTCCAGTTCTTCCGTCCTGTCACCAAAGCCGGGTCCTTGTTTCTTATCACCGATGGAGGCACGATTTTTGACCACCGCCAGCAGGGCTTCCCGGAGTTCTCGCTGGGCGGGCCGTTGCGATTAGCTTCTTACGGTATCAACGAGCTGCTCACCAACCAATACTTCTATTTCAAGACGGGTTACATTCACGAGTTGGTGAAACTGCCCGCGTTCATGGGCAAGGCCTCATATTTCACCGGAGCTTATGAAATCGGCAAGGTCAACGGCAATGAGCCCTCGCGCTTGCCCAATGATGTCGTAGCGGGCGTCACTGTCGTCACCGTTCTAGGTCCGGCGTTCATGGGAGCAAGCTGGGGCGATTCGGGGCATCACAAGGCGTTCTTCCAACTGGGCAAAGTGTTCTGAAACGCAGCCGGTTGGGTGTATAATCGCGCGCGCAAGAAGGTAGTGCGTGGGAAGGAGAGAACAATGCACATACTCTGGTGGATCATCGTCGGGCTCATCGCAGGCTGGCTCACTGGACAGATCATGAAGGGAGGCGGATATGGTGTTGTGGGGGACATCATCCTCGGCATTCTGGGCGCCATAATCGGCGGCTTCATCATGCGGGCAGTCGGTTTCGCCGGTCAGGGCGGCATGATTTACACGATCTTGGTTGCCTTTGGAGGCGCGGTGGTTCTCACGGCGGTCGTTCGAGCTTTGAAGCGAGCCTGACCTCGAGACTTGAACATGGAGGCCTTGCTTCCGCTGGCGTCAGCGCTGGGGCTGGGGATTTTGGCCGGCGCCCGGCTTTACGCAACGGTGCTTGCCGTTGGCCTGCTTCTCCGCTTCCATTGGATCACCTTGCCCGCCGCCTGGCAGCATGCGTCGGTGCTGTCTACCACCCCTATTGCGGCCGAACAGGTCCCGTGGACTCCCGCACCACCAATTCGGGATCAATCAAGAACGTCCTACCGCCTCGCGGGCTCTTCCCATCATCAGCGACCAGAGCCTCAAAGACCATATGCCCGATCTGTTTCCTTGAAACGTCTAGGGTGGTCAAGGCAGGATAGGCAAACTCTGAGAAAGTGATATTGTCATGACCGGTGACCGACACCGCCTCCGGAACCCGGAGGCTGTGCTCGCGCAGGGCCGTTAAGACGCCCAGGGCAATGTAATCATTTGCGGAGATGATTGCGGTCGGTCTGAACCCTGAAGCCAACAACTGGCTGGTGGCTTGCTGGCCTCCGTGGGGACCATCATCGTCGGCCACGACAGTGTATTCCACCTCGGGAAAATGCCTTATCACGTCCAGGAAAGCCTTCTTCCGTTCCAGGGCAGACCCAACGGCCAGGTGCCGACCCACGAAGGCTAGGCGACGGTGGCCCAGGGAACGAAGATACTTCACGACCTTGTGCATGCCGTTCAGGTAATTCGTGTTGATAGTCGAAACGTTACCCGCCGCCGCGCCCGCTCCGTAAACGACCACCGGGAGACCGCTTTCCTCGAGCTCGTGGAATAATGCGGCATTTGTTTCAGTCGCAATTAGCGCCAACCCTGCAACACGCCGTCCAATCATCAAACGTACGGAAGAAGCCAGTTCACTTGGCAGGTAGTTCGTGTTTGCAACCACGACCTCGTACCCTCGCATACGAGCGCTTGACTCGAGCGACACCAAGATGTCCAGGAAAAAAGGGTTTTCCAAATTGGACGCAACCAATCCCAGGCAGCGGTTCTCGCCTTTCGCCAGGTTCCGGGCGAGGAGGTTTTGATGGTAATGGAGTTCGTGCGCAACTCTGAGAACTCGAGTGCGCGTGGAGCTTTTCACCAGTCCACTGTCGTTGAGAACTCTCGAGACCGTGGCGACGGATACCTTGGCTCTGACAGCGACATCCCTTAATTTCATTTTCTCTATATGTGGGTCGCAGTCTCCTGGGTTTCTCATGCCAGCCCCGTCATTTCGCAAGCCGGACCTTAACGTGGAAAGAGCCCGGTACCATGTCCTCAGTGGCGACGTACAGATAGCCCCCGCCACACCCGGAGTACATTGCTCCCGCAGATCCGGCTTGGTAGTACCTTAGAATTCGGAGCAGATCTACGGTGATGGCCGGATGCCTGACGGTGTGAGGCAGAAGTGCCTCCCAGCACCTCATGCACTCATTCAGGGAAGCGCCCAGACTTTCGACATCCTTGGCCAGAATCGCATCAAAGCACTCCTTGCCTGACTGGCCCAGCCTCTGTACCCACTCGGGATGGAGATTCTTCTCGCCTAGGGGGCTATATGCCGCGGGACGCTGAGTGACAGGCAGGATGTGGATCACTCCTTCCAACCAGTGGGCGACACCGGGGTCCTTGTTCGATTCAATATGCGCAGGGAACAATCCGCCTTCCCACCTGAAGTCATAGTCCAGTCTGCTGACACCTGGGTAAATCAGACCGACCATGTCCTGCGATCCCGATGGTTCCGGCTTGCCCTCGTTTTCTGAGGCGTACAATTCCCTGACCAGGTCCTGAGGATCTCTGTCCGGCAACGCCTCGTTCCACAGTTTCCTGGCGACCTCGCGGGTGCTGGTGGCTATCCCGGATCGATCCATGAAGCGGAAGGTCGGTTCCACGCCTACCACCACAATGGAGCCGGGGGGAGAAGGGTTGAGCTTCGACACAAATGGCTGGTCAATCCAACCGCCGGCCAAAGCCATTCGGTAGGGAATCTTGCCGATCAGCGACGTTATCTCAGTGCTCTGTTGCACGTGGCCACCACAATGTTTGCCACCCTTCCGGGGGCAGTTGTAGGGGGACGGCTTGCCGTCCCCCTACACTAGGGTAGGGCAAGCCCTACCCCTACAACGCGGCCGTCCCACAGCCCAAGCCGTGCGCTATTATCTGCCGCCGCATCGCGGCTGATAGGAATTACCCGCGCTAGGCCGCTCGATAATTTTCTCGCACCGTGGCTTTGCCAGCCTTGCGATCCTGATACTGCTGTTCGATCCAAGCGTAAGTCTTCGCCAGTCCTTCGCGGAGGGGAGTGGTGGGCTCCCAGTTCAGGACCCGCTTGATCATGCTGTTGTCACTGTTCCGGCCGGCGACTCCGCGGGGCGCCGTCAAATCATACTTACGCTGCAACTTGATCCCGCCAATTCTTTCCGCCATGCTGACCAGCTCGTTGACCGAAATGAGCTCGCTGGAACCGAGATTGATGGGGGTTGCGATCAGGTCTTCGCAGTGGGCGACCAGGTCAATCCCCTTGGTGCAGTCATCGATGTACATGAAGCTGCGGGTCTGCGTGCCATCGCCCCAGACCACAATTTCCCTGTTGCCCGTATCCTTGGCTTCGATGACCTTCCGGCAAATGGCCGCAGGAGCCTTTTCCCGCCCGCCGTCCCAGGTGCCGTTAGGGCCATAGACGTTGTGGAACCGGGCGATGAAGGTCTTCATCCCGCGCTCGGCCCAGTATTCCTGACAGAACATTTCCGACGTGAGCTTCTCCCAGCCGTAGCCCCTTTCAGCCATGGCCGGGTAGGCATCCGACTCCTTCAGGGCTCTGGCCTCGGGCTCTTTCTGCAGTTCTGTGTTGTAGGCGCAGGCCGAAGAAGAGAAGAAGTACCTCTGCACTCCTGCCTGGTAGGCGGCTTCGATGAGGTTGGCAGTGATCAGAATGCTGCGCAAGCACTCAACGCGGAAGCGCTCGATAAAACCCATGCCACCCATGTCGGCCGCAAGGTTGTACACTTCGACAGCACCCTCGCAAGCTCTGACGCAGGTATTCCTTTCGCTCAGGTCCAGACAGAGGGCCTCCACGCCGGGCACCTGCTGGTACCATTCCGGGAGCGGCTTCTTGTCAATGGCGCGGATCCGGGTGAATCCTTTATCGTGAAAATATCTGGTCAGGGCTCCCGCAATGAAGCCGCCAGCCCCTGTGACCACAATCAAATCGTCCTTTTCCATTGGCGCATTGCTCCTTGTCAGCAATCAAATGAAAGTGACTTTAAACGTGATCGCATAATCCGACGGCTTTTCCGCCGGCAACTGCACCTTCAGGCCTGTCGCCTCCTGGGTCCAGTTCAGGCGGCCCGGATGGCCCAGCAGTTCCACATTGCCAATCTTGCCCGGTGACTGCAGGCTTGCCGTACCCAGCGCCTGCACCGTGGCCTCCTTCTCCGGCCAGCCCATGATGAACGCATACAACCTACCCCCCTTCGTTGTGAAACGAACGTCTTCCGCCGTGAAGGGCCGGTTTTTGATTTCGTTGAACGCGCCGCCCGGCTTCTCAACTTGCGTGCTGGGACCCTCACCATAAATTTTCCACGGTCGAGTGCCGTAGATCCCCTCGCTGTTCACTCTCATCCAGTCGGTGATCCCCGCGAGAACCTTCAATTCATCAGGATCGAGTCGGCCACTGTTGGGCAGGGGGAAGTTTAAGAGCAGATTTCCGTTCTGGCTCACGATATCCACGAGCAGGTCCACCACCGTCTCGGCTGATTTGTAGCGATGCTGCTCGTACACTTCGCGGTTGTAATGCCATTCGCCGGTGCAGGTGTCGGTTTGCCAGGGAACGGGCCGGATCTGGTTTGCCAGGCCGCGTTCGTAGTCCAGCACACAAGTGCCGACCGCGCAGTCATCCGGCCACTTGCTGGTGTAAACCGCCTGCGTCTGCCCCCCATGCAATTTCGCGCTCAGGTTGTAGAGGTTGGCCACCGCACTGTAGCCATATTTCTCAAACGGCAGAGCCCCGTCGGTGTACAACAAATCCGGCCGGTAGTGGTCCACTAGATCTTGAATGCGCAGAAACCAGTGGCGCTTCCAGGAGTCCGGGATGCCGTCATCGTTCCAACCATACTGTTCCGGAGTATCGAAGGCCCACTTTGCGACACTTGCGTCGTGGTACAGGTCCGCATAGGCAGGATTCACACCGTCGTAAGGCACGCCCGCGAGCGGTCCCGTCTTGTCGCCTGCGTGACTTGTGGCAAACCATTTGTAGCTGATCCACAGGTGTTCGCTGACGCCGAACGGGAGTCCGTGCTTCAAGGCTGCCGCCCGCCACAGGCCCACGACATCCTTGTGCGGTCCCACCTTGACCGCGTTCCAGCGGGTGTGCCGAGAGTTCCACAGATCGAAGTTGTCGTGATGCACGCCCATGCTCACGAAGTATTTGGCGCCTGCCTGTTTGTAGAGCCCCATCAAGTGCTCCGGCTCGAACTCGGCGGCTTTCCAAAGCGGACAGAGATCCTTGTAGCCAAACTTGGACGGATGCCCGTAGTGCCCCACGTGGTAGTTGTACTGAGGGCTGCCCTGAATGTACATATTGCGGGCATACCAGTCGCCCTGCTCCACCGAGGATTGTGGTCCCCAATGCGCCCAGATTCCAAACTTAGCGTCTCGAAACCAATCGGGAACTTGGTATTGCTGGAGCGATTCCTTCGTCCCTTCAAAGGGGCCCTTGTGAATTTCGAGCCCTGTCTCGCCGCGAAGACGTCGGCCGAGCGCCAGGGCAGGGACTGCGCCTGCCAGTACCTTCATCGCAGTTCGTCGAGTTATGTCCATGCTTAGTATCCTTCTAGAGATCGACCACTGATTTCAGCTCGCTCTTGTCGAACCCTTGGTAGCCATCGTCAAAAACAATCGAGAACCTTCGCGCCTTGGCTAGCAGGTCGGTGTATTGCACTGGCTCTGCAAATTCAACCCTGGCGCCATAGCGGACATAGAGT
>Ga0326728_10001433_pt1 | contig 84017 bp, 68 predicted proteins | sample MB3enrmetagenome_FD_207602 | JGI IMG/M metagenome (GOLD analysis project Ga0326728, IMG submission 207602) | Lab enriched peat soil microbial communities from McLean, Ithaca, NY, United States - MB31MN | ecosystem: Environmental > Terrestrial > Soil > Wetlands > Peat | place: USA: New York...
ATTAAGGAAGATCGATGGCAAATCATGTATCGGCGCTCAAGCGCGCCCGGCAGACCGAAACCCGCACCGAAGTGAACCGCGCCAACCGCAGCCGCGTGCGCACCAGCCTGCGGGCGCTGCGCGAGGCACTCGTCAAGGGGGACGTCAAGGCTGCCCAGGAGCAGTACCGCGAGACGGTCTCCATCCTCGACAAGAGCGTGCAGAAGGGCATCCTGCACGACAACACCGCCTCCCGCTACAAGAGCCGCCTGAGCGCGCGGCTAAAGAACCTGGCCACCGCCAAGGCGTAGCTGGAAGACAAATTCCATCCGAGCCAAGACAGAAGACGGGCGGGGTCCGCGAAGATCCCGCCCGTTCCTGTTTCTTCTCCTCGTTGCCGCCGCGCTTCGGCGGACCCTTTTCCTTTGTGCCGCCGACGCCACAGCGCCGGCTAAGGCGTATGCTTCTTGGCCGGTTGTGCCGGCTTCGGGGCCGGCGCCGCCGGCTTTTTGGCGGGTGCTGCCGGCTTCGCGGCCGCTGCCGCCGGATTTGCGACGGTATAGTCCCAGGGCTCGCTTTGCGCGCTCGCGCCCGTCCCCTTTGTGACGACGAAGCTGAGCGTTGAGCCGTCCGGGACCGGCTTGAGCAGCGGGAGCTGGAAGTCGAGTTCGGTGGCGCTGGAGCTCTTGGGAACCTCGACCAAGGGTCCGATGTAGTCGGCAATCGTGGCGTCCTTCCCGTCGATTTTCAGAGCGGACACCGCAATGGTCCCGCCGTCGAGATCCGTGCCCGTGGCGGTACCGTTCAGCTTTCCGGGGGTCTGCCAGACATCGGTCTTATCGTCATTGTCCATCGTCACCTTGGCGATCTTGGGGGTGGCGGCGTAGGTGACGGTATAGACGAACTTGTTGCTCGTGGTCTGCGTGGACGTGCCCTGGCTGGAGTTTCCGGTGCTGTGCGACACCTGGAAGGTGAGCGTCGATCCCGAAGGCAGGGTCTTCGCCAGCTTCAGTTTGAAGGGTAGGCTGGTATCCGTCGCTTTGGCGCTGACGGCCTGCAGCGACTTATCCACGATGTAATCGGTCAGTTTTGCGCTGTCCACTCCCGGCACGTTGATGGCGGTGATGGCCGGCGTTCCATCGGTCAGGAACTTGCCCGCGATGACGCCGGTCAGATCCTTCGCAGCCGCGCCCGGCTGAGCGGAAGCGGCAGCTGAAGGGGATGGGGCGGGACTTTGCTCCGGCTTCGCGGCCGACTTCTGGGCCTTGCCGGCGGCGGTGGCAGGATCGGCGGCGGCAGCAGGATCGGCGGCAGCGGAAGGATCGCCGGCGGCAGGCTTGGGGGCGGCCGATTGCACGGTCCATAGGCTGGCGCCGTCCTTCTCGTTGTCAAAGGTAACAGTGTCGATGGTGGGAGGAATGGACTCGACATTGACGGTCATCACTCCCCTGGCGACAATCTTCACCGCGTTGAGGCTGGCGTGCTGGAATAGGAACTTCTCAGCCAGAATGCGCTTGTATTCGGCCTGATCGGCGGCCTTTGCCGGGTCGTAGGGGCAATCCGTCCCAGGGCAGGGCAAGGCCAGCTCATACAGCAGCCGCATCGAAGCAGCCCTTCTAGCTTCGCTCGCTAGCGGCTGCGGATTCGCCGAATCCCCCGCATTCGCCACCTGCACGAGGTCGAGCAGGAAGTCGCGCAGGCTCTCCTCGCTCCCCTTCTTGCTCTTGCTCATCAGGGGTTTCTCCGATTTCTGGCTGCTGTCTGTGTGCCTTCCGCTGATATCGAACAACACCTCGGCGGGATTGAGGAAGGCCGCTGGATCGCTTAGAAAGAGCGCCTTCAGCTCCGGCACCAAGAAGGCCGCGACCGGGAAGAATGCGTAGTAGGAGCCGTGGTCGTCCTTGGCAATCGCCGTGGATTGATCCGTCCGGTAGCCCAGCGACAACACATTCTTTTCCTGGTCGATCCGGCGGTCGGGCCAGAACTTCTGGAATCCGGGGATGAATGCGCTGTTGTAAGCGCCGATCCCCTGTGTCCACGCAGTCGAACCGATAAATGCGTATCCCCCGGCCACGGTGCCGACCAGGACCAGCCCGTTCACGATCAGATTGCGATGCGAGAAATAGGAGGCCTCGGTCAACTGGTCCTGAACATCCAGAGCGCCGACGGTAGCCACCTCGCCAGGCCGTGAGCCTTTCGTGTACTCATCGGAGCAACCGCTTGCCGGCTTTTGCTTGGAATCTCCTGGCGCCGCCGGGGCTGGGGGTGCGGTCCCCGGCGCAGCGGTTGGTGATGCGGCTGCCTGCGCCGCGGAGGGACATGGAGCGGGCCTGGACAGCTCCGGATACACTCCGCTCAGCGACCACTGGCTATAGTCGAAGTAGATGTCGTGCAGGATGAACTGCTGGTCCGCGCAATGGTTGGAGATGGTGGTCTTGACCACCGCGTAGTTATCCGCGACCCACCCGCCGAAGAGCTTTGCCGCAGGATCCCGAGGGACCAGAACGGCCTCCACAGTCACGCAGGAGCCAACCGTACTTGTAGCCTGCATGGGAATCGCGGTGCTCGAGTTGTCCGTCGTCTTCTTGTTATCGGATGAAGGCGCCTGGGCAGGCTGGCATTGCCCATGGGTGAGCGCGAGCGACAAGCCAAGAAGAATCCACTTCTTTGAAAATGAGCGCATGGTGAACCTCTTACAATGGGGGATGATAGGCGCAAAGCCGGTCATTTCGCCGCTGGGGTTGTGCGGAGACTCAACGCGGGAGGAATCGGCGCACGACTTGTCCGGGGGAACGCCTTCGATAACTCTACCGCAAACTACCGGCGTATTCCTCTCTCTGGCGCGCAAAATCCACGCGAGCCTTCGGCATACGTCCGGGCTGGCAGCAAAAGCTTGCGCCGCTCCAATCGATTCAGGGCGCCCCAGGGCTCGCATGTCAAGCAGCTTCGTCCTTGATAAAAACCGCCTGGAACAATGTTCCAGCCCTCCTCGCCCTCCGGCTGGGCGCAACCCAGGATCACGTCGTCGATTTCGCCTCTGTCCAGCTCGGGAACCCTGTCCAAGGCCCCGCGCACGGCGAGCGCGGCCAGATCGTCGGGGCGGGTAGTGGAAAGAGCGCCTTTGGGGGCGCGGCCAACGGGGGTGCGAACGGCGCTGACGAGAACGGCTTCCGGCATGGGAGGCGCTCCTTTGCGGCCAGGTGAGCGGCTAAACCCGCCCTGGTCGCAAGCACAACAACCCGACGAGGGCGGGGCGCCCAGTCTCATTTCAAATCGGATATGGATCGATCACTCCGGCATCTCCAGCACGGTCCAAGCATTTTTCACGTAGAAGTGGTAGACGGTGCGGTGCTCGACGACCGAATCGGCCAGGGAGTCGTGGTCCGGGCGCAAGGGACGAGGCTTCATGCCGGATTGCGCCTCGCGGACCTGCGCCGGCGATGCGGGGTCGATGCCCCAGTTGAAGCCGAGGACGCCGGTCGGGTCGTGGGTTTGCAGGCGCTCGGTCTCAGGCGCCGATGCCAGCACTGCCATTTTGCTTGGGGCGCTCGAAAAGAAGACCAGCAGCGAGACCGTCCCCTCCGCCGAGCAGAGGACGGCCCAGTCGGAAGAACCGGCGCGCTCCAGGCTGGCATGAACCACGTTCTCAGGATGGTGAGCCTCGTAGGTTTGCGGAATCATGCATCCTCGCCGGTTGAGCAGGGCTTGAACCGCGGCGGGAAGCTCCGGAAACGAACTGACGGGCAGATGGCGAATGAAATAGGGCGTTGCGCGGCCGGCGATGGATATCTGGCCGGAGACGTTGAGCCGCGCGGCGGGCGGCTGTTGGGCCGGAGCTTGAACGCAGGGGAAGAGCAGGCCAGCGAGCAACCATGCTACCGATCTGAAACCGGCACGAATCATGGCAAACTCTCGCGGCCTGCTGAAGACCCAAAACACGCCAATCATCGTCGCACAATGATGGGCGGCCACGCCAGTTCCGCAGTGTTTTCCCGTCTCTAGTCGTGACCATATCCAGCAGCAGAGTCGGGATTCCGGCGTTGGCCAGGTGCGCGGCAATGCGGAAACCCATGGTACCGGCGCCCAGCACCGCGGCGCGGCGAACCAGGAAGGGCAAGGCGTCGGAGATGGAAGCGGGCTTTGCGACCGGGGATGTCGTGCTTATTCAGGCTCTCTCTAAGCGGGTCGAGAAGGGAATCCAATCGCCGCGCAGAAACCACTGAAGCATACGAAGCGGCAGGGACCGGGGTCAAGGAGAGCGGATGGACGAGCAAGGCCTGCGGCGCTAAAGCTTCCTGCGGAGATACTCAAACACCAGATACCCGATCAGCGCCGCGATCATAGCGATGGCGAAATTCGTCTGTGTGAAGATGTCACGGAGGGCGAAGGCCAGGGTCTTGCCGGGAGCATTGGAGACGGTAAACTCGCCCATCAGCAGGTTGGAATAGAAGAGGAAGATTATGAACGCGACCTCGATCACAGCGCGCCAGACGGGCGTGAGTCTCCTCCGGCTTGTTCGCTGACTCTGCATGAGAAGTCCATCGTACCAAGGGAACGGTGAAGTTCGCGTAAGGAATTCATGACCGGCGCCGGACGCTGGGGCGCAGGCGCCCGCTGCAAGAGCGAATGGATTCAGTATTCCTTACGCTGCAGCACAAGCACAGAAGCGCACAGAAAGACGCCGGCAAGCGCGAGCGACGCCGCTACCGGAGCCCACGGCATGGGCGCGGTGACAGGATAGGAGAACAGGCTCATGCCGCGCAGCGGGCTGATCCACGATACGAAAGCGAATCTGGACTGCAACAAATAGAACGCGATCCAGCAAGAACAAGCGGCGTAGAATTGCCACATCTCGTCGAGCACGCAGGCCAGCAGCACCGACAAGGCATAGACGGCTATGGTGCAGATGATCGCGCGCGCAATGTACTCCAGGGCTTGGAAGGTGCTCGCGCCTCCCGGCAAGTGAAAGAGTGTGTACACGGCCATGATGGCCACCAGAACGCCGGTCTGAAGAGCTCCCAAGCCCGCTCGCACCAGGAGCAGCCGCCGCCGCGAAACCGGCAGAGACAGAGTGAACAGCATGGAGCCGTGAAACCCCGAGGTTGCGGCATAGGTGGTTTGACTGTTGACGCCGGAGCCGGCCAGAAAATTCGCCGCGACGATGTAAAGAAGGACCGATCCGAGGTGAATGGCCATCCATAACCTCGAAGCGGGAACTCCCGGCGGCAGCCGGAAACCAAGAGAAGGCAGCCATTGAGGCGCGAGCCACACCAGAAGGACCGATCCGAGCATAAAGACGAAGCGCCAGCGCGTTTCAAGCCAAGCCTTGTACCAGAGCATTACTCCCCCCTCACATGATCCAGAAACAGTTCTTTCAGCGTTACCGGCCGCACTTCCACCGAGCTCGGCCCCAGTTCGCGCGCGCGATCAACAAGGCCCTCCACATCCCCATGGGCCAGCAGCGACGCCGTCCTTCCGCGCTGGCGAAGATGATCGATTCCGGGCAAGCCGGCCAGCCCGGGCGGCGGCGTCCCATCGAAGACCAGAAGAATCCGCCGGTAGTCGGACTTCAGATCGTCGAGCACGCCATCGACCACCACCTGCCCCTGGTCGATGATGCAGACGCGGTCGCAGATCTGCTCCACTTCCGCCAGCTGATGCGACGAGAAGAAGATCGTGGTTCCGTCGCTGGCGGCCAGGTCCGCAAGAATCTGCAGCACGTCTTCGGTCATCGCCGGGTCCAGCCCGCCGGTGGGCTCGTCCATCAGCAGCAGCTCCGCGCCGCGCGCCATGGCCAGCAGCAGCATCAGCTGCGTGCGCATTCCCTTGGACAGCTTCGGCACCGCCTTCTTGCGCGGCAACTGGAAGAGTTCGAGATACTTTTCCTCCAGGTCGCGCCGCCAGCCGGGAAAGAACGGGCGCGTAAAGCGTATGGTCTGGTCCACGGTCATAAAGGGGTAGAGTTCCTTGTCCTCACTGACAAAGCCCAGACGCCGCCGCGCCGCAATGGAAGAGGCTTCGGAATCGACCGGCTGGCCAAACAGCCGGATACTTCCCGCGTCCCGCCGCAGCATTCCCAGCAGGAGCTTCAGCGTGGTGGTCTTGCCGGCGCCATTGCGGCCCAGAAAACCGCAGATCGATCCGCGCGGAACCTCCAGACGGAGGCTCCTCAAGGCCGGCTTGCCGTCGTAACTCTTCGAAAGCCCCTCAGCGGCGATGATAATGTCGTTCAATTGCGCCTCCGCTCCGCGGCCGCATCATTCTGCAACCGCGCAAGTTCGTCTTCAAAAACCCGGCGAAGCTCCGCTTCCGACAAGCCGAGCGCCAAGCCTTGCTCCACGGCCGGGCGCAGAACCTCGCCCGCTCTGCGTATCCCGGCAGCTTTTGCGGAAGACGTTTCCCGCTCGGCTACGTAGGCTCCCGACCCATGCCGCACCTCGATGAACCCCTCATGCTCCAGTTCGCGATACGCCCTGGCCACGGTATTGGGATTCATAGCCAGCTCCTCGGCAATCCTGCGGATGGTCGGCAGCTGCTCGCCTCGCCGGATGGCGCCCGTCTCCACGGCGTGCTTGATCTGTTCCATAAGTTGCTGATAGATGGGCACGCCGGAAGCGAAGTTGATGCGCAGGTTCATCGAAGTGTCTATAATACTAGTACACTATACACGCTTCAAAGTCAAGCCCTGGCGATTCGGGCTCCCGGTTTGACCCCCTCCGGTGGCGGGCACTAGCTTGGAAGAGAGCGGAGGTTGCGGTTGCGCTCCTCTGGAACAAGGAGGTTGGATGCAAGGCAGAGTTCTTTCCCGGCTTTTGGCGTTGGCGCTGCTGTCGGTGGCAATGGCCGCGGCGGGCGCGAAAGCCCAGGATTTGAAGAGCTTCGAGCAGCGGATCACCACCAAGGTGCTGCCCAACGGGCTTACCCTCATTCTTTGCGAGCGGCCGGAGGCGCCGGTCTTCAGCTATACCACGTTTGTCGATGCCGGCGACGTGAACGATCCCTCCGGCGAGAGCGGCCTGGCGCACATGTTTGAGCACCTGGCCTTCAAGGGAACGAGCGAGATCGGCACCACCGACTATGCCGCGGAAAAGGTTGCCCTGGCCAAGGTGGAGGCGGCCAACGACGCCTACGAGGCCGAGTACCTGAAGCCCGTGGGCCGTGACGAGCAGAAGCTGGCCGAGCTGAAGAAGGCTTTCCTGGAGGCCCAGACCGAGGCCCACAAGTATGTGATCCCCAACCAGTTCACCGACGTGGCCGAGCGCAATGGAGCCGAGGGCCTGAACGCCGAAACCGGCCTGGATGAAACGATTTTCTTCTGGTCGATGCCGGAGAACCGCCTGGAGTTATGGGCGTGGCTGGAGAGCAGCCGACTGGCCGACACTGTGCCGCGCGAGTTCTACAAGGAGCGCGACGTGGTGATCGAAGAGCGGCGCATGCGCACCGACTCCAACCCCGAAGGCCGGCTGTGGGAGCAATTCCTGGCCACCGCCTACGTGGCTCACAACTACGGCCGCAGCAGTATCGGCTGGCCGAGCGAGGTGAGCCAGATCGACGCCACCGAGGCCATGGAGTTTCACAAGAAGTACTACGTTGGCTCGAACATCGTGGTGGCCGTGGTGGGCGATGTGAAGGCATCCGAAGCGCTGCCCATGCTGGAGCGGTACTTCAGCCGCATTCCCGGCGGTCCCAAGCCGGAGGAGATGACCACCGTCGAGCCCAGGCAGTTTGCCGAGAAGACCGTGGCCATTCGCGAGGCAACCCAGCCCATCTACCTTGAGGGCTACCACCGGCCCGATTACCGCGATCCCGACGATGCGGTCTATGACGCCATCAGCGACATTCTATCCAACGGCCGTGTCTCGCGCCTCTATCGCAGCCTGGTCCGCGACCAGCAGATTGCCGCCGAAGCCGCGGGCGCGAGCCCCTTTCCCGGCGATAAGTATCCCAGCCTCTTCCTCTTCTATGCATTTCCCCTGCCGGGGCATACGCCGGCCGAGATGCGCGACGCCATCCACAAGGAGATCGACAAGCTGAAGACCGCCGACGTGACCGATGACGAGCTGGCCATGTACAAGACGCGCACCCGGGCCGACCTGCTGCGCGGCCTGGCCGACAACCAGGGCCTGGCCAACAATCTGGCCGAGTACCAGACCCGCTACGGCGACTGGCGCGAGCTCTTCCTGCAACTTGACCGGGTAGACAAGGTGACCAAGGCAGACATTCGCCGCGTGGCCAACAAGGTGTTTGTCGACAGCAACCGCACCGAGGCGTGGATTGAGACTGCGCCGCAGGCTGCGCAGCCATCGGCGACGGCGCCGAAGGACGGAGGCGCGCAATGAAGAAGCTGGCGAAGATTGTCCTTGCGGGAATGATGAGCATAGCTCTGGGCGGTTGCCACCAAGTTATTCAACAACAAGCTCCTGTGCCTGTTGCCGCTCCCATATCAGCTTCCACTCCTGCGCCTGCTGCCGCAGCTTCATCCAAGCCCTGGGAGCAGATTCCCATCCCCAGGCTGCACGACTTCAAGCCCCACCAACCCACGCGCATCGAGCTGATGAACGGCATCGTTCTCTTCCTCCAGGAGGATCATGAGCTGCCCTTCGTCTCCGGATCGGTGCTCATTCCGGGCGGCTCGCGCGACGAAGATCCGGCCAAGACGGGCCTGGTGGAGCTTTATGGCGAGGCGTGGCGGACAAGCGGCACAGCTACGATGGACGGCGACGCCATGGACGATCTGCTCGAGGCCAAGGCCGCGCACATCGAAACCGGGGGCGACGTAGACTCCACTTCCCTCTCCTGGGACTCGCTCAAGGGCGACTCGGACCAGGTCTTTTCGCTGGCCATGGACCTGCTGCTGCATCCCAAATTCGATCCCATAAAGCTGCGCCTGGCCCAGCAACAGGCCGCGACGAGCATCGTCCGGCGCAACGACGACGAAGAGGAGATTGCCCAACGCGAGGCGGCCAAGCTGGTCTACGGAGCCAACAGCCCCTATGCCCGCCAGCCCGAACTGGCCACCATCGCCTCTGTCAGGGTGGACGATCTGAAGGCCTGGCACGACCGGACGGTCGGCGGCAAGGAGGGCGGCGGCAAGCTGATCGTGGCCGTCAGCGGCGACTTCGACTCCGCGGCCATGGAGGCCAAACTGCGCGCGGCCTTTGAAGGGCTGCCGCCGGTGACGCCCGCGCCGGCCCGCCACGACGCCTTTGACGGACCCAAGCCCGGCCTCTCCTTTATCGACAAGGAGGACGTGAATCAGTCCAACGTGGAGATCGTGGGCCTGGGCACGGATCGCCGCAATCCCGACGTTCCCGCGATTGCAGTGATGAACGAGATTCTGGGCGGCGGTTTTGCCAGCCGCCTCTTCCAGAAGGTGCGTACCGAGCTGGGCCTGGCCTATGAGGTGGGCGGCGGCATGAGCTTCGGCTACGACCATCCAGCCGCCTTCCGAGTGGTCGTGCTCACCAAGAGCGCCACCACAGTGGACGCCACCAAGGCCGCGCTGGCCGAGATCGACGGGCTGAACTCGAGGCCGTTCACCCAGACCGAACTGGACCGCGCCAAGGATAACATCCTCAACTCCTTCCTCTTCCGCTACGACACCAGGGAAAAGGTGCTCGCCGAGCGGGTGAAGCTGGAGTTCTACGGCTACCCGGCGGACTATCTGGAGACTTACAAGGCGGCTCTCGAAAAGGTAACTCTGGCCGATCTGGATCGCGTGGCCAAGAAGTACATCCACCCCGGCAAGCTGGCCGTGCTGGTGGTGGGCAACGGGCCGGAGATCAAGCCGCCCCTGGACGATCTGAAGCTGGGCGCGCCGCAGCCCATCGACATTACGATTCCCATGCCGGGCGGGCCGAATGGGGGCGGGAAAAAGTAATAAGGCGAGGAGGATTGAGACCTGGGAAACAACAAGTCTCAACATGAATCCGCTTGGGAGGAGTACTAAAGTGAAATCGAACGCAAAGCCGGCCGTAGTCATCTTGGCGGCGGGCAAAGGAACCCGGCTCAAATCGAGCCGGCCCAAGGTGCTGCATGAGATTGGCGGCAAGCCGCTGCTGGACTGCGTAATTGCCGCGGCAAGCAAGGTTGTGGCTCCAGCCGACATCTACGTCGTCGCTGGCCATCTGGCCGAGCGGGTGAAGGCAGCGGTGGCCGCCACCGGCGTCCGCTTCGTCGAGCAGGCAGAACAACTTGGCACCGGCCACGCCATCCAGTGCGCGAGCCAGGCCATAGCCGGCTACGAGCATATTCTGGTGCTCTCGGGCGACGTGCCGCTCATCCGCCCGGAGACCATCGAGCGGCTGTGGCAATTCCATCAGGCCCAGCAGGCCGCCATGACCATCCTCACCGCCGCTCCCGCCGATCCCACCGGCTACGGGCGCGTTCTGCGCGCGACGCCGGAGTCGCCGGAGGTCGAGGCCATAGTCGAGCAGAAGGCGCTTACGCCCGAGCAGCAGAGCATCGGCGAGATCAACTCCGGCATCTATGCCTTCAAAACTGCGCCGCTGCTGGCTCATCTGGACCAACTCACCGCCGACAACGCCAACCGCGAGGTGATTCTCACCGATATGGCCGGCCTGCTGCGCACGGCCGGTGAGCGCGTGATCGCCATTCAGGCGGCCGACGCAGCCGAGGTGCTGGGCGCCAACACCATCGCGGAACTCGTCGCCCTGGACGCGACCCTGCGCGCCGCCACGGCCAGCCGCCTCATGGCCGCCGGTGTGACCATCTTCCGCCCCGACACCTGCGTCATCGACGCCGGGGTCGAGGTTGCGGCCGATACGATCATCGAGCCCTTTGTGCAGTTGCTGGGCCGGACACGGATCGGCGCCGATTGCCTGATCCGCTCTTACAGCGTGATCGAGAACTGCGCGCTGGGCGACAGGGTTCTGATTCGCCAGAGTTGCGTGCTGGCCGAAAGCACAGTTGCCGATGCAGCCAAGATCGGGCCCTTCGCTCACCTGCGGCCGGGCAGCGAGATCGGCGAGGGCGCTCATGTGGGCAACTTCGTCGAGACCAAGAAAGCGCGGCTGGGCAAGGGCGCCAAGGCTAACCACCTGACCTATCTTGGCGATGCCGAGGTCGGCGAGGGCAGCAACATCGGCGCCGGCGTCATTACCTGCAACTACGACGGCGTTCACAAGCACAAGACGCGCATCGGCAAGGGCGTCTTCGTGGGCAGCGATTCAACCCTGGTCGCCCCCGTCACCATCGAGGACGGGGCCTACATCGGCGCCGGCTCCTGCATCACCAAAGACGTTCCGGCCGGAGCTTTGGCTGTGGCCAGAACGCGCCAGATGTCAAAAGAAGGCTGGGTCGCGGCCAAGCGCGCCGGTCAGGACGCGCGGAAATAGGCCGGAGCGGCGCGTCATGGCCACCCTGACCCTGCTTTGTTCGGGGAGATCGGCTGTTCCCGGCTGACGGCCCAAGGTTCTGCACAATCTGGCCTTTCGTTCGCGGCCGGCGGCGCCGGCGCGCTCAGGGTTTGGCTGCGCGCCTGGCTCGAGGAGTGTTCCGATAAAGGTCCATGTAGGCATCGACCATGGTTTCGAGAGTAAAGCGCGCGTGAAACGCGGCTTCCGCATTCTTCGAGAATTGCTCCCGCTCCGCATCGCTGCCCGCAAGGCGCAGGATCGCCTCAGCCATCTCGGCCGCATCTGCCGCCGGGACCGTGAATCCTGCCTTCGCCAGCCGAACGACCTCGGCCATGCCGCCCACGTCGGTCACGATCGCCGGCAGTCCAACAGAGAAAGCCTGCAGGAGCGAGATGGGCAGCCCCTCCGACTTCGACGACATGATGAAAGCATCGGCTGCGGAGAAGAACGGCGTCACGTCCATCTGCTGCCCCCAGAATGTCACCTGCGCGGCGATGCCCAGCTCCGCGGCTAGCCTCTCCATCGCCTGGCGTTCACCGCCGTCGCCCACCATCCAAAGCCGCAGCCCCGGCATGGAGGAAAGCGCGGCGCGAAAGGCATTGAGGAGCAGCGTGTGGTTCTTCACCGGCGCAAGCCGGCCGACGTAGAGCAGCGTGAATCCGCTCTTCGGCGGCCACTGCTCCCGTGACACCCGCTGGAGCGGCACAGCGCCGTTGTATACGCGCAGGATCTTTCGTGCCGGAACGCTGTGCATGCTCTTCAGATTGTCTGCCGTGGCGTCGCAGATGCCCACGATCCAATCGCAGAAACGGGCCGCAATGGCGAACTTCAACTCAGCAATCACCTTGCGGGGCGGAGCCACCAGGCTATGCCGGGTCGAGATAACACTGGGAACATCCGCCCATCTGGCGGCCATGGCCGCATAAATCGCCGGCGTGGGATTATGCAGATGGACGACGCCGGGCCGCGTCTCCTTGAATATCCGGAAGAAACTCCGCGTGGCATCCAGGAGGTGGCGGCCAACATTCGGCTCCACGGCGAAGCCTTCCTCCCGCATCCGCTCGCCGAGCGCGCCCAGAGCCGCGACAGCATAGACGCACGGGTCGTGTCCCTGTTCCCGCTGCAGGCGGCACATCTGCGAGACAACCGTCTCGGCTCCGCCCACCTCCATGCTGTCCACCACGTGCGCAATCTTCATGCGGGTTGCCTAAGCCTCCGACAGCGCAATACTCCTCTGCGTTTCGTTCCCAGTAGGTTTTCTGCCGCCCATTCGTGGCGGCAAGCCGTCCGGCCGCTTGAATCAGCGCATCAGGTTCATGATCCGGAGCATGAAGTACAAAACGAGTATCAACGCGAACGCCAGAATGCCTGCATAGGGTAGCACGCGTGCCAGCCGCAAACGGGGGGCAACCATCCCTCGCTGCACAGCCATCTCGTAAGCTACCTCCACCATGCCGCCGAGAAGGAAGAACGTCATCGCGTACGCGCGAGACAAAAACCACCCCGCAACCAGAAAGCCTGCCAACGACAAGACCAACAAGCGCCCCAGGCGGTTGATCTCCGCTTTGTCGACTGTTTCAATCTTCCTTGCCGCCTGCGGTGAAGTTTCTTCCTCGGGCAGGATCGGCTCTCCCTCGCTCACCTTTGCCGGCGAAGCGATCTCCAGGGCGTCCCTCAGCGTGGGAAACAGGAACAGAGACCAGAAGAACAATCCGAACGAGCCCAGCTCTGCCGCGCAGACTGCAACCGAGTTATGAGACGTGAAGCCGCCAAGATAATCCCCCATATTACCGGCACCCACTCCAAACAACGGATGAGACTTCAAGACTTGCATGCTTTCGCCCCAAAGAGCTGTGCGATCTTCGCCCGCGCTGGCTGAAATATCCCGCCCACCCGTGAAGCCCAAAGCCATCGCCGCGGCGAACAGCCCGCCCGCCACCAGCAGCGCGGGCAGCGTCCCGATGCGCCGCCGCGCCGCCACCAGCGCCACTGCCGTCAAGGCCACAAGGGCGCCGCGCGAGTGCGTAAGGTATACGCCGTAGAGCAGAGCACTCACCGGCAGGATTACGCGCAGGAAATTCAGGAGCGTTTTCTTTCGCCGCCAAAAAATGAACACCAGCGGCATCACGCAAACGACCAGTTGGCCAAAGTCGTTCGGGTCGCCAATCAATCCCTGGCCTCGCAAACGATTGGGCATTTCCCAATCGTTTGGCTTTGGAAGTAGATACGGGTGTTCCGCCTGCCAAGCCTGTGCATTGGCGGTATATGCGTCCGTGGGCAGATTATGGACGCTCTCCTGGCCTCCATTCCGCAATTCGATGCACCCGTTCGCAATCACGAACAGGCAGACGAAGAGCAGCATCAGAACGAGAACCTGCAACTTCTTCGTCGAGTTGCAATGCAGGCACACGAGGAAGTATCCGAAGGCATTCGGGAGAAATCCCAGAAAAGCACTTACGGCTCCCCCGGCCCAACGCTGCGCGATCAGCACGGACAGAAAGCCCGCAAAGGCCAACCCGATCAAGGCAAGAGACTGCGGCGTCTTTAGAATCAACGATCCCAGCAGTCTGGGCAAAGATACAAGGAAAAGCAGAGCCGCAAGAATCAACTCGACGCGAGCGAACGCCAGCGGCCCGAAAAGAACGGGTGGCGTGAGGTAGCTCGTAACGAAATAGAGAATGCTTAAAACAAAACCCATCGTGAAGAATCTGACCCAGATTGCAGCCACCATCAGAATAACGCAATAGACAGGACCATTTCGCTTAAAACGATTGGTGGTTGCGCCCTGTACTCCCAAAAAAGTCGGAGTGGCGGTCCTGAACCTGCAAAAAGCAATGCCCGTGTTTGAAAACCAGTTCGGATATAAGCTGATATGCGGCCACTTCGACGATCCCATTCAAAAAGTGTCCGTTTGCTTTATGAACCGCGGCAGCTGCGATACGGTGATCGAGCTTGTCGCAACTCTGGGGCCGGACTCCCCCGTCAATCGCACACTCCCGAAAGGCGGCGGCGCCTATCATATCTGCTACGAGGTCCCGGATCTAAGCCCGGCCATCGAGTATCTTTCCGAGCAAGGATCACTTCTGTTGTGAGGCCCGGTTCCAGCAGTGGCGTTTGGCATGAGAGAGATTGCCTGGCTCATGACCGAGGCAGAACTGCTGGTGGAGCTGGTGCAGGCATAATCTTCATTGATTTTGAAGCATCGAGCCTTCTCAATGTGCAAGCCATATCCACCCGCCGCGGCACGGTTCTACAATCGTGCTCATGCTGCTTGCTGTTCTTACTGTCTCCGACCGATGCTCACAGGGTCTGCTCAAGGACACCGCGGGTCCCGCCGTGGTGGCGCTGCTGGGGCAACACTGGGAGGGGGCCGAAATCCGCACCGGGCTGGTGCCGGACGACGAAGATGCCATCGCGGCCGCACTGGAGCGGCTGAGCGGGCAGGGCGCGGCCTTGGTACTGACCGTGGGCGGCACCGGACTGGGCCCCCGCGACCGCACGCCGGAGGCCACGCGCCGGGTGATCGATCGCGAGGCCCCCGGACTGGCCGAGGCGATGCGCGCTCTTGGCGCGGGGCGCAATCCCTTTGCATGGCTTTCGCGGGGAGTGGCCGGCCTGAAAGGGAATACGCTCATCGTCAACCTGCCCGGCAGCCGGCGCGGCGCCGAAGAGAGCCTGGAGGCCATCGTCGCCCTTCTCAAGCATGGGCTGGAGATCGCCGCCGGCGGCCAGACTCATCCGTAAGCCGGATTGCTCCGGCGCTTTCTCTTCAGCCGCGGTGGCTTGAATGCGAAGAGGGTTTATCATCGAAGGTGGCGTAGGCCGCGGTGGTCTGCGCCTTTGTTTTGTACCCCCGGTGTTGGCTTGCGCTGAAGTGATCGCCGGGACGGGGCAGTTCTCTGAATCAGGGACAGTTGGATTAAAGGAAGCAGGGCGGGATGAGCGCGAAGACGGCGGTGGTGCTGGGCGCCCAGTGGGGCGACGAAGGCAAGGGCAAGATTGTGGACGTGCTGAGCGAGCGGTTCAGCGCCGTGGCGCGCTACGCCGGCGGACATAACGCCGGGCACACGGTGGTGATCGGCGGGCACAGGTTTTTGTTGCAGCTGATCCCCTGCGGGGTCCTGCGGCCGGCGTGCAAGTGCGCCATCGGCAACGGGGTGGTGCTGGATCCGATCGCCTTTCTCGACGAACTAGGCAGGCTGCGGGCGCTGGGCTTGAGCGTGGATGGGCGGCAGCTTTTTGTGTCCAACCGGGCCCAGGTGATTCTGCCCTACCACCGCATGATCGAGCTGGCGGCCGAATGCGCGCCGGGGCGACAGAAGATCGGAACCACGAGCAAGGGGATTGGGCCGGCCTACGAGGACAAGATGGCGCGGGGCGGCTTGCGGGTGGTGGATCTGCTCAATCCGGGGCTGCTGAAGACGCACATCGAGGCTGCCTGCGCGGAGAAAAACGCCATTGCCCGGGCGCTGTTTGGCATCGGGACTGATCCGCTGGACCCGGCGAAGATGTATGAGGAGTATGCGGTAGCGGCGGAGCGGGTGAGGCCGTTCGTGGCCGACACGGGGCGTCTGCTGAACGCTATTTTGGCCCAGGGCGGGAGCGTAATGTTCGAAGGCGCGCAGGGAACGCTGCTGGACATCGACCATGGGACCTATCCGTTTGTGACCTCGTCGTCGGCGACGGCGGGCGGGGCGGCGACGGGCACGGGCGTGGGACCGACGGCGATCGGCACGGTGATCAGCGTGACCAAGGCTTATGTGACGCGGGTGGGCGAAGGGCCGTTCCCCACCGAGATTCGAGACGCGGTGGGCGAGAGCCTGCGGGCGCGCGGCAACGAGTACGGAGCGGTAACCGGGCGGCCGCGGCGTTGCGGCTGGCTGGACCTTCCTCTGCTGCGCTACTCGAACCAGGTGAATGGGGCCGAATGGCTGGTGGTGACCAAGCTGGACGTTCTGGACGAGCTGGCCGAGATTCCCGTTTGCGTGGGGTACGAGATCGACGGTAAGGTGACGGACGAGATTCCGGCGGATGTGCAGGGGCTGGAGCAGATCAAGCCGCGGTATGCGACGCTGAAGGGTTGGAGGGAGTCGACCGAGGGGATTACGGAGTTTGAGAAGCTGCCCCAGGCGGCGCGAGAGTATCTGCGTTTCCAGGAGCGCGAGAGCGGGGCGCGGATCGGGATGGTTTCAACGGGGCCGGACCGGGAGCAGACGATCGTGCTGCCGGAGTTTGCCGAGGCTCTCGATCGGATTCATGCGTAGACTGGAGAAGAAAGCTCAAGAATGGTCCTGGGGCTTTGCCGTCTGGGCGAGAAAGAAACGGATTCCATGGTCAGCTTTGTGGTTCGAATGAAATTTGCTCCAGAAGATCGCGCGGATGTGGCGGAGACGCTGCGCCAGTTGACGGCTGCCTCGCGCCTGGAACCGGGATGCGTGAACTACATTCCGCATCATTTGGAGGACGACCCCGACACCGTTCTCATCTATGAGCAGTACGTGGACGCGAAGGCGCAGGCGGCGCACCGGGAGTCGGACCACTTCAAGAAGCATGCGGTGGGGGGACTCTTCCAGAAGATGCGGGAGCGGAGCGCGGAGAACCTGGTTGCTGTCGTTTGAAGGCGAGTTCCGTCTAACCGGCGGAAGCGCGGGAGCGGGGGCGAGGCTGGTTTTCTGTGAGGAGCAGGAGGGCGGCGATTGAGATGCGCCCGCTTGAAACTCCCCGCTTGAATGGGATTGACCGGCCCGCCCATCGAGGGATAGTATCCGATACGCCTATGCGGGGTGACTCGACCAACCCTTCTGCTCGCATGAGCCGCCGGACGGCGCTGGCGGCGATGCTTGTCCCCATGCTGATGCTGGCCGTTTGGACTCCTTCCCTTCGGGCCGGGTTGCCCGTGACGCAGAAGCACGAGCGCCGCCACGAGATCGACCAGCTTGAAGAGGTATGGCGCAATGCCGTGCTGAAAGGGGACACGGCGGCGATGGACTCCCTGCTGGCCGACGACTACATTGCCATCACTGCCTCCGGCAGCTTGCAAACCAAGGACCAGGCGCTGGCCAACCTTCGCTCCGGCCGGACGCGCATCACGACGCTCGATATCTCCGACCGGAAGGTGCGCTTTTACGGAGCAACGGCGGTGGTCACCTCAGTGGCCGACGTGAAGGGGACGAGCGCCGAGGGCGACTTCTCCGGCAGCTTCCGCTACACCCGCGTTTATGTGCGGGATGCGCGCGGCGAGTGGAAGATCGTGAGCTTTGAGGCCAGCAAGATTCGCGCGCCGGCCGAGCACAAGCAGTAACGGACTTCCCGGCATTGATCGGCCGTGCGCAGTGCGTATACTTTCCCTGACTGTGTTTTGAGGAGAGAGATAAGAATGCCGAAACAGGAGAAGACTCTGAACTCCGGCGAAACCACGGGAGTGAAAGCCGACGAACCGGGCAAGGCGGCGAAGAAGGCTACGGCCGCCGCGCCCCGGCGGGCAAAGGCAACCGGAGCAAAGAAGAGGACAACCGCAAAGCCCAAGACGCCAACGGCAGCCAAGCCCAAGGTGAAGAAAGCCGGCAAGACGCTCAAGCCCGCCAAGGCTGAGACGGAGCAAATGCTCAGCTCTGAGGTCGTCTTTCAGGGCTCTCTCTTCCGCGTGCTCCGCGATAAGCTGATCGAGCCCGGCGGCCGCGAGAGCGAACGCGACATCATCCGCCACAACGGCAGCGTGGTCATCCTGGCTATGGACCGCTCCAAAGACAAGAAGGACCCCTGGATCGTCGTCGAGCGCCAATATCGCCATGCCGCTCAACAGTTCTTGTGGGAGCTGCCGGCGGGCAAGCTCGACGCCGGCGAAGACGCTCTCGCGGGCGCGCAGCGCGAACTCGCCGAAGAGACGGGTTACAGCGCAAAGAAATGGAAGCCGCTGGCGGAGTATTATCCCAGCCCCGGTTTTCTGGGCGAGTCCATGAAGGTTTTTGTGGCCGAGGGCCTGGTGGCGGGCGACGCCCATCCGGAGGACGACGAGGAGATTGAGTTTCGCCTGGTCAAGCTCTCCGATCTGCTCAAGATGATCGAAAAGGGGGCCATCCTGGACGGCAAGACGCTCAGCAGCGTGCTGCTCTACGCGCGGCTTAAAGCCCGCAAGCGCAAGAAGTAGCGGTTCGCCTGGCGCAGGCATCCGCTTCCGAAGGCCATCCGCCTCCGCCGCGAGGACTTCGCCTGCGGACCGGTCCCCAGGCTGGGGGTCGAGAGCCGGTTTGTCTCACTGTGTGGAAACCCTGTAAAAAAAACTCCAACCTTTCATCCCATTTTCTCGTCATATTAAGTACAGGCGGGCGATCCCCTCGCTCGCCCATCCCCGCACGACCCAAAGAAAGAAGGAGCCTGTGGCCCAGTACAAAGGGAAGGTCAAGTGGTTCAACAACGCCAAGGGCTATGGATTCATCGGACGCGAAGACGGGCCGGATGTATTTGTCCACTATTCGTCAATTCAGTTGGACGGGTACAAAACGCTGAAAGAGGGCGATGACGTCGAGTTCGACATCGTCCAAGGTCAGAAAGGTCCCCAGGCGGATGCAGTGGTCCGCTTCAAGGACGCCGCCCACACCGCAGCCTAGCGGCGCGTAAGACCGGGCGTTAACGCAAGACCGCCGCCAGGCGGCAGCGATAAAGTGCGCCCAAATTCCGGTCGCTTATCACATCGCGCGTTGCGCCTTCCGCTCCGATCTCTGTTCTACTATCTGCGGAGACCCGCGCAATGGACAACCCCACCATGGCCCGTCTGCTGGCCGAGACCGCCGATCTTCTGGAGATCGACGGCGGAGACGGCTTCCGCATCCGCAGCTATCGCCACGCCGCCGAAGCCGCCGAACAAACCACGGTGGATCTGGTTGAGGCCGCGCCTTCAACCGCCCGCCTGATGGAGATTCCTGGCATCGGCAAGGGCATGGCGGCCAACCTCCAGGCCATCGCCGCCACCGGCACGCTGCCCTTGCGCGAGGAACTGCTGGGCAAGTACGGCGCGGGCGTTCTGGAGCTGCTGAAGCTGCCCGCCATGGGCCCCAAGACGGTCGCGCTGCTGTGGTCCGCGGCGCAGATCGCCAGCATCGATCAGCTCGCCGAGGCCATCGAAGCGGGCCGCCTGGCCGGCCTTCCGCGCATGGGCGAAAAACAGATTGAGAAGCTGCGCAAGGGCATCGAGGACTATCGCCGCAGCGCCGGCCGCTTCCGCATCGACGTGGCCGAAGACGCAGCCGGCCGCATCGCATCCTACCTGCTGGTTTTCGATGGCATTGAGAGAGTAACGCCCGCCGGCTCCCTGCGCCGGGGCCGCGAGACTGTGGGCGATCTGGACCTGCTGGTCACCGGCCCGGCCTGCGCTCCCGAGCATACAGCCGCCGCGGTCGAACGCGTCGCCGCCTACCCCGGTATCCATGACCTCATCGCCAAGGGCGAAAACAAGGTGAGCTTCCATCTGTCGAACGGCTTGCAGGTGGACGTGCGCCTGCTGCCCGCGGCCTCCTATGGCGCGGCGCTGCAATACTTCACCGGCTCCAAGGCGCACAACGTGGCGCTGCGCCAGCGAGCCCTCAAGATGGGCTACACGTTGAGCGAGTGGGCGCTGGCCCGCCTCGACGACGATTCGACCGTAGCCGCGGCCACCGAGGAGGATATCTACGCCGCGCTGGGCATGGACTGGATTCCCCCCGAACTGCGCGAGAACCTGGGCGAGATCGAAGCCGCGGCGCGCCACGCGCTGCCCCGGCTGATCGAGCGGGCCGACCTGCGCGGCGACCTGCACATGCACACCGGCTGGAGCGACGGCCACAACTCCATCGGCGAGATGGCCGAGGCCGCCCTGGCCTGCGGCTACCGGTACATCGCTATCACCGACCACTCCAAGAACCTGGCCATGACCAACGGCCTGGACGAGAAGCGGGCGCTGGAACAGTTGGAGCGGGTTCGCGAGGTGGATCGCAAGATGAAGGGACACATCCGCGTCTTCACCGGCATCGAGGTGGATATTCTGGCCGACGGCTCACTGGACCTGGACGACGAGGTGCTGGCTGGAATGGAAATCGTTATCGCCAGCGTCCACACGCGCTTCGAGCAGAGCCGCGAAGAGATGACCGCCCGTGTGCTCAAGGCCATCGAGAACCCCTATGTGCGGATTCTGGGCCATCCCACCGGCCGGCTGCTGCTGCGCCGCGAGCCCTTTGCGCTGGACATGGGGACGGTGTTGCGTCGCGCCGCCGAGCTGGGCGTCGCCGTCGAGCACAACGCCTCTCCCGACCGGCTCGATCTCAACGACCGCGACCTGCGTTTGGCGAAGGAGCTGGGCTGCAAGATCGTTATCAACTCGGACTCGCACGACGCGCGCAACCTGGGCCGGATGGACTACGGCCTGCGCCAGCTCCGCCGCGCCTGGCTGGGGCCGCAAGATGTGCTGAATACGTTGGAGCCGGAGGAGTTTCTGGCCGCGCTCCGGCCGAGGCCGTAGAGGCGCAGGCGTCGACCTTGAGCAGGGTGAAGGCAGGGACGAGGGGCGGAGAGCCAGCTATCCTGAGGAGAATTGAAGCTGTTGCCGCAATCCAGGAGTATTGTTCTTTGAAGGCGATTGTCTCCGGCTATGGTCCGTCGGCAATCGACGCGGTGCGCCAGAGACAAGGAGAGATCTGCATGGCGGGACACGTATGTCCGTGGTGGCTTGGCTATTTCCTGGCCGCTTCGATCCGGCGATGGGTGCAGAACCCGGCGAAGCTGCTTGCTCCCTATCTCCGGGAAGGCATGACGGTGCTGGAACCTGGACCTGGAATGGGCTTCTTCACGCTTCCGATGGCTTCCATGGTTGGTCATGCGGGACGAGTGGTTGCCGTGGATATCCAGGCCAGAATGCTTGACCGGGTGCGGCGCAGAGCTCTCAAAGCTGGACTGCTTTCGCGCATTGAAACGCGGCTGGCGCAGCCGGATTCGATGGGGATCGCCGATTTGAACGGCAGGGTGGATTTTGTGTTGGTCTTTGCCATGTTGCATGAGATGCCGTCGGCCGAGGCGTTTTTCGGCGAAGCGGCGGCCGCGCTCAAGCCGGGAGGATTGCTGCTGCTGGCCGAACCCGTGATGCATGTGAAGCGGGAGAAGTTTCAGCGGGAACTGGAGGCGGCGCGCGCGGCAGGTTTTGAAGTGGCCGGAGATCCCGCCATTCCCATGAGCATGGCGGCGCTGCTGCGCAGAACTTAGCAAAGCTGATCGAAATCCCCATTTCCGATCTCCGCGCCCCAATAGTCACCGCGCTGCGCACGAAGGAATGCGCCGTTCCGCAACGGCGGCAGCGAATTGCATGGCCCGCCATGCGCCCGTGGGGATAAGATAGGTTCGCTATGAGCTTGCTGCATCAGGAAACCGCGAAGGAAATCGACGATGCCGCCCGCGGCGAGGAATTCACCAGAGGTTCCAGCCACGTGGTCTGGGCCACCATCGCCGCGACCGTTGCGGTCACCGTGGCAATCGCCGTCATTGTGATTGCAGGGCAAAAGCCGCCGGCGGCCAGCGGAGAGATCGAGCAGGTATGGGTTCACCCGCAGCACACGGAAACCTCGGGGTTCGACGCCAACGGCGAGCCCATGCCTGTGGAAAGCTACGACCAGATTTATGTTTTTTCCCTGGTCAAGCTGCGCAACCAGGGAACGCAGCCGCTCTTCCTGAACAACATCCTGGCCAATATCAAGCTGGAAGACGGAATCCACTCCAGCTATGCGGCCAGCGCGGCCGATTACGACCGGGTGTTTCTCGCCTACCCTTCGATGCCCGTGCCGCACGGCAAGGGACTGCGGCTCGATTTGACCCTGGAACCCGGCCAGACCGCCGAGGGAACCATCGTTTCAGCCTTCCGCATGAGCAAGCAACAATGGGACGCGGGCAAGGACCTGAACTTTACCTTCGCCTTCCAGTACCAGCCCAGCCTGGTGCTCGCGCCCCACGCCGCGGTTATTGTCCGCTAGCGGCCGGAGCAGCCGCCGGAGCCGGCGCGGTCTTGGGAGCCGAGAGATATCCGGTGATGGTCGAATTCTTTCCGCCGATGGAGTTCACCACGATCTCGAAGAGCAACGGATCCTTGCCGCTGTAAAACTGCAGCGGCTCGTTCACGTTCCTGTCCTTCTTCTCATACTGCTTGTCGTCGGAATACACCACCAGGGTGAACTTGCTTTTCTTGGAGTCGGCCTTCCTGAGCTCCAAGCTGACCGTGCCCACGGGCTTCTTCTCGCCCTTGACCAGAGTGAACTCGTAGTAGTTGCGGTCGCCCTTGTGTCTGAGAACTTCCAGCTCATCGTGATTGCGGGCGATGAGGCTGGCATGGCTGCTCAAATCCCCCTTCATCAGGGTCAACTGGCTCACCGCGGCAGCCAGGTCGCTCTGCGTCTTGGCCACATCGGTCTTCACTCCGCCCACGTCGGTCTTCACGTCGCTGACTGCGCTGGAGACGGCCGTCACCTGCTGCGCGGTCTTCTTCTGGGCGTTCGCCAGCTTCTGGGCGTCGGCTTCAACGCGCTGCTCGCGATCGGTAATCTCCTGGGCACGGGCGTCCAACTGCTTCTGCGTCAGCCCCAGCGATGTTTTCAGCTCATCGGTGGCCACCTCAAGCCGGGCGTCCGTCTCGCGCAACTTGGCTTGCAGTTGACTATTCTGCTGCTTGGCTTCCGCCAGTTCGCTTTGTTGGGAACTCAGCCGGCTGGCAAGCACGGCGCACCAGATCAGGCCGGCCAGCGCGGCCACCAGGGCCGCGGCGAGCACAGCCATCAGCGCGCCCGAATAGGTTCTGGGGACATTATTGACTTCTTCACTCATCCGTTTCCCTCTTTTCTCTGGCGGCCCGTCGAACTGACCGCTCCTTGAAGGCCAGCGCACCCGGCCCTGGCAATGGTGATGGCGACGTTCCGTCCCATTGGACGCCGTTGCCGGGATTCCGTCTATGGAATCTCCCGCGCCCTTGCTGAGTTCCAGCCTATAAGAGCCGAAACTCCCCCAGAAACCCTCCCGCGCAATTGCGGGGGAAGCATCTGACCATTATCGCAAAAGACGGGCACTGTACAGAAAAATGCTGTCTTTCCTTTCGGCGCGCGCCCCCTGCAAACCGTCGAAGACCCGCTTCGACTCCCTTGGCTTTCCGCACTCCGTGACAACCGGGGAATGGCTACGTTATAAACATCTTTACTGCATTTTCAGGCGCCGGGCCCATTTTCGACACCGGAGTCCCCAGCGACAGATCGTCGCCGGGGTGGAAGGCCGGGGTTTCCAGCGACAAATCTTCGCCGCTGGGGTTGAAGGCCAGGACATCCGCCGCAACCGCCAGATTAACATTGTAAAGGGGAGATCCGAAAGCTATGACGACCGCTGTCGCTGGGAAGGGTCTGGAAGGAATCGTTGCGGCCAACTCCGGAATCTGCTGGATCGACGGAGAAGCGGGCGTGCTGGCCTATCGCGGCATCGACATTCATGAACTGGCCGAGAACTCGACCTTCGAGGAGACCACGTACCTGCTCTGGAACGGCATCCTCCCCAATGAGTTCGCGCTGCGCGAGTTCCACTCTCAACTGTCGCTGGCCCGGGGACTCGACTTCCGCATTGTCGACCTGCTGCGCAGCATCCCCGCCTCGGCCACGCCCATGGAGGTGCTGCGTACGGCCGTCTCCGCGCTCAGTTTTTACGATGCCGACGAGAAGGACAACTCCCACGACGCCAATGTGCGCAAGTGCTACCATCTGACCGCGCAGATGGCCATGATCGTGGCCATCTACGACCGTTTGCGCAAGGGCCTCGAGGTGGTGCCGCCGGATCGCTCGCTCAACCACGCCGCCAATTTTCTGTGGATGCTGAGGGGGGTCAGGCCCTCGGAAACGGCCGTCAAGACGCTGGACATGGCGCTGGTGCTGCATGCCGAACACGAGTTGAACGCCTCCACCTTTGCCGCCCGCGTCATTGCCGCCACGCTGTCCGACGTCCACTCGGCCATCACCGGCGCCATCGGCGCGCTCAAGGGCCCTCTCCACGGCGGCGCCAACGAAGGCGTCATGCGCATGCTCTACGCCATCGACAAGGCCGGCGCCGACCCGGTGGAATACGTCAAGAACATGCTGGCCGCGCGGCAGAAGATCTCCGGCTTCGGCCACCGCGTTTACAGGACCGAGGACCCCCGCGCCACACACCTGCGCAAGATGAGCGAGCAGCTCGGCAGGGACGCGGGCGTGCCCAAGTGGTACGAGATGTCCCGGGCCATCGAACTCTACATCAACTCCGACAAGAAGCTGAACGCCAACGTCGATTTCTACTCCGCCTCCACCTACGCCACGCTGGGCATCGACATTGACCTCTATACGCCCATCTTCGCCATCAGCCGCATCGCCGGCTGGGGCGCCCATGTCATCGAGCAGCTGGACGACAACCGCCTCATCCGTCCGCGCGCCGAGTACATTGGCCCCGTCTATCCCGCCCATTGGATTCCCATGGAAGAGCGCCCGTAAGATTGGCCCCGTGCGTAACCGCATCGCCTTTTCCCGGTCTAAACAGAAGGAGGATTCCCATGAAAGCCAGGCTTGTCTTCATCCTGTTCTGCGTTTGTGCGATTGCGGGCGGCGTCGCGGCATCCGGTCAGCGGCTTTTCCCCGTCCAGGGGCCGGCCGCAACGCAAGTTCCCCCGCCGGCCTTCACCGCCAAGCTCACAAACATCTTTAAGCAATCGGGGAAGATCACTCTGGTCCAGGAAAACGGAGAGTCGTTCCAGGGAACATGGACGATCGTTACGGCGTCTTTCTTCAACGCCAAAACGCCGGGAAGCCCAGCCAGCTACCCGCCGCAGCCCAATCTGGCCTACGCATGGGATCTCGTCTACGGGCAGGGATACTACGTCGGCACCATTCTGGGCAGCCAGAACATCGGTCAGGCTGTCGCCACCGGAGATCGGGGAACCGTTCTGGAGATTGAGTTTCATCGCGAGCAGTTGGGCGTGCCGGAAGACAATCACTTTGGCGTGGCGGTAGACAACAAGGGCAACATCTACAAAGTGGTGCTGTAGGAGCCGTGGCAGGGCGTGGCAAACCCATTGGCTCGGCAATCCCTTCCACTGACGGTGATGCCCGATAGCAACCAGTGAATCCAAATCTGCGCTACACTGGACCCTGGCAGGAGGACCGGGCGGTCGCTGCCGGGGGTCTGCCACAGCGGATCGCCGGGGGAGGAAAGTCCGAACTCCGCAGGGCAGTGTGCCGGATAACGTCCGGGACGCGGGCTTCAAGGCCCGCGGACGGCCAGTGCCACAGAAAATATACCGCCCCGGCTACCCCTCTTTCGGGAGGGCCGCCCTGGAAACGCAATACCCGAGTTGGCCCCGGCTTGCCGGGAAGACTCGCCGTTGCGGAGACTCCAGCGCCGGGGTAAGGGTGAAATGGTGCGGTAAGAGCGCACCGCTCCGGCGGTAACGCCGGGGGCAGGGTAAACCCCACACGGAGCAAGACCAAATAGGGAGGGAAGCGTCCGCCAAAGAGCCAGGCGGCGCTGCGCATCGGCCCGATGCGCCCAGGCGGCTCGATGCACGTGCCGGAACCTCCGGGTAGGTCGCTGATGAGCGTCCGCGGCAACGCGGCGTCTAGAGGAATGACCGCACACGACAGAATTCGGCTTACAGGTCCTTTTGCCGATTGTTTTTGTCGCGCCAAGACAGCCCCGGCCGGGAAGATTCCCAGCTGGGGCTGACCATTTTCGGCGGACGGCGAATCCCACCCTGACCGCAATAACAAAGACGCGGTGCCCAGAGGACGCCTAGGTGGAGCACGCTGTCAACCCGTCTGGCACCTGCCAGCCCCGCTCCGCTACTATCGATCCATGCTGCGCGTGAAGCTGTTGGAAGAGAGCGCCCGGCTGCCAGTGGTGGCGCACCCCGGTGAGGATCTGGGCTACGACCTGTTTGTGCTGGAAGCCACGCTTCTGGCTCCCCGATCCACGGTCAAGGTGCGCACCGGCATCGCCGTCGAGGCCCGCCATCCCGGCACGGGCGCTCCGCTGGGCCTGCTGGTGCGCGACCGCTCGTCGATGGCGGCGCGAGGCATCGCCACCACGGCGGGAGTGATCGACGCCGGCTACCGCGGCGAAATTCTGGTGCTCATGACCAACCTGGGCCAGACAGCTGTGGAACTCAAGGCGGGCGAAAAGATCGCCCAGATGGTTCCCGTTCCCGTGCTCACCGGAGCCGTGGAGGAGGTGGCGAGCCTGGAGGACTCAGCCCGCGCCGAGAAGGGGTTTGGCAGCTCCGGCCGGTAATGCGACCATCGAACCACCCGCTTCCGGCGACATCCTTGCGCCCATTCCAGCCAGCCTCTGGAACCGTCTTACGCGGTTCTGCGTAATCAAGAGGGAAGACAGCCCCGGCTGCCTCGGAAAGTTGAACGCGGCCTGAACGGTCTCTGCTTCGTCCATAGGAGTAGCCACCCTGGAATTCCGGCTGGCGGAAACTGCGCGCACCGGGAGAGCAGGCCAGGAACCTCGATGCGCGCCCCGAGATGGCCGGCAACGGGCGCACCATCCTTTCGCCTTCGCTGGACGCGCGGGTGGGAAGCCAATCCGATTCGAGCACTGCGAAGGCAAGCGGAACCATGCTATTCAGTGAAGCCTTTAAACTCGCGCTGCAATCCCTTTGGGCCAACAAGCTCCGCACCATCCTCACGCTTCTGGGCGTGGTGATGGGCGTGGCCTCGGTCATCATGGTCATCACCCTGGTGAACGGCGCCAACCGGTACGTGACCACCAAGCTCATCAGCCATGGGGCCGACGTCTTTACGGTGCAGCAGATGCCCGGCGTCATCTTCTCCGCCGAGGAGTACTTCCGCTATCAGAAGCGCAAGATCCTGCGCAACGAGGACTATGAGGCGATCCGGGACAGTTGCGCGGCGTGCGGCGAAGTGGGTGTGCGGCTGGACCGCGTCGTCACCGTGAATTACAACGGTCACTCCAGCTCCGATACCGACATGCGCGGCATCACCTGGACCATGGTCTCGCTGGACAACCTCGACATCGCGCTGGGCCGCGGCTTTACGCCCGCCGACGACGAGAAGGCCACCCACAACGTCATCGTGGGTTACGACGTTGTGGACAACCTGCTGGGCGACGGCGACCCGATCGGCAAGGAGATCCGCGTCGGCGGCATCCCGTTCACCATCGTGGGAGTGGGCGACCGCCAGGGCAAGATGCTTGGCCAGTCGATGGACAACTGGGTGGCCGTGCCCTTCACTACCTACCAGCAGACCTACGGATACAACGACTCGTTGACCATCTACGGGCGCGCCAACGGCAATGCCGAGGTCATGGAGCGGGCCAAAGACGAGGTGCGCGTGCTGATGCGCGCCCGCCGCCACGATGCCGTAGGCCAGCCGGACGACTTCGAGATCGAGACCAACGACACCTTTCTGGACCTTTGGAAACAGATTTCCACCATCTTCTTCAACGTGATTATCGGCATCGCCTCCGTGGCGCTGGTGGTGGGCGGCATCGTGATTATGAACATCATGCTGGTGAGCGTAACCGAGCGCACCCGCGAGATCGGCGTGCGCAAGGCGCTGGGCGCCAGGCAGCGCGACATTTTGATTCAGTTTCTCATCGAGAGCGCGACCATGGCGTTCGCCGGTGGAGCCATTGGCGTGCTCCTGGGTGTCGTCGCCGCCAAGATCATTACGCTCGCTGTCGGATTCCCCACCAGCGTGCAACTGTGGAGCGTGCTGCTGGGGCTGTTCATGGCCGCGGCCGTGGGAATCTTTTTCGGCGTCTATCCGGCCAGCAAGGCCGCCCGGCTGGACCCCGTGGTGGCGCTCAGGGCGGAGATGTAAAGGCAGTGGTCAGTGGTCAGTGATCAGTGGTCAGTAATCGGAGCAAGGAAGCGGCTTTATGGTTCAATCGTTTAGGGACTTGCAGGTTTGGCAGCGGGCCGTTCAGCTTTCTATTGCGATCTATCGGCTGACGAAGGAGTTTCCCCGTGAAGAGATTTACGGCTTCTCCAGTCAGATTGGGCGTTCCGCGGTATCTGTGCCCAGCAACATAGCGGAAGGGCAGGGGAGGCTCGGGACCGGCGAATTCAAGCAATTCCTTGGGATCGCTCGCGGGTCTAACTTCGAGGTGCAAACGCAGCTCGAGATCGCACGCGAACTGGAATTTGGGAACCCCAGACTGCTTGATGAGGCCGAGGGACTTTCGCATGAAGTTGGAAAGATGATTCATGCGCTTCTGGAGTCGCTCAAGGACTGAATGGAGACGCTCTGACCACTGACCACTGACAACCGACAACTAGGTTTCCCATGGCGCAAGGACAAAATCGCGAATCCATCAAGATGGCCCTCGATACCCTGAGGAAGAACAAGCTGCGCTCGGGGTTGACCATCCTGGGCATCGTCATCGGGGTGATGACGGTGATCGTCATTTCGTCGGTCATCAACGGCCTCAACAATCGGGTCGCCGACTTTGCCGACTCGTTTGGGTCGAATGTCTTCTGGGTCTTCCATATGCCGGTGATCGGCGTGCGCCCCACGACCGAGCAGCTTACGCGCAAGAAGCTGACCATGGACGATGTATACGCCCTGCGCACGCTGCCCCATGTGGTAGCCGCCGACGGCGGCCACCGTTACACCAAGCAATTCGGCGTGGGCGACGTGAGCGTCAAGTATCACGGTCACAAAGTGGCAGGCGCCATTCTGAGCGGAGACACGGCCCAGGTTGCGGATGTGTCGAGTTTCACCATGCAAGCGGGCCGCATGTTTACCGACGAGGAGGACCAGCGCCATGCGAAGGTGTGCATCCTGGGCCACGACACCGCGGAGGAGCTCTTTGTCAATGGCGAGGACCCCATCGGCAAGGAGGTCAACGTCGCCACCGGCCTCTACACCGTGATCGGGGTGCTCGACAAGGAGAAGCAGCCCTTTGGCAGCGGCAAGAATCCCAACGACAACCAGATCATCTTTCCCATGGGAACCTTCCACAGCTTGCATCCGGAGGTTCTGGACACGTGGATCAGCGTGAAGTACGACGACCCCAAGAACAAGTCGCTGGTGGAAGAGGAGATTCGCGAGATGCTGCGCATCCGCCGCAAGGTCAAGGTCAATGCCGACGACAACTTCGAGATCTTCGGGCCCGACTCGCTTACCAAGTTATGGGGCGACATCACCCTGTATCTGCGCATCTTCATGATTGCCATCTCGTGCGTCGGCCTGCTGGTGGGCGGTGTGGGAGTAATGAATATCATGCTGGTCTCGGTCACCGAGCGCACCCGCGAGATCGGCGTGCGCAAGGCTATCGGGGCCAGCAAGCGCATGATCCTGATGCAGTTCACCACCGAGGCCATTACCCTGTGCGCCGTGGGCGGAGTTGTGGGCGTAATCGTGGGCGCCGTACTCACCTGGATCGTCTACGAGCTGCCCATCGGCCTGCCAGCCACGCTCTCCACCGTTTGGGTCTTGATCGGCTTCGGGGTCTCCTGCGCCATCGGCCTGCTCTTCGGCATCTATCCCGCCTGGAAGGCCGCCAACCTGGACCCCATCGAAGCGCTCCGCTACGAGTAAGAGGAGCAGCGAGCGGAGGATTCGGAGCAGAGCGGGCGCTCAACCGTTCCTGTTCATCCGCCAGAACGCCGCATTCAATACGGTGGCAAAACTGACCCAGGCCCAATAAGGCGTCATCAGCCACGCCGGCAGCGGCGCAACCTTCGCGAAGACCAGCGTCGCGGCCCCAATGGCGGCCCAAAGGAGCAACACCTCCGCCAGCGCCGCGGCGATGGCGTGCCGGCGGAAGAATATCCAGGACCAGGCTAAGTTCAGCGCCAGCTGCGCCATGAACAGCGCCAGCCCCCAGGCGCGCTCAGGCGACGGCGGAGCGAGCCAAACCCGCCAGGCGGCCATCGCCATCAGCGCATACAGCAGGGTCCACACCGGGGCAAATACCCAATCCGGCGGAGCGATCCGGGGCCTGACCAGCGTCCGGTACCATCCGGGAATCTCGCGCGCCGTCAAGCGCCCGCCAACCGCGGCCACCGCAAAACAGATTCCCAGCCAGCAAAGCAAAGAAATCCAGCCCATTCGCGCCCTCTTTCCCCTTCAGCGACAAGGATAGCGCGCCGGGGACAAAGGGTCTTTGAGGTTTCCGGTTTTGGCCCCAACCCGCTCCCGCGCGGCGCAGCTTTCTCGACGCGAGCGGCCCGCGGCAACTATCCTGTTGTATTGCCGGAAGTTCTCCTCATCCGGCGAAGAATTGCAGGGAACCAAGCCACCATGAGCGCCCAAACCATTGCCGTGCACCTGCCCGACGGGGCCATTCGCGAAGTGCCCGCCGGCACAACGCCCCTCGATATTGCCAACTCCATCTCGCCGCGCCTGGCCGCGGCCGCCGTGGTGGCGCGGCTGACTCCGGTCACCGGCGCGGTGAAGGAAACCGCCGCGACCGACGCCCAGCCGGATGAGGCCGCGATGTACGCTGCCGAGGACTCGGCCGCCGCGCGCCTGGTAGATCTGACTGCCCCGCTCACCGCCGACACGCGCTTGGAACTGGTTACCGAGAAGGATCCCGAGGCGCTCAAGGTCGTCCGCCACTCGGCGGCCCATGTGCTGGCCACCGCCGTGCTCGAACTCTTTCCGGAGACCAAGCTGGGCCACGGACCGGCCACCGACGCCGGCTTCTTTTACGACTTCTATCGCCAGACTCCCTTCACCCCCGAAGACCTTGCGGCGATCCAAGCCAGGATGGCCGAAGTGGTTGAGCGCGACGAGCCGTTCCACCACGAATTCGCTCCCAGAGAAAAGAGCCTGGAAGCCTTCGAGCGCGACGGCGACTTCATGAAGACCCACTTTGTGACCAAGTTCACCCAGCCCGGCGACCAGGTCAGCTTCTATCGCAACGGCGGCTTCGTCGACTTCTGCCGCGGGCCGCACGTGCCCTCGACCGGCCGCGTCAAGGCCTTCAAAGTGCTCTCGCTGGCCGGCGCTTACTGGCTCGGCGACGAGAAGAATCCCCAGTTGCAGCGCATCTACGGGACCGCTTTCTTCTCCCAAAAGGAACTGGACGCCCACTTCGCCCGCCTTGAAGAAGCGGCCCGGCGCGACCATCGCCTGCTGGGCAAGCAGTTGGATCTGTTCAGCATCCAGGAGCTGGCGGGCGCGGGACTCATCTTCTGGCATCCCAAGGGCGCCATCGTCCGCAAGGTGATGGAAGACTGGATGCGCGACGAATGCCTGCGCCGCGGCTACTCGCTAGTCTTCACTCCCCATGTGATGCGCCGCGAACTGTGGAAGATCAGCGGCCATGAGGGCTTCTATTCCGCCAATATGTACACGCCCATGGAACTGGACGATGCCGAGTATCGCCTCAAGCCGATGAACTGCCCCGGCCACATCCTCATCTACAAGAACTCGCCCAGGAGTTACCGCGACCTGCCCGTGCGCTTGGCGGAACTGGGCAACGTCTACCGCTATGAGCGTTCCGGCACCATGCACGGCCTGCTGCGCGTGCGCGGCTTCACCCAGGACGACGCGCATATCTTCTGCACCCCCGGCCAGATTGAAGACGAGGTTGTGGCCTGCATCGACTTCGCCGAGGCGGTGCTGAAGACCTTCGGCTTTGCCGAGTTCAAGGTCGAGCTCTCCACCTGGGACCCCAGCGACCGCGCCCACTACGCCGGCTCCGACGAGAACTGGAACCTGGCGGTCGGGTCCTTGCAGCGCGCCCTTGCGCGCAAGGGAATCGCCTGCAAGACCATTCCCGGCGAAGCTGCCTTCTACGGCCCCAAGATCGACGTGAAGCTCGTCGACGTACTTGGCCGCCTGTGGCAGCTCTCCACGGTGCAGTTCGACTTCAACCTTCCCGCCCGCTTCGAACTCGAATATGTGGGCGAGGACGGAGAGCGCCATCAGCCCGTCATGGTCCACCGCGCGCTGTTCGGCTCCGTCGAGCGCTTCTTCGGCGTACTCATCGAGCACTATGCGGGAGCCTTCCCGCTGTGGCTGGCGCCCGTGCAGGCGGGCCTGGTTCCCATCAGTGAACGCCATCACGCCTACGCCAGGAAGGTGGAAGCGGAGTTGAAGGCCGCGGGCCTCCGCGTCGAGGTTGATGATCGAAACGAGAAAATGAACGGCAAGATCCGCGACTTCGCCAATCAAAAGACGCCCTACATTCTGGTCTTCGGCGACAAGGAGGAAGCCGCTGGATCGGTCAGCGTCCGTACCCGCGGCAAGGGCGACCAGGGCTCTGTGCCGCTGGCCGATTTCATCGCCAAGTGCAAGGCGCTGGTGGCAATGCAATCCATAGAACTGTGACATTCACTCCAGGGGCGATGAAGCCACCGCGGAAGATGTTTGTTGGAGACCGCCATGCTGTGTAACGTACGCGCCGACGACGCACCCTCAATCTGTGAAATCTACAACCACTACGTCTCGAAGACGGCGATCACGTTCGAAGAAAATCCGGTGACTCCGGATGAAATGCAGCGGAGGATTCTCGAAGCGACGCGGGATTTGCCGTGGTTTGTCTGCAAAGAAGACGGCGAGCTTATCGGCTACGCCTACGCCTCCAAATGGAAAGAGCGCTCGGCCTATCGCTATTCCGTGGAGGCAACTGTGTACCTCGATCCCACATCGGTTGGGAAGGGCAAAGGCACTGAACTCTTCGGTGCTCTGCTTTGTGAGTTACGCGCCCGCGAGATCCATTGCGTGATGGGCGGCGTAGCGCTGCCAAACCCGGCCAGCACCGCCCTGCTCGAGAAATTCGGCCTCCGCCAGGTGGCCCACTTCCGCGAGGTCGGCTACAAATTCGGCCATTGGGTTGACGTCGGCTACTGGCAGCTCGTGCTCTGAGCTCGGCGGCGGGGCTGAACCCACTGAACTCCGCTATCCCCGCCAACACCGCTAGCTCCGCTGCTCTTTGGGCGTTAACCGCCATCCCCTCCGGCCCGCCGTGGCCGTCCAGCACCTATTCGCTCGGCATTCGGCCTGGCTCTGGCGGCTTCGCCGGAATGGGGCGATAATGATTGCATGGCAACGCAGCCCGTCTTCGACCCCCCGATCTCCCCTCGAAGAACATCGGCGCCGGGTGGAAACCCGCGTCGCAGATCTGCCCGGATTGAGGCTGACTGCCTGGGAAGAAGTACTCTCCAGAGAGTACGCTCCATGGAACCGCGAGCATCTTGTACTCGATACGGCGGGCAGGATCTTGGACCAGAACGTCGCGACGCTTCGAGATGAGCTGTGCAAATGATTGTCCAGTTGCGCGTGCGCCTAGGCGTTGATCCCCTTTCCCTCCACCGCCCCGAAAGCATCCAGAAGCGACCCTGCCGGCGTGGAACCCTCCTTGCGCGAACGGTCGAGACGCCGCTCAGTCGGGCAGCTTCTGCTCCAGCACTTCCTGTGCGCGCGCCGCGCGCCAGTGGGTGAGCCGTTCGCAGAGCGCCGCGTCGGTAAGGGCGAGAATCTCGGCCGCCAACAGAGCCGCATTGGCCGCTCCGGGCTTGCCGATGGCCAGCGTGCCGACGGGAACGCCCCTGGGCATCTGCACCATCGAAAGCAGCGAATCCAGGCCGTTCAGCGGTGTGGCCGCAATCGGCACGCCCAGCACGGGAAGCAGCGTCTTGGCTGCGATTACGCCGGCCAGGTGAGCCGCGCCGCCGGCGCCGGCGATCATCACCCGCAGCCCGCGCGTCCGCGCCGATTCAACGTATTCGAGGAGCTGATTGGGGGTGCGATGCGCGCTCAACACCCGCGCCTCATGGGGAATCTCAAGCGCGCGCAGAATCTCAACCGCAGCCGAGAGCACCTCGTAGTCGCTCTTGCTGCCCATCACGACGCCAACCAGGGGTTGTTCGCTCATGGGGCCGATTATACGGGAGTTCAGGCTGCAAACCGAAGCCGGATGCGAACGCCCTCGCCTGCCGGGCGCCGGCATCGGCGCTCAATGCCGGTGCCAGGCCTCCACGGCCACTTCAATCACCACGAAGAGGACACTGACAGCCGCGAGAAAGCCCTTGGCCCGCTGCCAGTTCTGCTCATGGCGCTCCAGGCGCCGCTCCAGATCGGCGATGCGCCCGCCGCTTCCGTCGCCCATCAGGCCGGACATTTGCGTCTTCAGCACGCTCAAATCGCTCAGCACCTGCGCCTCGAATTCATTCATCATCCGCATCCACTGGACTCCATCCGCCCATCGCTACAGGAAATCGCCGCTCAGGATCCCAGCGGCAGGTTGATGAACAATGCCGTTGAGAACTCGGAATAGTTCGGCGGCGTCGCGCCATCGTACATCCGGATGTAAAACCGGTCGTTGGCGGTTTCACGGGAGAAGGTCATGTCGGGCACCGTGGCGCGCGCCACCAGGCCGGGATCCTCGCCCGGCATGAAGGCAAAGTCCCGCCGCCGTATCTCGAACCCGCCGCCCGCGGGCGGAGTTACTCCCGCGCCGATCGTCACCGTGCTTCCATTCAGCGCCGTTACCGTCAGGCCGGTCAGATTGCCCGGATAGGTGGGAGCTATCGCCGCCGGCAGCCACGTGTCCACGGGCACCGTCGCGCTGGTCTTGATGGCCAGATCGTCGGCCCAGTCGTTGGCGAACGCGATGGCATACTCCACCAGGTCCGGATAACTCGCCCGGTAACTCACTTTCACCGTCCGCACAACCACCTCCGCGTTCAGATTGGTCGAAGGCGCATTCAGCAGCAGCGCGTCGCCCGGCCAGACGTCGGCGGCAAAGCTGGTTCGGTTTCCGCTATAAGTCCCGCTCCACAGCGCGCTGACTCCAGAGGCCGCCTGCTCGATGGCCAGGGCCGCATTCAGGCAGTCGGCGGAACTGCGCGCCGGAGGGCTGGTGACCGAGCCGATCCATGCGGCCACCGCGGGCGATCCGGCCTCAGCCAGCGCCTGCTGGCTGGCGGTGTTCACCGCGCGTCCCACCGCTCGTCCCACAGTGCGGTAACTCACTGCGATCTGTTCGCCGCCCACCGGCGCAAAGCCTGTATAAAACACCAGCCTGCCGGTGCGCTCCACGTGGCACTCGGCCGCCTCGGCCAAACTGCCCAGCCGCCGCGTATAGGAACCGCCGCCCGGGGGCGTGCTCACCACCCAGCCCGATCCAAGACTGGTGAGGTCGATCGCGCGCATGGTTCCAATCAGGTTGATGCTGCTGGCAGCCACCACCGCGCAAGCCGCGGGCAAGTTGGCAATCTCGCCGTCGTAGAGCGTCACGGGCATCCCGCCCACTCCATCGACAAACTCCTGAATCTCGAGTTGCAACTCGCCAGGACTCATGCTCGGCTGCCCGCCCAATGTAATTGCCCCGCTATCTCCGAAGGACCGGTACACGGCCAGCGACCGCTCGCTCTCAGCGCAATGCACCCTTGCCCGGAGCGTGTACTGGTTGGCTGGATTCACGGCAAAAGAGGTTCCCGCGGGCGTTCCTTGAATGAGCGGCTGCAATGTTACCGCCCCGGTACCCTGCTGCGCCGCCGCCAGAAAGCCCGCGATGCAAGAAGATTGCGTATCCAGTCCAATGAAGAAGCCGGCTAGAACTCCCGTGCTGCCCGGCGAAAGAGTTACTCCCGCGGCTTCCAGCAGCAATGTTCCGCCCATCTCCACCGGATCGATCCAGCTCAGCACCGTTTCTCCGTCGATGCCATTGCCTCCGTCCATTACCAGCCCGCCCTGTCCGAGCCTCAGGTAATTGCCTCCGTCCAGGCCGCCCCACACGGATGCGTCGATCTCGCTTTCGTTGAAGAGATCGCTGATGATGGTGGATTTGGATGCGGCAGGAGAGAACTGGTCCGCAGAGAGATAGAATTCGGTGGTAACTCCGTCGCCCAGAAAATACTCCGTCACATAGGCAACCGGCTCATGCTCTCCGCAAACCGTCACGTCGTTCGCCAATGCGCGTTCGACGCTGCCGGTGAAGGCGAGAGTGGCCAGGTTCAGGCTGCCGTCGGTCTCGTTCAGCGCATGCACAGTGCTGGGCACAGCCGAGAGCGTCAGCGCGCCGTTGACGGCGCGATACGCGGCCCGCGCCTGATTCGCAACTTGTCCGGCGTTCGTGCTCCAGGACGCGCCCGGATCGGGGACGAAGTTGCTTACCTGCGCGCCTAGCGAAAGCCCCGCGGTGGAGAGCGCCGAGGATCCGCTATGAGTTACCAGAGCGGCCATCAGCTCTCCGGCGGTTTCGCCCGCGGCGCCGGCGCTGGGCGGCATCAGCAACTGGTCCAACAGCAGTTCGTCGCTCACGGCCTGAATTGCGGTCCGGTAGCGCGGGCCCTCGATCGCCAGCCCCGCGTACTCCGGCAATGGAGTTACCGCAATGTAACCCGTGAAGTAGACTGTCCCATCGTCCCCCGTTACCGCCAGAGACTGGCTGCGAGCGGGCGCCGCCGGACTGGAGTTGGCCGGCAGGCTCAGCCATAACTGGCAGATGGAGGGCTGGTTCAGCTTGCGCTCGATGGTCAGCGGCCGTGCTCCATCGAGGGCGGCCGTGTAGTCCTGCCCTTGGATCGTAATCTTCATGGTGACTCTCTGACTCACTCCACGGTTGTCATCCTGAGCGAAGGCCGCCGCGGCGACCGAAGCCGAAGGACCTGCGGTTGCTTGCTGCTCCGCCCCGGGTGATTCAGTCTTGCCGGATCGATAACTCGCCGGCCTGCTTATACCAGCGCCATCGCCGCCGGGAGGAAGCTCCGATAACAGAGCACACGTTCCCCATCCAGCGGGTCGGTGACCGGAAGCGCAAGGAACTGTCCATTGAGCAGCACGCGGGCCTGGGCGTTCTGATGCTTGCCGTCCAGAGGAATGACCGCTTCTTCCGCGCCGGTCATGGTTTGCAGGCGCGGATAATGAAAGAAGATTCTCTCCCCCTGGCTGCCCTGCATCACAAACAGCGCCGACCACTCCTGATAGAAACTTCCGCCTTCGCGGTCAACGAATCCAGTTACTGCCTGAAGCTTTGCGCCCGCCGCCGGCGCGCCGCCCGGCAACGGCTCGGCAAGGGTAAGTCCGGTGGGGTTTACCTGGGAGACCAGTGCGACGTTGAATGTCACGCGCCGGATATAGTCCACGTCCGTAAGCGCCTGGCGCACATACGCCCCCGCAACCGGCGCGCCCACAAAGCCCGTCTGTCCGGTGTAATCCACATCCAGCGCGACGATCGAACCGGGCGAAAACTTCGCCGCATCCGCTGCGGCCAGAGCCACAAATCCGGATGTCGAGCCCGTTTGCGGAGTTACCGCCGGCACCGCCTGCGCTCCATCCGCCGCCGCCCCGGCCCCACTCGCCGGAGCCAGCAGATTCATGTGCTGCGAACCCGTGGCCAGCGCCATGGTCAGCTTCGTCCAGCTGAGGAACTGCAAGCTCACCTGCGCCTGGAGCGTCTCGCGCACCTGCTCCAATGTGGCGGCCGGGATGCCCGCCAATACAGGCGATGTCTTGCTTGCCGTCTTGCGCGCAAACTCCTGAATCCAACCCAGGTCGATCCACGGAGCCGGAGGGGCGTCCAGACTGAACCCGCCCTGTTCCGCCGGATCGAAGAGCGCCGGCGTCTGCGTGGCGCGATTTACCGGCGCAAAATACGCCCGAACCCGCCTTGCCACCGGCGCGGGAGCCGAAAACCAGTTAGCCGCCATTTACTCCCCCTGCTCCTGGTAGCTGTAGACCATCACCTTGGCCGACCGGCTCAGCTGATCCCGCTGGGCCATGACCGGCCCCAGCCCAGGCTCGTCCCAAAAAACCTGGGTCAGCATCGCCGTTGGCGGTGTGGCCGTGTAATTGAGTTTGGGCGTGTAGAAGGGCTGGATCATGGCCACCAGCTCCTCGTCCATCCGGCTCAGCGACCGGCCGCGGTCCAGGCCGCCGAAGCTCTGCGTTCCGCAAGTGTGATAAGCGATCTCGCACTCCTCGGCCGCCATCGTGGAGGCTAAGTCCATATCCACGGCCAGTCCCAGCCAGCGCAGCACAAATACATCGTTGGGAAGCTGGCTGAAGGGGGCTTCCGCTTCTTCCACCAGAATCCCCGGCCGCACCGTCCCGCGCAGCAGAATGGTCCTCTCCGGATTGATCGTGGCCAGCCGCGTCCGCAGCGCCATATAAAACGAGTCTTTCGCATTCTGCATGGAATCCCTCTGAACCGACAGCAGGCAGCAGATCGCCAATAACTGATAACTGACAACTGAAATCTGTTAGCTGTCCGCTGTCGGCCTCCTACACCGCCTGCTGGCGCGCCTCGCGCAACAGCAGCCGGTAGAGATAGACCTGGCCGAAGGCTTCGTTGGAAGCTATCGACTCAATCAGGTAGTCCTGCCCCGCCACCGTAACCGCCAACGTCATGGCAAAGAGAGATTGAGCCGACTCGAGGTCGAGCGCATTCACCTGCTGCTCGACGCCGGTTGCCGACACCAGTAGCTCCCACTTCGACTGCCCGCCCTCCTGAAACGTTGGCCGCAGCTTGCGCATGACCACCGGGCTCACAACCACATCGAAGAAGGTTGTCGCCACCAGTCCCAACTCGGACTGGCCGGGATCCGTATTTGTGCCCGTCACGCGCAGAAGCGCCGAGGTTCCTGCCACGCTCCGCAGCAGCGCATCGGCCATCCTCTGCGGCGCACTTACCGGGTTGCGCGGCGCCGTATCGCTCATCGCTCACCCCAGCCTGTTCGCAATGTAGGGACGAAGCCAGGCCTGCACCGTTTCGTCCACCAGCGAACTCGAGAAGTATTGCATCTGCATCGTGTCGATCTTGGTCTTGCTGGCGTTCAGCGCCGGCGTAGATTGCGCATTGCGCACGATCTGCGCGCAGGCGCTCTTCACGTCGTCGCCGATCGCCGCCAAGCCCGCCGTATAAGTCACGGCCACTTCGTTATAAGGCAGCCCCAGCACATTCCAGGGCAGCATCAGTTCTCCCGTGTTTGGGTCATAGTCCACCAGGCTGGGATCGATCGCCGTCCACTGCCCGGGCAGCGAAAACGCCAGCGCAATCTCTAACATCGGCTCGTTGGGAAGCTCCCCGCGCCGCGGTCTCGCATAGCGGCCCTCGATGCTGACAATCGGCGTCGTAGCCGTCCCCAGCGGAGCCAGAGGCAGATAGCTCAGCAGCACCGTCTGCGATCCCTTCGTCAGCCGCAAGCGTTCCGTGTACTGGATGACATTCAGGTCCGGCCGCCTGCAGAAGCTATTGATCAAAGCTGTGGCGGCCGTTATCCAGTCCGCCGTCGTTCCAGCCGGCAATCCATAATTCGGGTAATCCGCTGGCTGCAGATATGCCATACCTTTTCCTTTCAAAAAAACAGGGAACAGGGACTAAGGGGCTGAGGGACTAGGGACTAGGGACTAAGGGACTGGGAAGTCGAGATCTGTGAACAACGCTTCGCCGCGTACCGCCTATCGTTGACGATCCCTGACAACTGACAGCTATTCCCTAGTCCCTTAGTCCCTAGTCCCTCAGTCCCTGGTCTCCAACTACCGGTCCACCAGAACCTGGTAATGCGCGTAGCTGGCTCCCTTCACCACCGGAGCGCCGAACTTGACGGCCACGTACTGGAAAGTCAGCGAGTTCGGCAGACCCAGCTGGAAGATGCGCGGCGTCGGATCGCCGAGCCAGTGATACTCGATCAGATCTTCGGTCACGATGTAGGCCGGCAGCACCGCCGATCCCGATCCCGGCGTGCCCGCATAGCTCAGACTCCAGTCGGGGATCAGAGGCAGATCGCCCGCCTGCGTCGAGAGCATCTTCACCCGGAAGCCGCCCGTGATCTGGTCGGTGTTCAGCACCACGTTGTATTCGGCCTTCATCTCCTGATCGATCAGATCCAGGAGCACCGGATTGGCGTAGATGGCTGTGGGCCGCACATAGTAGCCGTTGCTGGCCACCATCTGGGCCACCGTGGTCTTGATGGTGTCCACGATCTTCATCGCGGTGGTGACGGTCACCGTGTTGCCGCCGCCCGCGATCTGCGCCGTGACTCCCATGTACTGCGTGGTCGTGGGCGTGCTCAGGCTGGTGTCGCTGCCGTTCCACAGCGCCACGTCGTGGGTCACCATCACGCCGCTCACTGTATCCACCAGGTCTTTGGCCTGCAGATAGGCGAACTGCTGCTGCTGGTTGCCCAGCTCGATGTCGAAGAGGTTGTAGTTGATCTGCGAAACGATCGCCTTCAGCGGCACGCTCCGCTCCACCCGTGTCGGAGTTACCGTGGCGGGCACGATGCTGCGCGGATTCACAAAGCCGGCCGTGCCCGGAACCGGAATCGCCGTCTCCTCGAAGAACCGCGACGGATGACCCGTTGCGGGAACTTGTTTGATGCGCTGCCCGAAGGGGCTCGAGCGCCGGCAGATGTCGAATATTTCGGTCTGATACAGGGGAACTTCGATAGCGCCCGGCCCGATAAAGTCCGCTGCCGCGTGAATGTCTGCAAAGGTTGCGTTCATAGGCTCTTTCCGCCCCCTCCATGGGGCCGTTGCTTGAGTGATCAGTGGTCAGCGATCAGTGATCAGTTAACGTCGATCAGCAGTCAGGACAGCGGTCACAAGCAACTGACCACTGGTCGCTGACAACTGAAAACTGCCTTTACGCGATCGATCCCGCCCGCAGCAGCTGGGTCTTAACCGCGATGCGCTGTTCCAGGCTGAGCCCGGCCAGCGCCGCGTCCAGGGTGCGCACGTCCACCGGACCCTCGCCAATTCCGTGCTTGGCCAGCATCTCGGAGGTGACCGCGGGCACCGTCCTGCGCAGCGGATTCAACACCGTGGGCGCACTCGCGGCCTTCAACTCCGCCAGTTCCCTTTCCGCCGCCGCCAGCTTCTCCGCCAGTTCCGCCTCCCGCCGGCTCTGCTCGACGGTCGCTGAAATCCTCTCCACGTCGCCCGTCAGCGAATCCGTCGCGGCAACCCGCGCCTCTAGCAGATTCACCGTTTTCTCCAGCAGGGCCGCCGCCTCCTCCAGCCGCTCCGCAAGCTCCTTTTCTTTCCCTTCCATTTCCATGCCGCTCCTCTCCTGTTTGTTGTGAATGCCGTCCGCCATGGCATTCTCACGGATCATGTAAGGTCGTGGGCGTCCCACCCTCGCTGTTCACCGCGGCGGACTGTTGCGGCTAGGGTGGGATGGCTCAATGCGCGCGCTACACAAGTAGTGAAAATGCTCCAACTTGCCGACAAGAAGGGCCCCGCCGCGACGGGCCTCTTTGCCAGCCTGATAACCTGCTGTTTCGCTAACTCGCCATGCGGAAGCTCGTCGCCCGGTAGGCCGCCTTCTCCCGCAGCAGAATCGCCGCTCCGGTAAAGGTCACCCGGATCAGCTTCCACACCGCGGCGCGCATATCCTCGACCCGCGCATCGGCCAGTTCGTAGCTCATCCCCATGGCCTCGGGCGACTGCGCCACGATGGCCGCGGCCACCTCGGGAAAGTCCCGTGCGTACAGGTACCCGCGCACCACCAGCCGCTGCCCGATCAGATCCGCCTCCGTCAGCAGTCCGATCTTGCGCCGCGCGTCGTGGCCGTCCCACCCCGGCCGGTAGTCCACCGCCATGCCCAGCAGCGAAGGCAGCGCCTTCTCGGCCGCATCGCGCGTCAGCATCACCCGGTGCCCGCGGGCCCCGGCCGGGGCCTTGTCGCTGGCCGCATTCACCGTCGTCAGTACCCCTTCGAACGCCACCCGGTTGGGGTGCCCTTCCACGTGGGGTATCCTTACCGCCATCGCTTCCAATCGCATGCGCTCTCCGCTCCACAAGGAACCAGGGAACAGGGGCTCGTCCCCAGTCCCTAGTCCCTAGTCCCTAGTCCCTAGTCCCTAGTCCCTAGTCCCTCAGTCCCCAGTCCCCGTCATCGCCGCCTCACCCGCCAGCGGCGCCGTCCCACCCTGCCCCGGCGGTCCGAGTTCAAGCGGTCCCAGCCCCCGCATCGCCCGCACTTCGTTCACCGTCAGTACGCCGGCCTGGAGCAGTTGCACCTGCACCGCCAGCTCCGTCTCCTCGTCCCGCGCGTTCAGGTCGTTGAAGACAAATTCGAACTCCCGCCAGCCGATGCACTTGCCGAAGAGATCCCGCGTCAGATGCCCGGCCAGCAGCAGCGCCAGAGGCGAAATCGCCCCGCGGAATGCCTCGTCGGTCATCTCCGCGGCCGTCGACTGGTTGACGTCCGCCTCCAGTCCCAGCAGCAGCGGCGGCAGCCCGAAGGCGTTGGCCACCATGCGGATGAGAAACTCCTGCCAGGCCAGCCGCAGGTCGGCATCCGTACCCTGGGCGAAGCGCAGCACCTCCGGCTTCTGCTCGGTGGAGATCAGCGGCACCCGCCCCGTCCCTTCGATCTCGTCCTGCCACCACCTGATGAGGCGATCGTGCTGCGCCGGCGTGGCCTCGTTGAGCCACAAGGCATACTGCGCCACCGCGTTCGACGCCAGCTTGCCCGCGAAGCGGTGCGCGCTCAGGAACTGGTTCACCGTCTCGAAGGCCACCTCCAGAGGTCCCAGCCCGAAGGGCGTAAAGCTGCGCGGATTCATGCGCACATAGATCAGTTGGTCGTCGCGCAGATCCACGGCGGCCGACTCCAGCTGCCCGGGCAGCGCCTGCGCATATCTGGGCGTCTCCGCCTGGCCGTCCCAGCGCGCATTGATGCGGATCGACGCGCCGTCCACGGGCCACAGCATCGCCGGCCGCTCCTCATCGCCCGTCGGCTCCATCTCGATGGCCCCGAAGCCGCCCACCAGCGCGTCCTCGATCACCTGTTCGATCAGGGTTCTGAAGCTGTCGGCGGCGTTCGGCTCTTCCAGCGTCCGGCGCAGCGCCCGCAGCCTTCGCTCCGCAAAGGCCACATCCTGCCGCCGCACCCCGCGCCGCACCCGCACCTGCCAGTCCATGGCCGCAATGCGGTCCTTGATGACGTTGATGGCCCGCCGGACCACGGGGGTCTCCGCAAACCGGCGCAGGTTTACCGGCGTCGGCTTGGGCAGCAGCCGTCCGGGAAACTGCACCGGGCTCAGGATCGCCGGCAGCGCGAGGGTCCGCCGCGCAGCCTCCGCCTCCGCCGCGCCCGCCGCCAGGTCCGCCCGCCGCTGCAAGCCGCTCCCCGTCGCCTGCCGCCAGATCTTCCGCAACTCTTCGCCTACCCTCACGCGCACCTTCCCTTTCGTGCCGCCCAAAAACACAAAAGGCACAGCCCGCGAAGGGCCATGCCTCGTTACTGCCAGAGATCAGTTGTCAGTTGTCCGCGGTCAGTGGTCAGCTACCCGCCAGCCGACCGTGACTTCCGACCGCTCTTACTTCCCTACAAAATCATCCTACCGCAAACACGGGAAATCATCTGCAAGCCTCGTCGATAACTTTCCGCAAATTGTAAGTGGAGTGAATCGATGAACTGACAACTGATCACTAACAACTGACAACTGATCACTGCCGCTCACACCCGCAGCTCCCGCCGCGCCGTCTCCGCCACGCGGCCCAGGTCCGAGGTGGTCAGCACCCGGATCTGGTGCTCCTCCATCGTCTCCACGCCAAAGCGGTACATCTCCAGCCGCTCCGGCTCCTCGCCCGCCACCTTGGCCGCCGGCTCGATCACCGCGGTCAGCTCCAGGCCGGCCTTCTCCACCCGCTCCACGCCGGCGCGCAATCCCGCCGCCGAAAACGCCAGCACCTTGGCCATCTCCACCCCCGGCTCCAGGCTCACCGCGTGGAACATGCGGACCATTCCGTTCGGCCGGTACCCGACGTCGATGCGCAGCGGATCCCCCGGCCGCGTATAGACGGAGGCTGCAATCCTCTTGCGCAGCAGGTCCCACACCCCGGCCCGCTCGAACTCCGTCCTCATCCGCGCCTGAATAACAGCGCGTCCGCTCAGCCTCGGGACTCGTTCCCTCGGCGCCGGCTCAATATAAAGCCGCATCAGCTCTTCCAAACCCGCCGGAAGGCTCTCGACCAAGTAGGCCTTCGGCTCAGTCATCTGCACGTTCAGCGAGAGCGATTCCGTGAGCAGCCGCATCAGATCCCCGTCCGGCTCGGCCTGGAAGCGCCTCCGCAACTCGCTTTCCATGCCCTCCAGAAGCGCGGTGTCCGCCTCCGGATCGAGGCAGCGCACGCGGCGCCAGTCGCGGGTAAACCGCACCTGCGGCGCCTCCCGGCTGCCCTGCTCGCGCAGGATCACGCCGATATGCACATACTCGTTGCGCACCGCATCCGGCACATACCGGAGCAGTTGAAACTCGCATGCCCGCCGCTGGTTTCCGCTGTTCATCGTTCTGTCGAAGCTCTTAGCCGTTAGCTCTTAGCTTTTAGCTCTGTGTTTGCCGTCCCCTGCTTGACGTCACCAGTTTGCCATCCCAGCTTCTGGTCACCCCAAGCCGACACTCTGACTCTGAGCGCCGATCACGATAAGCTGAAAGCTAACAGCTAAGAGCTAAGAACCGCCCTACTAATTCACTCTCCCCATGCTAGTCTCCCACCGCGTCCCCTTCCAACCTTCTTTTTCATCTTTTCCCATCCCGCCCCATTTCGGAAACGGCTTCCTCTCCGACTTCCCGAACCCCTCAATCAGCTCCCGGATCCGGCTGCGCCGCTGGAGCAGTTTTTCCACCAGAGCCTCCATCTCGCCCAGGTCGCCGCCGTACCACTCGGGCGGTATCTCGCCGGCCGCCGCCCAGACCGTCTCCGCCGGCAGGGTCTCCAGCCTTGTCAGCCAGGGCTCGAACGACTCCCATCCGGCGATCTCCCGGTACACATCGTTGCGGTAGTAGACCCCGCGCAGCGGCGCATCCTCAAACCGCCACTCCCCGGCGTGAAAGCAATATCCGAAGTCAATGAACACCGCCCGGTAGCGCCGCTCCCGCTGCCTGCGCGCGAAGACCGCCTGCCGCCCGTTGGCGTTTCCGGTCCACTTATCCAGCGCCAGGATGCCGGCAAACTCGCCCAGATTCCGCACCTCGGCCATCTGCTCCTCGGGCAGGTAGTCCACCACCTGGCCGTGCATAAGGCCGCCCACAAACCGCGACCCGAACTGCAACCCCGCCCGGCAGCGCACGCGCGTCCGGCCCAGATCGATCTCCAGCTCCGGCGTGTTCTCCACCAGCCAGCTGGAGACCTCCACCAGCTCCGTCTCGGGAGCCGTCAAACCGACCGCCGCCGCCAGCCGCGAGGCCAAGTACTCGTTGGCCAGCACCCTCATGTGCTGCGGGTTGTTCTGGAACTTCACCACGTACACACGGCCGTCGGCGCCCAGCATCAGCTGGCCCTGCGCGCCGCCCCGCATCCGCCGGATCTGCTGCACCGCCAGAACCGCCAAGCCCTTCTCCCCGCCGCTTTCCGAGTCTTATCGAATTCTAAGCGCTTTGACCGGAATTATCTGCAAAGCGGAACACAGAGATCAGGGGTTAGGGGTTAGAAGTTGGGGGTCAGAAGTAAAAAGCGATCCATTCGGCCCTGAGAGTCCATTGCTTGCCATCTACAACGGCCAAATCGGAGCGCCAAAGGCCAATGTCTGACTTCTGATCCCTAACCCCTAACCCCTGCGGAAAGCAGCGCCGCCCGAGCTCCCAATCCAATCGCCATGGCCATCACGCGGTCGTCATGCGTCCCGGCCCGCGCCCCGCTCCCGCCGTCCGGCAGCCGGACAAAGCTCCTGCACTCGCCCAATAGCTTCCGGCTCTGGAACCGCTCCGGCTGCTCCACCAGGCCCGCACCCAGCTGCCCCAGCACCGCCGGGCGGCTCATCGACGTGGTCAGCCATCCCGCCTGCCCCGCCTGGCGGTAAGTCCGCCTGTATCCGCACACCGTCTCCACCAAAGCCAGCACACCGCTGCCGTGGTTGTTCCTCTCCACCACCAGCCACGCCTGGTTGTACTCGCCGGCCAGCGCCGTCACCAGCCGCGCCAGCTCCAGGCCTCCCACATGCCCGGCAAACTCCGCGCATTGCAAACCCGTCTCCATCTCCAGCACCTGGGCGGCCGAATAGTCTCCCTCGCTGCCGCCCCCGGCCGGGTCCACGGCCACCAGGTACTCCCTGCCCTTCACCGGCGGCAGCCAGATCTCCAGCTCCCCATTCCGCCGCCGCTCCACGGGCTCCGGCGCCGTAGCGAGCCGCGCCTCGATCGCCGCCAGCTCGAAGACCGAGTCCCCGTTGGCCAGGAAACAGCTCTCATCGTCCTCGGCATACTCCTGCCGCGCCAGCCCGCGAAAGTCCGCCCGGATCTGCCGCCGGTAGCCGATCTGCTCCAGGTCCAGGCGCTTCAGCGCCATCAGATCGCGCTCTTCCCCGGTCAGGGTAGCTTCGTCCGCTGCCTTCGCCCGGTAGCGCCGCTCCATCCACCAGGGAAAGAAGTGCCGCACCATTCCCGTTTCGGCCGCCTTCCGCCACTCTTCGTGGAAGCATCCGCCCACCCCGTCCGGCGTCGACTCCAGAATCAGCTCCGCCCCCGGCGCCATCGATGCCCGCAGTCCCGCCAGGGTCTCCTCCGGGTCTCCCGGCCAGCGCGCCAGCTCCGAGCAGTGCAGATTCTGCACCGTCAACCCCCGGCCCGCGTTCCGGTCTCCCGCCGTCACCACCCGGTACTGCGCATCCATCTCCGGGAATACGATCTGGCGCACATTGGCCCGCGAGGTTCTCAGCGGACCCTGCCGCAGTTCCTCCGGCAGCCAGTCCACAAACCGGTGCACGATGCGGAAGATCTCCTCCGCCGCCTCCTGCGTATGCGCCACCTCCACGGTCAGCGTCCCCGGCCGGGTAACGGTTCTCAGGAAGAACCGCGCCGCTGCCCAGGTCGTCATGCCCATCTGTCTGGCCTTCAGCACGATGTTCCGCTCGCCCCGCCGCCGCTCGAAGGCCCTCTGCGCCGCATTCGCCTTCAGCGGAGCCGTCCACCCCTCCCTGGTCCTCACCAGCAGCAGCCGCTCGGCCAGCGCCATGCCCACGGTCCGCCCCCGCAAGCTCGCCGGCCGCTGATCCAGAATCCTCCCGAACCGCCCTAGTTCTTCCCTGTCCAGTTCCTCCGCGCGGAGATCCCACTCCCGCGTCCCATCCGCGCGGGCTTCTATTGCTGTTGCCACGGTTTCCTCGTCTCCGCTCGCGCCCCCGCTCCGCTCGTCCTGCTCAAACCCAGGCTTGCGTCTCGCGCCACGATCCGCCGACCCGCTAACTTGCCAACTCGCTAACCGGCCAACTCGCGAAGCAGAACCTTCTCGTTCGAATCGGGGATTTAGTTCCCTCCGCACCAGTACTTCACCGTGTACGCCGTGCTCGCCGTCAAAGCGGTGTTGGCGGTCAGCGTCACCGCCGTCGTCGACTCGGTCCAGGTAGCCGTCGTCACCCGTCCCACTCCGCTCTGCAGCACATCCACCACGCAGTTTGCCGAGTTGGTGTGCGTGTTGGGAAAACTCAGCGTCGCCAGGGTTCCGGTCGTGGTGCTCGTTCCCGTGGTCAGCGTCACCGTCCCGCTCACGCCGTCGCACACGTGGCCGCTGGCGCAAGCTATCGCCGGACCCGTTCCTGCCGCCGCGCCTGGCCCCAGCGACATGGTTCCCGACCCCATCATGAACTTGCCCGACAAGAATCCGGTCGCCGTCGTATTCCCGCTTGCGGTTACGGACAGCACCGCAGCCGGGCTCGCCCCGCCGCTCTCCACCGCGAATCCTCCCGTGCCGCTGCTGGTCGAACTGTTGATCAGCACCGCGTTCGCCCCGGCGCCGGAGTTGATCAGCGTCTGGCCGTTCTGGTAGAAGATCTCCCGGTCCAGCGAGTTCACCGCGTCTGTCAGGCGAAGGTAGTTGCTCGCGTCCTTCCTCAACTTCCACTCTGATGTTCCGGCGTAGCTGTTCCACCCGAAGGCGCCGATCTGGTCCGCGCCTGACCCCGGCTGAATGGTCACGTCCTGCTCCGCCGCCGCGCTGTTGGCAAAGGTCGTTGCATTGCCCGTGAAAGTCGGCCCGCTCGCCAGCACCACGTTCCCCGTTCCGGTGGCGGATGCCGCGACGGTGAGCGAAGGAGTACTGGTGGCATTCGTAACCGTGGGGACCAGCCAGGAAGGCCAGCTTCCGGAGGGCGCCGCAAAGGTCGATACCGTTCCGGCGCCGCCGCCGCACGCCGAACCCGTGTTGCTCAACAGCCCATTGGCGTCTATCTGCAAACAGAACCTATTGCCGGCGGTGGCCGCCGAGTTTGCGTCGGTTATGGACGGCGCTGACAACGCCTCATGCGCAAAAACGCCGTTATAAGTGCCTCCGCAAAGGTCAACAACGTCTGTGGAACTGTCGTCGCCTATGACAGAGAGGCACTTGCCGTTTCCTTCCAGTAACCCGTCAAAAAACGAACCGTTGCCGATCCAGGAATAGAAACTGGCCCCAACCGTGCCCTGAGCGTTTCCCTGCCCAATCGACAACCCATCTGTGAATGGGATTTGAGCATTGGAGAAATTGGGATTCTGCGCCGTGTAACTGTTCACCGTTGAGGAGGCCCCTATGTTCTGCCATGCGACATCCTGCGGAGCTCCGGCTATGCCCACAGCCGCGGAACCACTAAAATCGTAGATCGGCTGCATTATCTGGCTGCCGGACCAGCTGACCGCGTTGACCTGCCCTCCCGCGCCTTGCGAAAACTCGACCGCGCCTTCCTGCACCGGCTCGGCGCGGTAGGGATCGCTGCTTAACTGGTTGCACCCTTCGCAGTTCGCGCTGTAGAGGTTGATCTGCCCCAGCGAGCCGTAGAAGAGAGGCCGGTAAAGTGATTTGCCGATGAGGTTTGTGAACGGCAACTGCTGCGCATGGGCGTTGTCCCGCGCCAGATTCAGGAACCCGAAGCCGGCGATGCCTTTGTAGCACATTCCGTTCGCGCCAGCGAGGGAGTTGCTCAAACTGCGCGAAGTCTGGCGCTGATTCGCAGCCTGCGGATAAGAGCATGTCTCCGGCATGTCCCCCGCGTCGGCGGTAAACTCGGGCCTCCAAAACTCATTGGCGAACCAGGTGTCGATGGCCGCCGCCGCGGAGTTATAAGGCCCCGGCTCCGAAGTGATGTTTGAGACGAAATAGGGGGCAAAGAAACCGCCCCCTCCCGCAGCGTAGTCGGTCCTGTGCGACCACTGGCCGCCGTTCACCCAGGGCGCATAACCCGCAAACCAGGTATTGTCCACCTCCGCCCCGACATCGGACGCCGCCGTGATCATGCCGATGCCGGTAGAAAACTCGGCATCGTGAATCTTCGACCCGTTGAAGTTATATGGGTCGAAGATTCCTATAAAGCCATTTACGAAATCCAAACCGCCAATATCGGAGTCCTGAACCACGCCGGCGATCATTGCCGGTTGACTCAGCATAGTTCCGGGAGTAACGGCATCCACGGTCGCGCCGTCCCAGGTTCCAACCAGCGTTACGCCCTCATGAGACGCTCCCGTCGGAGCAAACCAGCTTGCCCCATAACTTGATAGCTGATAAGGAATCGCGGCGGGAAGCAGGGGAGACATGTTCGCGCATTGCGCGGTGAAGTTTGAAGTGCCCGCGTTCCAGCAGGCTACATCGCCGAAGATAATGGAAGGGGCCGTCGTACAACCGGACGGCGCGGTGCTCCACGAGGCGCTTGCAATTGCGCCGCCCGCGTTGGAGGTCGAAGTTCCGATGCCTGCAATCGGAATGCCCGCCCGGTTCGCCACCGCTGTGCAACCGCTCGTTCCTTGGAGCGCCCACATCTCCATCACGCCGCTCGAACTCGCGGGATAGCCGGAGCCTCCGGCGGTGATCGTGGGCGTTCCACAGGTGCCGCTCGTCAGCGTGCAGCTTGCCGCCGCCCCGTCTCCGCCCAGAGGGATAACACTGACGGTCGGCGGCGCAGTAAAACCGAACCCGGCATATACCGGCGTTACGCTTGTGACCGCGCCGCTGCCATTTGTGTTGGCGATTGCATACGCTCCGCCGCACGGCCCGGTGAGCGAACCCACCGACGTCGAGCAACCGCCGCTGAAGCCCACTTGCAGCTGCGAGTTAACTGTGTAGCCGCTGCCGCCGCTGTTGACCGCGTAGCCGGTAATGGCGCCGCCGCTCACCGTGGCGGTGACGACGGCGCCGCTTCCCCCGGCCACCTGACCGTAGCTGCCATCGTCCTGTGCCATGCCGGAGGTCGTGTAGTAAGGAGCGGTCGCCAGCAGGTAGCGGCCCGTGGGGATCGCGCACTGCCCCCCGCCGGCGTTGTAGACCGCCACCGTGCAGGCATTAAAGGCCGGGACGTTGTCCGTGCCCCACGAGATATTGGCATTCTCCGTCGCCGCCGCTGCCTTGCTTAAAACGACAAGCTGGCCGTCCGTAACAGATGTGATCTGCGCCACCGCGGGGCCGGTTGAGAATGGTTTCGTCCAGCTTCCGCTCGGACTGAAGACTACGTACTTGCCCACATCGGCGGAAGTGAATGAACCTGCGGGCACATAGAGCGTTGTGCTGCCCGAAGTTAGAACCGCTACCTCGGGGCCCGAGAATGGAAGCAGGTCTGCCTTCGCGCCATAACTCTGCACATTGTAAAAGACACTGGGAGCGCCGCTGCCCGTGTTTCCAATCGTGATTGAGGAACCGGATGGAGTAACCGAGATGCCCGCGCCGGCCACGACATTCACGGCGCCGGCAATAGAGTTGAGGCTGGAGACGCCCCCGCTTCCGCCCACCGGATTCCATTGGTAGACGCCGGTGGCGCTTGAACACTGGTAAAGATTCAGCGCCGAGGATGTATAAAATGTCCCGTTGTTGACGCTGCTGGAACATGCGCCGGAAGGAGCCCCGCTGCCCGTCAGCGAGATGGCCTCTCCGCCTAGATTTGCCAGCGCGCCGGCCGCCGTCGAAGCCCCCGTCCCTCCCGCCGTGACCGGAACCATGTTCGTACCGCCTACGGTCGTGCCGCTGGCCGTGTAATAGGCAATCTGCCCGGCGGTTCCCGAGCTTACCGTGCCGCTGCCTGTGCCTGACCCTGAGCCGCAGGCCGATCCCGTATTCGAGATATAGCCCGAGTCATCCACCTGCAGGCAGTCGAGGCCGCTGCTCGCCGCCAGCCCCGGAAACTTGATGGCGTTCGTTCCCGTGAAACTTGCATACAACGTGCCGCTCCCGCCGCCGTAAATGTTGAACCCGGTCCCGGATCCGGTTTCGTAGTTGATGCGCACCACCCCCGAGGGATTGGAGGCATCGACATACGTGTCGCCGCTGGTGGTGCTTTGGTAAGCCTTGAAGCTGTCCAAACCGCCCACAGCCGAATTCAGAGCCCAATTGTTATTCTGGTCTTTCACCATGTACCACTGGCTGTTGCCGTTCCAATCCTTGTAGATCAGCGATTCTTTCTGGCTTGTAGTTAAACCCGCCCAAAGAAACTGGTCGATCTCCGCGTCCGCCTGGTTCTTCACCATCGTCGATCTGCTGAAAGTCGATACACCGCCCACCTGAAGCGTCCCGTTGAACTGCGCATTCCCGGCGTTGCTGATCGTCGCCACCGTGGTCTCGCTCGCCCCGCCCGACCCGATAACAACTCCACCGGTTCCTGAATTCGTCGATCCGTTCAGCACCACGGCGCCCGTTCCAGCCGAATTCAACACGCTCTGGTCATTCGTGCTGCCTGCCGTGGCAATCTCCGCCACTGCGCTGGGCGCGGCGTTCTGATTCGATCCCGAGAAGCTCACCGTCGGCTGCGAGGTATACGATGCCCCGGGATTCGTCACTGTTACGCTTGCAACCGCATATCCCCCAGGACAGCTCAATGAGGTGGTCGCCGCAATGACGGCCGTAGCTGCCGCGCCCGCGCCGCCTCCGCCGGAAAACGCAATGGCCGGCGGAGTCGATGAACTGTAGCATCCGCCATTGTTTACCATCACGTTCGTAACCGTGTTGGCCGCGGCGCTGAGGTATTGCCCGATAATGAGCCGGTCGACGTTGTTCAGCTCATCCAGAATCTCGTAGAACTGAGCCCCCGCCGTCGCATCGCTCAGGCCCATCGTCCAGCGATACCCGTAATCTGTCTGGTACCTGTTCAGCAGCCCGCGCTCGTTTCCCAGGCCAATCCCGAGACGGTAGTGGTTGGTCAGCGTGCTGTCCTGCTGGCTCCCATACCAATCCCCGTTCAGGCCGTTGAAACTCCGGTGAAATGTATCTAGAAAACTGTTGCGCGTGCCGTTGTCTGTCAGGTGGCCGGTGTACATGGCTCCGCCGGTGATCCAGCTGTTGTACGCGCTGCCGGCATCCGCCACCACCTGATTGTTCGAGTTCTCATTGCGCAGACCCACAACGGTGTTGTTTTGCGCGTTGGCTCCCAGGTGCAATGCGGCGCCGCATCCCTCCACATCTCCACCGGTGAACGTGTTCCCATCCCCTTGCTGCAGGTTGATCCCATAGGTTCCGGCGATTGGGTTCCCACCGCTTTCGGGGCAATCGATATGCACGCGCACAAACGTGCTCGCATTCATCCAGTCCGTAATTGCCGCATTCGCTGTCTGATGCCCGATCGCATTCACAGCCTCCTGGAAGCCGGTGAATTCCAGATCGATGAATGTCCCGCCGGCATAGTTGCCGGTGCCGTCGATGGTCATACCCGTCTGGTTCTGGTTGCCCAGGAAGTAACTGCTCTCAAGATGCAGTTCCTGTGCGCGGTAGGCATAGAACCCTGTCGTCGCGCTTGCCGATCCCGTGGTATTGATGGCCACGTTGTCCATCCGGAAGCCCGAAGTATCCAGTGCATAGGTCGGATCGCCAACCTGGATGGCATTCCCTGCGCCGGAGAACAGGAAGACAGTTCCGCCCTGCGTGCCGCTTGCTCCGCTGATCCCGCGCAGCGAGCAGCCATGCAGAACCACGTTCCGCACTCCCGCCGGAACAACGATCCGGCTGGCAGTCGAGATCGTGGCGCAGGGCAGCAGAATTACCGCATTGGCCGTCGATATCGTAAGGTTCGATCCCATCGAAAGGGTTCCCGTGAAGTTGCGCGCGTCGCATGTGCCGCCGTAAACCGCGCTCAACGTCCCCAGGCAGGCTTGCAGCTTGGCCCCAAAGTCCGCGCCGGGAAACTGGTCCACTGGGTAGGCGGCGCCGACCGGGCTGTTGGCCGCCAGGGCGCTATAACTCCCACCGCCCGGCAGCGTCCCGCCGCCGCCATCCAACTGCGTCCCGTAACTCTCCGACTGCGCCGCGTTCCAAACCGTGTAACCGCCGTTGCCCTTGAGCAGGTTCCCGTCGAAGAACGTCATGTTCAGCCCGCCGATCAGGTCCACCGGCGCGGCCGTATCCCAGGTTCCAGCGGCGTTTACGCTGGCTGCTGTCGTTCCCGAGCAGCCCGCCCCGCCCGCCGTCACTGCAACAGTCCCGATGGACCCATCGCCGTTCACGCTCGCCGTCGCCTGCGCCGTGCAACTCCCGCTGAAAGCCAGCGGAACCTCGGCCCCATACGGATCGAAACCCAGTCCATGCTCCGGCCCTACTGTCACTGCGGCCACGGCGCCGCCCGAGGCGGTCACGGTCAATTGCGGCGGCACTGCGTTCCACACCGGCAGCACGACCGCATTGCGCACCGTCCATCCCTGTTGTGCGCCGGTAAGATCCAGCACCAGGCCAGTGGGCGGCTCGCCGGTCGCCGCCGAGTTCCCGGCCTCCGCCACCACATTATCCAAAACATTGTTCGAGCCTGCCGCCGCCGTAAACCCGTGCGTCGCCTGGATCGTAATGTTCTCCCAGCGGTTCGAATCCGAATTCAATCCCGCGGGCGCCGTCACCGGCAGCGCGGGAATCGCAATGCCCGTGTTCAGCCCGCGAATATCGATGTTTCGGAACTCGCTCCACTGCGGCCACTGCGCCAGGTACAGGCCGCAGGTATGCGTCGAGTGCGCCCCCGGATACCGCGCGGCCATGGGATCCACGCCCGTTGCCGCAATCTCCAGGTTCTCAATCTGCGCCACCCGCAGGCCGTTCCCGCTCGTTCCAAGAGCAGCCGACATGGCAATGGCGCAATTGCCCACCGCCCATCCCGCGCCCGTCCCTGCGGTCCCCGTCAACCCGCTCCCGCCCGGCGAGAAGATGGAGTCTTTCTCCATCGGCCGCCCCGCCTGGCAGCTTCCCGCCGGCGCGCGCCCCTCGGCCGGCGAGCACGAGATGTCCAGGCTCTGATCCACATAGATCGTCAGATCGTGAATCCGCGTGTAGCTCAGCAGATTCACCGCGTCTGTCCCGCTCGCCAGCACATCCTGTCCCGGAAACCCCATCAGCGCCGAGACCTGCTTCCCCAGCCCGCCAATCGACTGCCCCACCCAGTTCAGAGACCGCGTCTTGCAAGTCCCCTGAGGAATCGTCAGCGCCACTCCATGCGCCTGTGCGTAGTTCAGGGCCGTCTGCAGAGCATTGGTATCGTCCGTCGCTCCATCGCACACCGCGCCGAATTCCTTCACGCTCCGCTCCGTCTGCTGCGCGCCCCTCGCACGCAGGTCCGCCACATACACGCCATTCGGATTCGTGAACCCATCGCTCCCCGCATACGCGGGCGGAATCTCCATCGCCCCGCTCGTCCCGGCCGAGTTCATCGCCGCTTGCAGCGTCGTCTGCGAGCTGCCCGCCGCCGGCGACTGCACGCCATTCACCGATGGCGTTACCAGGGCTCCGGTCATATTCCCGCCCGACAACGGAACCGCCAGGCTGAAGGTTGCGTCCACGTAATGCTTGTCCGCCGCCTGCAAAGGCTGCGTTGGATCCCCGCTCAGATAAAGCGGCCCGCTCAGCGTTCCGCCCGACGCTGTCAACAGACTCTCCGTCAACTCCGCGATCGACTGGTCAACATACGCCTTGCTTACCGTCTGCACAGCCTGCGCCGCCGGCATCAGTTGCGCCTGCACCTGAGCCAGGGTCGCCTGCGCCGCCGCCGGCACCACCCAGTACTGGGTGTTTGTCGTGCCTTCGCTCATGTAGAACACGGCTGTGTAATACAGCCCCGCCGGGCTCGCCCCCAGGTTCGGAGCCAGGTTCACGCTCACAAAGCCATCCGGCGCAATCGCCACCGTCGTACTGTCCGCGGCCACTGCCAGCCCGTTCGCCGTCGTAAACGCAGGCCAGCTCACCATCAGTGTTCCGGTGCCCGCCTGCCCGTTCGCCAAGTACACGGTCCCCTGAACCGTCGTCGTGCTCACCGCCTGCGCGCTGGCCGCACTTCCCATCGCCATCCCCAACAGGCACAGTCCCAGTCCCAACCATCTGCCCGCGCCGCGCAACCACTCGTTCTTCGTGAGCTTCATCCCTGTCTCATCCTTCTTTTCGGGGAGCACCCGAAACACTCCGTCCATCGCCGCCCATCCTGCAAGATCAGCTTCCAGACCCGCCGGCGACCGTCTTCGCGGCCAACTCATCCCCATTGACCCGCCGCGCAATCCGCGCTTCCCACCCCCTGCAATCTACTCCTATTGCAAGGTCCCGGGAACCGCGGTTCCAACCCCCCGCGGCAAGGCCCTCGTCGCCGGGAAGGCAAATCGGCCTTTCCTTGAGTCCATCGTCGATCCGGCCCGAAGCCGGTGAAATAGAACGGGAGCGCTTCATCCTTGGCATTCGGCACGGCGAAAGCCAAGGATGAAAATTGCTGTTTCCCTTCTACTGGGCCGAATGAAGAAATGCTGACCGCCTGGATGCGCAAGATGGAAAGCGCGCACCGCCGTCAGCCTTCCGGCTCCCGGGTTCCGCCCCTCGTCTCCGCGTTCGCCTCTGCCACCGGTTCCTGCCACTCCGGCTCGGCCGCCAACGCCTGTGCCGTGCTCCATCCATGCCGGTTCTTCCCGGCATCCTCTTGCCCCTGCTCCGGCTCGGCAAGCGATAACAACAGCTTCGCGCTGCTTACATTGCCATCGAGCGCCCCTTGCAACAGGGACTCGGCAATCTGCTTGCCGTTATTGTCAACTGCCTTGCCCGCCGCTTGGCGCAGGACCCTAACGCCTCTTCCCGTGCACTCGGACCGCCCAGGCTTCTTCCGGTTCGGTCGCACTTGCGTTTTGCTTGCCACTTTCAGCTTCTGCTGCTGTAAACCGGGCATCCGTCCGCCATTCCCGGCCCACCGTTCCACGGTCTGTCGCGCTACCCGTAGAAAGGAATCAGCTGCAACTCCGCACCGGAGCCGCCTCACTGACACACCGTTTGAATGCCGTAGCCTCTTGCTCTTCCCACGCCTGCGAACCCGCAGAGATGGCCCGGAGAAGTTCAGGAAAGCTGCTTGTTCTCTCCCCTGTTCACTCGTGTCGCTCTGAATGTTCTTAGCTTAACCAAATACACGGGAATTCAATGCAACCCGGCGAGAGGCGCTCTTCTCCATTGTTTCCAACCACTTAACCACGACCCTCCGGCTTCCATTCTTTGACAGCAAGCCCAAAAGAGGAACAAATCGCGCTGCAAGAGATCAAGGAATCCCAAAACGGCTCCAACACCGCTCCCGCAGAATCTTCGTCAATCCCGGCCGCACCGTCCGAACCCCCTGCCATAATCTCCATATGCTGGTCCTCGCCTCAGCCTCTCCCCGCCGCCGCGAACTCCTCGCCCAGGCCGGCTTCTCCTTCGAGGTCCATCCCGCCCACATCTGCGAAGATCCGAGCCCCAACGAAGACCCCACCGCCTACGTCATGCGGATCGCCCGCGAAAAGGCCGAGGCCGTCTTCGCCCGGCTCTCCGCGCCTCAAGAGCAACCGCCTGAAGCCGCCCCCGATCTAGCCGTCCTGGGAGCCGATACCATCGTGACCCTCGACAATCGCATCCTCGGCAAGCCCTCGGACCCCGACGACGCATCCCGCATCTTGCGCTCGCTTTCCGGCCGCACCCATCTGGTCATCACCGGCGTCGCCTTGGTCACCGCCAACTCCACCGAAGTGGCCGCCGAAGTCACCGCCGTCCGTTTTCTCACCCTCTCCGAGGAAGAGATAGCCGCCTACGTCGCCACCGGCGAACCTATGGACAAGGCCGGCGCCTATGCCATCCAGGGACGCGCCGCCCGCTGGATCCCCCGCATCGAAGGCGACTACTTCAACGTAGTCGGCTTGCCCATAGCTCTCGTCTCTACCCTCCTCGAATCCTCCGAAATTACGGCAACTGCAGCTGACTTGCGAACCCGCTGACGGAAGCTGCTCCGTGTCGCGGAGCAACTTCGGCAACTCGCCGATTCAACAGCCGCCCAGCAGCCTTTGGTGAAAGTCGAGTTTTGAAAGGGCACGACTTCAGTCGTGCCGCAAAGGCTGTAGAATCAACGCTCGGCTTTAGCTCCCGAGGGAAGTTTTCTGCAATATGGGCTTTCACAACAGGCAGCCACCCGGCTCCAATCCGTTGCCGCGGTTCCATCTTTGCCGTCAGCACGGCCCAGGTGTTGTTGAACAAGAGAACAACGGCAGGGTGACCATTCACTCTTTTTCTCCTCCCGTACGACTATGGGCAGTGCCGGCTGTCTTTCCTTTTCTGCTTGCCTCAGCGGCCAATGCCTGCCAAACCGCGTTGTCGAGAAACACCATCCAGGTGTTGCCTCTTGTGGGTTACAATGCCATTTGCCTTCCATCAAAGGAAAACCGTGCGGATCTCCGTCTTCATGCGCAACTTCCTATCGCCTGCGCGCCGGTCTGGCCGTCGAGGGCGCGCCCGAGGACACCAGGATTTCCTGGGCGGGACACGCGGCTTTGATCGCCAGGACGGTGGCCGCTCCCAGCCAGGTCACGATGAATCGCTCCATCGCCCGCGCCTTCACCTTTGCCAAGCCCGGGGAGCACCAGGACCTGCGCGGCTTCTAACGGAAGGTCGCCGCTGCCGGCCGGCAGCAACTGGTCCTCATCACGTCTCCAACACCGAAAGGCAACTTATGATCGCCACGCGCATGTTTCCTTACCTTCCGCACAGGGACGCCCTCGTGCAGCTTTGTCCCTGGTTGCGCGGAGCGCTTCTGCTCCTGGCCCTTGCTTCGCCGGCCCTGGTCCATGCCCAGTTCCAGCCGCCCACCGACGAAGAGCTGAAGATGACCGCTGACCCCAAGGCTCCCGGAGCAGATGCCGTCTACCTCAACGTCGAGGAAACCACCGACGACAACCTCCACTTCCAGACCTATTACGCGCGCATCAAGGTGCTCACCGAGAAGGGCAAGGAGTTGGCCACCGTCGAGATCCCCTATCAACACGCATTCTCCGCTGTCAAGGAAATCAAGGCAAGAACCACTCACTCGGATGGAACCATCATTCCCCTCGTCGGCAAGCCTGAAGATCTTCTCATCTCCAAGACCCTCAACAAGGAAGGCGATCAGCAGCAAATTAACCGCAAGGTTTTCACCCTGCCCAGCGTAGAAGTCGGCAGCATCCTCGAGTATCGCTATCAGATCCAGCTTGAGGATAACGAAGTGCAGTCGCCGACCTGGGAGATTCAGGGACCCTACTTCGTTCACAAGGCGCACTATTTCTTTACCCCTTTCAAGGCCTTCCTGACCGGAATCGAGAACTCAACCAGCAGGACGATTTCGGATGAACGGGGCCGCGCGGCAAACACCCTTATCTGGTGGCCCAAACTTCCCCCGGGCGTGAACGTGATAAAGGACGCCATCGGGCGGTACAGTGTGGACGTGACGGATGTTCCTCCCGCTCCTGACGAAGAGTGGATGCCACCCGTTGACAGCTTTCTTTACAGCGTGAAGTTCTACTACAAGGCCGCCGGCAGCACCTTGGATTTTTGGGTCTCCGAGGCCAAGCTTTGGTCCAAAGACGTAGACCACTTTGCCGATCCTTCCAAGCCCATCCGCGAAGCGGTGGACGGCCTGATCGCCCCCGCGGACGGCGACCTGGACAAGGCAAAGAAACTCTATAAGGCGGTGCAGGCTCTCGATAACACCGACTATTCCCGTCATAAGACTGAAGCGGAGATGAAGCTGCTCAAGCTGAAGGCAGCCAAGCGCGCCGAAGATACCTGGGAGCAGAGAAGCGGCTCCAGCGAGGACATCGCCCTGCTCTACCTGGCCATGCTGCGCGCTGCGGGCCTCACCGCCTACGCCATGAAGGTGGTCGATCGCGCCCGAGGCCTCTTCGACCCGCAATACCTCACCTTCGATCAGTTCGACGATACCCTCGTGGTTCTTGGCACAGGAGGCAAGGAGATCTATCTCGATCCCGGCGAGAGGATGTGTCCGTTTCAGACGCTAAGCTGGAGGCATTCAGCCGCCCGCGGCATTCGCCAGATCGCAAACGACCGCGGCATTGGTACATCTCCCACCCAGCCCTATCCTGAAAACAAGATTACTCGCATCGGCGACTTCACTGTCGATGCCAGCGGCGCTGTTGTCGCCAGCTTCCGGGTTGTCATGACCGGCCAGGAGGCTCTCCGATGGCGGCAGACAGCCCTGAGAAATGACTTGGACGAAGTCAAGAAGCAGTTCGACCGTTGGCTTGGGTCCATGGTCCCCGAGGGCGTCGAGGCTCATGTGGATAACTTCGTCGGCCTCGATGATCCGGACGTGAACCTGGTCGCCTCCGTCAAGGCTCAAGGCAACCTCGGGACCGCTACCTCCAAGCGCCTACTGCTCCCCGGCTTTTTCTTCGAGACTCGCGGCGCGCATCCCTTTGTCGCACAGGATAAGCGGCAGGAGCCGGTCGATATGCACTATGGCGACGTAATCACCGATCAAGTCACCTATCATCTGCCGCCCGGATTCTCGGTGGAAGGCGCGCCCCAGGACGCGAAGATTACCTGGCCGGAGCACGCCATGCTTGTCAACAAGACAGCCTCTGCGGCCGACCACATCACCATCGCCCGCATGTTGGCCCGCTCCTTCACCTTCGCCAAGCCCGAGGAGTACCAGGACCTCCGCGGCTTCTACCAGAAGGTCGCCGCCGCCGATCAGCAGCAACTCGTCCTCACCACGGCTCCAGCGCCGAAAGGCAACTGACGATGGCCAGGCATTGGGCTCCTTTCGTATCGGGCAGATCCGCCATCGCGCGGCCCTGCCCATGCCTGCGAAAGGCGCTCCTGCTCTTGGCCTTGGCTTCGCCCGGTCTGGCCTATGCGCAGTTTCAGGAGCCCACTGCCGAAGAACTAAGAATGACCGCGGACCCCAAGGCGCCGGGCGCATCCGCCGTCTATCTCTACTACGAAGAAACCACTGACGGCCCGGCTCACATAAGCGGTCTTTACGAGCGCATCAAGGTGCTCACCGAGAAGGGCAAGGAACTCGCCACAGTCAGCATTCCCTATGAGCCAAGCGTCGATAAGCTGAAGGACATCGAGGGTCGCACCATTCACGCCGATGGAACCGTGATTCCTTTGACGGTTAAGCCCTCTGACCTCATGGACGTTAAGGCCAAGGGCTTCCAGATGAACTCCATAGTATTTACCCTTCCCAGCGTCGAAGTTGGCAGCATCCTGGAATTCCGCTTGAAGTTTCACCGCGTCGAAGAATTCACCTACTTTCCCACATGGGAGATCCAGAAGCCGTATCTTGTCCACAATGCGCACTACTCATTCCATCCAGGCAGTCTCTGGGGCTTGACCTACGTGACAAACCTAGGTTCGGTTGCAAAGGTAGTTCGTGACAAGAATGGCGCTTACACGCTTGACATCGGGGATGTTTCACCTGAGCCCGGCGATGATTGGATGCCGCCCATAAACGCTCTAAGGTGGCGCGTGGATTTCTTCTTCAACCTGTTCCCCACTAGCGACGCTTTCTGGGAAAATGCGGGCAAGAACTGGGCTGCCTGGGTGCAGGATTTTACCAAGCCAACTGGCAAGATCAAGGACGCTCTCGCCGGAATCGTCGCGCCGGACGACTCGGAGCAAAAGAAGGCGGAGAAGATCTATGCCGCCGTCATGAAGCTGGAGAACACCGCTTTCACTCGCCAGAAATCCCGGGCCGAGCGCAAGAAGGAAAAGCTAAAGGAGATCAAGAAGGCGGAAGATGTCTGGAAGCAGCAGGCTGGATCGGACGACGAGATCGCGCTGCTCTATGTCGCCCTGTCCCGCGCGGCCGGCCTCAAGGTCTGGCCCATGAGGGTGGTCGACCGCAACCGCGCCATGTTCGACAAATCCATTCTTTCCACTTACCAGTTGGACGACTATATCGTTGTGGTCGAACTAGCCGGCAAAGACGTTTATCTGGACCCCGGCCAGAAGATGTGTCCTTTCGGGTCGCTGCATTGGAAACACACCTGGGCGACCGGCTTCCGCCTCACGGAGAAGAGCGCTATTATCGCCACGACTCCCGGACTCACCTACAAGGACTCGACCGTTAACCGCGTCGCATATCTCAGCATTGATGAAACCGGCAATGTGAAGGGAAATGTCCGCATCGCGATGACCGGTCCGAACGCGCTGTATTGGCGGCAACTGGCCCTTGAAAACGACGAAGAAGAGGTGAAGAAGCAGTTCAACGAGTCGATGCGCGACGATCTCCCTGAAGGCGTGCAGGCCGACTTCGATCACTTCCTCGGCCTGGATGATCCATCCGTCGGACTCATGGGCATCGTCAACGTCACCGGTAATATCGGTTCGACAACCGGAAAGCACTTCTTCTTACCCGGCCTTTTCTTTGAGTCCCGCGCCAAGCACCCCTTCGTGGCGCAGGACAAGCGTACCATTCCAGTCGATGTCCACTTCCCCAACTTGGAGCAGGATCGCGTCACGTACCATCTGCCGCCCGGATTCAACGTGGAAAGCATGCCGCAGGATGCCGATACCGCATGGCCCGATCACGCCCTGCTAAAGATACACTCCAGCAAGGAAGATGGCTCTGTCACCGTCCAGCGTACCCTGGCCTATAACTTCACGCTCCTTGACCCCAAAGAATACTCCAACCTCCACGACTTCTACCTGAAGGTGGCCGCCGCCGATCAGCAGCAACTCGTGCTCACCCGCGCCGCAGCAGAAAAAGGAAACTGATCATGCGCACCTCTTCCAGCGTCTTCTCCCGTGTCCTGGCAATCGTTTTCCTGGCGCTCGCGTGCAACCACGCTCACGCAAACATCTTTGGCAAAAGCTCGCAGCCGGTCCCGCGATGGGGTCTCGACGCCGCCAAGACGCCCACGCCCGCGTATGACACAGATGCCGCCGCGGTGATCCTCTTCGATGAATACGTCGAAACCGTCGACGCGCAGGGCCGCGCCGTCGAGCGCGAGCGCGAAGCCATCCGCATCCTCAAGCCTCAGGGTCGCGGAGACACCTGTGAGGTCACCTACGATGCGGACGAGAAGGTCAACTACTTCCGCGTCTGGACCATCGCCGCCGACGAAAAGCAGTACCAGGCCCAGGAGACGGACTTCGTTGAGCACGGCGATACCGGAATCCCCGTCATGCTCTCCACAGCCAAGGCCCGCATCGCCCATCCTCCCGCGGTCGATGTCGGCGCCGTCGAAATCTGCGAGTCAGAGGAGTTGCTCCCTCCCTATATCCAGGAAAAGGATTGGCACATCCAGAGCGGCATCCCGGTGGTCTTCCAGGCGCTCGAAGTGGATCTGCCCCCCGGCCGCGCCCACGCCGAATCCTGGCACAGATTCCAGCCCGTAAAGCCGGTCGAGGTCGCTCCCAACCACTGGCGCTGGGAGATCAGGGATATGCACGCCCTCAACCTCCGCGATGTGCGCTCCGCTCCGGTATGGCAGGCGCTGGCCGCCCGCATGTGCGTCCAGTGGGGCGACGCCGCCGTCGAGGGCAACGGCAATCAATGGCGCGCCATCGGGCAATGGGTCACCGCGCTGGAAGCCAACCGCCCCGATCCATCCCCGGAGATTGCCTCCGAGGCCCAATCTCTCGTCGCCGGAGCCCCGGATTTCTACACCAAGCTCAGCCGCATCGCCGAGTACATCCAGAAGAACATCCGCTACTTCATCGTCGAACGCGGCATCGGCGGCCTTCAGGCCAACCATGCGGCGGACATCTTTCGCAACCGCTACGGCGACTGCAAGGACAAATCCACTCTTGTGATCTCGATGCTCCAGGCCGTAGGCATCCACGCCGTCTACATGCCCGTGGACGATCGCCGCGGCGTCGTCGATCCCGACGAACCTTCCCTTTACGGCAACCACATGATTACCGCGATCGAGGTTCCGGCCGACGTTCAGGACCCGCGGCTCAAAGCCATCGTCAAGGCGAAGGACGGCAAGCGCTACCTCATCTTCGATCCCACCAACGAACGCACGCCCATCGGCAACCTGCCCTCCTATTTGCAAGGCGGTTACGGCATCCTTGCCGCCGGCCCCGCCAGCCAGATCGTCGCCCTGCCGGTGCTTGATCCCGACGCCAACGGCACCGAGCAGAAAGGCTCCTTCACGCTATCGGAGGACGGCACTCTCTCCGGCTCGGTCGATGCCTCTCATACCGGCCCGGAAGGCGCCGAATTCCGCCTCATCCTCAAGTACACCGATGACAAGGAGAGGCGCGAATTCTGGGAGCACTACGTGGCGGAGACTCTTCCCGGCGTTGTCCTCGACGCCTTCCAGTTCATTCAGCCGTCGGCTCTCGACAAGCCCCTTGAATTCCACTACAAGGTCACCGCGCGCCAGTACGCTCACAGCGCGGGTCCGTTGCTGCTGGTCCGTCCGCGTGTGGTCGGCACATTCGCGCGGCCTTTTGACGACAAGCCGCGTACACTGCCCATCGACCTGCCCGCCACCGGCCGCTGGCGCGACAGCTTCGACATCATCCTGCCCGCCGGCTACGCGATCGACGAGACCCCCGACCCGGTCAACCTCGATCTCGACTTTGCCAGCTACCATTCCGCGGTCTCGGCCAAAGGCAACATCCTCCACTACGAGCGCGAATATGTAGTCCGCCAGGTCGAGATTCCACCCGAAAAAGCCGCCGCCTTCCGCCGCCTTGAGAGCGCCATCCTCGCCGACGAAAAAGGCGCCGCTGTCCTCAAAAAGCAGTAAGAGCTTGTCCGTAAATTGCGCATTTGAGTAGCGCCGCTCTCCAGAGCGGCTGTACTGGCGGCGTCCACGCCGCCAGAGTCCGCGTGCGGGCCGGGAGGCCCACACGACAGCCAACCTGGAGGTCGGCGCTACCTATTTGCGGATAGGTTCTCAGCGTATGGGAATCTGCTGGGTGCCCCACCCTCGCCGCGCCTTTGCAGTTGCGGCTAAGGTGGGATAACACGATGCCGGGATTACGGAAACAGTGAGAGTGCTCCAAGCGCCCGGAAATCCGCTTCTCCGCTTCCCCTTCTGCAATGTGTGCGGGAAGCTGCCGCTCCTGTCCGCCGCCAAGCAAGAAGTCCGCCCGCCATCCCAACTCCCCGCATCACTTTGGTTCTGCGCGATCCTGGCCCTGTTCGTCTTTGTGGAGGTTGAAGTAGTCGGTCTGGTCGCGCAGCAGGCGCGCGGCCTGGTCGGCCAGATCCTCGGCGCTCTCGATGGCTTCCTTGCGGGCCAGGTCGAAGCCCGGTTCGCCGGCGAGAGCGCGCAGAATGCCCAGCCAGCGCTCAACGGCTGCCGGAAGCGGCTTTAACGACTTGCGAATATCGGCATGGCGATCGGAGTAGACATCGAGGTTGGAGCCAAACTCGTCCATCAGGGCGGCAAAGTCCTGAAGTTCATCGTCGAGCCGTCGGCTGCGGGCGGCGGACTTGGTGCGGTTGGTCAGCCCCTTGAGCACGTCGGCGTGCTCATCGAGGAACTTCGTGTACAGGCTGACACGCCCATTCGGATCGATGCCGGCCTCGCGGATCTGCTCGATCTGAGCTTCTGTGAGCGGCTCGCGCTTCTCCCGTTGCGCGGCCAGAGGCGCGGCAAGAAGCAGCCCCACGAGGATGGCATCGGCAAAGTGCGGGGAACGCATCGGCTCACACTCCAGCGCTCCCATTGAAGCACACAGACCACGGCCGCGAAAAGGGCGATTTGCTACTTGCGGAAGACCTGCATCAAGGCCTCGTTCTGGGCCTGGTTCACCTGTGCCAGCGTCTGTTCCACCAGCGGCCGGTCTTCAAGGCTGCTGTTGTGGAGCATCTCGGTGAGTCGGAAGGCGGTGTGACGGAGCAGGATCTGGGCGCTCTTGAGCCGCTTGTCGTCCTCGGACATGGAGAGGTGGATCTTGTGCGCCAGCAACTGGATCCGCTTGAGCATCCCAGTGGCTTCTTCCACGTCGCCCGCGGCGTATTCCCGCAAGCTGAACTCGGTCATCTCATGGACCAGTTCCGCATAAAGGAAGCACTGCTCGCGTGGTTGCGCCTGGCTGGCCTTGGCTTCCAGTGCTTCAATGCTCTGCTGGCTGGGAATCTTGTCGTCCAACCCGGAGGCGCAGGCCGGGACTGCGGACACGGTGAGCAGGACGAGGACTGCCAACGGAACCCTGGACCGCACGTGGAACCTCCGCGGAAGAGGCTTTGGAGCGGGCTTCCAATTCACGGGGCCTTGCCAATTGGAAATCCGCATTGCCCCAGGCCGTGACTATAGGACGATTCGAGGAGAAAATGCAAGCGAAAAATCGTCTGTGTCACCATTTCGAAAGCCGCGGAATGGTGAATCGAAGTTCTTTCACTCACGTTTGCATAATCGCCGGTCTCACGGTTTGCTTTCAAGCAATTTGAGACGTTGCCGAGCCTGCCATTCCTGATCGGGGAATTTGCCCGCGGACGAATCCAAAAAGTGATGGTAGTAGGCTGCCGCCGCAGCTTTCTGGTGAAGCGTATCGTATGCGGTTGCCCACAGGAAGTAGGTAGAGGGAACTTCGGGAAGATACTTCGATCGCATCGTAAGCGCGTGCAGCGTAATGGAAGGCTGATTGGTTCGCGAAGCGGCGAAGGCCAGGCCGCTCCAGCCATCGGCGCTGGCGGGGGCGAGCTGCGTGGCTTTCTCGAAGGCGGCGAAGGCTTCAGTGAACTTGAGCTGGCGAATCAGGTTCTGCCCGTGACTGATCAGCAGGGCGGGATCGTTGGGGCTGGCCGCCAGCAGCCCGGCATAAAGCAGGTCGGAGCCGGCGGCGTCCCCGACTTCGGCCAGGACCTCAGCCAGCATGCGCGTGATGGCGGGGTCGGCGGGGTGGGCGTCATGGAGCTTCTGGAGGAGCGGGAGGGCCTCGGCTTTGTCCTGAGCGGCCAGCACAGCGGCCAGTTGCGCCGTGAGAGCGGGGTCGTCCGGGGTCTGTTCGAGGGCCGAGCGAAGCAAGGTTTCGGCCTCCGGATACAACTTGCGCGCGATCAACAGGTGAGCCAGACCGGCGTTGGCGGGGGCGGATTTCGGGTTCCCGGCAAGGACGCGGCGGTAGGCGGTCTCGGCGGCGGCGTACTCGCCGGCCCGGTCGGCCAGGTCGGCTGCGAGCAGCGTGTCGTCCAAAGTCTCGGGGGTGAGCTTGAGGGCTTCCAGCAAGTCGTTCGAGGCCTCGGTCGGGTCGGTACTGCGGTCGATCTGAGCCATGGCGCGCCAGGCCCGGGCTTTCACGGCAGGACCGGCGTCGCCAGGGTCGAGGCTGGTGGCCGCGGCCAACTCCGAACGGGCATCGGAGAGTTTCTCTTGGCGTGCCAGAAGCAGTCCGAGCGAAAGATGAGCCAAGAACGACTGCGGGTTGGCATCGATGGCGCGCCGGTAAAGGCTGGCGGCATCGTCCGGGCGGTTCTCTGCATCGGCTGCGTACCCCAGGTCGAAGAGGGCTCTCGCGTCGGCCGGATGGGCGGCAAGCCAGGGCTCGAGCTTGGCCTGCGCAGCCTTCCAGTCGGCCTTCGCCAGGTCGGCTTCGGCGTCGGCCACCGGGTCACTGGCTGGCCGCGGCGCGCTTGCGGAAGCGGGCTTGGCGGCGTGGGCCGGCTGTTCCTGGTTCGAAGCAGAGTTCTGGGCAAGCCCTCCGGCCGAGGCAGCGAGCAGGATCAACAAGGCGAAACGAAGCACGGAATCCCTCAATCAATAGTTTAACGGCGCGGATTTCGCCGGCGACGAATTGGACGGCTGAAACTTCGATGCGCTTGGGCCGGAGAGGAAATCGAACGGATTTCCAGCGGTTTCTCGCAGGACGGGTTTGGCAGCCGGCACTTTCCGGCTGCGCGCGCTGAGAAAACTGGCCCATGCGGAATGAAAAAAGTCGGATAGTTGCGGCGCTAAGAGGGGTCGAAGGAGTATTCTCTCGCCTAGGCAGTTGGAATCTCCCCAAAGAAAGGCACAACTGAAATATGCGCAGTTTCAAGTCCCTCACTGTGGCAGCCTTCGCGCTGCTGACATTCCTGTTCCTGGCGCCTGCAATCCAGGCGCATGCCCAGTTTCCCGCCTATCTTCACGCCATCTCCGACCTGCGCTCGGCGCGCGCATACCTGCAGATGGATACCCGGCCGCAGCAGCAAGCCGCCCGTGACATTGCCATCAGAGAGATCAACCGCGCCATCGACGACATGAAGCGGGCCGCGGTGGAAGACAACAAGAACCCGTGGCGCACCCCGCCGCCGCAGAGCGGAGGCAATCCGAATTGGCCCATCCACTCGGCGGTAAAGCTGTTGAGAGAGGCGCGTCACGACGTTGAGAGCGGCCGCGATGCCCCCGAGAACGTCGGGCTGCAAGTCCATTCAATCGAGCACATCGACCGGGCGTTGCAGGCCCTGACGCCTTGGCTTTGAGCAGCCGCGAGACAGCAGCCGTTTGGGATCCGTAGGAGGCGGCGGCGGGCCGGTTGGTCCGCTGCTGCCTTGAAGTCCGGAACAAAGTGAGTGGTTGTGCCCGCTGGCGGGCTTGAGGCCCGTGTCCTCAGCGACCCGCGCAAGCCGATCGCCGTTGTTGCCGGCATCGGGATGGATCTGGCCGCCCGCATCTCCGCCCCGGAGAACTCCGGTTGCCCTCCAAGCCTGCAAACAGCAGGAAACCTGTCGACGGGAACGCCGGAAGACAAGGGCGGTGCGCTACGCTGTCAAGGGAAGTCGACTCGCAAGCGCTCAGGAATCCACGCCTGCTCGGCTTGACCCCCCAAAGTCAAGCACAGCACATGGTAGACGCCCCTTTGCGGCTCTCGCAGGCCGCTCGCCGAGCCAAATCCCCCCTCTTCGCCAGCGGTGAATTCAAGCCGGCTCGCGTTCCCCCCATAAATCTCTCCTAACCGCGCCCGGAAAACTCGTGTCTAATGCAATGCATGGGCAGGAACGACCACGAGACGATCAAGGCGGTTCTCGAGGGAGACAAGGAGGCCTATGGGGCGCTCGTTATGCGCCACAGCCATAGCCTCTTCCGGGTCGCATTCCGTATTACCGGCAACGAATTCGACGCCGAGGACGTGGTGCAGGAGGCCTTCCTGCGGGGGTATCAGAAGTTGGAGAACTTTGAGTCCCGTTCGAAGTTCGGCACCTGGATATACCGGATCGCTGTGCGCTGCGCGCTGGATAGGATAGCCGGCCGTCAAATGGATGATTCCAGCCGAGTGGCCGAAGAGGCCGACCCCGAGCAGGAACAGGTGCAGCTGGCGGATACAGCCGCCGGTCCCGACCGCCTGCTGCTGAGCGGCGAGATTGGAGCCTTGCAGGAGTTGGCGCTGCGCAGCCTGACGGCCACCGAGCGAGCTGCCTTCGTGCTGCGGCACACGGAAGATTGCACCAGCGAGGAGATCGGCGCCGCGCTGGGCATTCTACCGAATGCCGCCAAGCAAGCGGTCTTTCGCGCGGTCAGGAAGTTACGCGGCCGGTTGGCGCCATTGAGGGCGATGAGATGAAGCATTTGAGTGAAGAGGAATTGATCGAGCAGTATTACGGCGAGGGAGCCGCCAGGTTCGGCGAACATCTTGAGGCCTGCGCGGAGTGCGCCGAGGCCTACGACGCGCTCCAGAGCGACCTGGATGAGTTGAAGTTCGCGCCGCCGCCGGCCCGCGGCGCCGTCTACGGCGAGAGGGTCTGGCAATCGATAGCGCCCTCGCTGCACGCCTTTGAAGCGCGCCGGCGAAGCTGGCTCGGCATCGGTCTGTGGAGAGGGTTGAGCTATGCCTCCGTCTGCGCTCTGCTGGTTGCGGGAGCCTTCCTGGCGGGCCGTCTATCGGTTCCAAAACAGGCAGCGACAACCGCAGGCAACAATCCGCCCCAGGCTCCGGAGCACGCGGCGCAACCCCAGCGGCGGATTGTCGTGGTGGTCTTGAGCGATCATCTGGACCGTTCGGAGCGGCTGCTGGTGGAGTTGAAGCACGCCGATGCCGGCAGCGAGGAGATGGTTTCTCCCCTGCGCGACGAGGCCAGGAGTCTTCTGGCTGCGAATCGCATCTGCCGCCAGAATGCCGCCAAGATCGACGATCCGGCGCTGGCTGCGGCGCTTGATCGCCTGGATCACCTGCTGGATGAGCTGGCCAACCAGCCGGGGGGCTTGAACAGAGAAACCATAACCCGGCTGCAAGAGGAAATGAACGCGGATGGACTGCTCTTTCAGGTGCGGGTTCTGCGTTCCAGAATTCCAGAACAACAAGCGGTCTCGGCCGCCCAGTCGAAAGAAGGCACCATATGAAAACCCGTGGCAAGTTTCAGGCCGCTGTTCTAGGTGTGCTGCTCTTCGCGCCCGTGGCTGGGGCTGCCCAGTTCTCACCGGAGCAGGGCTTTGCGGGAAGCGTCCCGCCGGTCGGGACTGACGGCGCTCCGGCTGCATCCAGCGCACTGGACAGCAGTCAAGGCGAGCTCACGCAGCTGTACGCGAGTGGAACGCGCGCCATCAACGAAGGGCGCTGGTCCGATGCGGAGGCCGTCTTCACCAACGTCGCAAGTCAAGCCGGTCCACACGCCGACGGAGCCCTCTACTGGAAGGCGTATGCGGAGAACAAGCAGGGGCAGACAAAGTCCGCGCTCGATACCTGCGTCGTGCTACGGCAGAACTTCCCCGCCAGCAGTTGGATCCATGAGTGCGGCGCGCTGGAGATCGAGATTCACGCCCGCAGCGGCAAGCCCGCCGAGCCCAGAGCAGGAGACGATGACGACTTAAAACTTTTGGCGCTCAATTCCTTGTTGAGGATCGACGAGCCGCGCGCCCTGGCGCAGATTCAAGAGATCCTGAATGGAGATTCCAGCGAAAGACTCAAGAAGGAAGCACAGTTCATCCTCGGCAACCACTATTCGGATGCAACCTATGCGCAGATTGTTCGCCTCAGCTATGTCGAGGGAGATGTCCGCATCGCCCGCGGCGAGCGAAACGAAAAAGTTACTGGAGCAACCTGGGAGAAGGCCGTTTCCGATCTTCCTCTGGAAACGGGTTTCAGCCTGGCGACTGGCGCCGGGCGGGCGGAGATCGAGTTTGAAGACGCCTCGACGTTCTATCTCGGCGAGAACTCGGTTCTCACCTTTAACGACCTGCACACAACGGGCGGCGTGCCTTACACCGAAGTAGCGCTGCTCACGGGCACCGTCACGGCCCATGTAATTCCATATGCGCAAGGCCAATCGATTCTTTTGAGAACCCTCACGGATGACCGCTACTTGACCAGCAATCCCGGCAATGCCTGCCTCCGGGTGAGCAGCTATGCCGATGCGACCGCTGTCACGCCGTTGGACGGCTGGGGCCTGCGCGTTTCCGGAGAGAGAATCGCGAATGGCCAAACCGTCTTCTTTCACGAGGGTCGGCGCATCTCTTCCACCGGCGCTAACGATCCGGACGCATTCGCCGACTGGGACAAGTGGGTCGCTGACCGCGTTGCCCAGCGATCGGCGGCAACAGCCGAAGTGATGCAAGCGTCGGGACTGACTGCTCCCATCCCCGGCCTGGCGGAGATGAATGGACAGGGGACGTTCTTTGAGTGCCCACCCTATGGAACCTGCTGGGAGCCAACAAAGGTGGGTGACCGCCTTCAAGCGGGCGATAAGCAGCCCGAATCCGAATCATCTTCCGGTGCCGCTGCCGCGCCTGCCGTTAAGACAAAGCAGCCTGGCACTCGCGCGCGCACTCCGGTTGCCAGCGAAGAGTTCGACGACTTCTTCCCTTGCTTTCCGTCAGCTATTCGCTACCGGACCGAGATCGATCCAGTCACCGGCAGGCAGAGGGTGATCTACTCGCCATTTGCCGCCGGCGGGCTTTCGTATGCCTGGGCTGTTTGTCACGCGGGAAGCTGGATTCACCAGCGGCATCATTATGCATGGGTTGTAGGCCACAAGAGACACCACATTGAGCCGGTGCGTTGGGTCAGGAGCGGGCATACCGTGGCCTTTGTCCCCATCCATCCCTACGATGTAAAAGGCCGGCCTCCCATCAACCGAACGGATGTGGTCTTCGCCGTAAGCAACAGGAACGGCTTGTCGGTCGAGCCCGTAAAATTCGAGGCTGGCCGCCCGATCGAGTTTCTCCAGTCGCCCCCCAGAGAGTATCGCAGTGCAAACTTGCCCCCGCTCTCGAGGGCGGACGATCCCCATCTTGAAGCCCGTCAGATCAAGGATGCGTTAGGAAGCAAGGGCGCCCCCGTCAAGGCGGGCGTGCCGCTTACCTTCGACCATAAGTCGCAGAGCTTCATGATGGCCAAACAGGTCATGCGTGGAGACAGGAGCGTGACCGTTCCGGCGCCGATCAACAGCCGCGGCGGCAATCTTCAGTCGCGGGCTTTCAGTTACGGTGGAGGAGGAAGTTATAGGGGTGGCGGAGGAGCCAGTTCCTACGGCGGCGGTTCCCGTGGCGGCGGCAGCTCCAGTGGCGGAGGCTCGCACGGCGGCGGTGGCGGCGGCAGTTCTGGTGGAGGTGGCTCGCACGGCGGCGGAGGCGGCGGCAGTTCTGGTGGAGGTGGCTCACGCGGTGGCGGAGGCGCCTCCAGCGGCGGTGGTGGCGGCGGAAGCGGTGCTTCAAGTTCCAGTGCGGGCAGCTCCAGTGCTGGGAGCTCGAGTGCCGGTAGCTCCAGCGGCGGCCATCGCTAAAACCAGCCCTCACCCAGATGCAAAGGGCCACTCCGCGCAAGCGGAGCGGCCCTCTTTTTGATGCTCGAAGCCGGATTTACTTGGCAGCGACCAGCGGCTGTGTGGCGAGGGTGCCGTCGGCGTAGCCCTTGGCGATCTCTTCGATCGGGATGGGCGCGTAGTCTCCGGCGTGGCCGGCCTGGCCGAACTGCGTCATGCGCAGCGCAACCACCTTCTGCATGGCCTCGCGCGCGGGCTTCATGTAGTCGCGCGGATCGAACTTCTCCGGCTGCGTCCAAAGCACCTTGCGGATGGCGCCGGTCATGGCCAGGCGGTTGTCGGTATCCACGTTGATCTTGCGCACCCCGTTGCGGATGCCGAGCTGAATCTCCTCCACCGGCACGCCCCAGGTCTCCTTCAGCTTGCCACCGTATTGGTTGATCACGTCCTGCAGATCCTTGGGCACCGATGAGCTGCCGTGCATGACCAGGTGGGTGTTGGGCAGGCGCTTGTGAATGGCGATCAGCACGTCCATCTTGAGCACCGAGCCGTCGGGCTTCTTGGTGAACTTGTAAGCGCCGTGGCTGGTGCCGATGGCGATGGCCAGGGCGTCCACGCCGGTGCGCTCGGCGAACTCCACCGCCTGGTCTGGATCGGTAACGTGCTCCAGGCCGCTGCCGCCGGCACCGTGGCCGTCTTCAACGCCGCCCAGCACGCCGATCTCGCCTTCGACCGTTACGCCGCGATCATGCGCAAAATCGACCACTCTCTTGGTCACTGCGACGTTCTCCTCAAAGCTCGACGGGGTCTTGCCGTCTTCCTTGAGCGAACCGTCCATCATCACGCTGGTATAGCCCAGCTCGATGGCGCTCTTGCAGGTTTCGAAGCTGTTGCCGTGGTCCTGGTGCATGGCGATGGGAATCTCGGGATAAAGCTCGCTGGCGGCCAGGATGAGGTGAAAGAGGAAGCGGTCCTGCGCGAAGGCGCGCGCGCCGCGGCTGGCCTGGATGACAACCGGCGAATTGGTTTCCTTCGCCGCTGCCATGATGGCCTGAATCTGTTCCATATCGTTGACGTTGAATGCGCCGACGCCGTAACCGCCCTTGGCGGCCTCGTCGAGGAGTTGCCGCATGGAGACGAGAGGCATAGAAGATTCTCCTGTGCGCCGGAAAAACCGGCGGGGTTGGGCTGGCTCCGGCCGCCGGCGCGCTCCTGCCCTGAAGGGCGGGAAAACAGCCTGTCGGACGGCAGGAACTGCAATCGTCCTTATGGTAGCAGAGGCGAGCAAAGGAATCGTGTGCGTGTGAACACAGGCGGGCAGTGAGACTCCGGAACGGGCGCCCACAGGATCAGCTAACAGCCTGTGGTGAAAGTCGGGTCTTGAAAGGGCACGGCTTCAGCCGTGCCGTAAATGGTTGATAAGAAGCGATTAGCTTTAGCCTCTGAGGGATGTTTTCCGGCATTTTTGACTTTCACCACGGGCGGCTAAGGGGCTTGAACGGGCCTCATCCAACTACGCGCAGCAGCAGACCCAGCCCGGCTCCGGCTAGGAGGAGCCATGTGGCGTTGACCTTGTAGCGCACCAGCAGCGCAACGCTTCCCAAACCCACCGCCCAGGTCCAGGGATCTACCAGAGCGGCGTGGCCCAGCGCTACGGCCACGAAAGCCATCAGCGAGACGGCGGCGGCGTTTACGCCATCCAGGAAGGCAGCGGCCAGCTTCGATTTGCGAATGTGGACTGCAAGCGCTCCCACCGCGCCCGCCATCAGGAACGAAGGCAGAAAGATGGCCGCTGTGGCGACGGCGGCCCCACTCCACCCATGGAGAAGATAGCCCAGGAATGTTGCTGTGGCAAAGACCGGACCGGGAGTGACCTGGCCGGCGGTTACAGCGTCGAGCAACTGCGGGCCGGTGACCCAGTGCAGTCGGTCCACAAGATCGGCCTTGAAGAATGCCAGAAGCACGTAACCCGACCCAAAGACCACCACCCCCATCTTGAGAAAGACGAGAAGGATCGGGAGCAATCCAACTGCTCCAACTGCCGCGCCGCCAAGTGCCGCACTGCTTGCAGCCCGGCCTGTCCCCGTGGCTTTGATGGCAAAGGGGAGATTTGCGAAACCCGCGGCCCCTGCCGGACGGGATCGGAGCCAGATCGCCAAGAGAGTAAGGCAGCCGGAGACCAACAGGACCGCAATCGGCGGCGCGCCCGCAAGCACCGCCGCAAAGCACGCCAACCCCGCCAGTGCAAGTGCCCAGCGGCGAAAGGCCATCCGGCCCAGATTCCACACGGCCTGGACGATGATGGCCACCATCACGGGCTTGGCCCCGTAAAGAAGTCCCTGCGCCTGAGGCAGGCTGCCATAGCGGACGTAGGCCCAGGCCAGGGCCAGCGTGGACACGGTGGACGGCAGAATGAAGCATGTTCCAGCGACGGCAAGGCCCAACCATCCGGCGCGCCGGTAGCCGAGCGCCATGGCCACCTGCGTAGAGCTGGGGCCGGGCAACAGGTTGCAGGCGCCCACCAGATCGAGGAACTCAGACTGGCTCATCCATCCGCGGCGCCGGACGGCTTCGCGTTCCATCAGCCCGATGTGCGCCGCCGGCCCACCAAAGGCTGTCAGGCCAAGGCGAAGAAAAAGCCGGGCAATTGCGCCGAGTTCACCGAGGCCATGGGGCGAGGATTCACTAGCATGTGCGCCCATCTTCGAAAGCCCCTTGGCTGTAACTACCTGGATCGATGGCCGCGCTCCGCGCCCGGCATCCGGGCCAAAGTTCGGGCCAGCACCAGCGACCCAGCTCCATTATTGGCTGTTCAGCACTTTCTCAATCCTGCCCGCAAGGGCCATTGGCTTGGTCGAGGAGCCGTAGCGGCCAACCACTCTTCCCTTCCGGTCGACCAGGAATTTGGTGAAGTTCCACTGAAGGCCACTCCCCAAGAGGAAACTGAGCCGTCCGGGCTGGCTGCGCTTGAGGAAGCCATAGAGGGGGTGGGCATGCGGGCCATTGACATCGATCTTGGCGAAAAGAGGGAAGCTGACCCCATAATTCTTCTCGCAGAACGCGCCGATCTCGGCTTCTGTGCCCGGCTCCTGGGCGCCAAACTGGTTCGACGGGAAGCCCAGCACCGCGAAACCGCGGTCCTTGAAGGAGCGGTAAAGCTGTTCGAGGCCTGCAAGTTGAGGTGTGAATCCGCACTTGCTGGCGGTATTGACAAGGAGCAGAACCTGGCCTTCGAACTCAGCCAGGCTCACGGTGCGCCCATCTAGCAGCGGGGCGGAAAACCGGTAAACCGTCTCTTCCGATTCGTCAATCATCTGAAAACCTCCCGCGGCGAGGATGCCATGTCGCCCCCACCCGCGTCTAAGAAGGATGTCGCAAGGCGCGGCGGGGATGCAAAGGCATCCCGACCCGCCTGAGTCCGGTAGACTGTGAGATAGTTTCCAAATGGCCTGGGGTGAACTAGCCCTGGGGTCCCCGGCGACAGGTCTTCGTCGCTGGGGTGGCGATGGGGCCAGCCCGAGTCCGCAGGGGCCGGGTGTGGCCGGGGAATTCCGGGAAAGATACGATTTCCGAGCCAATTGGCTGCCCGGCGGTTTGAGCGGGGTGGCCGCGGTCCAATATAATCAATCTTTCCTTGATGCAGCATCAGATCTTCAGCAGTGAGGGTGTCGATATTCTTCCCGCGAAGCCGAACTTGATGGCGAACTATGGACCGCACCAGTACTTTTTCTCGCCGCATGGCTCCAGCCCGGTGAAGGCAAAGCACGCTTGCATGGCCCTCGTCCTGCGCGCTGCGCGCCGCCTGACGGGGATGGCACTGTTGCTGGCGCTGGCCGCCGGCGCAGCCCTGGCCCAGCAGCCGCAGACCATCGATCAGATTCGAGTAATCGGCAATCGGCGCATCCCCAAAGAAACCGTGCTGGCGCGGCTGTTTACCCATCCCGGCGACACCTACGACCCGATTTCCATCGAGCGCGACTTCAACTCCCTGTGGAATACCGGGTACTTTGACAATCTGCGCATCGAGCGCGAGGACTCGGAGAAGGGCATCATCCTGGACATCTTTGTCAAGGAAAAGCCCACCATCCGCGAGATCAAGTACAACGGCCTGAACGCCGTCTCGCAGTCGGATGTGCTGGACCGGTTCAAGAAGGAGAAGGTTGGACTCTCGGTGGAGAGCCAGTACGACCCGGCCAAGATCCTGCGCGCCACCACCGTGCTCAAAGAGATTCTGGCCGAGCATGGGCACCAGTTTGCGACCGTCAAGCTGGACATCAAAGACATTCCGCCGGCCTCGGTGCAGGTGAACTTCAACATCAAGGAAGGCCCCACGGTCAAGGTGGGCCAGATCAAATTCACCGGCAACCAGCACCTGAGCGGACTGGTGCTGCGTCGCTCCATGAAGAACCTCAAGCCGATCGGCATCCCCTATTCCATCATCTTCGAGAATCTGTTTGCTCAGACCTTCGATGCCTCCAAGCTGGAGGAAGACACGGAGCGGGTGCGCCAGGCTTACCGCGACAAGGGCTACTACAACGCCGCGGTCGAGGAGCCCAGGACGCAAATCCGCGACGAGGGCGGCTTGAACTGGTTTACCTTCCGGCCCAGAAAAGGCAAGCGCATCGACATTCTGATGCCCATCGAAGAGGGCGCGCGCTACCGGCTGGGCACCATCACCTTCAGCGGCTACAAGGCGGTGAAAAATGTGAAGGCCTTGCGCGCTACCTTCGCCGTCAAGGACGGCGACTGGTTCAACGCCACGGCCATCAGCAAGGGCCTGGAAAACCTGAAGAAGGCTTACGGGCAGATGGGCTACATCAACTTCGGCGCCATCCCCAAGCCGTCCTACGATGAACAGAAGAAGACCGTCTCGCTGGACATCGATATCGATGAGGGCAAACCCTTTTATGTTTCGCGCATCGAGTTCCAGGGCAACACCATCACTCGCGACCGGGTCATCCGGCGCGAGTTGATGCTGGAAGAAGGCAACGTGTACAACTCCCAGTTGTGGGAGTACAGCCTGCTGCGCCTCAACCAGTTGGAGTACTTCGAGCCGCTCAAGGTGGATCAGGACTCCGAGGCCCACCAGGACCCCGATGCGGGCACCGTGGACCTGCTGCTCAAGGTCAAGGAGAAGGGCAAGAACTCGATCGGCGTCAACGGCGGCATCAGCGGCCTGTCGGGCGCGTTTCTGGGCGTCAACTACCAGACCAACAACTTCCTCGGCCTGGGCGAAACACTCAGCCTGCAGGGCAATCTGGGCAACGTGGCGCGCACGTTCCTGTTCGGTTTCTCGCAGCCCTACGTGCGCAATCGTCCCATCAACGTGGGCTTCCAGCTCTTCGATTCCAAGCAGGATTACAACGCGGCCAAGAACTACCAGGTGACCACCGGGCTGTCGCCGAACCTGACCTCGGCGCAGCAATCGCTGACGCAGAACTACAACCAGGCGTCCAAGGGTCTCAACTTCTCGGTGAGCTATCCCCTCAAGCGCCACGCCTTCCAGCGTGTGGGCGTGACCTATTCGTGGAACAAGTCGTCGATTACCGCCTTCAGCACCGCCTCGCAGACGTTTTTCCAAAGCATCTCCTTCCGGTCTGGAATTCAGGGGTCGAATGCGCTGGCGGGCATCATTAACAGCTCGGCCTCGTTCAGCTATATCTACAACACCATCAACAACCCGTTGCGGCCCCGCAGCGGCAAGGAATACACAGCGGTTATGCAGGTGTCGGGCCTCGCCGGCAACGTGCGCTATATTACGCCGGCGGTGGCCTACAAGCGTTTCATGTCCATGCACTACCTGATTCCGTCCCAGACTGGACGCAACGTGCTGGGCGTGCGTGCACAGCTTGGCTATGTGCGCGGCTTTGGCGGCGACGTGGCCCCACCCAACAACCGCTTCTACTCAGGCGGCGAAGGCGACCTGAGAGGCTTCGATATTCGCGGGGCCACGCCCTATGGATATGTGCCCAATCGCGTCACCGTCCAGTTGACCAATCCGGATGGCAGTTGCGTCCCACGCGACCCGACCAACCCCCAGGACAACCAGTGCATTCAGGTGCCGCTGCCGGTCTATGGAATAGCCTCCATCGGCGGCGATACCAACCTCACATCCAATGCGGAGTACCGTATTCCCATCGCCGGTCCGGTGACCTTTTCGTTCTTCAACGACTTTGGCATCGACACGGCCCTCGATAAAAGCCAATTGAAGCAGAGTCCCGAGGGGTTTGCGGCGCTGACCTCGCAGCTCTATGGCTGCCCCGTTTACAACAACGGTTCCTGCCAGGGAGGCATTCCGGGCTCGCAAGTCGGTTTCACGCCTAACATCCGAACCATATCCGGCACCAACTTCGTTCCGCGCATGTCCACAGGTGCCGAACTTTCGTGGATCATGCCCATCGTCAACGCCCCCTTCCGGTTCTACTATGCTTACAACCCGCTACGCCTCTATGAGCAGCCCTACTGCAACAACGTCATTCTCGGCGGCAACAAGCAGAGTTGCACGGCCCAATTGATTACCCGCGATCTCTTTCCGCCGGGTGGCGCGGGCGACTACACCTATGCGGAGGCGCTGGCGGGCTACGGCGCAAAGTATCTCTTCCGCGAACCGCGCAAGACCTTCCGCTTCACTGTGTCCACAACCTTCTGAGCAAGGCGGTTCGCGCGGGACTAAGGGGCCGCTCTCATCGAGCGGCCCTCTCGTCTCTGCGCCAGGCAGGCAATCCGCTGTTGCCTTCTCGATGAATCGTCGCGGCGATCCTGAGCATTTTCCCTGGCAGTGCAAGATCCCGGTGCAGGATCCGGGTGCAGGATCTGAGTGTAAGATCTGGGTGCCCCACACTCGCCGCGCTTCTGTTCTTGCGGCTAGGGTGGGATTCCACCATGCTCGCATTGCCGGAACGCTGAAAGCGCCCCTTGACGCCAACCCCGTCGCACGGCCAGCATGGATGCCATGCAAACACTCGGATTGTCCGGCGAGAGCAAGCGCTCCGACGGCAGGCTGAAGAGCATCTTCTGGCCGACGGTCGAGAATGCTTGGGACGTGGATGACCTGGGGCGCCAGGGATTCTGGATCTGCCTGATCGTCGCTGCCTTTCAGCTGGGGGTTTCCTTGCTCACTGGCAACCCCATCGTGATCGTCGCCGGCGCGGCGTCGGCGTTGGTGTTTCTGCTGGGCGGCATGGGAGTGAGGGAAGCCAGTTGGCCGGCTGCCGCTCTGGTCTTCAGCATCTACTTTGTCAACTTGCTTTTCAGCATGGCCAACCGCCAGTTTCCCGGAAGCCTGTCCACGGTTGCCGCCTGCATCCTGCTCTCCAACGTCCGCGCTGCCTTTCTGGCTTCAGAGTGGAAACCGGAAGCCGAGGACGAAGACAGGCCGACCCGCTTCCACGAGACCTGGGGCGATAAGCTGGCCGATCAGCTGCCGGCAAAGGCCTGGCCGGTGCTGCAGATCCCATTCTTCGGCTTGGCCGCGCTCCTGCTGCTGTTGAGCTTTGCCGGCTTGTGCGTGGCGCTCTTGCATCGCTTCGGAATCTATCCCCAAGCCGGCGCGGCCCAGCCGTGACGCCGGGCCGCAATGGAGACGGCAGAGTGCGCGCCGGAATTCACGCTTTGCCGGTTTGACGGTCCTACCCAGCCCTCCTATAATCCATGAAGTTCCTGCTGATGTCTCCGCTTGCGTTTTTTGCGGCTTTCGCACCCACGCGGCGCGGACCCATGGAAGAAGGACGGCATGGTTTCTCAGGAGGCACAGGCCCGGCTTCGCCTTGAAACGCGGCCGGAACACAGGAATTCCGAAGGAGTCTTTTCTCAAATGAAGCGTTCGCTTGCAATTATTGTCACGCTGGCCTCGGGCTTGGTCCTGAGCGCAGCCGCTCAAACATCGCCCGCACCCGCCGCTCCAGCCGGCCCTGCCAAAGTGGCCGTCATCGCTTTCCAGGCGGCCGTAGGCCAAACCAACGAGTTTCAGCGCGACTTTGCCGACCTGCAGAAGAAGTACGAGCCGAAGCGCAACCAGCTGAAGAGCATGGCTGACGAGATCGACACGTTGGAAAAGCAGTTGCAGGCGCAGGGCGACAAGCTGAGCGATGCCGAGCGCGCCAGCAAAGCCAAGACCATCGACGACAAGAAGAAGCAGGCGCAGCGCTTTGCCGAAGACGCGCAGAACGACCTCACCCAGGAGATGCAGGAGGTTTACAACGGCGTGGCGTCCAAGGTCTATGATGTGCTGGCGTCTTACGCACAGCAGCAAGGCTTTACGCTGGTCGTGGACGGCAGTTCGAATCAGCAGCAGGCGCCGGTTGTGCTTTATGCAAGCCCTTCCACCGACATTACCAAGGCGGTCATCGACGCCTATAACTTGAAGTCCGGCGTACCGCCTCCGCCGCCGCCGCCGACCGCAGCGGCGCCCAAGCCGGCCGTCAAGCCTCCCGCGGCGCAATGATGCCGCCGATGAGCCAGCCAAACCCTCTTGCGTCCCCAGAGGCCTCGCTTAGCGAGGCCTCTGGCTTGCGCCAGGACACAGACAGCCCCGATCGATAAGGAGTTTCCCATTCCCATGAAGCGTTCGTTTGTATTCGTTGCCTTGCTGGCCTCGGGCTTCGCCCTGGGCGCACCCGCGCAAACCTCGCCCGCTCCCGCCGCGCCTGCCGGGCCGGCCAAGATTGCCGTGATTGCCTTCCAGGCGACCGTAGCCCAAACCAACGAGGGCCAGCGCGCCTTCGCCGATCTCCAGAACAAGTACGAGCCCAAGCGCCAGCAACTCAAGGCCCTCAGCGACGAGATCGATAGCCTGACCAAGCAGTTGCAGACGCAGGGAGACTCGCTGAGCGATGCCGTGCGCGCCAGCCGCGCCAAGACCATCGATGACAAGAAGAAGCAGTTGGACCGCGAGAGCGAGGACGCCCGCAACGACTACCAGGGGGAGATGCAGGAGCTTTACTCCAACTTGGCGTCCAAGGTCTATGACGTCCTGGCCAGCTACTCCCAGCAGCATGGCTACACGCTGGTTCTGGATATAGGGCAGCAGCAGGGTCAGGCCCCGGTCGTGCTCTTTGCGAGCCCCGCGACCGATATCACCAAGGCTGTTCTCGATGCCTACAACCTGAAGTCGGGCGTGCCCGCCCCGGCAGCGCAGCCGGCCGCCGCGGCGCCCAGACCGACTCCCAGGCCTCCTGCTCCCGCGGCACAGTGATGCCGCCCGATGGTTCAAAGTAGGTTTTCAGTGCCATAGGAGACCTCGCCTGGCGGGGTCTCCGGTTTGAGTTGAGAAGCGGACATGTGCTTACTGATTGAGAAGGAGTTTTCCATTCAAATGAAGCGTTGTTTTGTACTTGTTTTTTTGCTTGCCTGGGGTTTTGCACAGGGTGCCACCGCCCAAACCTCCGCCGCTGCGGCGCCGGTCAAGATCGCCGTTATTGCCTTCCAGGCGACTGTAGCCCAAAGCAACGAGGGCCAGCGCGCCTTCGCCGATCTTCAGAACAAGTACGAGCCCAAGCGCCAGCACCTCAAGGCTCTCAGCGACGAGATCGACACCCTGACCAAGGAGTTGCAGACGCAAGGCGACTCGCTGAGCGATGCCGTGCGCGCCAGCCGCGCCAAGACCATTGACGACAAGAAGAAGCAGTTGGACCGCGAGAGCGAGGACGCCCGCAACGACTTCCAGGGGGAGATGCAGGAGCTTTACGCCAACTTGGCGTCCAAGGTCTATGACGTTTTGGCCAGCTACTCCCAGCAGCACGGCTACACGCTGGTTCTGGATATAGGGCAGCAGCAGGGTCAGGCCCCGGTCGTGCTCTTTGCGAGCCCCTCAACCGATATCACCAAGGCTGTTATCGACGCCTACAACCTGAAGTCGGGCGTGCCCGCCCCGGCAGCGCAGCCGGCCGCCGCGGCGCCCAAGCCGGCCGCGGCGCCCCCAAGATAACCGGTAACTCTCGCGAAGGCTCCGGAAACGGAGCCTTTGCGTTTGTATTTGAGCTTGAAAGCAGGCCGTCGGCCAACCGGAAAGAATCCGGCCTATTTGAGCGCCTTCTGTGGAAAAATTTGTGGATTTCTTCCGGCAATCCTGCGAAAAAGCTCCAGTTTTTCCTCTTGTCAGCCCGTGCTGAATTCTGATAGAGAGTGCAACCCCTTATTTATCAACATGTACATGCGAAATGCCCAACTCCTCAGGCAGGTTCCTAGGTGAGCGATCGCAGACGCCGGTTTTGTGAGCTTTCCACAGCTTCACATGAACGCCGCATGACTAAAGTATCCAGGCGGTAACGGTCCTGCCCTATTTCTGCTGGTCTTCGCCCACTCGCAAAACGGCCAGGAAAGCTTCCTGCGGAATATCGACTTTCCCGATCCGCTTCATGCGCTTCTTTCCTTCCCTTTGCTTTTCCAACAACTTGCGCTTGCGCGTGATGTCGCCGCCGTAGCACTTGGCCAGTACATTCTTGCGCAGCGGGCTGACCGTCTCGCGGGAGATGACCTTGGCGCCGATGGCAGCCTGAATGGCGACCTCGAACTGCTGGCGGGGGATCAGTTCGCGCATCTTGGAAACCAGCGCCCTGCCGCGCTCATAGGCAAAATCGCGATGGACGATGATGGAAAGCGCATCGACGGGTTCGCCGGAGACCAGGATATCGAGCTTGACCATCGGCGACTCCCACTCGCCGGCCAGTTGATAGTCCAGCGAGGCGTAGCCGCGGGAGATGGACTTGAGGCGATCGTAGAAGTCGAGCACGATCTCGTTCAGCGGCAGCTCGTAGGTGAGCATCACGCGCGTGGGCGTCACGTACTCGAAGTTCAACTGCTTGCCGCGCTTCTCTTCCACCAGCCTGAAGATGCCGCCGACGTATTCCTCGTTGGTGAGGATTTTGGCGGTGATGACCGGCTCGCGGATGGAGTCGATAGAGCTGGGCTCGGGCCAGCGCGAGGGATTGTCGACCTCGACCGCGCTGCCGTCGGTAAGCGCGATGCGGTAGCGCACGCCGGGAGCGGTGGTGATCAGGTCGAGTTCATACTCGCGCTCCAGCCGCTCCTGGATGATCTCCATGTGCAGCAGGCCGAGAAAGCCGCAGCGAAAGCCGAAGCCGAGGGCGACCGAACTCTCCGGCTCGAAGAAGAACGAGGAGTCGTTGAGGCGGAGTTTCTCCAGGGCGTCGCGCAGCAGCGTGTGTTCGTGCGAGTCCACAGTGTAGAGGCCCGCGAAGACCATCGGCTTGATGTCCTCAAAACCCGGCAACTGCGCCGGCGCGGGGCGCGCGTCGTCGGTCACGGTGTCGCCGATCTTGGTATCGCCGACGGTCTTGATGGTGGCCGCAAAAAAGCCCACCTCGCCGGCGGAGAGCTGGCCGATCTCAACCGGCTTGGGCATCAGCACGCCCATGGACTCGACCTCAAAGGACTTCGAGTTGGACATGAGGCGGATGCGCTGGCCCTTGCGCATCGTTCCCTGCATCACGCGGACGAGCACAATCACGCCGCGATAGGCATCGAACCAGGAATCGAAGATCAGCGCTTGCAGCGGCGCGTCGGGGTCGCCCGCGGGCGGCGGCAGCCGGTGGACGATGGCCTCCAGCACTTCATCCACGCCCTGACCGGTCTTGGCGCTCACCGGGATGGCGTCGGTTGCGTCCAGGCCCACGGCCTTTTCGATCGCCTCCTGGGTGCCGACGATGTCGGCCGACGGCAGGTCGATCTTGTTGATGACGGGGATGATTTCGAGCCCGTGGTTGATGGCCAGGTAGGCGTTGGCCAGGGTCTGCGCCTCGACGCCCTGGCTGGCGTCCACCACCAGCAGCGCGCCCTCGCACGAAGCCAGCGAGCGCGAGACCTCGTAGCTGAAGTCCACGTGGCCGGGCGTGTCGATCAGGTTGAGCTGGTAGGTGTTGCCGTCGTGAGCCTTGTACATCATGCGCACGGCATGGGCCTTGATGGTGATGCCGCGCTCGCGCTCCAGGTCCA
>Ga0326728_10001434_pt1 | contig 83995 bp, 89 predicted proteins | sample MB3enrmetagenome_FD_207602 | JGI IMG/M metagenome (GOLD analysis project Ga0326728, IMG submission 207602) | Lab enriched peat soil microbial communities from McLean, Ithaca, NY, United States - MB31MN | ecosystem: Environmental > Terrestrial > Soil > Wetlands > Peat | place: USA: New York...
CCGGGCGACAACGTGGACCTGAAGGTGGAGCTGATCACGCCGGTGGCCATGGACAAGGGGCTGCGTTTCGCGATTCGCGAAGGCGGCCGCACGGTGGGCGCCGGCACGGTGACCGAGGTTATTAAGTAGGCAACCCATGGCGCTCAGAGAACGCATACGCATTCGTTTGAAAGCATACGATCACCGCGTGCTCGACCAGTCTACGACGGAGATCGTGGATACAGCGAAGAGGACGGGCGCGACGGTGGCCGGTCCGATTCCGCTGCCCACGTCCCGCAGCATTACGACGGTTTTACGCTCACCGCATGTGGATAAGAAATCGCGGGAGCAGTTTGAGATCCGGACGCACAAGAGACTGTTGGACATCCTGGAACCGACCCAGCAAACGGTGGATGCGCTGATGAAGCTCGATCTGCCGGCGGGCGTGGATGTGGAGATCAAGGCGTTTGGAAAGTAAATAGCTTTCAGCTATCAGCTTTCAGCGGTCAGCCAAGACTGGTTGCCGCTGTGGCTGAAAGCTGAAAGCTGAAAGCTGAGAGCTTTTTTATGAGCCCAGGAATCCTTGGCAAGAAGATTGGAATGACGCAGGTGTTCCGGCCTGACGGGCAGGCCGTCCCGGTGACGCTGCTCAAGGCGGGACCGTGCATGGTGGTGCAGCGCAAGACGCCCACGGTGGACGGCTACGACGCGGTGCAGTTGGGGCTGGTGGAATTCGTCAAGCCGCAGCGCATCTCGAAGCCGGCCGCCGGCCATTTGAAGAAAGCGGGCGTGGACGGGGCGAAGTTCCTGCGCGAATTTCCGCTCGGTCCGGGCGACGACGATTTCAAAGCCGGCGACAAAGTTCTGGTGGATCAGTTCAAGCCCAAGGACAAAGTGGATGTGATCGGCATCAGCAAGGGCCGCGGGTTCGCGGGCCTGGTGAAGCGCCACCACTTTCGCGGCGGAGCGGCCACGCACGGCTCCATGTTCCACCGCGCGCCGGGATCGATCGGCGCGTCCAGCTTCCCCTCGCGCGTGCTTCCGGGCATGCGCATGGCGGGACACATGGGCCACGAGCGCGTGACGGTGCGCAACCTGGAAGTGATCGAAGTCGATACCGAAGACAACGTGCTGGTGGTGAAGGGCGCGGTTCCCGGACCGAACGGCGGGTACGTGGTAGTCCGGAGGGCCAAGAGGTAACCGAGATGCCGACAGTGGATGTAGTGGATTTGAATAACCAGAAGGTCGGCGAGCTGGAGCTGGCCGACGAAGTGTTCGGGGCCGAGGTGAACGAAGCACTGCTGTACGAAGCGGTGCGGCAGTTCCAGGCCGGCGAGCGGGCCGGCACCCACAAGACCAAGACGCGCAGCGAAGTGGCGGGCTCGGGCAAGAAGCTCTGGAAGCAGAAGGGCACGGGCCGCGCGCGCATGGGTTCGGTGCGGTCGCCGATCTGGCGGCACGGCGGCACGGTGCACGGGCCGCAACCGCGCGATTACAGCTACAAGCTGCCGCGCAAGATGGTGTTGGGCGCGCTGCGCTCGGCGCTTTCGGCGAAGGTGCGCGACGGCGAGCTGAAAGTGGTGCAGGCCTTCAATTTCGCCGATCACAAGACCAAGAACGCCATGGGCGTACTGGGCAAGCTGGAAGCCGGGCGCACGGTTCTGGTGGTGGATAACGGCGAGAACCGCAACCTCCAGTTGGGAGTTCGCAACCTCGCGGGGGTTACTTTAATGCCCACGCGGGATGTGAACGCCTATCACCTGCTGGGCCATCGCCGGGTGCTGCTTTCCGAAGCGGCGGCGCGGAAATTGTCGGAGGCACTCGCGAAATGACGATCTACGATGTCCTACGGCGTCCGCTGGTGACCGAAAAAGGCGTCGCCAAGAAGGACGATGAACGAACCATGGTGTTCGAGGTGGCCGCGGATGCGAATAAGACCCAGGTCAAGGCAGCGGTGGAGAAACTGTTCAAGGTGAAGGTGGCGGAAGTCCGCACGGCCATCACCGAGGGCAAACTGCGCCGCCGGGGAAAGTTCGCGGGCTATCGCGGGGACTGGAAGAAGGCGTACGTAAAGCTCAAGAAGGGGGAGAAGGTCCCCGAGTTCGCGGAGATTTAAGCCATGCCTATTAAGACTTACAGACCCACAACCGCGACCCGACGCTTCCAGACGGTGGTTTCCCGCGAGGACATCACCAAGCAGACGCCCGAGAAGTCGCTGGTCACGAAAAAGCAGAGGACCGGCGGGCGCAACAGCACCGGCCGAGTCACTTCGCGGTTCATCTCAGGGGGGGCCAAGCAGGCGTACCGGGTGGTGGATTTCAAGCGCGATAAAGCCGGTGTGCCGGCGGTGGTGGCGGCCATCGAGTACGACCCCAACCGGTCGGCGCGCATCGCGCTGCTCCATTACGTGGACGGCGAGAAGCGCTACATCCTGCAACCGGACGGGCTGAAGGTGGGGCAGAAGGTGATGTCCGGGCCGGAGGCCGATATTCTGCTGGGCAACGCGCTGCCTCTGAAAAACATGCCGGCCGGCACGATCGTGCACAATATCGAGCTGAAGCCGGGCAAGGGCGGGCAGATGGCGCGCTCGGCGGGCTCGCAGGCGCAATTGGTATCGAAGGAAGGCGGCATGGCGCTGCTGAAGCTGCCTTCGGGCGAGACGCGGCGGGTCGAGCTCGATTGCATGGCGACGGTGGGGCAGGTGGGCAACGTGGACCACGAGAACGTCTCGCTGGGTAAGGCGGGACGCACGCGCTGGCTGGGCAAGAGCCCGCACAATCGCGGTGTGACGATGAACCCGGTGGACCATCCGCATGGCGGCGGCGAAGGCAAAACGTCGGGCGGGCGGCATCCCGTGACGCCGTGGGGCCAGCCGACGCGCGGCTTCAAAACGCGCAACAACAAGCGCACCGATAAGTGGATTGTGACGCACAAGAGCAAGAAGAGGTAGAAAAAAGCTGTCAGCGGTCAGCTGTCAGCGATCGGCTTTCCCGAGCTGAGCGCAAACAGGCTGAAAGCTGAAAGCTGAAAGCTGAGAGCTATTTTATGGGCAGATCCGTCAAGAAGGGACCGTTTACCGATACTCACCTGGAAGCCAAGGTTGCCGTGCTGACCGCGGCCAACGAGAAGAAGGTGGTGCGCACCTGGTCGCGCCGCTCCACGATTCTGCCGGAGTTCGTGGGGCACACCATCGCGGTCCATAACGGGAAGAAATTCATTCCGGTGTACATCACCGAGAACATGGTGGGGCACAAGCTGGGCGAGTTTTCGCCCACGCGCTCCTTCAAGGGGCACTCGGTAAAGGCGGCGACGACGGAGAAGACGGCGAAGCCGGCGTGAGGAAGAAGAGCTGTCAGCGGTCAGCTTTCAGCGATCAGCCGCCCGGTTGAGCGCAAGAAGCTGATAGCTGAAAGCTGAAAGCTGAGAGCATTTATTTTATGGAAGCCAAAGCGGAAGCCAGATATATCCGAATCTCGCCGCAGAAAGCGCGGCTGGTGGTGGACTTGATCCGGGGGCTGCAGGCGGGACAGGCTCTGACCACGTTGCGCACCACCAATAAGCGGATCGCGCCGACCGTGGAGAAGGTGCTGCAATCGGCCATTGCCAACGCACAGAACCTCAACGACGACGTGGATGTGGACCGTTTGTACGTCGCGGAAGCGAAGGTGAACGACGGGCCCCGCATGAAGCGCGTGCGGCCGGCGCCGATGGGGCGCGCCTACCGGTACCAACGGCGGTTGGCGCATATCGTCATCATAGTGGCGGAGAAAGAAGCATAGATGGGACAGAAAGTTCATCCATACGGATTCCGGCTGGGATTCAACAAGCCGTGGCGCTCGCGGTGGTTCGCGAAACAAGGATATGCGAAGCTGCTGCAGGAAGACCTGGAGCTCAAGGATGGACTGCGCGACCGGCTGAAATCGGCCGGCGTCAGCTCGATCGAAGTGGACCGCCCGGGAAACAAGCTGCGGGTGACCATCCGTACGTCGCGGCCGGGAATCATTATCGGCCGTAAGGGCGCGGAGATCGAGAAGCTGAAGCAGGAGATGGCCAAGCGCACCAAGCGCGAGGTGTTCATCGACATCCAGGAAGTGCACAAGCCGGAGTTGGACGCGCAACTGGTATCGGAATCGATCGGCCTGCAACTGGAAAAGCGCGTGGCCTTCCGCCGGGCGATGCGCAAAGCGGTGGATTCGGCGCTGCGCTTCGGCTGCAAAGGGATTAAGGTGCGCGTTTCGGGGCGGCTGAACGGGGCGGAAATCGCGCGCAGCGAATGGTATCTGCAAGGACAGTTGCCGCTGCACACGCTGCGGGCGGATATCGATTACGGATTCGCCGAAGCGCACACCACCTACGGCGTGATCGGCATTAAGACGTGGATTTACAAAGGCGAGATCCTCGACCTTACGAAACGGCGCGGCGGGCTGCTGCCGGAACCGGAACCGCGGCGCGACCGCGAGCGCCGGGACCGCGGCGAACGCGGAGACCGGGGCGGACGGGGACGGGATCGCGACCGCGGCGGGATGCACGGGCCGGGCGAGCATGCGCCCGCGCCGCTGAGTGCGCCGGCGCCGGAACCCGCCGGACCCGCGATTCAGACTCCGCCGGCCGATCTGCCGCGTCCGGCCATACGGCCGGCAACGCCCATTCTGCCTCCACTGATGTCGCCTTCGCAGCCTTCCTGGAAACAGGAAGCGCGCAAGGAGACGGAGCCGAAACCGGGCGAGGGCGAGAACACCGCCGAGAAGCCGGCTCCCGAGAACGGCGAGAATAAGGGCGACAAAGCATAGGGAACTGAGGGTAAACCGCCATGATGATGCCAAAGAAGGTGAAATTCAGGAAGCAGCAGCGCGGGCGCATGGCCGGAAAGGCGTGGCGCGGGTCGGATATCTCGTTCGGCGAATACGGTCTGAAAGCCATGGAGTGCGCCTGGGTTACAGACCGGCAGATCGAGGCTGCCCGCGTGGCCATGACGCGCTCCATCAAGCGCGGCGGCAAAGTGTGGATCCGGTTGTTCCCCGATAAACCGATCACCAAGAAGCCGGCTGAAACCCGCATGGGGAAAGGCAAGGGCGCTCCCGAGCAGTGGGTGGCGGTGATCCGGCCGGGCAAAGTGTTGTTCGAGATGGAAGGCGTGGACCGCGCCACGGCTCTCGAGGCCATGAACCTGGCGGCCCACAAGCTGCCCATGAAGACCAAATTCGTAGCACGGGAAGACGCGGAGTAAGGATATGAAGTCTCAGAAAGTTCGCGATCTCGACGATCAGGAGTTGCGGCGCCAACTGGCGGAAATGGACGAGCAATTGTTTCGTCTTCACTTTCAGATGTCCATGGGACAACTCGAGGGTTTGAAGAAGGCCCGCGCGATGCGCAAGACGAGGGCGCGGATCCACACGATTTTGCGCGAGCGGGAACTGGCGGGAGCGAAGAAATAAGATGGCGGAAGCGCAGCAAGCCCGGAAAACCAAGACCGAGAAAGTCGGCCAGGTGGTCTCGACCAAGATGACCAAAACCATCGTGGTGGAAGTGAGCCGCCGCGTGCCGCACCCGTTGTACAAGCGGATTATTAACAAGCGCAAGAAGTTCTACGCGCATGACGAAGAAGCCACGGCGAAAATGGGCGACATCGTGCGGATTATCGAGTGCCCGCCGTTGAGCAAACTGAAGCGGTGGCGGCTGGTGGAAGTCGTGCGGCGGGCCGCGCAGGTGGGCGCGCAGCCGGCGGAGTTAGATGTGAAAGTGTAGAAGGATTTGGCCGCCGATGAACGCGGATCAACGCTGATAGGAACTGGTTTTATCGGCGTTCATCGGTGTTCATCGGCGGCTCACTGGAGTTGATTTTATGGTTGGAATGCGAACGATTCTCGAGGTGGCCGACAATTCCGGCGCCCGCAAGCTCTCCTGCATCCTGCCGCGGGGCGGCGACAAGGGTTTACGCGCCGGGCTCGGCGATGTGATCACGGCGGCGGTGAAGGAAGCGGCGCCGGATTCGGCGATCAAGAAAGGCAAGGTGGTGCGCTGCGTGATCGTCCGTATGCGCAAGGAGACGCGGCGCAAGGATGGCACCTACATCCGGTTCGACTCCAATGCCGCCGTGCTGATCACCGACGTGGGCGAGCCGGTGGGGACGCGCGTGTTCGGACCCGTGGCCAGGGAACTGCGCGATAAGAAATTCATGAAGATCGTTTCGTTGGCCCCGGAGGTAATCTGATGGCAACTGCAAAGAAGAAGCTGGCCGAGCCGGTACGAATCGATTTCAAAAAGGAAGACACGGTCCGCGTGATTTCGGGCCGCGACAAGGGCAAGACCGGACGCGTGCTGCGGGTCGATCGGGAGACCGGAAAGATCCTGGTGGAGCACGTCATGATGGTGAAGCGCCACACCCGGCCCAACCCCTCCAAGCAGATCAAGGGCGGCATCGCCGAACGCGAAAGCCCGATCGCGGCGTCCAACGTCCTGATCGTATGTCCGGGCTGCAACAAGGCCGTCCGCGTGGCGCACCATATCGACCATGTGTCGGGCGGCAAGACGCGGCGTATGCGCGTGTGCCGCAAGTGCGGGCAGGCGCTCGATAAGAAGTGAGGATCCGATGGCAGCACGTTTGAGAGAGCACTATCAGAAAAAGGTTGTTCCCGGCTTAACCAAGGAATTCGGCTATAAGAACGTGATGGCCGTGCCGAAGCTCGATAAGATCTCGATCAACATCGGGATGGGCGAGGCCACGCAGAACGCCAAGCTGATGGACGGGGCCGTCAACGAATTGGGCCAGATCGCCGGGCAGAAGCCGGTGGTGACCAAAGCTACGAAATCGATCGCCGCCTTCAAGTTGCGGGAAGGCATGTCGATCGGCTGCATGGTGACGCTGCGGGGCGACCGCATGTACGAGTTTTTCGACCGCCTGGTGAACGTGGCGCTGCCTCGCGTGCGCGACTTTCGCGGCGTGTCCACCAAGTCTTTCGACGGCCGCGGCAATTACACGCTGGGCGTGAAGGACCAGTTGATTTTCCCGGAGATCGATTACGCCAAGGTGGAGAAGACCAAGGGCATGAACATTTCGATTACCACCACGGCCCGCACCGATGCCGAAGGTCTGGCGCTGCTGCGCCAGATGGGAATGCCGTTCCGGCAGTAAGGAGAAGGAAAGATAGATGGCCACCACCGCAAAGATTGCCAAGGACCAGAAGCTGGATAAGATCCGCCGGGCATCCCAAGCCCTCAAGGCCGAGAAGAAACCCGGCATCGCCAAACTGCCGACCCGGCATCGCAACCGCTGCTGGCGGTGCGGACGGCCGCGCGGCTATCTCCGTAAGTTCGGAATTTGCCGCCTCTGCTTCCGGCAGCTCGCGCTCAACGGCGAGATCCCCGGCGTCACCAAGGCAAGCTGGTAGGAGCGGACGAGGAGAATTATGACGAGCGATCCTATTGCCGACATGCTGACCCGAGTGCGGAACGCGATCCAGGCGCGTCACCCGAAGGTGGACGTTCCGGCTTCCAAACTCAAGACGGAAATCGCGCGCATCCTCAAGGAAGAAGGCTATATCGCCAACTACAAAGTGGCCGAAGAGGGCGCCAAGCGAACCATCAAGATCTACTTGAAGTACGCCGCCAACAATTCGCCGGTAATCTCCGAAATCGAGCGCGTGTCGCGGCCCGGCTGCCGGGTGTACGTGGGGCAGACGGACATTCCGCGCGTGCTGGGCGGATTGGGAATCAACATTCTGACCACGGCGCGCGGCGTGATGACCGGGCGCGACGCTCACAAGGAGCGCGTGGGCGGTGAGATTCTCTGCCGGGTGTGGTGAGGTTTTTGAGCTATGTCGAGAATTGGTAAGAAGCCGATTCCGCTGCCGAGCGGGGTGAAAGTACAAATCGGCGAACAACTGGAAGTGACCGGCCCCAAGGGCAAGCTGACGGTGCCGATTCCGCAAGGGATCTCGCTCGAGCAGGACAAGGGCGTGCTGCACGTCAAGCGGTCCGGCGACGAGCACGCGGCGCTGCACGGGCTGACGCGGGCGCTGGCCGCGAACGCCGTGCAAGGGGTGGCGAACGGGTTCACCAAGGAATTGGACATTGTGGGGATCGGCTACCGTGCCGATGTCAAAGGCAAGATCGCGACGTTTACGCTGGGGTACTCCCATCCCATCGAGGTGCTGCTGCCGGACGGCGTGGATCTGAGGATCGACAAACAGACGCACCTGGTGCTGACGGGGTACGACCGGCAGCTTCTGGGGCAAGTGGCCGCCGATATCCGCGGGCTTCGTCCGCCGGAGCCGTACAAGCAGAAGGGCATCCGGTACACCGGCGAGGCGCTGCGCAAGAAGGTCGGTAAGACCGGGGCGGGTGGCAAATGATTCATAAAATCGAAAAGAAGGAAATCCGCAGACGCATTCACAGCCGCATCCGGCGCAAGCTGGCGGGCACCACCCAGCGCCCGCGCCTGGCCGTGTTCCGCAGCGTGGCCCATATTTACGCGCAAGTCATCGACGATGGGGAAGGCAAGACCCTGGTATCGGCTTCGTCGGTGGATAAAGGCGGCAAGACCAACGGCGGCAACGTGGCGGCGGCCAAGGCGATCGGCAAGCTGGTGGCCCAGCGGGCCAAAGAGAAGGGCATTACCAGGGTAGTGTTCGACCGCGGCGGATTCGCCTATCACGGACGCATCAAGGCGTTGGCGGACGCGGCGCGGGAAGCGGGACTGGAGTTCTAATTCATGCGAGCGATAGTGAAACGCATCGATCCGGCGAACCTGAACCTGAAGGAACAGGTGGTTTCGATCAACCGCGTCACCAAAGTGGTGAAGGGCGGCAAGAACCTGAGTTTTTCGGCGCTGGTGGTAATCGGCGATCCCACCGCCAAGGTGGTGGGCTATGGGGTGGGCAAGGCGAAGGAAGTTCCGTCGGCCATCCGCAAGGGCATTGAAGCGGCCAAGAAGAGCCTGCGCCGGGTGAATATTCTGGAGACCACGATTCCGCACCAGGTGCTGGGCGTGTTCGCCAGCTCGCAGGTGCTGCTCAAGCCGGCCCCCGCCGGCACGGGCGTAATCGCCGGCGGCGCGGTGCGCGCGGTGCTTTCGGCCTGCGGCGTCCCCAACGTGTTGACCAAATCGATCGGCCGGCGCAATCCGCATAACGTGGTGAAGGCGACCATCGTGGCGCTCGAGATGTTGCGCGACAAGGCCGCGGTGGCGGAGATGCGCGGCGTGACAGTGGAGAAGCTCTAATGGCGGCGACAATCAAAATCAAACTGGTGCGCAGTCCGATTTGCACTCCGGAGAAACACAAGCTGGTGGTCAAAGGCTTGGGCTTGCGCAAGTTGAACCAGATTGTGATACGGCCGGATACGCCGGGATTCCGGGGAATGGTGAAAAAAGTCCCGCATTTGTTGGCGATTGTGGAGTAGGAGATTTTGAGCCATGAATCTTAGCGGACTAAAGCCCCCAGCCGGGCAGAAGAAGGGCCCGAAGCGCATCGGGCGTGGGATGGGGTCGGGGCGCGGGAAGACGGCCACGCGCGGGTCGAAGGGCCAGCATGCCGGCACGGGCTTCGCCCAGAAGCGCGGCTTCGAGGGCGGCCAAATGCCGCTCCACCGGCGGCTTCCGAAGCGGGGCTTCAAGAATATCTTTAAGAAGCGTTTTGCCATCGTGAATCTGGGCCGGCTGGAAAAGCTGGAAGGCGATACATTCAACGCCGACCGGCTGATCGAGCTCGGAGTAATCAAGGAAGTGGCCGACGGGTTGAAGGTGCTCGGTTCGGGGCAACTGACGCGCGGGATCGTGGTGGAAGCCCACCAGTTTTCCAAGTCGGCCGTGGAAAAGCTCGCCAAGGCCGGTGGCAAGGCGCAGGTGATCGGCGCTTCGGGCGAATAGCGCCGGGAATCGAAGGGAACCATGTTGCAAAAATTCTTGGAAGCGTTCGGGAACATTTTTCGCGTTCCCGACCTTCGCAAACGGCTGATGTTTACGCTGGGGCTGCTCGCGGTCTACCGGCTGGGCGGCCAGATCCCGACGCCGGGGATTAATATACAGCGTTGGCAGGAATTCTTCAGCTCGCAGTCAGGCACGATCTTCGGCTTCTTCGATATGTTTTCGGGCGGCAACGTCCGCAAGCTGACGATTTTCGCCCTGGGCATTATGCCGTATATCACGGCATCGATCATCTTGCAATTATTGACGGTCGTCATTCCCACGCTGGAGAAACTGCAGAAGGAAGGCGAGCTGGGGCGGCGCAAGATCACGCAGTGGACGCGCTACCTGACGATCCTGCTTTCGGTGATCCAATCGACGACCATCGCCGGCGGATTGCAGGCCATGGGGCAGGGAATCGTGATCAGCCCGGGTTTCGGGTTCGTCCTGCTCACGGTCTTGTCGCTGACCACGGGTTCGGCGTTCATCATGTGGCTGGGCGAGCAGATTTCCGAACGCGGCGTGGGCAACGGCATGTCGCTGATCATCTTCACCGGCATCGTGGTGGGGCTGCCGCGGGCCGTGCAGAACATTTATCAGAACACGTTTATCACGCATGAGTGGAACCCGCTGCAGTTAATTATGATCATTGCCATGATGGTCGCGGTGGTGGCGTTCATCGTACTGGTGGAGCGCGGCGAACGGCGCATCCCGGTGCAGTATGCCAAGCGGGTGGTGGGGCGGCGAGTGATGGGCGGGCAATCCACGCACATGCCGCTGAAAGTCAATGCGGGCGGCGTGATCCCGGTGATTTTCGCTTCGTCTATCCTGGCGTTCCCGCAGCAGCTCTCGCTGCTCTCCTGGGTGAAGAATACGCCCTGGCTGGCAACCACTCTGACCTCGATTCGCCACGGCGAGCCGCTCTATTACGTGCTTTTCGTGGCGGGCATCATATTCTTCTGTTTCTTTTACGTGTCGATTATTTTCAATCCCAACGAAGCGGCCGATAACATGCGCAAGTACGGCGGCTTCATCCCGGGCATTCGGCCGGGGCGGAACACGGCCGATTACATGAACGAGATTCTGACCAAGATCACGGTCGTGGGTGGGTTGTACCTGTCCATTTTGTGCCTGATTCCGGACATTATGATCTCGGGCATCCACCTGCAGCACTTGCCGTTTCTGGGCAACTGGGTGGACCGGTCGTTTACGAACTTGCACTTGCGTTTTCTGCTGGAAGGTTTGAACGTGCAGTTCTACTTCGGCGGAACATCGTTGCTGATCGTGGTGGGCGTGGCGATGGATACCATCAACCAGATCGAAGCGCAGCTCATCATGCGGCACTATGAAGGGTTTACTCCGCGATCGGGCCGAATTCGCGGCCGTCGGAGCACATTTTAATTGAAGAACGCCATCGTCTTGTTCGGCCCGCCCGGCTCAGGAAAGGGCACACAAGCGAAACTCCTGGCCGGCTGCCTGGGCATTCCCCACGTTTCGACGGGGGACATGCTACGGGAAAGAGTCCGACAAGGCGCGGAAACGGGTACGGCGGTGGCGGCGACGATGCACGCGGGAGCGCTGGTTCCCGACGCGGTGGTCAACGCCATGGTGGAAGAGCGGTTGGGCCGTCCGGATGCCGGCAGAGGTTTTGTCTTGGATGGTTTTCCGCGTACGATCGCTCAGGCCCGCCATTTGCGGGAGTGGCTGGGAGAGCGCGGCGTGGGTGAGGTGGTGATTCACCTCATAGTTGATTACAATGTAGTTATTGCCCGTTTGACCGGTCGCCGCCAGTGTCCCCGCTGCGGCACGTTGTATAACATCGTTCTGAAACCGCCGAAATCGGACCAGTTGTGCGATTTGGACGGCGAAAACCTGGCGGTCCGGGACGATGACCGCGAAGAGGTGATCCGGGAACGTCTGGACGCCTATCGGAGCCAGACGCAGCCGGTGTTGGACTTCTACCGCGAGGTCGGGCAGCGCGTGATCGAGGTGGAGGCAAGCAACGATCCGCCGGAGCGGGTGTTCGAGAAGATTTGCCGGGCGATGGAGGCGGATGATCGTTCGAAAAACCGCCGCTGAACTGGAAAAAATGCGGCGCGCGGGCCTGCTGGTTTGGCAGATATTGCAGAAGTTGCGCGAGATGGCGGGGCCCGGGGTGAGCACCCTGGAGCTGGAAACGGCCGCCGAGAAGATGATTGCCGATGCCGGGGCCAAACCCGCATTCAAGGGATATTACGTGCCGGCCGCCGGCGAGGCTTTTAAGTTCGTGTTGTGCACCTCGGTAAACAGCGAAATCGTGCATGGGATGCCGAGCGCTAAACGGGTGCTGCAACCGGGCGATATCGTCTCCATCGACACCGGAGTGAAGTTGGATGGGTATTACGGCGATTCGGCCATCACGGTGCCGATCGGCGAGATTAGCGACGGGACTAAGAAGCTGCTGCAGGTGACCAAGGAAGCGCTGGAGTTGGCGATCGATCGAGTGCGCGCCGGCAACCGGCTGTTCGATGTGTGCGGGACGGTAGAGCAGCACGTGAAGTCGAATGGATTTTCCGTAGTGCGGGAGTACGTGGGCCATGGAATCGGCACGCAACTCCACGAAGAGCCGCAGGTTCCGAATTACGTGGACCGCAAGAACGAGAATCCGCGGCTGAAGGAAGGCATGGTGCTGGCGGTCGAGCCGATGGTGAACGCCGGGGGGCCGGAAGCGGTGGTGTTGAAGGACCGCTGGACGGCGGTGACGAAGGATGGCTCCAATTCGGCGCACTTCGAGCACTGTATTGCGGTGACGGAGAACGGGCCGTGGGTGTTGACGAGACCGTAAGGGTCGTGGCCACGGTGGTGGAAGAGCGGCCGAGCGCGGTTTATGCGGTGAGGCTGGAGTCGCAGCAAATGGTTTTGGCCCATTTGGTGGGCACGGTGGAACGGAATTTCGTCCGGCTGGTTCCGGGCGACCGGGTCGAGGTGGCATTGACACCGCACGATCCGGGGCGTGGAAAGATCGTTAGAAAGGTAACAGAGCCGCGACCGTGAGGGAGCGGAGGTCTTTATCATGAAAGTTCGAGCGTCGGTTAAGAAGATTTGCGATAAATGCAAGGTGATCCATCGCCAGGGCGTGGTGCGGGTCATCTGCGTCAATCCGAAACATAAACAGAGACAGGGCTAGGGAGAAGGAACTATGGCACGTCTTGCGGGTGTGGATCTGCCGCCCACGAAGAGGGCGGAGATCGGGCTCACTTATATTTACGGCATCGGGCGCACGCGCTCGCGGTCGCTGCTGTACCGGGCGGGAATCGATTTCGATAAGAAAGTGCGCGACCTGACGGAGGACGAGGTCAACCGCGTCCGCACGATTCTGGAAGAGGAAGGCGCGGTGGAAGGCGATCTGCGCAAGGAAATCTCGATGAACATCAAGCGTCACATCGAGATGGGTTCGTACCGCGGATTGCGGCATCGCCGCAGCCTGCCGGTGCGGGGCCAGCGCACGCATACCAACGCGCGGACGCGCAAGGGACCGCGGCGCGGCACGGTGGCGAACAAGAAGAAGGCGACGTCGAAGACATAAAGTTATCCATATGGCGAAAGCAGCGAAGGCAGCGAAAGCACCAGAGAAAAAAGGGAAGAAGAAGAGCTTTAAGAAGAAGGAAAAGCGCGTCGTCCATACGGGCGTGGTGCACATCCAAGCCACGTTCAACAACACCATCGTGACGATCTCGGACCAGGAAGGGAACACCGTGGCCTGGTCGAGCGCGGGATCGCTGGGGTTCCGCGGTTCGCGCAAAGGCACTCCCTATGCCGCGCAGCAGGCGGCGCTCACGGCGGCCAACAAGGCGAATGAAAGCGGGTTGCGGACGGTGGAAGTGCGGGTGAGCGGACCGGGTTCGGGACGCGAATCCGCGGTACGCGCGCTATCCACGGCGGGTATCGAAGTGCGGGCGATCAAAGACGTAACGCCGATTCCGCACAACGGGTGCCGGCCGCCGAAAAAGCGGCGGGTGTAGGAAAGGAGCTGTCAGCGGTCAGCTATCAGCTTTCAGCTGGCAGCGGTGGAAGCGGGAAGAAGGCCTGCCAAAGGCTGTAAACCGCACCTGAGGGTAGGAAGCAGCGGTCATGATCGGCACAAGCTGAAAGCTGATCGCTGAGAGCTATTAAGGTAAGGAGAGAAACTTGGCACGATACATCGGCCCGGTCTGCCGGCAATGCCGGCGCGAGGGCATGAAACTATATTTGAAGGGCGAGCGCTGCCACAGCGAAAAGTGCGCCATCGAGAAGCGCAATTTCGTACCCGGGCAGCATGGGAAAGACCGCAAGGCGAAGATTGTCGGTTACGGTTTGCAGTTGCGCGAGAAGCAGAAGGTCAGGCGCATTTACGGCGTGCTGGAAACGCAGTTCCGCAACATCTATGAGAAGGCGGCGCACGCCAAAGGGATCACCGGCGAACACCTGATGGGCGCCTTGGAGCGGCGCCTGGACAGCGTGATTTACCGCATGGGTTTCGGCACCAGCCGCGCCCAGGCGCGCCAGATCGTGCGCCACGGCCACATCGAAGTGAACGGCCGCAAGTGCAATATTCCATCGGCGGTGGTGAAGGTCGGCGATCTGGTCTCCGTGCGGGAAAAGAGCAAGAATAATCCCACCATTTTGGCTGCTCGAGACGCCACGGCGCATGCGCCGGCGCCCAACTGGATCGACGTGGACCGCGAAGGGTTGAAGGGCCGCATCACGGCGTTGCCCGCCCGCAGCGACCTGGTGCAGATCCAATTGAACGAGCAGCTCATTGTGGAACTGTATTCGAAGTAAGCCCCCAATTTGAGGATTCTATGTTTAAAGGCTTCCAAAAACCAAAACGATTGGTCGCCAATACCGAGACTCTTACCGAGCGGTATGGCATGTTTACGGCGCAGCCTTTTCAACGCGGCTTTGGCACCACCATTGGTAATAGCCTGCGTCGCGTGCTGCTGAGCTCGATTGAAGGCGCGGCGATTACGGCCGTGCGTATCGAGGGTGTGGAACACGAATTCAGCCCGATTCCGGGCGTGGTGGAAGATGCCACGGATATCATCCTGAACCTGAAACAGATTCCATTCAAGATCATGGGCGAAGGCGTCAAGACCGTGCGCCTGACGGTGGAACAACCCGGCGAGGTGCGCAGCGGCCAGATCGAGACCGATGCGGACGTGGAAGTGCTGGACCGCGACGTACACATCGCGACCGTGAGCGAGGGCGGCAAGCTCATCATCGAGATGCGGCTCAAGAGCGGGCGCGGCTACGTCAGCGCTGACAAGAATTTCGATGAGGATCTGGCGCTGGGTTACATCCCGATCGATTCGGTGCACTCGCCCGTGCGCAAAGTGAATTTTGCCGTGGAAGCCGCGCGGCTCGGCCAGATGACCGATTACGACAAGCTGACGCTCGAAGTGTGGACCAACGGGGCGGTTTCGCCGCAGGATGCCATCGGGTACGCGGCCAAACTCCTCAAAGATCACATGACCATCTTCATCAACTTCGAGGAAGTGCCGGAGCAGACCGAAGAGATCTCCGAGCGCGGCCTGGACAAGATGAACGAGGTTCTGAACCGCTCGGTGGAAGAGCTGGAGTTGAGCGTCCGTTCTTACAACTGTTTGAAGAACGCCAATATTCAGACCATCGGGGAACTGGTGCAGAAGACCGAAGCGGAAATGCTGCGCACCAAGAATTTCGGCCGCAAGTCCCTGAACGAGATCAAGGAGATCCTGGCGAACATGGGGCTCTCGCTGGGGATGCGCATCGACGCACACGGCCGGCTGGTGGCTCCGCCGCAAGCACCCCCGGGATCGACGCCGGATTACGGCCCCGAAGACGAGGGCGGACAGGATCAGATTGGGGAGTAGCCGATGAGACACAGGGTTGCGGGATTCAAACTGAAGCGGCCGGTGGACAGCCGCAACGCGCTGCTGCGGAACCTTTGCACGAGCGTGATCGAGAAGGAGCGCGTGATCACCACGGTTCCCAAGGCAAAGGCCGTGCGGCCGATGGTGGAAAAGATGATCACGCTGGCGAAGCGAGACACGCTGCACACCCGCCGCCAGGCGGCCGGGATATTGCGGACGCCGGCCTCGGTGAAGAAGCTGTTCGATACGCTGGGCACGCGGTTTGGCCAGCGCGCCGGCGGCTACACGAGAATCACGCGCCTGGGGCCGCGCAAAGGCGACGGGGCCGAGCAGGCGATGATCGAGCTGGTAGGTTCCGAACTGGTGAAGCGCGCCGCCGATCGCGCCAAGCGCCGCGAGGAGCGGTTGAAGGCGCGGCAGGAAGGACGCGAGGAAGAGGGCGGCGAGACTAAGGAGTAGCCGGCGGATTCGTGGACTTTGGAAGCCGCGGGCGGCGCCGGAGCATCGGTGCCGCCCGCGGCTTTTTGTTTCGATTAGACTGAAAAGAGAAGGCTACATGACTATCGACGAACGCCTGGAAGCTCTCACGGCACGGCACGAAGCGCTCACCCAATCGCTGGAGTTGTTGACCTACGATGTGCGGGAGATGCGTGCCTCCATGGACCATCGCTTCGCCAAAACGGCCGAGATTTTCGAGACGGCACTCGACTCCATTAAACGACTCGAGACTATCGCCACCGCGCACGAACATCGCATTTCGCGCTTGGAAGACGAGGCCAGTTAGAGAGCGGCCAGCGTCACCCTCCGAACTGAATCCCCTGCGCCAGCGGCAACTGCGACGACCAATTGATCGTAGTCGTCTGCCGCCGCATGTAAGCTTTCCAGGCATCGCTGCCGGATTCGCGGCCGCCGCCGGTGTCTTTCTCGCCGCCGAAGGCGCCGCCGATTTCCGCGCCGCTGGTGCCGATATTCACGTTGGCAATGCCGCAATCGCTGCCGCGATGGCTCAGAAACGTTTCGGCCGAAATCAGGTTGTTAGTGAAAATGGCCGATGACAGGCCTTGCGGCACATCGTTGTGCCAGTGAATGGCTTCATCCAGGTGATCGAATTCCACGATGTAGAGAATCGGCGCGAAGATTTCCTCTTTAACAACGGGCATATCGGGACGGGCGCGCACCAGGGTGGGCTGCACGTAGCAGCCGAGAAGACGCTCGCCGCCGAACAGAATCTCTCCGCCTTCCCGGCGAATGCGCGCCAAGCCGCTCATCATGTCGTCCACGGCGCGGCGGTTCACCAACGGTCCCATGAGCGTGTGCTCATCCATGGGATCGCCGATCTTCACCTGGCGGTAGGCGGCTATCAGGGCTTCGGTCAGTTTCGGTGCGATACCGCGTTGTAGAAACAGGCGCCGCGTGGTGGTGCAGCGCTGCCCGGCGGTGCCGACGGCGCCGAACAACACGGCGCGCAACACGAGATCGGGATTGGCGTCATCCATCACGATGATGCCGTTATTGCCGCCCAGTTCCAGAATGGTGCGGCCGAGCCGCCCGGCTACCACTTCCGAGACATGGCGGCCCACTTCGGTAGAGCCGGTGAAGCTGACCAGCGGAATGCGCGCGTCGTGAATCAGCGTCTCGGCAATGGGGTCGCTCTTGCCGATCACCAGATTAAAGATTCCCTTGAGGTTGTGGCGTTCCAGCACGCGATTGCAGATCTTTTGCACGGCAATAGCGGTGAGCGGAGTTTCCGAGGACGGCCGCCAGAGCACGCAATCGCCGCAGACGGCGGCGATCATGGCATTCCAGGACCACACGGCTACGGGGAAATTGAAAGCGCTGATCACGCCGGCGATGCCCAGCGGGTGCCACTGTTCGTACATGCGGTGGCCGGGGCGTTCGCTATGCATGGTGAGGCCGTAGAGTTGGCGCGAAAGGCCCACGGCGAAATCGGCCACATCGATCATCTCCTGCACTTCGCCCAGACCCTCGGCGTAAATCTTGCCCATTTCGAGCGTGACCAGCGCGCCCAGGTCGGATTTGTGAGCGCGCAATTCCAGGGCTATTTCCCGCACGATATCGCCGCGTTTGGGCGCGGGGAGCATCCGCCAGTCGAGGAATGCCTCGCGCGCGCGCGCCACCACCAAGTCGTAATCCGCGGGGCCGGCCAGGAGGATCTTGGCCAAAGGTTCTTCGGTGGCGGGATTGACGGATACCAGTTCGCCGCCGCACGGACGGGCAATCCAGTCGCCGTAACAGGCGCCCGAGTTCAGAGGCTCGATGTGCAGCTTTTCGAGAATGTCAGGGATAGAATGAGTCGCGGTCCACACGCTTACATTATAGGAGCGGCGAGTTCCCCGTCAGTAGCCTTCGTCTTCCGCGCGGAGTGGCCCCGCGAAACTACGATAGGTGTAGACAAAATACGCGACGGCAAGCACCATTCCGGGGATGAACCAGAACAGCCCGATACGCAGGCCGTAAGGCGCGGCGGCGGAGTTGTAAACGGTAAGCGAGAGAGCCGGATCGGAGTTGGCCGGCAGGACGTCGGGATACAGACCGATCGCCGCGCTGACCAGCATACCCACCAGAAAAGCGCAGGATGCCAGAAAACGCGGGAGGCCGCGGCGCAGCCATCCGGCTCCGGCCAGGGCCGCCACGGTCAGAAGCGGTACGGCGTAAATGGCCGGGTAAGCGTCGAAATTCTCGTGCAGATGCGGCTGCACACTGAAGCTGGCAGCCGTGATGAGCGCCACGCATGCGGCCACCGGCCACCACAAACGGCGGGCCAAAGCCAGCGAGCGCGTTTTCACTTCGCCCTCGGCGCGCAGCACGAGCCACAACGCGCCGTGCATGGCGAGCGCCAGGAGCGCGGCCACGGCGATCAGCACGGTGTACCAATCGAGGATGCCGGCATTGGCGCCGGGGGCGAAATCGGTCCACAAAGGCAGGAAGAAATTGCCGGCGCGATCGAGGGGCACGCCGCGGACGACGTTGCCTAGAGCGGCGCCGAAAAAGATGGCCAGCAGGGCGCTCGAACCGGTGAAAACCGCGTCCCAAAAGGGCTGCCAGACCGGGCTCTGAATGTGGTTGCGGAACTCGATGGAGATGCCGCGCAGAATCAGCAGCCACAGCACCATCATCAGCGGCAGGTAAAAGCCGCTGAAGCTGGAGGCATAGAGGGCGGGGAAGGCGAAGTAGAGCGTACCGCCCGCGGCCAGCAGCCACACCTCGTTACCATCCCACACGGGGCCGATGGAACGGAACACGAGGCGGCGTTCGGCATCCGTGCGGGCCACCAGGAAGTGCACGATGCCGGCGCCCAGATCGAAACCGTCCAGTGTGACGTAGACGGTAAGCATGATGGCGACCAGATAGAACCAGGTTGTTTCCATGTTCGATCCTCACAATGCGGCGGTTGGCGCGGCCCCCGCCGCCGTCTCCAGATGGGCCGGACCCGCCTCGATTTCCCGATAGACCAGAAAAAGGAACAGGATGCTCAAGATGGTATACATCCCCATGAAGCCGATCAGGGTGAATAACGTGCTGCCGGATGAGACATAAGGCGAGAAGCCGGCGGGCGTGCGCATGATGCCGTAGATGAGCCAGGGCTGACGGCCGACTTCGGCGGTGATCCATCCGGCCGTGGTCGCGATGTAGGGGAAGGGCAGCATGAGCATGAGCAGCCACTGCAAGGGGCGCGAATCGTACAACTTTCCGCGCCACAGAGCCAGGGCCGAGAGGAGCATGACGGCCATGAAGATGGTCCCCAGGCCAACCATGATGTGGTAGCTGTAATAGAGCAGTGGGATGTTATCGGGCCACGTGTCGGGCGGGTAGGCGTCCAGTCCCTTGACCTCCGCGGCCCACTGCCGGTAAGTCAGAAAACTGAGTGCGCGCGGCACGATCAGCGGGTTATCGAGATCGCGCTTTTCCATGTCCGGCTGTCCCAGAATGGCAATCGGCGCTCCGTGTTGGGTATGGAACAGGCCTTCCATGGCGGCGAGAGTGACGGGTTGATGCGCCAGCAGGTTCTTGCCTTGCCCATCGCCCGTGGGCGAGAGCATCAGACACGTGCTGATGACCCCGGCGATGACTCCCACGCGCACGAAGGTGCGGCCGTAAGCGTTATGCTGGCGGCTGAGCAGGTAAAACGCGCCTACCGAGGCCATCACGAAGCTGGCGGTGACCACCGAACCGATCATGTTGTGCAGATACTGCCAGAACAGCCACGGATTGGTGAGCAACCCGGAGAAACTGCGCAGCAGGATCTGGCCATCGGGCGCAATCCGGTAGCCCACGGGGTTCTGCATCCAAGCATCGGTGGCGATGATGAAGAACCCGGACATCCAGGAGCCAAGGAAGACCAGGAAGGCGGTCACCCAGTGCGCTTTGGGGCCGAGACGTTTTTCGCCGAAGAGAAACGCGCCAAGGAAACTCGATTCCAGGAAAAAAGAGAACACGCCTTCCATGGCCAGGGTTTGGCCGATGACTCCTCCGGCGGCTTTGGAAAAGCGCGACCAGTTCGTCCCGAACTGGAATTCCATGGGGATACCGGTGACCACCCCCATGGCGAAAGCGATGGCGAAGATTTTCGCCCAAAATCGCGCGGCATGGTTGTAGTGCTGGTTGCCGGTGCGCAAGGCCACGGTCTTGAGGATGACTATGAGGAGCGCCAGCCCCATTGTCAGTTGTGGAAAGAGGTAGTGAAACGTGACCGTGAACGCAAAATGCAAACGATCGAGAGTCAGTGCGTCCATTTATGCATTATGGTAGCGCGTGCTTTCGAGCGATGGGGTAACGGGGGCTGGAGGGGTGGATGAGGTTTGGCGTCCGGGACGCCGGCATCCCGGACGCGTTGCAACAAATCTATCGGGACAGCCGGAGAATTTGCGCGCCGACTTGCTGAAAGGCCTGGACGAGCTGCGATTTGTCCGCGGCCCAAACATAGTAACCGGCCGGTTGGGTAGAGTTGAAGGAAGTCGAGGTGGGGGTGTTCGCGAGGCGTTGCATGAAGGCCGGGTCCGGGGGATAAACGTCGGTGCCGCCCAAGCCGATCGCCATGATCACGGGGTAGAGCGTTGTATCGGAGCGTATGCGGTTGCCGGCGGAATCGGCGGCGTTAACCGAAGCCGCCTGAACTTGCGTCGGGGTCCCGATCTGCGTCAGATCGACGGATTCATAGCCATCGTTAGTCGAGTTGCCGTAGTAATCCTGTGTCGGCATGGCCGAGACATCTTGCGACACGTCCGCGGAATTATTGTAATAGGCGCAGCCAGTACTATGGGGTGCGATAGTGGTATCGCTGGCGTCGGTTATCGAGGAATCGTAGGCCTGGAAGATTCCGTTCGAGCTCACGGGAACCCAAGTAACCGTATTGAAATACACTGTGAGAAACCCGAGCTTCGAAGTCGTTTTATCGCAGCCGGTATTCTTGGTAAGAAGCGACTGAAAATCGGCGGTGAACGCCGTGGGCCGGCCGTCGGTAAACAGGACGATCACGTTGAGCGCGCCGGGTTTGTTCAAAGCCTGCAACTGCTGATAGGCGATGGAGAGCGCCTGCGAAGTGTTCGTGCCGCCTCCACCTACCAACTGGCCGATGAGGCCGGGTACATTGGGGCTGCCAGTCAGGAAGTTAGTCGACATGGGGTAGGCCAGATAGGTGGCTCCGCCAAACGTGAGCAATCCAACGTTGTCGCGGCCCGGTGCGAAGTAGTTGTTGACGAAAAGGGCCGCGGCGTTTTGCAGATCGGGAATGGCGTTTGCCATGACCATGGAATAAGAACGATCAAGCACCAACATGCAATTCACGTCGCGGCGGGTCGCCGTGGCGGAGATCTGGATCACGGGCGCTGTCACTTTCAAAATCCCCATGAAATAGACCGGTGCGGTGGCACTGCCCGTGACCACTACCGACCGATAGTGGCTGGTATTATTCTCAATTACGCTTGGGGAAACTGTCACATTGGTTGTACCGAGGAATCCCGCGGGAAAATTCGCATTGAAATACTCAGTGGCCGTAGTTTTTGCATTCGCCGTCTGCGCGGAGTCATTCGCGCCAATCACAAGGGCCCGTCCGCCCGCCAGAGCGGCGGCGTCAACCGCCTGAGAGAGCCGGACGCGCACTAAGTAAACGTCCGCGCCATCGATGGCCAAGCCGACGGCCGGAACAATTACGATCATTGACAGGCCGACGATCAGCAGCGCCGAGCCTCGCCGGTTATTGCCTTTCACAGTCAACATTCGTCTAAAAAACCGCATAAGTATATGTGCCATTGCCAGTCAAAAAGCCCGTTATGTTGTAATCGGAAGAGGAGTAATACATTTCCGAAACATACGCGATTTGTCCCACGGACATGTTCATCACGTTCAAGAAAGAATTCGCCGTGGCGTTGGGATCGGTCGTATAGCTGACATTCCCGTCCGAATCGATCTGCGTCGGATTGGCGAAGGAGCTGGATCGCAGCGCGGTATTGCCGATGGTCTGCCGCCGGATACAGACCGCCTGGCCCGCGCCGGTGCACTCGATCTGGGATAGAATGATCACTCCGTTGCCGCCGGAAACAGTTATGTCAAGGCCGCTAGCGGCCTGAACGGCCAGCGCCTGGTTCTGGGCGACCGTGAAATCCACCCCGTTGGCGAACATGTGAGCCATGTCGCGATTGAGCTGGTAGACGTGAGTGGTGCGAACCATGGTCATGCCCGCGCTGGACACGCCTAACAGCAACGGAACCAAAACGAATCCGGTCACAAGTCCGAACTCGAGCAGGAAAGCGCCGCGTTTATTTCGTTTACTGAGTAGATTCATATCTAAAGAGGCGGGGCAATGTTGTTGGGAGACGGCTCTATAATGTCGGTCGCCGTAGCAGTGATCGAAATGGGCGAACTGGAATACAAAAGATGGGACCAGGGAGTAAGTTGATATCCCACCACGGAGACTTGCACCAGGTTGCCTTGCGCGTTGCTGGCAGTCATTGCCAGGGTTTCGGGATTGTAGAATGTAACCGAAATCGTGCCGGCCTGCGAACCGCTCAGAAGCCCCATGGCTTGGTTCTGCACAATTGACACGATCGAGGCCTTCTGTCCATTTGTCCCCGAGGTCTGGCCGGTGATCGCGTACCGGCAGCCCTCCGCCACGGCATGTTGCAACGTGGCTTTCACAAAGACGCCCCAGCCGGCGTTGAAGATAAGAAGCAGTACCGCAAAGAGAAGGACCATGGACACGCCCGCCTCTACCAATTGAGCGCCGCGCTGGGAGCGGAGCCTAGCGGCGGATCGGGGAATTCGCGCTATGCGCATCACGCCCCCGCCACCTTTCTAGTTTCGGGATATCCCTCGCGGCGCCGCGGTTCCACCAGAACCAGCGATTTCAAAAATGGCCGGGCACGCTCTTCTTCCGGCTCCGTCACAAAGCTTCCGTAGCCGTCCCAATGCGCTTGACCGCAGTAGGAGTTCTTCAGGCCCAGCACGGTCAGCTCGAATCGATCGCGCGCGCCTACCTTCCGGAACAGAGTGACTAAGTAACTCTTTACAGTGCCCTCCGTAAGACTAAGACACGTAGCTATCTCTTTGTTTTTCAGCCCCTGCGCCAAGAGAGTCACGATCTGGCTCTCGCGGCGTGTAAGCTTGACTTTGGTCGAGCGGTCCGGCTCCGCTACGGGTGCTTCAAATGCGCTGCCGCCTTTCGCGATAGTCAGTAATTGCGAGACGAACTCTTCATTGGAACACGTCCGCCGCACAATTCCGGCCAGGCCAAGGTCTTTCGCCTGGAGTGCGATTTCGTCGCCCACCGACCGCGTCCATAATACGATCCGGCAAGTGGGCAGCGCTTCGTGAAGGACCGACAACAGCGCCACCGTTACCGTGGGGCCGAGATCGATCAGCAACATATCCGGGTGCTCCCGTTTGAGGGACGGTAGAAGATCGACGATGCTGCCAGGGCCCGCGACGATCTCGAAATCGTTCGTGGCAGATAGCAGGCAAGTCGCGCCAAGGGTTAGAGGCGGCTCGTCGGTAAAGCACATGATCCTTGTTCGGGGAGTTGGAAGCGATACTCGCATCGGCTAAGCCGGAATGCATGTTGATTACCAATAGGTCAGGCCGCAAGAAATGTTGGCTTTTGCAACGGCCGCGATCTAGTAGTACCTGGAACTAAGTCCGGGTCTTGTGCCTGGAGGACTACGAAATGCGGCTAGTGCTGGCTTGCAAGCTCCCCGCTTGCTTTTCTCCATGGGATACTCCTCGCGATGAAGGGTCCGGACCATTCCGTTTTTTTGGAAAATATCCAACAATTCGATTCCGCCGGTTTGAGCCGTACTAACTACTCATAGGATGGCGCGGCCGGCGCAGTTAATCGTACATTCGATTGACGGCGAATGAAGGAGCCAATCAAAGCAAACACGAAACTGCGATGCGCGATTCGCTGTCACCGCATCCCGGCGTTCCGAACGGATGGGTTCACTCGCGAACTGGCCCGGGACCATGCGGTCATAGACGCCGACGTTGAAACTTACCTGCCGTGGCTACAGCCCGGACGGGAGGTGACCCTGGCTATAGAATTGCCGCCCTTCCGGCAGCAGGCTCCAAGGGTTTTGTTATGTAGGGCGGCGGTCGGCGGGCTTCGGTTTGTGGATGGGTATTGGCGGCTGGATCTTGAGATTGAATCGATGGCTGTCGCCAACCGCAAAGCGGCGCTGGTCGAGTAAGGGTTGGGTTTCCATCTTGGGCTTAGTTATGGGCCGTGGCCGCGAGGTCACGAAGATATTCAACGATTTTAACTTTGAGGAGAAAAAAGAAGATGTTGTTTTGGAAGAACTTCATCAACGAAGAAGACGGTCAGGATCTGGTGGAATACGGCCTCGTGCTGGGGCTGGTTGCGGCCGCCGCGGTTGTCGCGGTCACCGCTTTCGGCACCAGCATCAGCACGGCCTACGGCAGCCTCAGCAGCAAGGTCTCTACCAGCAGCTGGTAGTCAGAAAACCGGAGCAGGGGCCGCCAACAAAGACGGTCCCCGCTTCTGCGATCAGGAGGGTGAAGTGCGAAAATCCAACATTCATCGCGACGAGAACGGCCAGGACCTTGTGGAGTACGGTCTTTTGGCCGGACTAATCGCCGTAGCGACAATTGCCGCCCTCCAGTTATTGAGCGGCACCCTTTCATCGGTCTGGGCCGCGATTACTTCCCGGTTGAGCAATTAGGAGAGATAACTATGAAACGGCGCATGATTACAGTCTTACTATTCGCATTTATCGCGGCGCTGGTGCCCAGCACCATCATTTATCGCGCCATTCAAGGCCGAACTCCCGTGCACGCCGCCGGCCCAAAGGTTGCGGTTGCCACGAGGGACCTGAATGTCGGAGCGCTGATTTCCGATGACGATATCCGCGCCGTGGAATGGACGGGACCCGTGGATCCGCATTGGATTACCCACAAGGCCGACGTGGTCGGCCGGGGTGTCACGGCGAATATCAATAGCGGCGAGCCGATCGCCGACAATCGCCTGGCTCCGCGCGGCGCGGGCGCCGGCTTAGCTGCAATTATCCCCGCCGGCATGCGGGCGGTGGCTGTGCGCGTGGATGAGGTCATCGGGGTCTCGGGCTTCGTGCTGCCGGGAATGCACGTCGATGTTTTGACCTCGGGAAGTCCCGCCGGCAGTCTCAACACCGTAACGCGAATGATATTGCAAAACGTGGAGGTCCTCTCCGCGGGTCAGAACCTGGAACGGGACGCGCAAGGGAAGCCCGCCACGGTGCAAGTGGTCAACTTACTGGTAACCCCAGCGGATGCGGAGAAACTGGGGCTGGCGAGCGGTCAGATGAAGGTGCTGCTGGTATTGCGGAATCCGCTCGATACCGCCCAGGTCAACACACGCGGGGTTTCGACGACGGGGCTGCTGCTGGACGGCACAACGGATCCCGCGCCTAAGCGCCAAATAGTGGTAGTGCACGAGGCTCCCAAACCGGCTCCGGCACCGGTGGTAGCGCCGCCACCGCCGCCTCCTCCTTTAACGGTGGAAGTGATTCATGGCGCCAAGAAAGAGGCCGTAGTGGTCGGCCATTTGAACTAATCGAGAACAACATGAAATTACTGTCTGTGCTGATCATGACGCTGTGCGCCGCGGGCGGGTTTTGCGCTGAAGCCGCGCCGGCAGCGCCGATTTCGTTGACTGTCGGTAAGTCGCTGGTGCTGGATGTCCCCGCCGGCGTGCAACGCGTAGCGGTCGCCTCGGGCGATGTGTTGGAGGCGGTCGCCGTTTCCGTAAATGAAGTGATGCTGAACGGCAAAGCCGCCGGTGACACCAGCTTGACGGTGTGGCCCAGAAGCGGAGACCGGATCCAATACGATGTCACGGTAAATCCATCGCCCACCAGAATCGAAAAGCTGCGCAGCCAAATTAAGCGCGAGGCCGGCGACGGAGTGGATCTAGAAGCCGATAACGACGTTGTCTATCTGCGTGGCAACGTCAAGACCCTCCGCGACGCGGAACGGGCCCTAAACATCGCCAGCGGCTTCGGCAAAGTGGTCGATCTTCTCAAGATCGCCGCGCCGCCCCCGGATCCAGAGATTTTGTTGAAGATACGTTTTGCCGATATCGATCGCACCGCCAGCGTGCAATTGGGCGCGAATTTCTTCAGCACCGGGGCGGGGAACACGATCGGCGCCACGGGGACCGGGCAGTTTCCGGCTCCCACCGTGAGTTCCAGCGTGGGCAAGAGCACCAGTTTCAATATCTCGGATGCACTGAACGTGTTTTTGTTTCGGCCCGATCTGAACCTGGGTGCGACCATCCAGGCGCTCCAGCAAAACAACGTGATCCAAATCTTGGCCGAACCCAACTTACTAACTGTGGCCGGCAAAGAAGCCAGCTTTTTGGCCGGTGGCGAATTTCCTTATCCGGTAGTGCAAGGGTCTGGAACCGGTCTGCCCACCGTAACCATTCAGTTCAAAGAATTTGGCGTGCGAATCAACTTCACGCCCACGATTCTGCCTAACGGCGAAATTCACCTCAAGGTGGCTCCCGAAGTCAGCTCCCTGGATTTCACGGATGGGCTGAATTTTCAGGGATTCACGGTGCCCGCCTTATCGGTGAGGAAAGTGGCGACCGACATCGAGCTGGGGAACGGACAGAGTTTCGCCATCGCCGGCTTGCTGGACAATCGCGTGACGGATAACTTGAGTAAGATTCCGGGTTTGGGGAGCATTCCGTTCTTCGGCAAGCTGTTCCAATCGCGCTCGCTCACTCGCACGAAGTCCGAGCTGCTGGTGATCGTGACGCCCGAATTGGTCCATCCGCTGCCGGCCGGCAACGAACTGCCGAAGTTGGATATGCCCAAGCCGTTTATAAAGGATGGCGCCACGGCGACACCGGGCTCGAACATGCCGGCTGCTACGCCGCCCGAACCGACAGCCTGGGTGGATGTGGAGCCGCTCCTCGAAAAGAAGGCCGTCGAACAATTGATCGGGCAGACGCCCGGTCCTCCACCGGCCATGACTGGTCCAGGACTTAGGAAATGACGGGAAACATGCTCTCGATACTACCCTCCAAGAGCGCCCCCGGCGGTCTCTCCGCCGCCGTGGCCATCGCGGACACGGCGTTGCGCGACCGGACGCTGGGAGCGCTCCAAGGGGCCGGCGTGAACCTTCTCGGCGATTTCTCGGCGTTGCCGGGCATGGCCGAGCTGGTCGCGGCGATCGGCCGCGTCCAACCCGACTTATTGCTTCTGGGGTTCGACGGGCTGCCGCTCGATACCATCGAGGCGATCCGTCAGATCCGCGCCCTGGAAGCCAGCCCGAGAGTGGCGGTAGTGAACGGTTCCGCCAATCCGGAGATCATCCTGCAAGCCATGCGGGCGGGAGCGAGCGAGTTCTTGTATCCGCCCCTCGAGGAACAAATCCCAGAAGCGGTCGCGCGGCTCGCCGCGGAGTGCGCGAAGGAGGGAACGCGGCGTGCCGGAGGAAACCTCATTGGCATCCTCTCGGCCAAGGGCGGCTGCGGGGGGACCACGCTCGCGTGTCACGTTGCCGGCTATCTCGACCGCCGGTTCAAGAAGCACGTCTTGCTGGCCGATCTGGATTTCTGTTCCGGCAACGCGGGCCTGCTGATGGGATGCGATCAGCGTTACCACGTGCTGGATGCGCTCGACCACTTGAACCGTCTCGACGCGACTCTCTGGAAAAGCCTGGTGGCTACCACCACGGAAGGCCCCGACTTCATCGCGGCTCCGGCGGAACCCGCCGAGCTCGCCGGCCGCATGGACTCGCTGGCGGCTCTGCTGCGTTTCTGGCGTTTGCAGTACGACTACACGGTTGTGGACTTGGGGCATGGACTCACGCCCGCCACCTGCGGATTGCTGGATGCATTCGACAGCCTGCTGCTGGTTACCACCGGAGAAATGCCGGCGCTACGGCTGGCGAAACAAACTCTGGGTCTGATTGAGAAGCTGAAGCCGGGCGGCACCCGGCCGTTGCTGGTGATCAACCGCATCGCGCGCCGGGCGCCCATCCAGATTCCGGAGCTGGAACGGATCATGGGCGCTCCGATTTATGCCTCGATCCCCAATGAGTATCAACTGCTGACGGAGGCGCACAGCCAGGCGAAGCTTTTGGACCCCGATTCCAGCCTGGGGAAGGCCATCGCGGCCCTGGCCGCGAAGCTCGCCGGCACCGAAGCGGCACCTAAGAAAGCACGCAGACTCGCTCTATTCGGTTAGGGAGAAACCATGGCCAAAACACAAGACTTCGCCGCCGCCGGCGATCGCAAGGACAGCCCGCCGCGGATGGGTCAGGCGGCGCCCACGGCTGGCGCGCAGGCGTATCAGCAACTGAAATCTGAGCTGCACCACAAGCTGCTGGTCTCGGTGAATCTGGAAGCGCTGCTCAGCCTGCCGGAGGGACGGATGCGGGCCGAAACCCGCGCCGCCATTGCGCGCCTGGTCGAACAGGAATCGACGGCTTTGAACTCGGGGGAGCAGAGAGCGCTGACCGAAGAAGTGCTGGACGAGGTATTCGGCCTGGGACCGCTGGAACCCCTTTTAAAGGATCCGACGATTTCCGATATCCTGGTGAGCAGCCCGCGGCTGGTCCACATCGAACGCGGCGGCAAATTATATTTGACGCCCATTCAATTTCGCGACGACACCCATCTGCAGCGGATCATCGAGAGGATTGTCAGCCGGGTGGGACGGCGTATCGATGAATCGTGCCCCATGGTGGATGCGCGGTTGCCGGATGGTTCGCGCGTCAACGCCGTGATCCCTCCCATCGCCCTGGACGGTCCCGCGCTTTCCATCCGCCGCTTCGCGAAGGACAAGATGCAAGCCGAGGACCTGGTGCGCAACCTGACCTGGATGGACCCGATGCGGGAGTTCCTGATGGCCGCCGTGGGCGCGCGTCTGAATATCGTGGTTTCGGGCGGCACCGGCGCGGGCAAGACCACGCTGTTGAACGTGCTCTCTTCGTTTATCCCTGAAACCGAACGAATCGTCAGCATCGAAGACGCCGCCGAATTGCAGCTTCGCCAGGTACACGTGGTGCGCATGGAAACCCGGCCCGCCAACATGGAGGGAGCGGGGGCGGTGAAGATTCGAGACCTGGTAATCAACGCCTTGCGTATGCGGCCCGACCGCATCATCGTGGGCGAGGTGCGCGGACCGGAAGCGCTCGACATGATGCAAGCCATGAACACGGGCCATGACGGATCGTTGACCACTCTGCACGCCAATAGCCCGCGCGACGCCCTGTCCCGGCTGGAAGTCATGATGGGGATGGCCAATGCCAGCATGAGCGTCCTTTCCATCCGCCAGCAGATCAGCTCGGCGGTTGACCTGCTGGTGCATATCTCCCGCTTTAGCGATGGTTCCAGGCGGGTCACGCACGTTACCGAATGCGTGGGCGTCGAAGCCGGCGCCATCACCATGCAAGACATCTTTCTGTTCGAGCGGCAAGGCATAACGCGGGATGGCAGGGTGGTGGGGAGATTCCGCGGTACTGCCGTCCGGCCCGTCTGCGCCGAAAAAATGACCTGCGCGGGTTTCGAATTGCCCGGCTCGATGTTTCAAACAGTCTTGGAAATCCGATAGGAAGGCCTATGTTACTCTGGCTGCTTCTGGTGCTTGGTAGCTTTCTTTTAATCGCGGCCCCGGCATACTTGATGGTGGAGGCCCGCGAACGCCGGGACAAGTTCAAACAAATGCTGGCCGGCGAGGAAACGGTCGCCCACACGGTCACGTTCGTCGACATATTCAACCCCAACCAGGACGGCTCGAAGCCGTTCTGGGCCCGCATGCCGCGCCTGTCGCGCTGGCTGCAACCGGCGGGCACGACTTGGAAACCGGGTAAGGTATTGGCGGCGGCGGGCGCCTTCGCCGTGGCCGGCGCCTTGTTAGGCATTCTCGAGCGAAGCCGGCTCGGACCGTACGCGCCGGTCCTCGGCGCGGCGCTGTTTTTCCTGCTTCCTCTCTTCTATGTGCGGCTGAAAGGGAAGCGGTTCCTGGCGGCTTTCGAGGAGCAGTTGCCGGATGGAATCGAGTTCCTGGCCCGCGCGCTTCGCTCCGGCTATGCTCTCAGCATCGGTTTGGAAATGCTGGTTGAAGAGAGCAACGAGCCTTTACGGTCCCAGTTTCTCACGGTGACCCGGGAAGTGGCCTTGGGCGCTCCCATGGAAGTGGCTCTTCGGAAAATGTTGGAACGCGTGCCTTTGTTGGAACTGCGATTTTTCGTCGCTTCAGTGCTTTTGCAGCGGGAAACCGGCGGTAATCTCGGCGAAACCCTCGACAAACTCGCCGCGGCGGTTCGCGCCCGCTTGCAGTTGAGAGCCAGAGTGAAGGCTGCCAGCGCTCAGGGCCGCTTGACAGCCCGCGTTTTGAGTTTGGTGCCCATCATCCTGGTATTGCTGATGCACTTGTTTGCACCCGGGTACATGGAGACGCTGACCAACAATTCCCTGGGACGCACGGTGATGCTCTGCGCGGTGATCGGGCAGATCACAGCCTACTTTTGGATGAAGAAAATCATGGATATCGAGATCTGAGCTATGGCCATTGCCGTTGCACTATTTTTGTTCTTCGCGATAGCGGGCGCCATCGGGCTGTTCGGGTACCGCCGCTGGGTCCGCGTCGCGAGAGTATATGACAACCTGGAACTTGGACGCGCCGCGGACAAGGCCCCCGGCGCTCCCCTCATGACCTCCGTCACGCAATTCGTGGAGGGCATCGGGAACAAGCTTCCTCCTCCGCCCGCGACCAGCTCGCGGCACCGCACCGAATTGACCGCCGCCGGTTTCCGCTCCACCCGCGCGCCGGCGGTCTATTACGGCGCCAAGCTGATTCTGATGGGTGGCCTGGGCGTGGCGGCATTTCTCCTGCAATTCCACATGAGACTCAGCCTGATGGTCCAGGTGGCTTACATCGGCGTGGTGGCCCTGGCCGGCTTTCGCCTGCCGGATTTTGTGGTCGCGCGCCTCGTCAGAAAACGTCACCGGCTGTTGCGCCTCGGACTGCCGGATGCGCTCGACCTGATGGTGCTGTGCGCGGAATCCGGCATGGCCCTCGATCGGACGCTACGTGTTGTGAGCCGGGAACTGGCCGACGTTCACCCGGTTCTCAGCGAGGAGCTCAACCTGGTCACGTTGGAGATGCTGGCAGGAACGCGCCGCCGGCAAGCGCTCGAGAATCTAGGTCTCCGTACCCAGGAACCGGGAATCAAGAAGCTCGCGACAGCGCTGACTCAGGCGGATCGCTTTGGCACCGAGATCTCCACCGTCTTGCGCGCTCACGCGGACTTTCTTCGCGTGCGCCGGCGCCTCGAGGCGGAGGAACGCGCCGCTAAAGTCGCTGTCAAGCTGGTTTTTCCAATCCTGTTTTTCATTTTGCCCTGCATCATCCTTGTGACGCTCGGGCCGTCGGCTTTGAGGTTCATGCAAAATATATCGCCCGCGTTGAAAGGATAATCCTTTATCATGTTCCGATTCGATTTTGCGGATACCATTACGGCGGCTGTCCTGCTGGCAATGGTCGCTGTTGCCGCGGTGTCCGATATTCGCCGGCGGAAGATCCCCAATTGGCTCACTCTGGGCGGTATGGCGGGCGGCCTGGTTCTGCAAACCGTGCTCCACGGACTGGCCGGGCTGTTGCATTCGGCGGAAGGACTGGCGCTGGGCTTCGGAGTCTACCTGGCGTTCTACTGTCTGCGGGCGATGGGAGCAGGAGACGTCAAGCTGATGGCCGCGGTGGGTGCGATTGCCGGACCGGCGCTATGGTTCCAGATGTTCGTCGCGACATCGGTGACTGCCGGTGTGCTGGCCCTGGGGCTTTCCCTGGCCACGGGACGCTTGCGGCAAACAGTCTGGAACATGGCCTACATCGTCATGGAATTAATGCACTTCCGCGCGCCGTATTTCCGCCATCCGGAACTGGACGTGAAGCACGGGCGCGCCTTGAAGATGCCCCATGCATTGGCCATCGCGGCGGGAGTCGCTGCGTGCGTGCTGCTGCCCGGAGCGCGGTTCAACCTCTCTCGTCTGCTGGCCTAGCCGCCCGGCTCAGCGCCGGACCCCGCGCAACAGTTTGCGGGCCGACCACGTCACAATGCCGAGAAACGCGGCGCAGCTAATCAAAACGACCCCGCGCTGGCGTTCGGGTGAAAGCCGGGTCACCTCCGGCGCGCCGTCATTGGCGAAATCCAGCCAGATGCGCAGATGCACGGACGCCGGCTGGCCTCCGCCCATTTCATTATCGACCACGATGACATAATCGCCGGGCGGGCGAGCGCGGCAGTGCAGCGAGCCGGAGCGGCCAGGTTCGGTCACGGCCATCACGCCGTGGGGCAGCCCCTGCCGCAGGTGCTCCAGGTCTTCGCGGCGCATTAACGCCAGGCGCACTTGTTCGGAGCCGCCGTTCACCTGGTAGCTCGCCTCCACCATGACCGGCTGCTGTTTCAGCCCCAACTCCACGTAACGCCACTCATCGGCGGGGATCGGGTAGACCTCATCCACCAGCTCCACACGCGTGGCGGCGGCCAGGGCGAAGATCGAAAGCAACGCAAGCATGGGAAGCGGTGCCCCGTAGGGCATGGCCAAAGGACTACAATAAGGCCATGAACCACAGTATGGCACAGCCGCGGGAGGCGGCATCTCCGCTTGCGTCCGCTTGAGCTTCCCGGCTGGAAGAGCACACTGAGTTGGACAGCCGCAATTCTCCTCGCCGTTTTGTTCCTCGCGTCCGGGCTGTGGAAGATCATGGATGCTCAAGCCTGGGCGCAACGTGTCCAACAACTCCTGTTTCCGGGTTATCTGAGCCAGGCGGCGGCGCTCGTCGCCGGAGTGGCCGAGACGCTGGGCGCGGTGTTGATCGTGGTGCCGCGTTTCCGCCGCTGGGGCGCCATGCTGATCGGCTTGCTGCTCGTGGTCTTCATGGCCTACTTTGCCATCAATTACAACGCGCTGCGCGGCGCGGACTGTAGCTGCTTCCCATGGGTCAAGCGCATGGTGGGACCAGGGTTCTTCGCCAGCGATGCGGCCATGCTCGCGCTTGCGTTCGTGGCCGGCCTTTGGTCCAAGCCCTCGGGCAGCCTGCGGCCGGTATTGGTGATTGCCGGAGCCGTAGTGGTTTTCGCTTTGGTCTCTTACGGAGTCAACGAGGTCCGGCAGACCGGCACGCGCGCTCCCTCGAGCATACTGGTGGGCGGCCAGCCCTATTCGATCGAGCGCGGACGCTACCTGCTGTTCTTTTTCCACCCCGCCTGTACGCACTGTTTGGCCGCGGCCAAGCAGATGTCCTCACTCGAATGGGGCAGCACGACGGTGGTTGCGATCCCCGTGGCGATGCCTCAGTTTTCCGCCCAGTTCCTGGAGGATAGCGGGCTGAAGGCGGTGATCTCGCCGGAATTCCAGCGTTTGGCGCCGATCTTCGGCTACACTTCCTATCCGTTTGGGGTAGCTATCGAGAATGGGCGGGAAAAGACCCCTCTCACGCGGTTTGACGAGTCCGAACCCACGGCCACGCTGCGGCAGATCGGGTTCGTGAAGTAGGGGTCGGCGTTCGAGTGTTTTGCGAGCCAAGTCCAATCGAGGAATCTCATTGTGCGAATACCTCTTGCAGCGTCCTCAACGTGGCGGTGAGCGTCTTTGCCCTGATTGCTCCCAGCCTCTTCGCCAGCCGGATCTTGTCCACGGCGCGAACCTGATCGAGCAGGATCAGCCCCTTCCGGCCACCATGAGTGACGCCGATCCGAAACGGTGCCTCGCGACCCGCCGTAGTCATGGGTGCGACGAGTACCGTACGCAGATGGTCGTGCATTTCGGCCGGGGACACCACAACACACGGGCGCGTCTTCCTGATTTCACTCCCGACCGTAGGGTCAAGATTGACGAGCCAAATTTCTCCACGCGTCACCAAACCGACTCCGGGTCATCCGCATTACCAAATTCGCCCATCACGAGTTCGTCGTCACCGGCCTCGGCGATTCTCCTGGCGGCCTCGGCCCAACCGGTGCGGGCGGGACGCGCGGGCCTGCGCAACACAAGTGCACCATCCTCGATCGTCATTTCCGCTCCCGCATTCCTGTCCAGCCCCAGTTGGGCAAGTATCGGCTTGGGGATGACAACTCCCTGGGAGTTGCCTATCTGCCGAATGCTTACGTGGATGGCCCGCATGGTAATAACAATGTTATTCCTGAGCGCTCGGGGTGTCAAGTCAGGCATATACGTCACCGTATTGTGACGTCGTCCGTGCCCGAATGGGCTAAATAATAAGTCACCCTATTCCGAATGGGCGTGCTTAGTTCTGATCCTGTCCGCCGTCGCGGCGCTTCAAGGTCGGGCGGTCGTCGTCGGTATTCTGATCGGTTCCACCGTTCTGATCCACAGGACCGTTTCCGCTGCCGGGTGCGCGGCGCAGACGGGGACGGTTGGGATCTTCGGTGTCCACCTTGCGGCGATTGTGCAGCATCCCCAGGCGGCCCTTGACATCGTTGAATTCCGACGTGTTCACCACGTATTCCGGCTTGGGCTTCAGGTCTTTCTGGATCTCTTCCTGCGCGGCCTTGATGCGGTCATCGTTCATGGGATGGGTGGAGAAGACCTTGGAGATCGTCCCCGGCTTCTTCCGTTCCATGGTTTCGATCTTCTCGAAGAAGTCCACGAAGGCGGTGGGATCGTAACCGGACTTATAAAGATACTGCAGCCCGTAATGATCGGCCTCGCGCTCGGCGGCTCGCGAGAACGTCAGGAAACCCATGGGAATCGCCAGTCCCATACCTTGCCGGATGGCGTACCCGGTCCAGCCGCCCATGAAGATCAGGGGAATGGTGCCGATCTGAATGAGGTCGGCCTTGGTCGCGTTTCTGGTGCCGTGCCGGCACGCCACATGAGCGATTTCGTGGGCCATCACGCCGGCCAGCTCGGCCTCGGTATCCGCCTTCAGAATCAAGCCGGAATTGACAAAAAAGAAGCCGCCGGGCAAAGCGAAGGCGTTGACTTCCTCGGTATCCAACACCTTGATGGTGAACGGAACTTTGGCGTCCGAGTTGCGAACGATGTTCTGTCCCACCCGGTTGACGTATTCCGCGATCACCGGATCGTCGATAATCTTGGCTTGCCGCTCGACTTCCTGCGCCAGTTGCTTGCCGAGGGCGATCTCTTTTTCGAGCGAGTAGAAATTTACCCCGCTGCCGACATCGCGGTTGCCGATAGCGTCGGGATCGTCCTTTGGATTCAGTTTCTTGTCGTCGGCCAGAGCACTGCCAGCCAGAAGGCCGACGAGAGCCAGGATTGCGGGGATAGTCGCGGGTCGAGATCTCATTTCCGGAAACTCCCGTTAGCTACACTATACGCCTAACCGCCAGCGCACAGGAGCTCTAACCATTAAACGCGTGACTCCAGGGCATGGTTTCAGCTAAAAGCCCCTATTCCGTGGGCCAAAGTCCCGTCCAAGAGCACTTTCGCCGCCCCTCCTCAAGCGGCGAGAAGCAGCTCCGCCCAGGGTTTCGGCCGCAGATCCTGGAGGGCCCCGAACGAGATGCCGAGGCGGGCGCAGGCCGTCTCGATCAGACTGCTCGAAAACGAGTCTTCACCGGATCCGGAGAGGTGCTCGGCAAGGAATAGTACACTCGCCAGGCCCGAAGGCGCTAGGTCGGGGCGGTGATGTAGACACACGCCTTCCACGATGCCGCTTTCGAAACGGCAGCTTTGAAGGTAGCATGCGCCGGCTTGGCCGTGACTCGTCCCGAGCATCAGAAACTCCGCGTGCCCCAGCGGGCATCCCCGTTCGTGGACGCGGCGAACCACTTCTAGTTTGTGGGCGGGGAGGCGGTCGAAAATCATGCGCCCAATATCGTGGACCAAGCCCGCCAGGAATGCCAGCGCGGGCTCGATCTGCCCCGCAAGTTCCGCTACGGCTTCGGCCTGTTGCGCCACGGCCACCGCGTGGGCCCAATGTTCGCGGTTGTGGCCGATCGCTCGGCGGAGAATAGAGCCCAGAACCAGTTGGCGCGCGGGCTCCACGCCTACAAACGTGATGGCATGCGGCAGCGTCTCAATGGGACGCTCCGCACCGAACAACGGCGAGTTCGCGAACCCGATCATGAGCGAAGCCAGCAGGGGGTCGGCCTCCACCGCATCCGAGACTCGCCGTTCGGTGATGTCCGGGCGGGTGAGAGCCTGCAGGGCGCGGCGGGCGTTGTCCTCAAAGACGCCCATTGCGCGCGCCGCGGCGAAAAGCTCGCCCGCGGACGCGGTGGCAACCCCTTGCAAATGGCGCAGCCCGTCCGGGCAAAGGTAAAAAGCCGAAGAATCGTACAGCAGAGGATCGGGGTTCGAGTCCGTGCCGCCGGAGACCGGTTCGGCCGCCGGGCTAAGCGATGTTCTCATAGCTTGCAGGAAGAAGCGGTTGAATTGCAATCGGCGTTCGCAATCCTCACATTGTTGAAAATGCCGACAGAGGGCGTCCGCCTGTTTCCTGGAGCAGCGAAGCAGCAGGAAATCTTCCATTTCCTCGTCGTCTACCACGAGTTGCGACTGGAATTGCATGATTAACGTTGGGAGTAAGCGTAATGTTACTCACATTGCTTATCGGCGGCGGCCCGGACACTTTCTAGCGGAATAAACCGGGGATTCTCGCCCCGAATGCCGATAGCCCAAAAGGGCTAAATTAGTCCCTTACTAACATTTACGTAACCCAAACCGCGCCTCGGCCTTCTTATCAGGCAGGAGGAGTGGAAAAATGAAGATGAGCTTCCTGGGTAGATGGATCGGCGCGGCGGCGCTGGTGGCTGGAGCCGCCATGGCAAATTCCAACAACAGCGCCAATCCGCCGCAAACCGATGAGCAGATCGCCAAGGCCGTGCGGCACGAGGTGCTGATTTATCCCTACTACAGCATCTGGGACGAGGTGGATTTCCAGGTTGCGAACGGACAGGTGCAGTTGTCCGGCGCGGTGACTCAACCGGTGAAGAAGAGCGACCTCGGCCGCATCGTGCAGCACATTCCCGGCGTGACCAGCGTGGCCAATAATCTCGACGTGCTGCCCTTGTCTCCCATGGACAACCGGCTGCGAATGCAGGTGGCGCGCGCCATCTATAGTTTTGCGCCGCTTTCCCGCTATGGCGCGGGTTCGCTGCCTTCGATTCACATCATCGTCGCCAACGGACATGTGACTTTGGCCGGAGTGGTGGACACCCAAAACGACAAGCAGCTTGCCGGGATGCGGGCCGCGCGAGCCGGCCTGAGCTTCGGACCGGTTGTCAACAATCTGCAAGTAGCACAAACCGGGCGCAAAGGTTAACGTCGCGCCGGCGGTAACGGCATGGCGGACCGGGCTCCGCGGCTTGGCTCGCGGCTTGGCTTGCAACCCCCCGGCCGCCATTTTCATTTACAATCGGGATTCGTGCCGCGGTTTTCGATATGGCTTCCGCTTCTGCTGTTGGCCGGCTGTGGCGGGTTGCCCGAATGGTATCCGCCTCCCATGCAGCGGCCGGCGCTCACGCTGCCGCTGGCGGCGACGTTTGGCCAGTTCGTCGCCATGGGCGACCCCGGCGCTTACGCTTACATCGTGGGGGGATTCCGCGATAAGAGCGAAGGGCCGTGGCGCTGGACCCATGATCATCCCGTATTGCAGTTCTGGCTTCCTCCCCAGGCGCGCGTGCGCTTCACCGCGGAGTTCTCCTTTCCGGAACAAACGTTTAGCCAGACCGGTCCGGTCACTCTGACGTTTGCCATCAACGGCAAAGTCTTCGACCGCGTGCGCTACGCCCAACCCGGAACCGAGAAATACAATCGGCCTGTTCCGCCCGACCTTCTCAACCCGGGTGTAAACACTGTCGCCATCGATCCCGATAAATGCGCGACCCGTCCCGAGGGCGGGGAACGCCTCGGTTTTGTGCTCCTCAGCGCGGGGTTTGCGGAGTAGCCGATGCAGCCGCTTGCCATTCTGTTTGGCGCCGCTTTTACGGTGCTGACGGCCACGGCTCTCGGCACCCTCCTATTGGGAGACCGCTGCCGCGATTACCCGCTACGTTTCGTGGTGGGAAGCGCCCTGCTCAGCGTGCTGGTGTTCTTCTCGTGCGCCGTCCACCTGGTTTACCCCATCTGTTTTCTGGCGGTGGGTGGGGTATCGCTGCTCGCGTCCGGAGCCTGGCTGGGGAAAAAACAAGGCGCCAAGAAGATCACATTCTCAGTTACTAACGGCATTTTTATTGTTGTTTTTACAGCGTATTTCATCCTCTATTTCTTTAACTCCATGGCCCCCGAAGCCAGCCCCGATGGCGCCACCTATCACTTGGGCTTCGTCAGCCGATACCTGCTGGGCCACGGTTTTCACCGCATCACCTGGAGCCTCTATGCCGATCTCTCCGCAGGCGCGGAGATGCTGTTCCTGTTTGCCTTCGCGTTCGGCAAGCACTCCGCCGCCGCGATGGTGCATTTCTGTTTTCTCATCGCGCTGGTTTGGGAGATGATTCTTTACGGCAGGCGCGCTGGCTTCGCTCTTCCCGCCACGTGCGCCGCGGTGTTAGTGGCATCCAGCCAAGTGGTGGGGGTAGACGCCACCAGTGCCTACAACGATGTTGCCTTGGCCGCGGCCGCCTTCGCGCTGTTTGTTCTGCTTCACTGTTGGGAATCGGAACGCGAGCCACGCCTGCTCTTGGCTATCGGCTTGGTAGCCGGCTTCGCTTATGCCGTAAAGTACACCGGATTTGTGGCCGTGCTTTACGCCGTCGGGTTCGTGGCGTGGAAGAGCCGGCGACTCCGCGAACTGTTGGTGGTCGCCTCCGGCGCGGCCGCGATCGCGCTTCCCTGGATCGTCAAGAACTGGATCTGGCTCGGCAATCCGTTCGCCCCATTCTTTAATCAATACTTTCCAAATCCGTACATAACCATCGCTTTTGAAAAGGATTACAAGGCGTGGCTGACGCTCTACGATTTGCCCAGCCGCTGGCAGATACCCTGGGAAGTGACTGGCAAAGGCAACCTGGGTGGCATCCTGGGCCCGGTCTTTCTGTTGTCGCCGCTGGCACTCCTGGCTTTGCGGCACAAGCAAGGGCGGCGCCTGCTGCTCGGGGCCGCGGTCTTCGGCGCCACTTATTTCAGTAACATCGGGACCCGGTTCTTAATCCCGCCGCTGCCGTTTGTGGCTCTGGCCCTCATGCTGGTTCTGGCCACGATCCCCGGACTGGCCGTGGCGGTGGCGGTCCTCCATGCCGTCATGTCTTGGCCGGGACTCGTTCCGAAATATTGCCCTCCGCAAGGCTGGCAGTTGGCGCGCCGCATTCCATGGCGCGAGGCGTTGCGGCGCCGCGATCCGGACCAGTACCTCCGCAAACGGCGCGTCGATTACGGCGCGGCACGCATGGTGGAGAGTTTGACGCCCCCCAACGCAACGGTCTTCATGTATCGGGAAATTCCGTGGGCATACACTACGCGCCGCGTGCTCGTAGAGTACGAGTCCGCGGAAAACGAGCGGCTCGGCACGATCGTACGGGCGGCTTTCCAACCGGACCTGGCGCCGACCTTGCGGCTCCGCTGGGTGTTTCCCCGGCGCGCGCTGCGCGGCCTTCGCGTGGTCACGACGGCGCCCAGCTCCGATCAGTGGAGTATCAAAGAGCTGCGCATCCTCAACGGCGAGGACGAACTGCCGCGCCTGGCTCGCTGGCGTCTGACCGCGCATCCATTCCCCTGGACCATCCAGGATGCCTTCGACAATTCTCCCGTCACTTTCTGGCGTTCCGGAGAGATGGTGCGTCCCGGGATGTTCGTGGAAGTGGATTTCGGCGGGCAGGAGACCGCCGATGGCGTCCTGATCGATGCGCCCCCCAACGCGGGCGACATTCGGTTACGTTTGGAGGGGCGCGATCTTGCGGGGAACTGGGTCTCTTTGGCGGACGCTCCGGCCAGCCTCCGGCTTCCCGCGCCGCTCGGATTGCGGCGCGCCGCCAGCTCCGAATTAAAACGGCGAGGCGTGGATTATATTCTAGTGCTCGACGAGGAATTCTGCGCCGCCGAGTTTCGTGACAACGCCGGATTGTGGGGCGTCCGGCAGATCGGCGAGACAGGAGGCGCCAGACTCTATCAACTGCCATGAAGCTATTTCTAGGAGTGGATGGCGGCCAATCCGGAACCACCGCGCTCATCGGCGATGAAACCGGCCGCATATTGGGGCGAGGCGAAGCCGGACCCTGCAATCACACCGCGGCGGGGGAAGGACGCGCGCGTCTGGAATCCGCAGTGCGTGTGAGTGTAGCCGCGGCTTGCGCGGCGGCCGGCGCCGATCCGGACACGGTACAATTCGAGTCCGCGTGTTTCGGCATGAGCGGCGGTCCGGACGATAAGCGGGAGATCCTCGCGGCGCTGGTGCGCACGGGGTGCCTGGCAGTCACCACGGACGCTGTTACGGCTTTGGCGGGCGCCACCGAAAAGGGGCAGGGAATCGTGACCATCGCCGGCACCGGTTCGATCGCCTTCGGCCGCAACGCTGCGGGACGAGTGGCGCGGGCCGGCGGCTGGGGGTACGTGTTCGGGGACGAGGGCGGCGCCTTCGACATTGTCCGCCAAGCCGCGCGGGCCGCGCTGCGCATGGAAGAAGGCTGGGGCCCGGCCACGAATCTGCGCCAAACGCTGCTCGCCGCAACCGATTGCCTCACGGCAAACCAAATGCTACATGCGTTCTATACGCCCGAGTGGCCGCGCTCCAGGGTGGCGCGCCTGGCTCCGCTGGTTGACCGGGCGGCATCCGAAGGCGATGGTGTCGCGGCCCAGATCATCACCCATGCGGCGCAAGAGTTGGCGCTATTGGCCGCCGCGGTACGCGGACAACTGTGGCACGAGGGTGAAACGGTCGAAGTAGCATATATAGGAGGCGTGTTCGAGAGCGCGAAACTGCGCGAGCGCTTCCGATTGCTGGTGGAGCTGGAGAGCGGCAATCGCTGCCACCCTCCACTGCACGGACCCGCCCAGGGGGCGCTGCTGGAGGCCTATCGAATCGTAGGGATGGTCGTCTCCCTGGGCCGATAGCTCGTTCGAGCCTGATGGAACGTAGCCATGAGTGGTGGTTTTCGGCCACCGCAAGCAACGCTCCGGATTCCTTAAGCTTTTGTAAATAAGTAAGTTGCTATTTGGCTGCGCGCGTGCAAACTGACAGCATCGAGAAAAGGTACTGCCATGAGTCGCTTAGAATTGCGGTTGCTAGCCTGGACGGGTGCCATGGTCCTGACCGGTGGCGTTTGGACCGAGGCCCGTGCGCAGGATGCCGACGATCTCAAGCGCGGGGTGGCGCGCATTAGCCTGATGGACGGGCAGGTCTCGGTGAAGCGGGGAGACTCCGGAGATTGGGTGGCGGGAGTGATCAATGCACCGCTGATGGCGGACGACCAGATCTCCACCGGCCCGAATTCGCGCGCCGAGGTGCAATTCGATGCGGCGAACATCCTGCGGATCGGCGGCACGGCGGTGGTCCACCTGACGTCGCTCGAATACGGCCGCTACCAGATGGAGATCGCGCATGGCACGGTAACCTACCGGGTTTTACGGCCTTCCACGGGAAATGTGGAAGTGGATACTCCGAGTATTTCCGTAAGGCCTTCGCAGGTTGGGACTTACCGGATTGCCGTGAACGACTCGGGAGAGACCGAACTGATCGTGCGGGCGGGAGATGTCGAGGTGTTTACTCCTCGCGGCTCGCAGTGGGTCAATGCCGGTCAGATGATGGTGGCGCGGGGAACGACCGCCGACCCCGAGTTCCAGATTGTCGGCGCGCGCCCCTACGACGATTGGGACCGCTGGTCTGACAGCCGCGACCGCATATTAACTTCATCCACCAGCTCACAATATGTCCCGCAAGGCGTTTATGGCACGGAGGATCTGGACAACAACGGCACCTGGGTCAACACGCCGGATTACGGCTACTGTTGGCAGCCGACGGTGCCTCCCGGCTGGGCGCCATATAGCTTGGGGCGCTGGGTTTGGGAGGACTGGTATGGATGGACTTGGGTGAGCTACGACCCGTGGGGTTGGGCTCCGTACCACTATGGCCGTTGGTTCTGGGGATCCGGCGGTTGGATGTGGTATCCGGGCGTGATCGGCGTGAGGCATTATTGGTCGCCGGCGCTGGTTGGGTTCTTCGGTTTTGGGGGCGGCGGATTCGGAGTTGGTTTCGGATTCGGCAACATCGGCTGGGTCGCGCTGGCCCCGTACGAGATTTTCCACCCCTGGTGGGGCGCGGCGTTCTATGGGCGGACTGGGTATCTGAACCGGTCCATGAACTTTGCGAGCGTAAATATAAACAACGCTTATCGTAATGCTCGCGTTGGGAACGGCGTTGTAGGCGTCAGCGCCAACGATTTCCGCAGCGGCCGGTTTGGCAGCATGATACGGCCCTCGGCCGCCGACGTGCGGAGCGCGGGATTGGTTCGCGGACAAGTGCCGCTGGCACCCACCAGTGCGAGCGTGCGGTTTGCGGACCGCCAGGCGAGTTACGTGCCGCGCGCGAGCCAGAACACCCGATTCTTCCAGCATCAGCAACCCGCGGCGGTCGGCCGCGTGCCGTTTGCGCAGCAACGCGGCGCGGAGCAGGGCAGTCGCCCAACCGGGGCGATGGCGCCTGGAGGTGGAATGCGCGCGGGAGGCGCGGCTGGCACTCAGCCCACAGCGCGTAGTGCCGCGCCGGCCGATCGGCCCAACACGAGTACCGGCGGAGCGACCGGCGGATGGCGCCGGTTCGGCGACCCTGGCGCCCGTTCGACAGCTTCAACAGCGGGGCGCCCCGGTAGCTCTGCCTCCCCCTCGCAGGCGGGCGGCAGCAGCAGCTGGCAGCGCTTCGGTGCGCCAAGCGGCGGTGGCACGCGATACGGCGGCGGTTCGGGCGCTAGCAGTTCTCAAGGTTATAGCCAGCCGCGCTACAACGCCCCTCCGGCGAACGGCGGAGGAAGCGCGCCACGCTACAGTGCTCCGAACGGAAGCGCCCCGCGCAGCAGCGGTGGTGGAGGCGGACGGGCACCGAGCGGCGGCGGAGGCGGCGGCCGCAGCTCAGGCGGCGGTGGTGGCCACGCGAGCGGTGGCGGCCACGGGCATCGTTGAGAGTTTTTGAGAGGGTTTAAGCATCGGTTTCTTCCCATAGGCCTGGTCCCTTTCAGCGGGGACCGGGCCTTTTTTTTGCCCCGTTTGCCGAATCGGAAGCACCCTCAAACACACCCACGCGCGGGATTAGCCCCACAAGTCGGCAGTATTGACGGATTTGCCTTGAAGCTTCAGGTAGTAGAACAGTTGACTCTTGTGTCGATCGAGGTGCTGGATCATCCGGAGGAGATGTCGGCCGAGGGGCAGCGATACGCCGGGATCCCACGGAGCTGCCATTTCTTTACTCGCGAGATCATTCTCGCCAGCTTTGTCGATCATCTGCAGGGCAATGGCCTTGTCCTCTGCCAGTAACCTCCTAGCCTCGTCAAGATCCTCGACTGTCGGCAGCTTTTCGGCAGGTGGCAGGTTTTCCTCCGGCGACAAGTCTGCTAGTTCTTTGCCCGCAGGGAGACCCCAGTCGCCCGACACGAATCCCTTGCACCCAGCGCCGCAAGCGTTGCTGATGTGTTTGATGAGTTGGCCGACAGTCATCCAGTTGGAGCCGCTCGCCGGTTTCCAGTCGATACCGGTGGGATCCACCTTGTCGAGCAGCCGTGCGGTGGTTCCGTAAGTCGTTTCAATCTCGTTCCTCAAGAACTCGGTCCAGTTCACGGGCATTCTCCTTTCACCAGGGATGTTGCCTGGCTTACGAGTGTAGGATCGGGGCCGATTCGATGCAACCACCCTAGCCCATAAAGTTGACATAATATTCGTTATCAGAAACTAATTGGACGTGCGATAATCGGGAACGCAGTATGCCACACCCCAAGGAACGGAGCCACTCCATGACCATCGACGAACGCCTTGACCGGCTCACTCAACGCCACGAGGCCCTCGCCCAAACCGTCGAACTCCTCGCCGCCGCCCAACTCAAGAGCGATGAACGCATCGAGAAGCTCACCGGCCTGATCGCGGAAACTGCCGGCTTCATCAACCGCCTGGCCGATCTGCGATAATCGTTTAAGAGATTGCCACTCCCATGACAGCGGACGAACGATTCGACCGACTCGACCAAAGGCTAGACGCCCTCGCGCAGAGCGTCGCGGGCGCGGTCGAGGCCATACACGACGTCCGGCAGAATGCCGCAGCCGCCGAGCAACGTACCGTCGAAGCCATGCGCGACATGCAGACGGAGATCCTGCGCGGTATCGAAGCCTTCGCCCGCGGAAACTTCGCCCGCATGCATATTCTCGACACCCGCACCCGCGCCAGCGAGGAACAGATCGCCGCCACCAACGACCGCATCACCGCGCTCGAAGAGCGCGTACTGAACCTCGAGACCCGCCGCCCACCCCAATAACCCGCACTCAAAGCCAACTTCTTACGCTGCGCTACACTTCCCCGCCCCGCACCCCCCTGTAATAGAACGTACAGAACCCGCTGCCGTGTTATACAATGCATGCTTCAGCAATGAGCGGCATCGGTGAAGATTTGCGCTTGGCGTTTCGCGCGCTCGCGCGGCAGCGGGCATTCACGCTCGTGGCCGTGCTCTCTCTGGCCCTCGGTATCGGCGCCAACACCACTATCTTCTCGCTCCTCGATGCCGTGCTGCTGCGTCCGCTGCCGGTCGCGGATCCCTCGCGGCTGGTGGCTTTCCACACTTTGGACGCCCGCAATCCCGGCGTCTGGAACTGCTCTTACCCCAATTACAAGGATTACCGCGATCGCAACCCGGTGTTCGCTTCCCTGCTCCTCTCTTCCCCGATCGCCATCAACCTGACCGGCAGCGGCGACCCCCAGAGGCTCATCGGCCAGATTGTCAGCGCGGATTACTTCCCTACCCTGGGCGTGAACCCGGTAGTCGGACGCGCGTTTCTCCCGGAAGAAGACGCGGCTCCCGGCGCCGCTCCCGTGGCGGTGATCGGGTATGGACTATGGCAACGGCTTTACGGCGGCGATCCCCGCATTACCTCGCGAACCATCGCGCTCAACCGGCACGAATTCCGCATTGTGGGTGTGGCCCCCGCCGGCTTTCAAGGCATGGACACGTTGTATGCCTCCGAAGTCTGGGTGCCGCTCATGATGTACGAGCAAGTGTACCCCTTTCCGAATTGGGTAAACCAGCGGCGAGCGCTTGTCTTCTCGGTAATCGGCCGGTTGAAGCCGGGCGTCACCATGGCCCACGCCCAGTCCGCCATGGATAGCCTCTCGCACCAATTGGCGGGCGAATACCCGAAAGAAAATCAGGGCCGCCGGGTGGCGCTCCAGCCAGTCGAAGAATCGGTCATCGACGCCCGAAACCGTCCCACCATCAGCCGCGGTGGAACTGTCCTGCTGATCATTTCCGCCCTGGTGCTGCTGATTGCTTGCAGCAATGTCGCCAATCTCTTGCTGCTGCGCGCCACCGGACGCAGCAAAGAGATCGCCGTAAGGCTGGCGATGGGCGCCACCCGCTGGCGTCTGATCCGTCATTTGCTGACGGAAAGCGTGCTACTCGCCCTGCTGGGCGGCGCCGCCGGATTGTTACTGGCCCGCCTGGTGGGCAATGCGTTATGGGCCGTGCGCCCGCCCATGTTCAAATACGCCGCTTGCCAGTTGAGCCTGGATACCCACGTCCTGACTTACACGCTGGCCCTGTCGCTGGCAACTGGCATTCTCTTCGGCCTGGTCCCGGCGTTCCGCGCCACCCGCAGCGACCTGGCGGTGGACTTGAAGGAGCGCTCCGGGCAGGCGGCCGCGCACGGCTCCGGGCGATGGAGCCCGCGCTCCATTCTCGTAATGGTGCAAGTGGCGCTCTCGCTGACCGCGCTGGTGGGAGCCGGGCTGTTCCTGCGCAGCTTGAGCGGGGCGAACCAGGTGGATCCGGGGTTCGATGCCGCCCATCTGGGCATCGTGGTTTTCAACGTGGGCGATGCCGGCTATAACGAAGCCCGCGGCCGGGAGTTCCAACGGCAAGCTTTGGAGCGTGCCGCGGCGGTCCCCGGAGTCGATGCCGTCGCCCTCGCCAAGGATCCGCCGCTACGCGTCACCAGTTCCCGCACCATGACGCTCCAGGGTGAAGATCCCAACCGGGGCCGGCTGGTTTTGACCGGTGTGGCGGGGCCGGGGTATTTCGACGCCGTTCGTATCGCATTTCTGCGGGGACGCGATTTCAATCCATCCGATACCGCCGATTCACCGCGCGTGGCGATCGTCAACCAAGCCGCGGCCCGCCAGTTTTGGCGCGGCGATGCCTTGGGCCAGGCAATTCACTTCTTCGGAGAGAACCAGCCCGTCCAGGTAGTGGGCATCGTGCGCGATGCCAATTACCTCAAGATCGGCGAAGCTCCGCAGCCCATGATCTATCTCTCCCTGGACCATTACTATTCGCCCATCGGTGTTCTCTACCTCCACACCAAGCTTAACCCCGAGGCCGTGGCGGCGGAAGCGCGGCGCCGCTTGCAAGGCCTGGACCGCAACCTGTTGCTGCAATCGGAGAGCATCCGCACCACCATCCGCGAATCTTTGTGGGCGCAGAGAATCTCGGCCGATCTGCTAGGCATATTCGGCGGGCTGGCGCTGCTGCTGGCGAGTGTTGGTATTTACGGCGTGGTTTCGTACTCGGCCAATCAACGGGTGCGGGAGATGGGGATTCGCATGGCTTTGGGCGCGTCCACCAAAGATGTGCAACTGATGATCCTTCGCGAGGGCATCCGCTTGGTGGCCATCGGGGTGGTGGTGGGACTTCCCATATCGTTGTTGGCATCGCGCTCGGTAAAGAGCATGCTTTTCATGGTGAGCCCTTCCGACGCGGTGACGTTCGTGATGGTGCCCGCTATCCTGGTGCTGGTGGCTGCGCTGGCCTGCTGGATTCCCGCCCTGCGCGCTACCCGTATCCAGCCGGCGCGGGCCTTGCGGCACGAGTAAGGCTTTTCGGCCGTGACACGTTAGAATCGGATTTGGTCCTCGTTCAGAACGTTTCCAAGCTCTACCGCCTCTACCGGCGGCCGGCTGACCGCCTGCGTGAACTTCTGCCCGGCGCGGCGCCGGCGCACGCCGATTTCTGGGCGCTACGCGACATCAGTTTCACCGTGGAAAAGGGCGAGATGCTGGGGTTGGTCGGCCCCAACGGCTGCGGCAAGAGCACGTTGCTGCAAATTGTCAGCGGCATTCTCGAACCGACCACCGGGCGGGTTGTGACGCGCGGGCGCATCGCCGCGCTCTTGGAACTGGGGGCGGGCTTCAACCCGGAATTCAGCGGCCGCGAAAACGTCTATCTGAACGGCGAAATCATGGGACTCAGCCGGGCCGCCATCGATAAAGCCATGCCTTCGATCGAGGCTTTCGCCGAAATCGGCGAGTTCATCGAGCGGCCGGTAAAGGAATACTCGAGCGGCATGTACGTGCGGCTCGCGTTCTCGACTGCCATCCACGTGGACCCCGAAATCCTGATCGTGGATGAGGCGCTGGCGGTGGGGGACGCCGTGTTTGCCAATCGCTGCGTGCGCAAGTTTCACGAACTGCGCGAGCGCAAAGTGACGGTGCTGTTCGTTTCGCACGACCTGGGACTGGTGAAGCAGCTTTCCGACCGCGCCATTCTGCTGCTCAACGGCCGCATCGAGGCGCAGGGCGAGCCCAAGGATGTGATCAACCGCTACATCGGCCTGGTGCTCGAGAAGCAGGCGCCGGCCGCCGCGCGCAGCGAGCGTGTGCGCGCCAGCTTCCGCCACGGCGATGGCACCAGCGAGATCCTGGGCGTGGAGATTCTGAACGCGCGCGGAGAGCCCGCCACTTCAATTGCCAGCGGCGAGCCGGTGACGATGCGCGTGCGGTCGCGCTTCCTCCGTCCGGTTTCGGGTCCCATGGTGGGGATTCTGATCCGCACGCGGATCGGCATGGAAGTATACGGCACGAACACGCAAATCGAGCACGCCGACCTGGGCGATTTCGAGCCCGGCCAGCAACTGGAAGTGGATTTCCGCGTGGAATGCTGGCTCACGCCGCAGCAATACACTTTGACCGCCGCGACGCAGAACGCCGACGGATCGAGCCACGATTGGCTGGACGACGCCGTGGCATTCGAGGTGGTGGACACGCGCGTAGCCGCCGGCGTAGCCAATCTGAGGGCGCAAGTGGAATGGCGCGTGTCACCGTAAAAGTGCATCCGCGGGCGAAGCGTTCCCGCGTAACCGGGCGTCTGGGCGATGCCTGGAAGTTGGATCTGGCGGCGCCGCCGGTGGAAGGAAAAGCCAACGAGGAGTGTGTGCGCTTTCTGGCCGAACTGGCCGGAGTGCCGCGCAGCCAGGTGCGGATCGTGGCTGGGGCCACGGCGCGGCTCAAGGTGCTGGAGGTGGCGGGAGTGGAGCAGCGGGAGTTGGAGGAGAAGTTGGAGCAGTGAGGACGGGGGCGACCCGTCAAGTGAATGCGCCGCCGAACGCTGGCGTCCGGAGACGCCAAGCGCTATCATGCCTGCTCGCTGGGTCGCTCCCAGCGCCGCTTGCGGGCCGGCAGCGGGAGCCTATCCCTCCGGCGCGCCCGCAAGCCTGGATAGGGGGCAAGCATGGACAAACAAATTAGAGCCGAAAAACAGCCGGGAAGAGCCCGCATCGGCCCTTTGAGAACACAATGGGTCGGCATCGTGAGCTTAGTCGTCAGCGTCCTGACCTTCAGCCTCGGCGCCTGGAACTCGTGGATTGCTCCCTTCGAGCCCGTCGGGACGGCCGGGCCCGTGATGTGGCAAGCAAAGAACGGCAAGCTGCGAGGGATGGTAGCCCTCCCAATCCGAATGTTCAACAGGGGAGCGCACGACGGCATCATAGACGACGTGGAACTACGCCTCGATTACCACGCCGACACCGGGCAGAGGTCCACTAGGTGCCTCTACATGCCAGTGGGGCTCCTCGCATCAGACTACGTCTCGAAACTCACCGCTGGGGCGAGAGACATTGAGCTGTACAAGGAGGTGTTCCCCACGCCGATCCTCCTGCCGGCCCATCAGCATTTCTCCGAACAAGTCGAGTTCACTCTCGACCAGCCTCCGGAGCATCCGAACTGCGACGTCCCCTTCCTCCCATGCCGGTACCACGCCGAAGTGCTCTGGCTGGAGAAGCGTGGATCATGGAAGACGCTGGACACCTTTGATGGCAGGCTGGACGAGTCGAAGGTTGCAAACTACTCGAAGGCCGCCTTCACCGTTGAAACGGACTCTCTCGAAGAGCGGCGGAAAGAACTCCGAGGCAAGTAGCCGCAACCCCGTCCTCCGGGCACGCGCCGTGCGGAGGACGCCACGCAAGATATCCTGATGCGCGCTCTACGGTCCCTCGATACCTTTCGCGGCGGCAACATATTCAGGATAACCAGACCCGTAAGAATGTTTCGGGTGTAAACTGCTTGCGTATTACTATGGCGATCCTGACCCGAACCCTGTCCCACGCGTGGGTCTCCGCGCGCATCCTGGCCATTGTCCTGGCGATGCCGGCACTGTGTTTTTCCCAAGAATGGTGGAACACAGCCCTCGTGGCCGCCGATTGTCAGCCCAACCTGGCGTCAACTACACAACGGATTCAACCCGATGTATGCGCGGGGTCCCAGGCTTTGGTATTCCCCGCGGGGACTCACGCGACCATGTGGGTGGGCGGTGAATATCAACAGTCGTTTAATACCGATGTGTCCTCTATGCCGCAGTGCATCGAGACAGATCTTAACGGCAACCAGCCGATGTACTCGTGGGGCGGCCAAACCGCGTATTTCATGGACCCGCATTGTCCTCCCTGGATCGCCCTTGTCGAAAGCCGCGTGGACAAGCTCATGGGCCGCGAAGGCGTTCACCAGGATAACATCGCTTTCCCGCCTTTCATTAGCGGCAACGGCGGGTTCGCGCAATGGGACCGTAGCGGCTTCGTAGACTACCTCAAGGCGCGCGTGGCTGCCGGAGCCATCGCCGGACTTCCCTCCCCGCCCGAGAACATCGATATCGCCCAATACATAGTGAGCAAGGGCTATGGCAACGGCAATCCGGCGGCCCTCGACGACCTGGTCTTCCACGAATTCGTACGGTACCAATATCTCAGCAACCTCGGCATTTGGGCCGGCATCGTCCAGCGCGCTACCGCGTCCGCCGCGGCGGCGGGCAACGACGGCCTGCTCATCACCGGCAACCAGGGCGGGATTTGGTGGCCTTGGCAGTCCAGCGTGTATGCGGCGCTTCTCTCCCAATATCACAAGGCCATCTACATCGAAAAGGAAGGGGTGGATCAGTCCCCGTTGCCCCAATATCATCACTCCCTCAACACGAAGCTGGGGCTGGCTTCGGGCTATCAGGAAAAGCCGGTTTGGGTCGAGGGCGGCTTTTTCGACGGCGCCACCGGACAGCTCCACCTGCCCAACTACTGGCGCCTGGCCATGGCCGAAGCTTACGCCAATGGCGGAGTACATGTCATTTCCGAGATGTATGGCACCCCGGCGCAGGATTTCACCGTTCCCGACGACACCATGAATTCAGTGGTCGATTACGCTGCCTGGCTGAACGGCACCCGCGATTGGATGACCGGCAAGCGGTCGGTTGCCGCCGTCGCACTGGTCTATTCCATCCCCACCATGCTGTGGCGTGAGTTTCCCACAACCCTGCATACCAACTGGGCGCAGAACGAGGCCCTCAGCGGTTTGGCGGGAGCGCTGGAGGATTCCCATATCCCCTTCGACTCCGTCTTTTTCGGTCATCCGGACTTCTGGGACGACAGCCTCCTCGCCGCCGCTCTCAAACCATACAAGGTTGTGATCTTGCCTGGCGTCGATTGCCTCAGCGACTCGCAGATTCAAGTCCTCCAGGACTACCTGGCCGCGGGCGGATCGATCGTCGCTACCGGCAGCCTGGGCACACGGGACGAGAATTATGCCGTCCGCGCCCAGCCCGCTTCCGCTTCGTTCGCCGCAAACAGCCGGTTCCTTCTGCTGAGCGGGTCGCCGGACGCGAATTACTACAATGCCGTCACCGCCGGAGGAACCGATTCGGCCGATCTGGGCATCTTGTCCAAACCGGTTCTGCAGTTCCTGGGATCCGACGTCCAGATCGCGACAAACGCGCCGCCGACGGTCACGTTCAACATCTTCGGCTCCCCGGATGGACAGGAGCTCTACGTTCATCTCCTCAACTATGCCCTCGACCTGAAGACCGACACCGTCACAAGCGCCAGTAATCTCCAGGTCAGCGTCAAGCTTCCTGCCGGTTTCGCTACCCAAAACAAGAGCCTGTGGATCTCTTCTCCGGAACTCGGTCAGGCCGTCCAGACGCCGTTCACTGTCTCCGGCGGCGTTCTTCAGTTCCAGGTCTCCAGCGTCACCTCACACGTCATCGCCGCGTTCTGCGACAGGTCCGCGCAGATTACCGCTGATTTGAACCAGGCCGGAGCGCAGCCGGTGTTGCTCTACGGGGACGCCGCATCCATGCTGACCGCCCTCGGCAGCACATCCCAAGCGCTCAGCACCGGTGATTTCAACGGCGCCTCCGGATTTCTCGATTCGTTTCGCGGTGCGGCCGCCGCAGCTGGCACGAGCAGGCTTTACGTGGACGAGTCGCACGCTGAGGCGCTCACCATCGACCCGCAACAGGCAGCGACGTTGGACCCTCAAGACCCTCAGTTCGTTCTCCTCGATGTCCTGACTTCGAGCGGCCTGATTGCCGACCGCCACACCACCGGACCGATCGCATACGCGAATCTCGCGAACTACGATGCGCTGGTCATCGCGGAGCCCGGCCAGCCCCTGTCGGGCGATGAAATCGCGGACGTGCTACGGTTCGTGCGCGCGGGCGGCGGATTGATTCTGATCGGCAACGCCTATATGGACACCTCGAGCATGAACTCCATTGCCGCCGCCTTCGGCCTGCGCTTTCTCGGTGACGCGCTTTGCTCGAACCCAAACCTTTGGGATGCAGGCAGTTTCGCCCTAGGCTACATAGACCCTACCCATCCGATTACGATCGGGTTGTCGACGATCTATTACAATTGGGGCACCGGCGTGGTAACCGATGCACCGTGGCTGGCTTTGGTCGAGACTGGCCCGGAAGCCTGGCTCGATTCGAACGGAGACGGGACCCACGATCCGGCCGATCGCCCCGGCCCTCTGGTTCACACCGCGGTGCGGACCTTCGGCGGCGGCAGGGTGATTGCCGTCGGTGATAATTTTCCGTTCTATACGCAGTCGGGCGAAGACAATTCGACCCTCGGGATGAATGCCGTCAACTGGACCGCGGGGGGTATCGGCCCCAGGCGGTCGGTCATTCAGTCCGCCGGCGCCGACATCGATGCGGCAGCCGCCGGCGGCCGCTACGTCGGGCTTACCGGCGCCCGTGCCGATCTTGCCGCTGCCTCCGCGGCGGCGTTGAACAACGATTATCTTGCGGCGCGCGCCTCGGCCCTGAAAGCGTCGAGCGAGGCACAGTCCTCAGTCTCCGGAACCGGTGCGACTCCGCCCTCCCTGTGCTGTGTCGACAACGCCGCGGACTACGGTCCCGATGGCGGCGGGGGCACTTGGATGAGCGTTTTGGGACAGCGCCTGTCTGCCACCACGCGTTCCTGGGCCGCGGCCGATTTCGTCGGCGGCAAGCCTCCAACCACACTCGATGGAGTCTCCGTCACAGTCAACGGTGTACCCGGTTCCGTGTCGTTCATCAGCCCCGGCCAAGTGAATTTTCTCGTCCCGGACGGCGTCGCGGGTGCGGCTCAGATTGAGATTACCGCTCCCGCCGGCACGGCGGAACTCACCGTGGATACGGCGGCCGTTTCGCCCGCCCTGTTCTGCTATCTCGCATCCAATAGCCGCTGGGTGGCCGCGACCCACGCCGATGGCGTCCTAATTTCGCGAGCGGGCCTCGTCTCCGGCATCCCTTACAGGCCCGCCACGCCCGGAGAAATCATCGTCATGTACGGCACGGGATTCGGTCTTGCCGCCTCATGGACCGCCGGTGCTTCCGTCCCTTCGCCCGTGGTGGTCCGTATTGGCGGCGTCCAAGCCAACGTCGCTTTTGCCGGCCCCGTCTCTCTCGGCATGTACCAGGTCAACCTGACCGTACCGGACCTGCCGGATGGCGACCTCGCTGTCGAGGTCGTAGTGAGCGGTCAGACCGCCCTCAGCGACGCGCTGATACCAGTCCAACGCTGAGGCCCCGCGCCATGCGCTAGATTAGTCGCCAACATGCACAATCCATTTGTGGAACTCGCCGGCGCCCAGTCCGACGAAAATCTGCTGGCAACCGCTCGATCCGGCAACCGCGAGGCGCTTGGCCAATTGCTGGCCCGCCATTGGCCCTGGATCTTCAATATCGCTTTTCGCATGTTGACCCGCCGCGCCGATGCGGAGGACGCCACCCAAGATATCCTGATGCGCGCCTTAAGGTCCCTCGATACCTTCCGCGGCGATTCCAAATTCCGCACCTGGCTGTACCGCATCGCCGTCAACCACCTCCTCAATCTGAAAAAAGGCAACCGCGCGGCGTCGGAGGCCGTCTGTACATTCGCCGAAGCCGCGCGCGGACTCCAGCAGGTTCCCGACCTCGACCCGCCCGATCCACGCACCGTTCCGCTTCCCTTTGAAATCCTGGTCGAGGAAGCCAAGATCGGCTGCATCATGGGTACCCTGCTTTGCCTGGACGGGCGGCAGCGGCTGGTCTTCATTCTGGGTGAGGTCTTCGGTGTGAGCGACGAAGTGGGCGCGGAAATCGTCGACGTGACACCTGCCAATTTCCGGCAAATCCTCTCGCGCGCCAGGCAAGACCTGTACCAATACCTGCGCGGCAATTGCAGCCTGGTGGCCCCCCACAACGCCTGCCAGTGTGCCCGCAAGACGCGCGCGTACGTGCGGGGCGGGTTCGTCGATCCGGAAAAGCGGGTGTTTACCGCGGACTACCTGCGCAGCGTGCGCGAGGTGGCCGATAGCCGCGCCGATGAGCTGATCGACGCGTACATGCGAATCGCCGCCAGCGTATATCGCGATCATCCCTTTTACGAGCCGGCCGAGCAAGCGTCCCTGTTGCGCCGGGAACTGGAATCGATCCGCCTCGAAGCTCCGCTCTGAATTCGGCGGGCTTGCTGTCACAGACGCGTTTGGAGTTTGTCAGATAAAGAGGAGGCAATCCATGAAGAAGGCTCTTCTGATTCTTGCCGCCGTTTGCTGCGGCATACCAGCCCTCGCCGAGACCGAAGCCGATGCCACTCGCCAGATTCTGGCGCTGGAACACCAGGCGATGGATGGCTGGCTGACGGGAAACCCGGACCCGGCTCTCGCGATCTCGGATCCCGAGATCACCTATTTCCACGCGGTAACCGAGAAACGGCTGGAAGGCCTGCCGGCACTCAAGGCGCTTTACGAGAAGTTCCGCGGCACCCCGCTGTTCGACAGTTACGACATTCTCGACCCTCGCGTGCAGTTCGCCGGCGACGCGGCGGTGCTGACCTACCATTTCGTCCGCCATAACGGCGCCGCGGTGAGCCACTGGAACGCTACTCAGGTCTATCGCCGGACGAAGGAAGGATGGCGCGTGATCCACTCCCATTTCTCGGTCATGCGCTCCGCTCAGCAATGACTGAACTGACTCCCAACGCATTTATCGGATGGCCGAAACAGCCCACGGATGCCGAGTTGGCCGCGGCGCTCGGCGCAACGAAAGCCATCTGGGATCGTCTGATCGCCGAATTGGCCGCCGAGCACGCCGTTGACGTGCGGGATTGGAACTGTTACTCGGCCAAAGCCGGCTGGTCGCTGCGCCTGAAACGCGGCAAGCGGGCCATCGTTTACCTGGCTCCCTGCTCGGGCTGCTTTCGCGCTGCATTTGTTCTGGGCGATAAGGCCGTCGAGGCGGCGCGCCGGGGTAAGCTCTCGAAGCGGCTGATCCAGATGCTGGACCAGGCGGAACGGTATCCCGAAGGCACCGCAATTCGGATCGAAGTCCGGAGTCCGCGGGACATTGCGGCAATCAAGAAGTTGGCGATTCTCAAGCTCGAAAACTAAATCGTATAGACTAATAGGTTCCGCTATGGACTTAGCCAAAATTCAGCAGGAGATCCGCAACCAGGGCTTGGACGGTTGGTTGTTTTTCGATCATCACCTCCGCGACCCTCTGGCGTACCGCGTTCTGGGCCTGACCCCGCCCCGCACGCCCACCCGCCGCTGGTATTACCTGATCCCGGCCACCGGCGAACCGCGCGGCCTCGAACACCGCATCGAGCGCGGCATGACCGGGTCCCTGCCCGGTGAAAAGCTCCCCTATTCGAGTTGGGTGGAACAGGTCGAGGGACTGCGCACCATCACCGCCGGATTGAAGCGCATTGCCATGCAATATTCGCCGATGTGCGCCATCCCCTTGGTCTCGATGGTGGATGCCGGAACCGTGGAACTGGTGCGCAGCGTGGGCGTGGAGGTGGTGAGCTCCGCCGAACTCATCCAGGCCTTCGAGGCGCGTTGGACGCCCGAGGCGCTCGAGTCGCACCTCGAAGCCGGCCGCCGCGTGGATAAAGTGCGCGCCCAAGCCTTCGCCCTGGTCCGCGAGCGCACCCGCAACGGCGTTCCGCTGCGCGAAGTGGAAGTGAAAAACCTGGTGCGCCAGGGATTCGCCGAAGCCGGCCTGATCACCGATCACGGTCCCATTGTGGGCGTCAATGCCAACGCCTCCAACCCGCACTACGAACCCACCGAAGAGGCCAGCGCGCCGGTGCGCCCTGGCGATTGGGTGCTGATCGACATGTGGGCCAAGCTCGACCGGCCGGACGCCGTTTATTACGACATCACCTGGACCGGCTTCTGCGGCGACCGGCCGCCGGAGGAGATGTCGAAGGTGTTCGAGATCGTAAAGAACGCGCGCGATGCGGCTATCCTGCGCGTCACCCAAGCCGTGGCCGCCGGCCAGCCGCTACACGGTTTCGAAGTGGACGATGCCTGCCGCGCGGTGATCGTCACCGCCGGCTACGGCGAGTATTTCACCCATCGCACCGGACACTCGATCGGCGTGGAAGTGCACGGCAACGGCGCCAACATGGATAACCTGGAGAACCACGACGTGCGCCGCGTCGCGCCTTGGACGTGTTTCTCGATCGAGCCCGGCATTTACCTGCCGAACTTCGGCGTGCGATCGGAGATCAACATGTTCGTCGGCGATGGCGAAGCGCGCGTGACGGGTGAAGTGCAGCGCGAGATGCAACTGCTGTGAGATGACGCGCCCGGCTGTCTATTCGTAGGCCTCGCGCCGGTGTGCAATCCGCGTTACGTCGACAGTCTTGGCCGCATCGTCAATTTCATACACAATGCGGTAGTCACCAACGCGAATCCGCCAAACGCTATCGCCGCCTTTGAGCTTCTTGCAGCCGTGTGGCCGGGGCACGTCCGCCAGATGGTCAAGACACAACATCATGCGGGCGATCACTTTCGCCGGCAGCTCATCCAGCTCCTTTACCGCGCTTCGAGCGAGGGCAACACGATAGCTACCCACGGGAGAGCTTGCCACTCTTGAGCAGGCCCAACCTTACCTTGCTAAGCGGAACCCGCCTTTCGTGCCGCCGCGACCTGGAGATAAGCACATCCTCAATGTCTTCCCAGAGTCGCCGGTGCGTTCTGAGATCGATTTGAACAGCGACCTTTCGGCCCTTCTCATCGGTCACGAACTGGATTCCACTCATCGGTTCATTATCCCTCAAGGGACAGTCTATGCCTACAGAGCGCCCAGATTATTACCTCTCCAGCGCCGCCACCCCCGGCAACTGAATGCCCGCCAGAAATTCCAGCGATGCTCCGCCCCCGGTCGAGACATGCGTGATCTTGCTGGTCACTCCGGCGGCCTTGATGGCCTTCTCGGAATCGCCGCCGCCCACCACCGAGACAGCTCCCGAATCCGCCACGGCCTTCGCCAGCGCCACCGTGCCCTTATCGAACGGCGGCTTCTCGAAGATGCCCATCGGCCCGTTCCAGATCACCGTCTTCGCGCCCGCAATCACCTTGGCAAACGCGTCGATAGTCTTCGGCCCGATGTCCACTCCAATCTTGTCCGCCGGGATCGCCTCGACCGCCTCGTTCGCCGCCCCGGCCGCAATCTCGGAAACTACCACATGGTCGACCGGCAGCATTAGCTTGCCGCCCAAATCGGCCAGCAGCTTTTTCGCCAGCTCCACCTTGTCTTCTTCCACCAGCGATTTGCCGGTCGGCCTGCCCTGCGCCCTTAGAAACGTATAGGCCATGGCGCCGCCGATCAGCAGCTTGTCCACGATCTTGCCCAGGTTTTCGATCACTTCAATTTTGTCGGAAACCTTGGCGCCGCCCAGGATCGCCACGCAGGGGCGCTCCGGATGGCTGGTCGCCATGCCCAGATATTTCAATTCCTGCTCCATCAACAGACCCGCCGCCGCCGTTGGGACGAACCGGACCATGCCTTCCGTCGAGGCATGGGCGCGATGCGCGGAACCGAAGGCATCGTTCACATACACGCCGCACAGCGAGGCCAGCTTCCTGGCAAACTCGGGATCGTTCTTCTCTTCTTCGGGGTGGAAGCGGAGGTTCTCGAGCAGCAGCACCTCGCCGGGCGCGGGCTTCATGGCTTCCACCGCGGGCCCCACGCAATCGGGCGCCATCTTCACCGGCCGGCCCAGCAGCTCTTCGAGGCGCGCAGCCGCCGGCCGCAGGCTCATATCGGCGTTCGGCTTGCCCTTCGGACGCCCCAGGTGCGAAGCCAAGATGACACCGGCTCCGTGGTCGAGCGCATATTGAATCGTGGGAAGCGACGCTTTGATCCGCTTGTCGCTGGTGATCGCCATGTCGCCGCGTTCATTCTTTTCGAGCGGGACATTGAAATCCACGCGGATGAAAACTCTTTTTCCCTTCAGATCGAGATCGCGAATCGAGAGATAAGACATATCAGGCCTCAAATTGTGGGGTAAATTTGAGGGTACCACGGCCGCCAGCTATCGCACCACGAAGCCGCACTCGTCCTCGCCGATAGGCATCCCCGGCGGAGGCTCCGGCGGCCGCGCCAGGCCGATCGCCTTCGGGTCCGCTTCGAAGCGCTTGATCTCAGCCGCGCCAAACCGATAGAAAGCTGTGAGCGATCGGTCGGCGGGCGCCAGCGGCGTGAGCCACTCGCGCAAACCAGCCAGCTTCTGCCAGGCCGTGGCCCGCACCTGCGCTGGAGCAGCTTGGTCAATCGCCAGCCGCATCAACTCATAGAGCACCACGGCATCGGTGGCGCGCTGCACCTGGCCTGCGAGAGCCGCCGCGGGCCGCGCCTTCCAGGTAGCCGCCAGCAGCCGGTCGATCGCCTCATCCAACCCCGGTTGAGCGGCGTCTTCGGCGTGATGCTCCACCAGGCGGGCGGCGCGCTCGTCGTTCAGAACCAATTCCACGGTCATGCCTGCCGCCGATTCGGCCGCGCCTATGGGGTCGAACGTCAGCCCCGTGCGGTCGCGGAAATCTTCGCGCGTGCGCTCATAACCGAGGGCCGGCGGTGGAATCGAATCCAGAATCCGTTGCGGCAGGGTCAGCGCTTCGGGCGTTATGGTTTTCAGCAACGCCTCCAGCGCCCGCCGCTGCTCGGCCCCGCTCACTCTTTCCGTCACCTTCTGCCCATCCCCGCGCAAGGCATACGTGTAAGACAATCCGCCCAGCACCTTGGCGGCGGCTTCCGCCTGATACCGGTGTAGCAGGTAGACCGGCACCAGCACGTCTTCCAAACTGCTCATGGGCTCGCCCACGCGAATGTTGTTAGCCGAGAATTGCGCCAGTGCCTTGGCCCGCACTTCCATCATGCGGTTCAGCTCGTCCACCGGGTTCGTGCCGCTATCCCACAGATTCGCCAGCGGATGCGCGCTGCCGGCGGGGCGTGCATCGGGATCCGAAATAAACAGCAGGCCGCGCCCGATGGCCCGCCGCAGAATACCGTCCAGCTCGTGGCGCTCATCCACCGCCGCGGGAAATTCCCGGTAGCCATATTCGATCGCCACCTTATCCCATTCGCCGATGCCAGTCGCGTAGGCGTGCGAGAGGTCGATCTTGCCATCGGCCGATAGCTCGATCAGTGGCGGCGGATAGTCCATCACGCTGGCGCGATCGTGCGCGCTGGCGGCGAAGTTGTGCGCCAGCCCCAACGTGTGGCCCACTTCGTGTGCCGCCAATTGCCGCAAACGCGCCAGCACCACTCGTTCCATCTCCGGCGAAACCGGCTTGCCCTCTTCGTACGGCGCCAGCAGGCCCTCCATGATGAGATAGTCCTGGCGGCCGCGCAGCGAGCCCAACGTCACATGGCCCTGAATGATCTCGCCGGTGCGTGGATCCGTCACGGCCGCGCCGTAGGACCAGCCTCGCGTGTACCGGTGAATCCATTGGATCACGTTGTAGCGCACGTCCATGGGGTCGGCGCCCTCGGGCATCATCTCCACGCGGAAAGCATCGCGATAACCCGCCGCTGTAAACGCCTGGTTCCACCAGCCGGCGCCTTCGAGCAGCGCGGAACGGATGGGCTCCGGCACGCCGCGGTCCAGGTAATAGACGATCGGCTGGATCGGCTCGCTGACCGCCGCGTTCGGGTCCTTCTTTTGCAAGCGGTGCCGTTCGATATAGCGTTTATCGATGCGGTCGCCGAGCGGCGCGCCGTAATCCACGAAACTGTCGGCGAAATAGCCGGCGCGCGGATCGAAAACGCGCGGCGTATAACCTGGTCCGGGCAATTCCACGAACGAATGGTGCTCCCGCACCGTGACCGCGTCGGGCGAGGGCGTCACTTCGCGGACATACGTGTTGGCATTCTCCCCCGTGAAGGTCAGGATGGTCTCGACCTCGGTGTTCTTCGGAAAGTTTCTGGTGTTGGCCAGGTAGAACGCCGAGCGCGTCGCGTCCAGCCGGTAGAGCGCGCCCGGTTCCCCGCCCTGCCCGCCTTTGGGCGCTCCGCCTATGGGTTGCGCAAGCTGCATCGCCCGCGGGATGTTATGGGCATCGCGCAAATAAAACTGGGTGGCGTCCACCAGCACACGACCGTTCTCCTCGGCCTGCGCTTCGAATCCCCACAGCACCGATTGCGCAAACGATTCGGTCACCACCCGCTGTTCATCCGGCGTTCCTCTGAGGTCGCGGAACCGGTAGTTCGGCTCGATCAAAAGAATCTTCGGCCCGCTGCGCAGGAATTTCACGATGCGCGAACCGCCGAGCTGTCCGCGGTCGAGCCCCAGGTCATTCGAGCCCATCCCGGCGGGCAGCGAATCCACGTAGAGAAACTCGCTATCGAATTTATCGATTTCGAGCCACATCTTGCCCGCTTTCTCATCCCAGTAGAGCGGAAAGTAGCCGTCCATTTTGCGCATGCCGGCGGTCTTCGCGGCAATCGTGGCCACCTGCGCGGTCGCCGCCAGCGCTGCCGCGCCCAGCAAAACAACCAGTCTCAAACCATGCATGGGGACATTATCGTATAGTGGAATGCGCGCATGATCGGCCAGACCATCTCTCACTACCGCATTCTCGGCCCTTTGGGTAAAGGCGGCATGGGCGTGGTATATGTGGCCGAGGATACGCACCTGGGCCGCCGCGTGGCCGTGAAGTTCTCGCATTCCAATCTGCAGGACACCCAGTTTCGCGCCCGCTTCCTGCGCGAGGCGCGCGCCGCATCGGCCCTCAACCATCCCCACATCGCCAGCATCTACGATTATGGCGAGACGCCCGAGGGCGATCCGTTCCTCGTCATGGAACTGGTGGAGGGCGAAGACCTGAGCCAGGTTTTGCGGCGCGGTCCCATGGCGCCCAAAGAAGCCATCCGCATCGCCGCCGACGTCGCGGATGCGCTCGCCGAAGCGCACCGCAACGGCATTATCCATCGCGATATCAAGCCCACCAACATCGTGCTGGATGCCCGCGGCACGGTGAAAGTGCTGGATTTCGGCCTGGCCAAGCAGTACGGTGCGGCAAAGCCTGCGCTCCAAACCGATCCCACGCTGACCAGCGCCGAAACCATGGCCGGCACCATCATGGGAACCCCGGCTTACATGTCGCCCGAGCAGGCCCACGAAAAGCCGTTGGGTCCCGCCAGCGACCTGTTCGCTTTGGGCGCCGTGTTGTACGAATGCCTGGCGGGCCGCCCCGCCTTTCACGGCGGCAACGCCATCGAAATCCTGGCCGCGGTTCTGTACGTCACCCCGCCGCCCCCTTCGCAATCGAACCCGTCGGTCACGCCGGAAATGGACCGCATCACGGTCAAGGCCCTGTCCAAGAACCCGGAGGCGCGCTACCAATCCGGCACCGAAATGGCCGAAGACTTGCGCCGTATTGAGGCCGGTTTCAGCACCGCCACAACCGCGCCGGTTTCCATCACGGGCGCGCGCGCGCCGCTGCACTGGCGGCCGCTTCCCCCGTTCGCGCGGAAATGGTATTGGATCGCCGCGCTGCTGATGGTCGCCGCTTTGGTGGCGTGGTGGCGGTTCTCGAACCGGCCCTATCGACCCTCGCCGGCCGCCTTGCGCTGGTATGGCGAAGGCGTGAGCGCCATCCGCGATGGCACCTATTTCAAAGCCAGCACCGCACTCGAGCGCGCCGTGTCGCTCGACCGCCGTTTTTCGATGGCGCATGCCCGCCTGGCCGAAGCGTCGTTCGAATTGGATCTCGCCGATGAAGCCCGCCAACAGATGCTGCTGGCCGAGGAGCCCGACGCTCAGAAACAATGGAGCGCCGCCGACCGTTTGTACACCCGCGCGCTGCGCATGACGCTGACCGGCGATTTCACCGGCGCCATCGGCGAATATCGCGCAATTGTCGCGCGCAACCCCGCCGACGCCGATGCCTATGTGGATCTCGGCCGCGCCTACGAGAGAGCCGAGCAGCCCAAAGACGCCCTGGCTTCCTATCTGGAAGCCTCCAAGCGGCAGGCCGAGAACCCCGCCGCCTGGCTGCGCATGGCCATTCAGTACACGCACCTCGGCGAATCCTCGAAAGCGGAAGCCGCGTTCCGCGAGGCGGAATCGCTCTACCGCGGGCTCAGCAACCAGGAAGGCATCACCGAGGTCCAGTTGCAAAAGGCGGTGCTCGCCGACAAGCTGGGCCGGCCGGCCGAGGCCAGGGCCCTGCTCGAACAGGCACTGGAGATGTCGCGCCACATCGGGAGCCAGTCGCAGCAGATCGCGGTGCTGTTCGCGTTGAGCAGCGTGGATCTGCGGACGAACAATCCCTCTCAGGCAGAAACCGATGCCAACCAGGCCATTGACCTGGCGCGCACCAACCGTCTCGAGAATCTCACCACGCGGGGCCTGATCGATCTCGGCAACGCCTTCTTCGCCCGCGGCGATACCGGAGAGGCAAAGAAAGATTTTGAACAAGCCATGGAATTCGCCGGACGCTACCATGCCGAGCGGAACCTGGCGCGCGCCCAGCTCTCTCTCGGCAGCGTCGAAACGCAGCGCGGCGAGGCCGCCCAAGGGCTGGCTCACGTCCGCGAGGCGCTCGAGTGGTATCGACACCGGGGATATCAGAGGCAGACGGCCCAGGCCTTGACCCTGATTGCGCGCACCCAACGCCAGCAGGGCGACTATCCCGCGGCGCTGACCGCCTTCGAGCAGCAACTCGCATTGGCGCGCCAGTCCGGCAGCCAGGTGCAGGTAGCGGAATCCCAGCAGGGGATTGGCAGCGTGTTAGTGGCCGAGGGCCGCTGGAGCGAAGCCCTCGAGAGTTTCCGCCAGGCCGTACTGGCAGCCACTCAATCCGGCGCCCGCTTCAACGCGCAGTTTACCACCCTGGATTTGGGCGAATTGTTGTGGCGCCTGGGCCGCTACGAGCAAGCGCGGCAAACCATGGGCCAGGTCGACGCGCGGCAATCGAGCGAGCTGGCGGCAACGCTGGCGTGCTACCGCGCGGAGATGGCGCTGAGCCAGCGGCAGTTTGCGATCGCTATTTCGAACAGCCGGGAACTGCTGCGCTCCCCCGAGTTAGACAAAGACACACAGGCAGCGGCACTCAGCACCTTGGCACGCGCGCTGGCCGAGACCGGAGCGCGGACTGAAGCCCTCGCCCGCATGTCGGAGGCCGCCGATCTGGCCGCCCAGACCGGAGATCCCTTTCAAATCGCCGACACCGCCCTCGCCCAGGCCGGCGTTTTGCTGGCCACCGGCGATTCCCAACGGGCTCTCGAACGGGCGCTGGCAGCCCGCGAGGCCTTCGCGCGCGCGGGCAATCCCGAATCCGAATGGCGTTGCTGGCTGGTGGCGGCACGCGCCGCGAGCGCACTGGGAGACCGGCGGAAATCCCGCCAGTACGCGGCCCAAGCGGGCACCGTCCTCGCCGATCTGGGCAGCAAGTGGGCACCCGAGGACTATCGAAGCTATCTGGCCCGGCCCGACATCGTTTATTTTCGCCAGCAATTATCCCGCTTGTCTGCCGTACAATAACCAGAAAGGAGAGAACGGTTACAAATGATAAGACGCAGAACGTGGACGGGGATTCTCCTGGCAATCGGCTTGAGCGCCGCGACTTGCCTGTGGGCCGGGAACGACACGCCCATCATCATCGGCGATGGTTCCCTTTACATCCATTCGGAAATCCCGTGGTCGCATTACACCACCGACGGCACCGCCAAGGTGCACCCGGAAGCCGCAAAGGCCATCACCAATGTCGAAATCGTGATGCCCAATAACGGCAAGACGGTGGATTGCGGGCGGAAGAGATGCACGATCTCCATCCGCTACGGCGCCACCGATATCGTTTTCGCCTCCGGCGCCAATGGCAAGGGCCTGCGTTTCACCACCGATCATTCGACCTTTCACGCCGGAAGCGACGAGAAAGAGATCCTCCATAACGACACCGGGTCCAAGATCTCGAGCGTAACCGTGACCCGCGGACGGCAGATATTGTTCCGCGAAACGGCGCACGGCGGAACCAAGGTCACCATCCACTACGAGTAGCCCGGGCCCGCCGCATGCGAAACTGTAGGCATGCGATTGCGGTTCCTGGTGTTGGTCATAGTTGCGTGTGTCGCGGCCTGCGCGCAGACACTCAGCGTGCGGAAGCTCGTCGAGTTCATGCATTCGGCGGCCGTACAGAAGAACTCCGATAAGGACATCGCCGCGTACCTGGCCACGGTCAAACTCACCGAACGTCTCGACGACCGCACCATCGAGCAATTGCAATCGACCGGCGCCTTGGGCCCGCGCACCCTGCATGCGCTCTGGTCGCTGCGCGACCGCTCCAAAGACCTGCCGGAACCGAAGCCCGCCGTGCCCGCCGAGCCCAAACCCGTCACCCCACCGCCCAGTTCCGAAGACCAAGGTAAGATCCTGGACACGGTGCGGGACTACGCCTTGGCCTACACCCAAAACCTGCCGGATTTCATCTGCACCGAAGTGGTGAAGCGCGCCGTGGCGCCCCGCGTGCCAGCCGGCGGCGACCCCGCGTGGCGCAGCCAGGATACGCTCACCATCAAGCTCAGTTATTTCGAGCAGAAGGAGCAATACAAGCTCCTGCTGATCGATGACCGCGTGACCACCAAAGACTATGAAGCCGTCGGCGGCGCCAAAGCTTTCGGCGATTTCGGCAGCCTGATGCGCGGCATCTTCGCTCCCGAGACCGAAGCGCGGTTCGAGTGGGATGGATGGGCCACCGTGCGCGGCCAGGAGGCCATGGTATTCAGCTATAAGGTGGAGCAGTCCAATTCACGCTACACCATCCGCTATGAGGACGGCCGTCATATCATCCCGGCGTATAGCGGGCGGGTATGGGTGGACAAGAAATCCGAAGTGCTGCGCGTGACCGTGAAAGCCGAGAACATCCCCGCCGCGTTTCCCGTGAAGAGCGCGCTCACCACCCTGGATTACGACCGGCAGGTTATTAGCGACCAGACATTCCTGTTGCCGGTGGAATCGGTAGTCATCATGGCCAGCATCGATGGCATGTCGAGCAACGACGCGACGTTCCACAACTATCACAAATATTCCGCGGATACGAACGTGACGTACAAGTAACTCGCCGGATTCACTGCGGCGAGAGGAACTCCGCCGGTGCCGCATCGGTACTCGTGGTAACCATCTTGGGCGCCAGCACCCTTGCCAGATCGAGAGCCGTCATCCTGCGACGCCCGAGTTCATCTTCGGCCACCGAAGGGTCAACCTGCCCGATGCTGTAACTCAGGGTGGTCGGCAGAACGCGGAAGTAGTACGGTCCGTTCGTACCGATGGACGCCGTGGTGCACTTACCTTTTGTCGCGCAGAACTTATAAGTTCCGGGCTTCGCGGCGACGTAGAAGTACGTGTTGCACGCCAGGCGCGCTAATTCAACCTGGTTGGCGTAGATGGTCGGCTTGAATATAATCAACTCCTCCTTCGGACAGAACCCGTAGATTCCCACCCAGACTCCTTCGGGAGCTTGCTCCGATTCCGTTTGCGTCACCGCGGCCGGCTGAAGAGGGTTCTCGACCGCATTCCAAATCTCGGCACCGTTGACAATCAGCCTCTTCCCGTCTATCGATATGTCCACGTCCTTCCCCAACTGCTTTATGTGGAGCCTCACCGTGTTACCGTTCACCGAGTAGGTCCCGTTAAAACTCTGGCCGCCTTCGACCAGCGCGAACGAACCATCGGAAACGTTCAATTGCAGCCGCTCGGAGGCGTCCTGCGAATTCACATACACGGAGGCGGAGCTTGCGGCCCGCGCCGCGGCGGCGCTCGCGATGTGGAATCCCGCGGGTGGAAACGCATTATTCTTAGCCACGGCTTTCAATTCACCCAGGCCGGAGCCGTCGCCATGATACTGAACATAGACTTTGTTCAAGTAACCATCCGCCACCGTCCGCATTTGCGGCGGCAGGGCGTTCGGCCCATCGTAGGCCGCGGCCCGCGCATACTGGTAAATGCCGTCCACAGTGCGCTCGGTCTTGTGCTGCCCAAGAATGACGCCGCCGAGCCAGTAGGAAATCTGTGCCCAGCTGGCATCGAGCTTCAGAACCTGGACTAACTCCTGCTCCGCTGCCGCATTCGCCCCGCGCTTCATGGCGATCCAGCCCAGCGTTGTGTGGCCGGCGATTTCGATGTTCCGCCTGGTACGCTGCCAATCCTCCTCTTTTGCGGTGGCGGGCCGTGGGGCGGCCAGCAAATCCCTGGCGGCCTTCTCGCCGGTGGCCAGCACATCGGCCGTGGCATCGTTCAGGTAAGGCGTAACAAGAGTGATGGAGTAAAGTGAGTTGAGGTGCTTGGGATCGATCTCGAGCGCCTCTTGGCACGTATGGATGACGTTAAGCCACTGCTTGAGCCCCATATACGCCTGCGTTAACATCACCAGCCGATCGAGTTTGTAATCCGATTCGGGATATCTCTCTTTCCACGCGTTTACGATGGCGATCTTACTCGCGGGATCGGTCTCCTTGGTGGCGGCGTTGAAGAGTTCCCACTCCCCCTTGTCCTTCGCTTTCTTTTGCTGCGCCTGACCCGCCGCAATAACCGCGCCCATCAGGGCCAATGCCGCGATGCCCATCCATGGCCTGAAGATTTTCTGCATGTGCGCCTCCCGCAATTTCAAACCCCGGCTGTTACTGCCCGCCGGAAGCCTGGTTGATTTCGGCTTCGGTCCGATCCGCCTCCTGGGCCTGCTGTGCCAGCAGATCTTTGGCATCCGCCGCAGCCGGCGCTTGTCCCTCCGCCACCGGCCGCGGATCGGCCGCCGGGCCGCCCGGCAGGCCGGATTTGCCTTCATTACCGGCGAGCTTCACCAGGCCGGCCTCGATCTGTTCACGGAAGGTATTGTGCATGTCCTGGAGCACGCCGAGATCGAGCGCCGTGACAAAACCGGCCGGGCAATCGCCGTCCTTGCTGACCAGCACGCCCACCGGCACCTGACCATCGGCCGTGAGGTTGCGGCTGGTGCGTTTCAGAATGTCGCCCGGCGTCAGCGCACAGCTCTGGCCTTCGGAATCCATGTTCAGGTTCAAACCCGTCGAGACCACGAACACCTTGACTTTCTCACCCAGCACTGGCGGAGGCGCGTCGGAGACGGAGGCGGAGGTTGCCTCGAGCGGAGCGGTTTGGGCCGCGGCAGCTTCATCCGCCGCAAGCACGCGCCCCACCTCCTCGGCGATCATTTTCTTGATCTCGGGAGACAGCGTCATCGAGTTGTTTGCAGCCGGGGAAGGCTCACCCTGACCCTCCCCGGCGCCCTCCGATTGCATCTCGTATGCCAGTTTCAAATCTTCCGCCAGCAGGAAGTCGGTCAACCACCAGGCGGCGCTGGGGTAAACTGTCGCCGCCCCGAAATAGTTGCCGAAGAACCAGGAAGCGCGCCCCCAACCCCAGGTGAACACCGCCGGCGCCGCCCACAGATTAGAGGCCCAGTCGTAAAACGAGGGCCGATAATAGGTGCCCGGGACATAGCTGGCGTAGCGATAGCGGCCGTAAGTATAACTCCGGTACACCCGCGCGTCCGTCCGGCCGCCGTGGACATAGGTGCGCGCCACGTACCCTGATCTCAAGGGACGCTCGACAAATCCTTGCCGTCCCGAGCTCACCACTCGAACCCCATCCCGCCGCACGCTTTCCACGCTCCGCTCGCCGTGCGGGCCCCGGTTCACGACCATCCGGCTGCCATCGGCGCGCGATCGCTCGATGTGCGACGCGTAGCCACTGCCTCTAAAACCGTTGGCTTTCAGGCCCGGCTTCTCGACAGCCGTCACGTGTCCGCTTCGATCTGTGTGGACCGCCGTTTGCGTTTGGGGGTTGAAATGTTTCTGCGTTCCATCTTTGTTGGTTGTCGTTTGAACATTCTTGCCGGGAGTGTATACCGGCCTTTTGTTGCCGTTGGTCGAACTGCCCGCGGTCGTGGTTTTCGTGCCGCTGCTGGCCTGTGTCGTGGCCGTGGTCTTCTTCGTCCCCGTAATTCCGCCGCTCGAACTCGCCGCGGTCGTGGTTTTCGTGCCGCTGCTGGCCGTGGTCTTCTTCGTCCCCGTAATTCCGCCGCTCGAACTCGCCGCGGTCGTGGTTTTCGCTCCGCTGCTGGCCGTGGTCTTTTTCGCCCCAGTGATCCCGCCGCTCGAACTCGCCGCGGTCGTGGTTTTCGTCCCTGCGCTGGACACGGAACTCTTACTGGATACAGAACCCTTAGAGGGCACGTTTCTGGAAGGCACAGCTCTAGAAGATGCCCCACTGCCATGGGACTGCGATTGCCCGCCGCGCGGCGTATCCCGCGCCACCCTTGCCGCCGGCTGGGCCTGTCGCGCCGGCGCCGAGCCGCCTTGCGGCTTGGGTTTGTTATTTTGGTTTCCGGCGAACGCCGGAACCAGGAGCAACGTCGTCAGGCATATGAGCAGCTTCTTCATAATCGCCTCGTTCAGCCATGGGAATCGGCACTGGCGGTCAATGCCAGGGCGGCAAGCGCAAAGCACCATCCGGTCGCTTTGTCTCTCCGCGCAGTGTAACCCTGCAATGTGGCCCCGAGCGGCGAAAAGAAGCGGCATCCAGGCGACAATCGGCGACAATCGAGCGACAAACGCGACTGTCGTGGCGACAAGCGGCCGCTAATACTTCCAGAACCGCTTTAGCTGAGGGCTGTTGCCGTCCGGCGCCGCCGGAAACCGCGCCGGCCTACGCAGCCATGCCAGTTCCGCCTCGCTCAGACGATGATCCAGCAGGTGCGTGAGGAAGAACCGGTTGTGTAAAGAGGCGAAGTTATCGGAGAATCGGACTTCCACCACGTTCAGTTGGGTGTCCAGGTAGTAAACCACGCCCCCGGTTTCAGGCAGCGGAGTTTCCACGAAGATACGGCCCGCCTTGTCCACACTCAGACGGTCGAGCATGGGCAGCATGCCCGCTACCCGCGCCACATCGGGCAACGGGAATAACAAGTACGCCCATTCGCCTCCGCCCGTGACAGCCGGAAAATCCCCGGGAACTGACTGGCGAGGCGCTTTCGAAAAAGGCAGTTTCAGCACCGCCAGCGCGGCGTGCCCCAAACCGTCGCCGGGATTATTAATGCCCCCAAGCAGCACTTCGTCCTGGCCGTCGCCATCCAGATCGTACAAAACGCACTGGCGAATCGCGCCGGGATGCCAGTATTCCTCTTCCAGCCGGCCGGTTGCCGGATCGATGAGCGCCGTCTGCGATGGATACCAGACATAGTGGTTGGCCACCGTCAGCAGGTGAGGCTTGCCATCGATCCTCACCGGCCGTATCACCTGGCCCCTATAACTGGCCGAGAACGATCGATTCCCGAAAGTCTTGGCGCTGCCGTAATGGTATTGCCAGCGCAACCGCCCGGTCTGCTCGAAGCACATCAGCGATCCCCCACTCTCGCCGACATTGGCCGGTACAAAGTTGAACAGTACCTCCCTTTGCCCGTCGCCATCGATATCGGCAATCAGGACCTTGTCGCGCACTTCGGCTTCAAAACCGGGATCGAACGGCGGAAACTGCTTCATCCAGCAGGCCCGGCCCACGGCATCCATCACTGTAAGAGTTGAATTCTCCAGCCGCCACATGGCGGGCACGCCGCCGCGGCGCGCCATATCGCCCCGCCACACAAGGAAGGCAATCGCCGCCAGCACGGCGATGCCCAGAATCGCTATGTGGAGCCATCGCCGCCGGAGTACCGGAACCGGCGCCGGCTCCCGTTCCGAGGTCGCCACCTGACCGGATTCCCGCCAGCGTTCCAATTGGTCGGAATAGGCATAGACGCGGGTCTTCAGACCGCCGCCCTGGCGGTGTACCGGCAATCCCGCTGTCTTTTCCCATCTTTGGACCGACCGCACGGTCGCGCCCAGAAAAGCCGCCACTTCTTTCCAGGAGTGGAGCACCCGACGCTTGGGAACTTCCTGTAAGGGCGACATGGCAGCCGCTCAGATTCTGTGTACCACACTCCGTGGCTTACCAGGTACGGAGCGTGTCACTCACCCTCGTATCTCATGCGCGTCGCTATCCCAACGCACCGGCGCTTTCCGGAAATACGATTCGTTGGCCATATGGCACGCCAGCACCGCGTGGTTTCCGAACACCGCGTCCTCCACCACCGGTTTGCGGCTCTTCACCGCCTGGAAGAAGTTCCACAGGTGCGGCCGCAGGTCGTCCCAATTCCCCGCTTGAAAAACTGTCTGCTCCAGGATCGGCTGCTCGCCGGGTGCCGTGGCGTGTTCCGCCTGCCATTGCCGGTTATATTGCTCGCGCATTTTCGACGGAAACGAGCCAGCGTAATAGCTTGGCGCCGTATCCACGCCCCGCTGCGGCTGCAGGCGAAGCTCTCCGCCGCTCGCCTCCAGAGTCCCTTTCGGCCCGTAGAAACGCGACGATTCGTAACTCTGCGAGCCCAGGTCCAGCCGCACATAAACCGGGATACCGTGATAGTCGAAGAGCACCAGGTGCGTGTCCGGCATATTGCGGCCGTCCTTCCAGCGGAAAATCCCGCCCATCGCCGATGCCGACCGTGGCGGCTCGTTCCAACCCAGCATGTACAGCATGCCGCTCAGCAGGTGCACCATCAGGTCCCCACCCACCCCGGTGCCGTATTCGCGCCAGCATCGCCAGCGCGCAAACCGGACCGGATCGAACGCGATCTTCGGCGCGTCATTGAGCCACGTGTCCCAATCCAGGTTCTGCGGCGATAAATCGAGCGGCGGCGGATACTGCCACGCGCCGGTGGGGTCGTTGCGCCCCAGCGAAAGCTCCACGAATTCCACCTCGCCGATGGCCCCCTCCCCGTACAACTGGCGCGCCTTGCCGCACAATGCCGAGCTGACGCGCTGCGAGCCAATCTCGACGATGCGATTGTTCGTCCGCGCCGCCTCGATCATCGCGAAACCCTGTTCGGCGGTGTGCGACATCGGTTTCTCGCAATAAACGTCCTTGCCCGCTTTGCACGCGTCCACCACCACCCGCATATGCCAGTGGTCGGGAACCGCCGCGACGATGCAATCGATATCTTTGCGATCCAGCAGGTCCTGATAGCGCCTGCTTGTGGGCAAACTCGGGTTGTTTGCGATCTCTTTGGCCAGCGCATGGCGCCCGTCGTACAGGTCCGCCGCCCCCGCGCATTCGATTCCCGGAAGGCTGAGCGCCGCTTTCAGAAGACCCGATCCCTGCATGCCAATGCCGACGATGCCGAACCGCACTCGCTCCGAAGCCGGAGCCGCCGCCTGCCCATCCGAAACGTCCGCGTCGAGCCAACCAGCGTTGCCGGCCAGCAGGCCACCCGCCGCGGCCGTTCGCAGAAAGCGGCGGCGGGGGAATCTTGTGTCCATAGAGAGCACCTCAGGACCAGTCTACTCCGCGGCGTTGCTGAAGCGTTACGGCCCGTGAGTTACCATGAGCATGCCATGACCCGGACACTGTCGGCTGTGTGTGCCCTGGCGATCGCTGGCGGCTGTCTCGCGCAGAACCAGCAGTATCGCGCAAAGGTGACCCTCGAAAGCGGCGCCAACCTTCCATCCACGCTGCTCTTCACTCCCCCGCCCGCCGGCCAGGACCTGCCTCCTTGCAACATCGTGAGCTCCTTCGTCAGCGGGCTGATCATCTACACGGTTCCGGTCGTCTTCGACCCCGGCTCCGACCAGATGAATCCCCATTCCGACGACAAATGCGCCATTACCGTCTGGCTCAAGGGCTACCGCAAGGCCACTGTGACGCTGCATGACGGTGCGGTGATCGTCCTCAAACAGATCGGCGATCCGGAAGGCTCCACCGTTTCCGTTACCGCCCTGCATGTTCCTAAAGAAGCCGCGCAAGCCTACGACAAGGGCCTCGCGGCAATGAGCGACAATAAACTCCCCGCCGCGCGGAAGCAGTTCGAGCGGGCCGTCGCGCTCGATCCGGATTATGCCCAGGCCTGGAGTCAGCTCGGCGAAGTGCTCGAGCAGGAAGCGGAGCCGAAAGAGGCCGCCGATGCCTGCGAGCACGCGATTAAGGCCGATCCCAAATACCTCCGGCCCTACTTGCAGTTGATCCGCCTGGCCGTTGCCGGCAAAAGGATGGCGGACGCGGCGGCCTTGGGCGAGCGCGCCATGCGACTGGACGCCGTGGAGTTCCCCGGAATCTACTACTACGACGCCGTTGCCAATTCCGAGTTGAACCGCGCGGACGCAGCCGAGAAAAGCGCCCGCCGGGCGATCGACCTCGACAAAGACCGCGAGTACCCCGCCGCCGAAGCCCTGCTCGGCAAGTTGCTGGCCGGCAAAGGCGATTCCCGCGGCGCCATCCAGCACTTCACCAAATACCTGCAACTAGCTCCCAAGGCCGGCGACGCACCCGACATCCGCCAGCGAATCGCCGAACTGGAGCGCGGCGAGGCGCCCGCGAAATAGGCTCCGTACACGGTCGTCCGGCCGCCGATCATGTCTCGCTTTTGTCTACTTAATGTCTCGCTTATCGGCATTCCTCTGATTCAGAATCCTCTGAAGGTCCTTGGTCCTAAAGCGTTTACGTGATCCTAAAGCAACCGCTGTCAGATTCCCGCCCTTAATCCATCTATCCAGCGTGCGGGTAGTAATGCCGAGGGCCATCGCTGCCCGCGTTCGATTCACTGTGATGCTCCGGTCAGTGAGCAATTCGGGTTTTGGTTGACGCAGACTTCGACTTCGCTTGGGCGTCTCTGTCATCTGCGCGGCGCTTTTCGGAGCACCTGTGGACTGGAATTCAGCGACCTTCAGGCGCTCCTCCTCGTATTGTCTCCACTCTGCAAACGACTTAAGTTCACGCTGAAAATCGGCTGCCAGGTGACCGGAATTGGAAATTGGGGCCGAGAGTCCGCGATTACACGTGTCATAACCCCAGTCGAAGAACGCATCTCTCGTGGCCTTCCGCAGAAACTCGTGTGCTTCATCGTCGATTCTGGCAACCGTCCACACCCCTTGCCGCCCGAGATCGCACGCGCCATCGGCGAATGCCGCAAACATGGTCATGATGCACGTTTTGAGCAGGTCTCTTACTTCACTGCGCGATCCGTGCAGATAGGCGGGGAGATTCTTTTTGGCATGGCTAAACGCCTTGCCAGCCCGGATCTTCGCTGCCTCTACTCTGGCCTGCGCCTGGATGGAGAATTCGCGCGGATATTCCATCTACCTCTTTCGCGTCCAGCCGGCTGTCTTTTTTAAGGAGACCATTCTATCCGGCATTAGAATTGTAGGGCAATGCTTGCCCGGCGAAACGGCTCCAGAGCGATTATTTTCTCCAGCGGAATCGCCGGCGGTTTCATCACTCGATCATAACGCTCACCATCGGCGGGCTGGCGCGGGAACGGCTTTTTCGGGCCGCGCTTATCCGGCCAAAGGAATCCCGGTTAGAAAGATTCCGCCAAACGCCCGATATGTGGATATGTGGGACGCTCTTCCCGGTTCAAATCGAACCACGCGACATCCGCGCCCCGGGCGAGGATTTGTTGGTTCGTCGCCAGCTCACTTCTTTGCTTCGCAAGCACGCTCGCGGCGCTCGATCGGGACCGTACCATTAATCAGTACGGCCACAACATCTGGACTGCGCAAAACGGGCTACCCGGAGAGGCTGTCTACCAAATTCTGCAGACCCGCGACGGCTATTTGTGGCTGAGAACGTCGGCCGGGCTGGTGCGCTTCGATGGACTGCGCTTCGTGCTCATGGCGCCGGCGGTCCGCCGACAGGTTATTCACGAGCCCGTAAAGGCCATTTGCCGGGGCGCGGATGGCGATCTGCTGGTCCGCACTCTCTCGAGAACGCTGCTATACAGAAACGGTGTCTTCCTCGATTACCGCACTCCCGGGCCGCTTCCGGATGGAGACATCCGGGCACTGTTCGAGTCGCGCCGGCATGAGGTGTTGATCGGATCCGACAATTTCATCTACCAGGTCGAGAACACGGGGCCGCGATTAATCCTGGGGGACACGAGTTGGATCTCCGGTTTCGCCGAGGATGAAACCGGCACCGTCTGGATCGCGGGGCTGAACGACGTGTATGCGTACCGCGACGGCGCGCTCCGCCAGGCAGCCGCGTTCGACAAGAAGTCTCCCGTGGCGCTGGCGCTGGCCCGTGACGCGGCCAAGGGTCTGTGGGTCGGCACCGCCAAGGGAGTGCTGCGAATGGAGGGCGGCGTATTGAGGCCGGCGCCGCAAAAGGTACGAATTCAGGGGGAAACGAACGCCGTGCTCGCCGATCGCCAGGGCAATCTCTGGTTCGCCAGCACGCAAGGGCTGTATCGTTGGACGGGCGACCGGCTGTCCTCGTTCACCGCCGTCCAGGGCTTGACGGATAGCCGGGTCTGGTCTTTGTTCGAAGACCGCGAAGGCAGTCTATGGGTGGGAACCGCCAGCGGCCTCGATCGGTTTCTCGATACCAGCCTGGTGACCCTCACGGTCAACGAGGGCCTCCCGTCCGACAGGATCGAAAATGTTATGGCAGCCAGGGATGGCAGCGTTTGGGTCTTCTGCGCGGTGGGCGGCCTGGCGCACATCCACGATGGCGCCATCGATACCTACACGTCGAAGAACGGGTTGCCCGCGTTATACGCCAACGGCATGTTCCAAAGCCGCGATGGCAGCATCTGGCTGGGGACGGCCGGCGGACCGGTGCGCTTTCTGGATGGAGTCTTCAAACAGTTTTCGGGGCCGCGGCTGGCCGGCCGCTACGTCCCCTCCATGACCGAGGACGAGGAAGGCCTGATCGTCACCACTTCCGAGGGGCAGGCCCTTCGCTGGAAGGATGGGGAAGCCACGCCTTTGACTTTGCATGGCCGGACCACCCCCCTTTCCACCCCCAGCGTCTACACGTTTTCGATCTACCGGGACCCGCGGGGCACCCTGTGGTTCGGAACGGCCCAAGGTCTGCTCCGGTTGGCCCAGGGCGAGTCTCCGGACCAGGGCTGGCAAAAACAGATCGCTTTTCCGGTGACGACCATCTTCGACGACGGCGCCGGCAGTCTCTGGCTGGGTGGCAGGGCCCCCGGAATTGCCCGTTTCCGGCTGCGCGATGGCCGGGTCACCCGCTACACCGAAAGCAGCGGGCTTTTCGACGATTTCCCGAGCGGCATTCTCTCCGACGGTGGCTCTTTGTGGATCAGCACGGTGAACGGCATCTACCGGGTGTCTCTCCAGGACCTCGACAACTTCGAACAAGGCCGGATCGCGCGCGTGGCAAGCACCCGCTTCGGCACGGCCGATGGCATGAAAACCAGCGAAGGGTCCCCGCCCGACGCCCAGCCCGCGGCCTGCCGTTCGCGAGACGGGCGTCTCTGGTTCTGCACGCAGAAGGGCCTGGTGATTGTCGATCCGAAACAATTGCTTCGCAACACCCTCACGCCTCCAGTGGTCCTCGAGGAGGTGCTGGCGGATGGGAAAATCATTCCCCCTGGCGAAGCGGTTCGCTTCCCGGCGGGCGCCGGCCGGATGGAGTTCCACTATACCGGCTTGAGCCTGCTGTTTCCCATGCGAAATCAGTTCCGGTACATGCTGGAGGGTTACGATCGGGAGTGGGTGGAAGCCGGATCGCGCCGAGTGGCCTACTACACCAAACTTCCACCCGGCCGCTACCGCTTCCGCGTCACCGGGTCCAACTCGGACGGAGTGTGGAACCCCGCCGGGGTCGGGCTCGATTTCACGTTACTGCCGAGGTTCTATCAGACCTGGTGGTTCTTTGGACTTCTCGCGCTCGCGGCCAGTCTGGTCGCGGCCGCCGCCCAGAGGATCTATACGCGCAGCCTTCGCATGCGCGCCGAAACGCTGGCCAGCCTGGTAGCCGAGCGAACCGCCGAATTGCGTCAAGCCAAGGACGCAGCCGAATCGGCCAACGTGGCGAAGAGCGAATTCCTGGCCAATATGAGCCATGAAATTCGCACTCCCATGAATGGCATCATCGGCATGGCCGAGCTCGCCATTTCGGCCGAAGGCGCCGAGCAGCGTGAGTTTCTGTCGCTCGTCCGCTCGTCGGCGGACTCGCTGCTGACCATCCTCAATGAGATTCTCGATTATTCCAAGATTCAAGCCGGCAAGATCGCCATCGATCCCGTACCTTTCGTCCTCCCCGGCCTGGTGGGCGACACGGTCAAATCGCTGTCCATCCCTTCGCACAAGAAAGGGCTGGAATTGACTTATGAGATCGACCCGGATGTGCCGGAAGAAGTGGTGGCCGACCCGGTTCGCGTCCGCCAGGTCCTGCTGAACCTTACAGGCAACGCGGTGAAGTTCACCCAGAAGGGAGAAGTTGCGGTGTCCGTCCGCCTGGAACACTCCCCCCAAGGCGTCCGGATTTTGCACTTCGCGGTGCGCGATACGGGCATCGGCATTCCACCGGAAAAGCAGGCCAAGCTGTTTCGCCCCTTCGAACAGGTCGACACCTCCATCACCCGCCAGTATGGCGGCACCGGTCTCGGCCTGGCCATCAGCTCGCGGATTGTGCAATTGATGGGCGGGAGCATCTGGACGGAAAGCACCCCCGGCATCGGCTCCACCTTCCACTTTACGGTGGGATTTACTACCCCCGAATCTCCCGCCGCGCGGCTCCCGCGCAGCGTTCCACCGGACCTGGCGGGAATTCATGTGCTGATCGTGGACGACAACGCCACCAATCGCCGCATTCTGGAAGTACTCACGCGGCGTTGGGGAATGCTGCCCCGGAGCGTGGATTCCGGACCCGCCGCCATGCGGGATTTGCGCGCAGCCGCGGAATCCGGGCAGCCGTTCCGGCTGGTTCTGTTGGATGAACGCATGCCCTCGATGAGCGGCTTCGAAGTGGTGGAGCATATCCGGGGCGAGCCGGGCTTCTCGAAAGCCATCATCCTGATGCTCAGTTCCGACGATCAGGGCCGCAGTTCCGTGCGCTGCCGCGAGATGGGAGTGGAACTCTACCTCACCAAGCCGGTCAGGCCGGAAGAGTTGCTCCTGTCCATACAGAAGGCGCTGATCGAAGGCTGGAGCAAAGCCCCCCTGCCCGTGCCGGTGAACGTCGATGCCGGCGGCCGGAAGCTGCGCATTCTCCTGGCGGAAGACAATACCGTGAATCAGAAAGTCGCCACCGCGATCCTGACGAAGATGGGGCACGAGGTGACCTTGGCCGGCAACGGCGTCGAAGCCGTTGCGAAGTCGGACGAATCGCCTTTCGATCTGCTCTTCATGGACGTGCAAATGCCGGAGATGGATGGCTTGGAGGCTGCCCGCCGCATCCGGCTTCGGGAAGTGCGGACCGGCGCCCGCGTTCCCATCGTCGCCATGACGGCACATGCGATGCACAGCGATCTCGAACGCTGCCTCGCCGCCGGAATGGACGGGTACCTGCCGAAGCCGATCAGCCGTGCGGACGTTCAACAGGCGCTCCTGCGGCACGCCTCGCCAGACCCCGCCCTCTGTTCCACCGATTGATGGGGTGCAAAATCCGCTAACGCTATCGACCAGCTACTTCTGCTCCGATGGCGCGCTCTGCTTTTCGCTGGTCGGAGGCACGATACCTCTGATCCTCATATACGTCACCATGTTTCCGTAGTGTTCATAGTCATGGGCGGTGTTGGCCGAAAGGACAGCCAGCCTGGCGAAATCGGTATTCATTAGTTTCACCGTCTCGCCGCCTTTGCTGTCGGTCATACCGGCATACGTCTTGCTGCAGTAAGCGACTGCCTGTTTCAACGCCGCAAGCAGGTCCTCTTTGGAAGTCTTGGTCTTCTCGACATCGGAGGCCGGTTTGGTGTCGTCTGAGGCCAGAGCGCAGAAATAGTATTGCGAATCCGCCAGGTGGCCGACCAGTTGGCCGAAAGTCCGGACTTCAGGGGTCGGTTTGAAGGCGTAGTTTTCTGCCGGCATCTTCTCAGCCGCGGCGATCACCACGCCGCTGAGCATGGTGTACATCTTACTGTTGCTGGTAGAGATTGGATTAGGTGTTGGTGCAGCGGCCGGAGTCTGCGCAATTGCCAAAGCTGAAACGACCGCCAAACCGGCAGCCAGGAAAGCAAATCTTCTCGTCATGGTGAAACGCTCCTTACAGTGGCATCGTGCCAGGGGAGAACGAACGCCCCCCGCTACGCGCCCGTCGGGGAACTACGATATCGCAGACGCAAAAGTTCCGCAATGTCCCCAGGCCGAGCGCGCGTTAACGATTGTGACACGGCGACCTTCCGTCCACATGAAACCGGCTATGCCGGGTGTCGAGTGGGTCCCGGTATACGTTCCGAGTGCCGCAGTCCTCCAGCACGCACACGATTAAGATCGGTGACCGAAAAGCCACTTCAGCCTATACGGGATCGATTTGTGTCGATCCAGCCGCACTGGACATGATGACGCTGGAGATACGAGATGAGGAGATCCCGGTCCCAGTGGAGACTTTCTCCGAAATCATCCACTATGGACTAACGCGCGTCGGCTCGGGCGACTTCCTGCTGCCGCAGTACGACGAAATGACAGTTACCGATCTGGAAGGCAACGAGTATCGCAACGTCACTCGCTACAGTGCCTGCCGGCAATATGTCAGCCACTCATCGATTTCTTTTGATACGGAGCAGAAAGTGGGGCCGGTTCCGCAGGAAAAGAAGGACGAGAGCGAGCTACCCGGCGGGATCTCCTTGGAGCTGAAGCTCGAAACTCCGATCGCGTTCGAGGCTTCAGCTGTCGGAGACCCGATCGTGGCGCGGCTCAATCGCCCGGTCCATGCTTCCGGAGTTTCTATTCCGAAAGGCGCGAAGATATCCGGCCGCATTCGGGGCCTGGAACAATACTACGACCCAAAGAGAGGTTTCAGAATCAGCCTGGAGTTCTCCTCCGCGACTTTCGAAGGCAGGCGCGCCCGGTTCCAAGCCCGGCTGGTGGGCCCGCGTTACCAGGAGCGTGTGGTCGCGGGGGTGCGCACGAGCGCTGAAGGGTTCGCATTGCCCGAAGACGCAACTCGCAACGAAAACACCGGATTATTTGACATCGACGAGTCCGCGCCGCGCTTTGGCGTATTCCGCGTTGAAGGCGACAACCTGCGCCTCGGGCGCGGACTCTGGATGATATGGGAGACGCAGGAAGCGGGAGCTGTCAGAAGCCCGCGCGAGTAGTCCGCAAACGACGCCTCTGCGGTTGTCCGGCAGACGCACGGGCTAAGGAATCCCTGGCGGAAGCGCTGCTGCGATTCCCTCAAGACTCCGCGCAAGGTCATCCGGCATTTCGATATTCAGGTTCGCCATCGGCCCGCCATCTACCTCTTTCGCGTCCAGCCTTCGCAAGGGTACAACGGGAGTGTCCCATTCACATCGAAGACCCCGGCTCGGCCGGGCTGTCTTTTTTGTAAGGCAATGCTTGCCCGGCGAAATAGGTATCGCCCGACAATATGCACTCCTACGGCCGCATGGCGCCGCATAGCGGAGGGGGCCAATCCAGGTTTGCGCCGATCTCGACAGCCTCGGCAATTCTCTCCGCGATCTCGGGTGGGAAGGGCGCCGTTTTCCTTTCGACCGCATTCATGAACGCATTGATGCACTCGAAAATCGACGCCAGCCTGCCTCTGGTTTCATTCACCATGAACAACTGATAATGCAATCGTTTAGGCGAAAATGCCACCGCGCGGGCATAAACCGCCACCCGATCGAGCGGCATCACCTCGCTCAAAAAGTGGATGTGATGCTCCAGATCCACCGTTCCCGTCCCGCGCGCGCGGTGATATTCAGGCGTCAGCCCCAGCCGTTCGTGCAGCACCTCACCCGCGTCATCGAAGATGGCGAGGTACCAACGCATATTCATGTGGCCGTTCTCATCGCGATAGGCCTCGGGAACGGTCAAACGAAGGCAGACCGGCTCCAGCGCGGTTATCTTCTCCAGCGGAATCGCCGGCGGTTTCACTTCTCGATCATAGCGCTCACCTTCCAAGTGGATAGTCACATTGTCCTGGAATCCTCCGAGCCGACCCACGGTGAGCGGCCTCCTGCTCTTTGCGCTTCATCATTCTCCCGCCAGGTACGATTTGCTACAGCTAGGTAGTGCCAACCGAGTTGGCCATCGCAAGGGGTCATCCCATGAACGTGTTCCTATGCCGCCGCCCGGCTTTGGCGTGCCTGGCGCCAGCCTTGCTCGCCTCCAGCTTCACGCCGACGCCTGTCGTTCCCAACCGTGGTCCCCAGTTGACCGCCGATCTACAAGAGTTCCAGCACTCTCCATTCGCTCGCCTTCCCATCTATTTCGAACCAAACCTCGGGCAAGCCGCCGAACCCGTGCAGTTTTTGGCGCGTATGGATGGCTATACACTCTTCCTGACCCCCGGCGAAGCCGTCATGGTGTTGAGCTCGGCCCCGCCTCATGACATCCTCTCTCCCGGGCGGCACGCGCCGCCCAAAGCCGATCGATCGGTAGTCCGCATGAAGCTCCAGGGAGCCGACGCCGGCGCGCCCGTGGCGGGCCTCGATCCGCTGTCCGGCATCAGCAATTATTTCATCGGCAACGATTCCTCCCGGTGGCGCCCCAACGTGCCGCACTACGCTCGCGTCGAATACAAGGGAGTCTATCGGGGCATCGACCTGCTCTACTACGGCGACCGCCGTCAGGCGGAGTACGATTTCGTGGTCGCGCCCGGCGCCGATCCAAAACAGATCCGCCTGTCTTACCAGGGCGCCACCCTCCGCCTCGATGAATCCGGCGACCTCGTGCTCGCCACCCGCCTCGGCGAGTTGAGGCAGCATAAACCGCGCGTCTGGCAGCAACTCGGTGACCGTCGCCTCGAGATCGCCGCCCAGTACCGCCTCTCCGGCGAGAGCGTCGGTCTCGAACTAGCGTCCTACGATCCCAAACGGCCTCTGGTTATCGATCCGGTACTGACTTACTCCACCTATCTCGGCGGCACCACCGGCACCGGCGATCTGGGCGCCGGTATCGCCGTCGATCAGACCGGCGCGATGTACATCACCGGCAGCACCTCGGCCACAGACTTCCCGACCTGGTACCCGCTCGAGTCATCCCTGAGGGGATATCAGACTGTTTTCGTCAGCAAGCTCACGCCTGCCGGCGACGCGCTGGTCTACTCCACCTATCTCGGCGGCAGCGGGGGCGACGTGGGCAAAGCCATTACCGTGGACGCCACGGGTTCCGCTTACATCACCGGAGGAACCTATTCATCGGATTTCCCGGTCCAGTCGCCTTTCCAGTTGTTCATCGGAGGCGGACTGTTCGGAAACCTCGACGAAATTGCCTGTAACGCCTTCGTCACCAAGCTGGGTCCCGCCGGCAACGCTCTGATTTACTCTACCTTCCTGGGCGGCGATAATTTCGATGTGGGCCAAGCGATTGCCGTGGATTCCTCGGGTTACGCTTACGTCACCGGATACACCGGTTCCACCACGTTCCCCGTCCTCAACGCTTTCCAATCGTCCTTCGGCGGTCGGACCCTGAACATGGGCGTCGGCATTGGTCTGGGCGAGAACGCTTTTCTCACCAAATTCGCTCCCACCGGCAGCACGGTGGTTTACTCCACCTACCTCGGCGGCAACAATCTGGACGTCGGGTATGGCATCGCCGTCGATGCCCAAGGCTCCGTCTACGTGGCGGGCGTAACCCAGTCCCCTAACTTCCCCACTCAGTCGCCTTACCAGGCCAGCCTGAAAGGCACCTCGAATGCCTTTGTCACCAAGTTTGCCCCATCCGGCAAGTCATTGATTTACTCGACCTACCTGGGCGGCAGCGAAAGCGACACTGCCTTTGGCATCGCACTCGACTCCTCGGACGCCGTCTACATTACCGGGCAGACCACCTCGCCGGACTTTCCTACTCAATCCCCCTACCAGGGCACGCTCAAGGGCGTCCAGAACGCATTCGTCACAAAACTGGCGCCTGCCGGCAACGCCCTCGTCTATTCCACTTACCTGGGCGGCAGCGGCACCGATTCCAGCAGTGGCATCGCGGTCGATTCGGCAGGTTCGGCCTACATCACCGGGCAGACCAACTCGGCGAACTTCCCCACCGCCTCTCCTTTCCAGAAGAGCCTCGCCAGCGTCAACGGGAACGCTTTTGTCGCCAGCCTCGCCCCCGCCGGCAACTCGCTCATCTATTCCTCCTATCTGGGCGGCAACGGCTCCGATTCGGGCAGCCACATTGTGTTGGATAGTGCCGGCGCTGCCTATATCGTCGGCACCACCACCTCCACCAATTTCCCTACCGCCGACCCCTATCAGGCGAAACACCAAAGCACCAACAGCATTCCGTTCATCTCCAAGATCGCCCCCGGCCCGCCCACCATATTCACTGGCGGCGTGGTGGATGTATCCAGTTATGCGGCAGGCGGCGTCGCGCCCGGTGAGATCATCGCCATCTTCGGCAGTGGTCTTGGCCCTGCCGCCAGCGTTACCGAGACCGGCTTCGATCCCACCACCGGACTCCTCCCCACCAATCTCGGCGGCGTCACGGTCACGTTCGATAATCAGTTGGTGCCGCTATTCTACGTGAGCAGCGGCCAGATCGATGCCCAGGTTCCCTACGAACTCGCCGGCCATACCGCCACCAACATTGTGGTCTCCTATGGCGGCACCTTCAGCGCGCCGCAGAACGTTCCTGTTGTCGCCGCCCACCCCGGCATCACCGGATACAACGGCGGTGCTCTGGTCTTGAATGCGCTAACCGGCGCCGTGGTCGATGCCGCCCACCCCATCAGCCGCGGCAGTTATGTCACCCTCTACGGCACCGGCCAGGGCGTGGTGAATCCCGCCGTCCCCACTGGCAAGGCCGCCGCCGCATCGCCGCTGAGCTGGGCCCTCAATGGGCAGGCACAAATCGGCGGCACCAGTATCACGCCGGGCTTCGCCGGTATGACGCCGAACTTCGCCGGCTTATTGCAGATCAACCTGCAGATCCCGCCCGGCGCCCCCACCGGCGCCTCGGTGCCGTTATCGATCTCCATCAACGGCGTCCCCGCCCAGGCTTACATCGGCGGCGCCCCAACGCCCGCCCTAACCATCGCCATCCAGTAGAATATTTGCCATGGTGCCGGCACGCGTGAACCACGGATTAGGAACGAGAAACGCTGTTGCTCCGTGGATCGATTGGTCAGATTCCTCGGGTTCAACAGGCGTCCCGAAAAGGGTCCTCTGTGCAACATCGGGAGGAGGCACACGATGAACATCCTGTTGTGGGTCCTGCAGGTCCTCGCCGCGCTCCTGTACGGAGCGTCGGGCGTCATGAAGGTCTTCATGTTCGACAAGGTGAGTAAGCAGGCCCCGTCCTTTGGTGCGTTGCCGCGGGAAGCCTGGATGGCCCTCGGCATCCTCGAGCTCGCCTGCACGGTCGGGCTGATCGTCCCCGCCGCCTTCCACTGGCAGCCGGCGCTCACGGTGGTGGCCGCCACGGTCCTGACGATCGAGAGCCTCGTGTTCATATGGGTGCACGCCAAGTACGGCGAGATCACGCCAATCATCTTAAGCGGCGTGCTGGGTCTCCTCATGGCGTTCATCGCGTACGGCCGGATGGTCCTGAAGCCGATCTTCTAATCCCGTTTATCGAGGTACGCAGCGGACGGCTTACTACTTGGCGCAATGGCGGTTCAGAAATCGGAAGACGTCATCGGCCCAGACGGTGGATCCAAAATAGCCAAAGGCGTGGCCGTCTTGTGTGGAGTTGCCGTATGGGGGATAGATCTTGACCTCGTACGTCTTGCGCGCGTCCTTCATCGCTGCCGAGAGAGTCTTGCTCGGTGATAGGTCATAGTCGTTCGCGGCCTGGAAAAAGAAGATTGGCGCATGTGCATTTCGAACCGCACGAGTCATACGCATTTGCAACTCGGGCGCCTGTGCCCAACTTTGGGCGCCCCCGGCTGAATCGATGGCCGCGCAGTAATTCCCTTGTTCGGCGCCCAGCACGGTCTCGATGCC
>Ga0326728_10001435_pt1 | contig 83936 bp, 70 predicted proteins | sample MB3enrmetagenome_FD_207602 | JGI IMG/M metagenome (GOLD analysis project Ga0326728, IMG submission 207602) | Lab enriched peat soil microbial communities from McLean, Ithaca, NY, United States - MB31MN | ecosystem: Environmental > Terrestrial > Soil > Wetlands > Peat | place: USA: New York...
ACGTAGATGTTGCCGGCCAGCGTCTGGGCCGGGTATTGCTCCTGCGGGATGTGCGGATAAAAGCGTCGTGCATCGAGGAAAACCGCATGCCCTCCGATCGGTTTGACAATGGGAACGTCCCAATCCAGCAGGTGCCGCCCCAGGTACTCGACCTGGCCCACGCGGGCGCGGATGTGGTCGTCCTCGACGCTTTCCTTAATGCCACGCGCCATGGCTTCCATGTCGCGTCCCGCAAGTCCGCCGTAAGTGTGGAGCCCCTCGTAGACCACCACCATGTTGCGCGCTTCTTCGTAAAGGCCTTCATCGTTGGTGGCCAGCCACCCCCCGATGTTCACCAGCGCGTCTTTCTTGGCGCTCATGGTGCAACTCTGGGTGTAGGAGCAGTACTCCTTCAGGATTTCCGCCACGGGTTTTGTGTGGTAGTCCCCTTCGCGCTGCTGAATGAAGTAAGCATTTTCGACCGCCCGCGTCGCATCCAGCACGATGGGAATCCCGTACCGGCCGCACAACTCCTGCAACGCGCGCATATTGGCCATGGATTGCGGCTGGCCTCCCGCCATATTCACTGTTCCCGCCACCGAGATGTAGGGAATCTTCCCTGTCCCCACCTGGTGGATCAGGTTCTCGAGTTTCCCGAGATCCACGTTGCCTTTGAAGGAGTGCTCGCTCGACGGATCGTGCGCCTCCTCGAGGATAACATCCACGAAGCTTCCGCCGGCCAACTCCTGGTGGAGGCGCGTGGTGGTGAAATACATGTTACCGGGAATAAAGTCACCCGGCTTGATCATGATCTTCGAGAGGATATGCTCGGCCCCGCGCCCTTGGTGCGTGGGGACCAGGTACTTATATCCGTAGTATTGGTTAACCGCCTCCACTAAGTGGTAGAAGTTGCGGCTGCCCGCGTAGGCCTCGTCGCCCCGCATCAGCCCCGCCCACTGGATATCACTCATGGCATTGGTGCCGCTATCCGTGAGCAGGTCAATATAAACATCCTGGGAGCGAAGCAGGAAGGTGTTGTAACCGGCCTCGATGATGAACTTTTCCCGCTCCTCCCGGCTGGTCATGCGGATGGGCTCGACCATCTTGATCTTCCACGGCTCCGCCCAGGAACGCCGGGAAGGCTTTGCGTAAGGCATTAAGGTGACTCCTTGAAGAGCACAGTGGCCAGTGCCTGGTCGCTAGCGGCTAGTCGCTAAGGCAGCCATCACTTGCCACCAGGCGCTGGGCGCTAGCCGCCCGGCACTGTTTTGAGCACCTTCTCCATGAGGCGGGGGAAGTCGAAGCTCAAAACGCGCTGACAATTGCGGCAGCGCCACACAGGGTCCTGCGGATCAAGATAATTGAAGTTGACGCAGCCGCACTCGCAGACGACCTGCAGCCCCTTACTGCGCCCTTGAATCAGCTTGACATCTTCCGGTCCAACCGGATATTCCATATCATTCCCCCGTTGCGAGCGCTCTCGGGATCGGTTCTATTTGGCATACACCCGGCAGGTCTAGCCACTCGCCACTAACCACTAACCACTGTTCTTCTGAACACGCTCGCAAAGCAAGACGCGCTCCTGATTGTCCACCTCGCGGAGACGGACTTCAATTGTTTCGTTGTCCGTTGTCTGAAGAATCCGCCCGACGTAATTCGCCTGGATAGGCAATTCCCTGTGTCCACGGTCGATCAAGACGCAAAGCTCGACTCGCCGGGGCCGCCCGTGGTCCAGGAGGGCATCCAGTGCAGCGCGCGTAGTTCGGCCTGTGTAAAGGACGTCGTCCACCAGGATCACCGTCATGCCTTGCACGGAAAACGGCAGGGGTGGTTGGACGACGGGCTGCTGATCGATACTCGAGAGGTCGTCGCGATACAGAGTAATATCCAGCACTTCGACCTTCGGCAAAGTCTTTTCGATTTCCATCATCTTCCTGGCCAGCCGCTCAGCGAGCGGGACTCCGCGGCGCCGGATTCCGACCAGCACCACTCCCTCCAGGCCGTTGTTGCGTTCCAGAATTTCGTGCGCCAGGCGCACTACAGTGCGATCGATCTCTGACGCCGACATTAATTGGGATTTTTCGCGAACCGCCCCACTCTTGGGTTGAACGCTTGCAGCATTTTCCATCTTGTGCTCCCGAACGCGTGACGTAGCGGCCAGTTTGCCTCAAAGCTGTCCAAATTAAGGACTGACGTCCTTGCCGCAAGCCACATGGCGGCGTTAAACCGCCGCTACTGCGAGCCAACTCGCCGCCTGATTATAGCATTCTGCCCTTGCTCGTTGTCATTCCGATCCCAGGATAGGCGACGGGTTTTGCGCGCAATCGGGCAAAACTGGATATGCGCCACCCGACGAGAGTGTTTAGCTCTACGACCTTCGACTCTGGACTTCTCGACTCCTTTGGTACTCTCGCCGCAAGTCGCGGACGTAATGGTCGGCTTCCCGCGTAGGCTTTGGGATGCGGTATCCATCCATACACTGCTTCACCAAGTTGACGGCGGAATCAAGTGAAACCCGATGTCCCGTGCTGACGTAAATGGGCCTCACGTTATCCCGCGTCCGCAACACCATTCCCAGACGATCGCCTTCCAGCTCGAGGGGCGCAGTCGAGCCGGCCCTCGCTGGGGGCTCTTGGTGCTCGCCCACCAGCCGCGATTTGGCGCAGCCGATGGTGGGCTTGTCAAACAAGATCCCGATGTGGCACGCGATGCCGAGCCGTCGCGGGTGCGCAAGCCCCTGTCCGTCGATCAGGATAAGGTCAGGCTCAGTTTGTAGCCGGGCAAAAGCGGCAAGCAGGATGGGGCACTCGCGGAACGAGAGCAAGCCGGGAACGTACGGAAAACGCAGCTTGCGCCGCGCCATCCGCCGCTCCACTTCTTCCAGGCCCGGGAAGCGATACACAATGACGCCTGCGAAAGCGATCTCGGTCGCGGGATCAAACGCCATGTCCGCGCCGGCCACGTAGTGGATTTCGCCAAAGCGGTCCTCGAGTTCGACGCGCTCCCGCAAGCTTTCCTGAAGCCGCATGGCTTCGCGGGGTGTCAGGTTCCAACAAGTCTCGAGCTTGGGTTTCATTCCCATATTCTAGTTTTTTGTCGAGCCTTATTGTAGCGCGGATCCATGGTGGATGAACCGCCCTCTCCCTCGGGGAGAGGGTGTCCCGCTGCCGGCGTTTTCACCAGCCGGAGCGGGACGGGTGAGGGGTCAGTTCCAAGGCCACGGCCTCTATCGCACAGGGCATGGCGCAGAAGCAAGGTTTTTGCCGGTCCCGTGGAGAAGCCGCGGACCCCAAAAGCGGGGGGTCCGCGCCGCCCGCCCTTTGTGCTACACTTTTGTTCTTAGGGTTCACATCCAGAGGTTGGGCTGAACGTGCCACAGACCACCGCCAGTCGTAAAGTCTACGACGCCATCATTGTGGGTTCCGGAGCCGGGGGAGGAATGGCAGCCTATGCCCTCACCAAGGCGGGCGCCAAGTGTCTGCTGCTCAAGGCGGGGAGTTGGCACGACACTGCCAAGCAATCCAAAATGTTCGCCTGGGATTACGCAAACCTTCGGAACTGAGCGCCCTACGTACTGGATTCCCGCCTTCGCGGGAATGACGCGTGGTCTGGAGCGACTGAATCGTGCATAGGACACCACTACCCAACGCTAAAAAACCTTGATACGCCGAACACATTCCGCTAATCTTGCCGCTGCCGGCAGCGCCGCTGTCATTCTGAGCGAAGCGAAGAATCTCGGCAGTTGATTGTCGACATTACGACTGTAGAGATTTTTCGCTGCGCTCGCAATGACACGCGCCGCGACGGCCTTTTCCCGCAATGAAAATCCTCAACTTCGAATTCAAAGCACGGATGAAAGACGAGCAGCGAGTCCGTGAAGCGCTCAAGCGGCTGCGCGCCCGCTTTATCGGAACCGACCACCAAATCGACACTTACTTTCGTGTCCCTTCCGGGCGGCTGAAGGTTCGCGAAGGCCGCCTGGAAAACGCCCTGATTTTCTATCAACGCACCAATATTCGCCGCGCCCGGCGGTCCGCGGTCGAGATGATGCTTCTCCCGCGGCGGAACTCCCTCTGCGCGATCCTGGCGCGAGCCCTGGGAACGCTGGCCGTCGTTGACAAGCGGCGCGAAATCTACTTCGTCAAGAATGTAAAGATTCACCTGGACCGCGTGCGGCGGTTAGGCAAATTCCTCGAGGTCGAGGCCATTTCGCGCACCGGCGATATGAAGAAAATACGTTCCCAGGCGCGTCAGTTTCAGGTACTGTTCGGCATCACTGCGAAAGATATCGTCGCGGAATCGTACTCCGATTTGATCCTCACGAAGAATCGGACATCTGAAATCTAGTATTCGAAGTCTGGAATCTGAAATCTAACATTTCAAGTCTGAAATCTGGAATCTGAAATCTGGAATTGGTTTTGCCGCGCTATGTCTTCTGTGTCAAGGCAGGATAATCAGGAGCCGGAGGGTTCTCGATGGTCAAACCACCAAGCACTGTGCAGCGAGTTTTTGGGGTAATCGCAAGCCGCGAGACGGCTTCCATTAACCATCTCGCGCGTGAAATGGGCATTCAATCCCAGTCGTTGCTGGGCAAGTTGCGTCCGCTGGCCAAAAAGGGCCTCCTGGTCCTCAGCGATGGACGCGCGCAGGTTGGAATCAATCCCGACTACGGCCGGGTAGCCGGGATTGACTTGGGCGGCAGCCATCTCCACTTTGCCTTGGCCGACTTCCGCGGGAAGATCCTCGAGGAATCGAACCAGAAGATTCGGCCCGAGGACGGCCCGCACAAATTGATTGGCGAAATCATCGAGGGCGCGCACACTCTCACGGCTAAAGCCGGCGGACGGCTTCGCGCGCTGGCCATCGGCGTACCAAGCCCCGTCGACGCCGAGCGTGGTGTGGTGGCTTTTGCCTACAACCTGCCCGGATGGAAAAACATCCATCTGGGGCGCGAACTCGAAGAAAAACTGCGTGTGCCCGTTTTTCTTGAAAACGATGCGAACATGGCGGCCATCGGCGAGCATTGGCGCGGTGTCGCGCAGGGCGTCGACAACTTCGTATTCATTGCCATCGGGACTGGAACCGGCTCCGGAGTCTTTGTGGAAGGCAAGCTCTATCGTGGCCGCACCGGTTCCGCCGGCGAAGTCTACCACATGAACATCGATTGGCCACGCTGGGCGGAAGACTTCGGCGATTCGGGCCACTTTGAAAGCTATGTCTCCGGCATGGGAATTGCCACCGAAGGCCGCAAGGCTCTCCCGGCGCCGGCCGACTCCGCGGCTTCCGGCCTCGCCGCGGAGCGTGACGCCTACTTCGTTTTTGAGGCTTTCCGCCAGGGCGATCCCAAGGCCCGCGGCGTTATTGAGAAAATCTTCACCATGCTGGGAGTCGGTATTGTCAATATTATCTCTGTTCTCGATTGCGACTTGATTGTCCTGGGAGGTGGCATCGCGAAGGGCGCGCCGGAGTTCATGCTTTCCACCGTAAACAAGATCGTTCAGCACATGTACAAAGAGAATGCCCCGCCCATTAAGCTGAGCTCCCTCGAGGATAAAGCCCAGACCTTCGGCGCCATCCGCTCCGCGCTCTCCCTAGCCCAGCAAGCCATCGCCCGCCGGCTGTAGCGGGCCTCAGGAAGGGCAAGGCTCCCAGCAGCAATGCGGCCTCCGGAATAACAACCCAGCCCAGCAAGAGAAGTGCGGCTGGCACAAGCGGGGCGCTGTGGTGGACTATCCCTTGCAAAGCTAACATGAAGGGAAGAATGAGCATTGGCAAGCCCATCGGTCCCAGAACAGGGAAGGAAACTGCCAAGACTCTCTCCAGAAGCTTTCCCCCCGCCCGTCGGGACCAGTAGGCGCCGATTGCCCCAACCAATGGCAGGCACAGGAACCACTGCCAGTAAACGACGAGAGGTGTGTCGTGCCGTGGCCAGATAACGTGTGGCGCAGGCGCGGACGAGACCTGGAGCAACCGAAGAATAACGCCGGAAAGAACAATCGTGCAAGCTCCAGGAAACCACAGGGTCTTAACGCGGTAATTCATACCGACCTCCTCATTTGCGGCGAGCTGAATCTCACGGCGAAGCTCATCCCAGTCCGCGGCGTCGCTTAACGCCAACTGAAGAGCCTCCACCTCCGATTTGCCTTGCCGAATCGCGTCTTCGTAGAGATCCTTCAGGTGGCCGGCGAGTTCGGTGATGATCTCTTCTTCCCGCTTCGCATCCAAAGCAAGCGGCGTTAACCTTCGCCTTGCCACTCCTCGCCAATCAGGCATGGGTCACTCCTGCAAGACAATTCAAAGCCCGAAACAACCGGCCCCACTCCTCTCGCAGCGGAACCAAGCGGCGTTTCCCGGCGGGCCCCAGGCGGTAGTAACGCCGGCGTCGCCCTCCAGCAGGCCTTTCCCACGTCCCTTTCACCCAACCGAGGTTCTCCATGCGGTAGAGCAGCGGATACAGCGAGGCAAGATTGAATCGCAACAGGCCTTGTGTCTGGCTCTCGATGCGTTTGGCGATTTGGTAGCCGTGCAGCGGCCCGTCCTCCAGCACGGAAAGTATGGCCAGCTCGGCGCTGCCCCGTTTAACCTGTGACCCGATGTTAATTATGTGATTCATACATGTGAATCCTGTATATTGGCTTCAATACTGTCAAGCGAGATTTGACTGCGGCGATAGTACCTTAGTGCCAGGCGGAGTGGCGCCGACTTTTGGGTCGGTACGTGCCGGGTCAAAACCCGGCTTACCCCCGTCGCCGCCTGAACCCTGACTCCCGAATCCTGCACTCTGCTCTTGACAGCCGCCTAGCCTCATGATAGGCTATGTGGGTTGACGTATGAGCGACGCGGCCGCACAGTGCGCGAGCAGGGTTCAGAATCGGCCCGCCGGCTGACGGGATTTGCTGCAAAACGCGAAAAAGATGTTATTCATTTGGACCACCACTCCCTACCCCCTCCTCCGCCGAGGAGGGGAGTTTTCGACTCTCGACTCCCGTAATACAAAGAAAGTGGGTAGCTAGTACAGAAAAGGTGCCCACTCGTGCGGCATAGCGATTGAAACCGGCAGGTGACATTCGCTAACCTAATGGCTGCGTCGGGTCTTGGGCAAGGTCAGGGCAAGATCTAAACAGAATGGAAAACAAAAGCCCTAGCCGCTCGCGGGGAGGCTGGCTCCTCCCCGCCTCTGCGGCTCTCCTCATTTTCAACAGCGCATACGTCGCTGCCTTCGGCACTCCCACACTCTTTTATGTAGCGAATGCCCTGTTGCATCCGCTGTTGGGATTTGGTGTCGGCGCTCTATTCGTGGCCTTTGTGCTCCGGCATCGAAAGTCCTTTGTCGGCGTTTGGGCAAGCGGCGCGCTCTTATTATTGGGGCTGGCGGCGGGTTTCGGTGTCTATCTGGCTTTCGTGGGCATGACCCGGCCTCACAGCAGGGCGCTTTATGCGCATGTTGTCTTGGCCATCTTGGGTCTGATTTTCCTGCTGGTGTGTTTCCGTGGCAAGCTTGGGGCAGGCAACGCCCCTCCCCTAGGTTTGCAATCCGCTTGGCGCTGGAGCCTCGGCATAGCCGTGGCTGCGGGCGCGTTCTACGCGGTGGTAGCGGCTTACCATTACGTCCAATCTCATTCGCGTCCCGGCGTTCAGAACCCGTCTACCGCCCCTCTCAGCATGGAAAACGAAGGCGGCGGCCCATCCAGCCTGCTTTTCCCCAGTTCCGCGACCACGAGCGACGGCAAACCCATCACCTCGCAGTTCTTCATGGATTCCGAGTCGTGCCGCCCTTGTCACACGGACATTTACAATCAGTGGCAAAGCTCGATGCACCACATGGCGTCGTTCAATAATCAGTGGTACCGGAAAGCGATCGAGTACATGCAGGACACGGTCGGCGTCAAGCCTTCGCTATGGTGCGGCGGCTGCCACGACCATGCGCTGGTTTTCGCCGACAAGATGCAGACGCATCCCATCCGCGAGGTCGAAGACACACGTGAGGGCCAGAACGGCCTGGGCTGCATGTCGTGCCACTCCATCGCGCGGGTGAAAGACACCATGGGCCAGGGCGGGTTCGTAATGGATTACCCGCCGCTCGACCGGCTGGCCTCGAGCAAAAACCCCTTGCTCCACTTTTTGCACGACTACGCCGTGAAGCTCGATCCCAAGCCACATCGCAACGCCTTTCTGAAGCCCTTCCACAGGGACCCGCAGTTGGTTCCGGAGTTCTGCTCCACCTGCCACAAGGTTCATCTGGATGTGCCCGTCAATCACTACCGCTGGATTCGCGGGTTCAATGATTACGACAACTGGCAGGCCAGCGGGGTATCGGGCCAGGGGGCGAGGTCGTTCTATTACCCGCCCCGGCCGTCTCAGTGCGCGGATTGCCACATGCCGCTGGTTCCTTCCAAGGATTTCGGCAACCTCAATGGCTTCGTGCATTCGCACCGCTTTGCTGCGGCGAACACCGCCGTCCCAACCTCCTACGGCGACCAGGAACAGGTCCAGCAGGTGGAGAGTTTTCTAAAGGGTGCATTGAGCGTCGACATCTTCGCTCTGGCGGAGGAACCTGCCGGGCCGGCGAACCCGACGAGCGGGACAAGAGGCGGAGGAGAGGCGCCACAACTCGCCAGCACGTTTGCCGTGGGCGAAGAGTCTTCTTCAGGCCTGACCGCCGCGGGGGTAAACGCGGTTGCTCCGGTCAAGCTGATGGCGCCGCTGGGGCGGACTGGGGCTCGGATACGGCGCGGAGACACGGTGCGGGTTGAAGTGGTCGTCCGCACCCGCAAGGTGGGCCATTTCTTTCCGGGCGGAACGGTGGATGCTTTTGATTGTTGGCTCGAGCTACAGGCGCGTGACAGTCAGGGGAAGCTCATCTTCTGGAGCGGAGAAGCAGCCGACAACGGCCACGGCCCCGTCGAGCCCGGCGCGCACTTCTACCGCTCGCTCCAGCTCGATGCGCGCGGCAATCCCATCAACAAACGCAACGCCTGGTCGACGCGCGCCACCATGTACGCCCACTTGATCCCACCGGGCGCCGCCGACACCGTCCATTTCCGCATGAAAGTTCCTGACGACGCCGGAGATTCAATCACCCTAACCGCGAAGCTCAACTACCGGAAGTTCTCCTGGTGGCACACTCAGTGGGCATTTGCCGGTGTCCGCGATCCCTCTCAAGCCCGGCCCGAGGTAACGAAGGATTACGATGATGGCCGCTGGGTCTTTAGAGGCGACCTTTCGCGGGTTTCCGCGAAGTTCAAGGCGATACCGGATGTCCCCACGGTCGAGATCGCGAAGGACACCGCAACTGTTCCGGTCGTCGCGAAGAACTCTTCCCCGTTCGCGGAGACTTTGAGCTTGGATCCCAGCGACCGCGAGCGCTGGAACGATTACGGCATCGGGCTCTTATTGCAAGGCGATCTGAAGGGCGCGGAGCGCGCCTTTGAGACGGTGACCAAGCTCGACCCCGGCTATGCCGACGGTTGGGTCAACGTGGCGCGCGCTCGCGTCCAGGAGGGCAACACCGAGGCGGCGAAGCCGATGCTGGAAAAAGCCATCGCTCTCAATCCCCGGCTCGGCAGCGCGCACTACTTCGCAGGACTTGCCCTCAAAGCCGACGGCAACTATCCCGCAGCCTTCGACGAGTTTTCCAAGGCTTCCGCATTGTATCAGCGCGACCGCGTAGTGAGGAATCAGATGGGCCGCATGCTTTTCCTTCAGCGCAAATACCGGGAAGCGGTGGCGGAATTCGATAAGACGCTGGCAGTGGATCCTGAGGATCTCGAAGCGCATTACAACCTGATGCTCTGTTATCGCGGCTTGCGAGATGACACGCAGGCGGCGCGGGAGGCGAAGCTCTACTTGCGCTTTAAGGCGGACGAATCCTCCCGTGCCATCACCGGCCCCTACAAGCTCACTCATCCCGAGGACAATAATGAGGCCCAGCCCATACACGAACACGTGTCAGTGGCGCTGAGGCAGGAAGAAAGCAGAAGGCAGAAGGCAGTGGGCAGAATTCAGAAAGCAGAAATTGGAAATGCCTGCGCCGAACGTACCTTGGAGTGCGGTGGCGCCAGCTACCGCCTTGAATCCCAAGCGAAAAGGCGGTAGCTGGCGCTACCGCACTCCAAAGTCCTTAGACAACGGTCGGTTCCGACGAACAAGGGAAGACGAGCCAGAACAATGACGAGCGAGTCCAAAATCCAAAACCTAAAATCCAAAATCGCGCTCGCCTTCACCCTCCTTGCCGCCGTGGCGATCATGGTAGGTTTAGAATCCGCCGCCGCCCCCGCAGGCGCTGTTAGGGCCCCGTCGAATGAGCCCAGCGGCGCGGTTCATTTCGAGGACATCACACAAAAGGCGGGGATCAATTTCACCCATTACACCGGCGCCTTCGGGAAGAAGTTCCTGCCGGAAACCATGGGGCCCGGCTGCGCGTTCATTGACTATGACAATGATGGGTATCCCGACATCCTGCTGATCAACGGAAAAGACTTTCCCGGGCACAACATCCGGCGCGCCACGCCCAAGCTCTATCACAACAACGGCGACGGCACTTTCACTGATGTTACGGCCAAGGCGGGCTTGGACATCGAGATTTACGGCATGGGCGTGACGGTGGGCGACTACGACAACGACGGCTGGGACGACATCTGCATCACCGGTCTCGGCGAGGCGCGCCTTTTCCACAACGAACACAACGGAACTTTCAAGGACGTCACCAAGAGCGCCGGGGTGAATGACACCGGCTTTGGCGCCAGCGCAGTTTGGGTGGATTACGATAAGGACGGCAAGCTCGATCTGTTCGTAACCAACTATGTCAAGTGGTCCGAGAAGGACGACCTTTATTGCACGCTCGACGGCCAGCACAAATCCTATTGCACTCCGGAAGATTATAGGGGCGATACTCCCCGCCTCTTCCATAACCTGGGCAACGGGCGCTTCGAAGACGTCACGGAAAAATCGGGTATCTACGATTCCAAGAGCAAGTCGCTGGGCGTGGCGGTGATTGACTACGACATGGATGGCTGGCCGGACCTCGCGGTCTCAAACGATACCGAGCGCAACAAACTCTACCGCAACAACCACGACGGCACATTCACCGAGCAGGCTATACAAGCCGGCATTGCCTTCAGCGAGGATGGGGTGGCGCGCGGCGCCATGGGGATCGACGAGGACGATTTCGATCACTCCGGCTACCCCAGCCTGGCCATCGGCAACTTCTCCAACCAGATGCTCGGCCTGTACCACAACGAGGGCAACCGCTTCTTTATTGACATCGCGCCTTCCTCCTCGGTGGGCCGCGCCAGCCTGCTTTCGCTTTCGTTCGGCCTTTTCTTTTTCGATTTTGACCTGGACGGCCTCGAGGATTTGTTCGTCGCCAACGGCCACATCGAGCCGGACATTGGGCGCATCCAGCAACAGGTGACGTACGCCGAACTCCCGCTGGTCTTCCACAACGAAGGCCACGACAAGTTTCAGGAAGTTGGAAAGCAGCTCGGGTTCACGCGCCGGTTGGTGGCGCGGGGCGCCGCCTACGCGGACATCGATAACGATGGCGCGCCGGATGTCCTGGTCACCAATAACGGCGGGCCTGCCTACCTCTTCCGCAACGTAGGCGGCAGCCGTAATAACGCCATCCGCATCAAAACCGCCGGCACGCGCTCGAATCGCGATGGCATCGGCGCGCAAGTCCGCGTTACCTCGGGCGGAATCGCCAATTGGCAGACCGTTCACTCCGGCTCGAGCTACTGCTCGCAGAGCGAACTCACTTTGACGTTTGGCTTGGGAAAAGCCACGCAAGCTGATAGCGTGGAAATTGCCTGGCCCAGCGGCCGGCACGATACCCTCAAGAACCTCAAAGCCAATGCAACTTACACCGTCGAAGAAGGCGGAAAGATCGTCAGCGCGAGGCCGTTCAAGAGGTAACAGGAGGCAACCTGGGAGGCAACCTGGGTTTCGGAAGCGCCTTGAAAAAGCTATAATGGCACTGATAGCCACTAAGACGGCGCCCAACCTTTCGACAGTTGAGCGGCTTCTCGAGGAAGTTGACGAATGCTGTGGGCGGGTTCAAGAGGTTCGCCAGGGGCTGGCCCCCTTGCCCCGAGGAAGCGAAGCGTACTTGGACCTCCTCCCCGACCTCGATGTTGAGCTCGATACTCTCAGACTGAAGACTCAGCATGCCCTCGAAGCTCTCGAGGAATTCGAAGATTCATTACCTGAAAGCGACTGAGCCCCGCCCCAGCAAATCCGTTAGAACTCACGCCTTGCCATGCCCGCCTGGTTACGATAAGTCGGTTGTCCTCGACCCAGATGACCGACGCCGAAGTTGAAGGAGGAACCGTGGATAATTTCCCAGATTTCATGAAGCATGCGGCAAACAGGATTGCCACCGGCAGTCAAGCCACTCCCGGAGTGGAAGGGTACGTTTTTGATGGAGCCGACGGGAGTCAAATGGCATTTTGGACCTGCCGTGAATCTGCGGCCTCAGCTCCGCACGGGCATGAGTACGACGAGTACTTTGTCGTGGTTCAGGGTTGCTACACTTTGATTATCGATGGCAAGCGCATTCCAGTGCGGGCCGGAGAAGAGTATTTCATTCCAAAGGGGACGTGGCATGGCGGCGAGCCCATCGCAGGCACCCGTACCATCCATGCATTCGGGGGCCGACGAGCCGAAAGAGTTCGAGTGTAAGCTCACCGCTACAAAACCCGCCGGCCTGCTTCGACGGGGAAACTAACCCGCGAACCGGAAGCTGCCGGGCTCGAGGCCGGCGCCCAGGGCGAGATCGTGTACCAGCAATTGGATATGAACGGAATCAACGAGCGTTCCCAGACCCAGCCGGACCGCTTCAACCGGAACGGGCCGCATATTGGTGACGTCGCCAAAAGTCTGGTCAGCGTAGAGCAAAACGCGTCCGCCGTGTTTGCAGATATCCTGCGCCAGCTTGAACAGGCCGGTGTCGGGCTTGCCTTTCGGCCTGATTTCGCTTTGCCGGGAGAAAATGATGTAGCGATGGGCAGGGTCGATGATCTCCATGGGACCGTGGCGGAACTGAGCGGCACTCATCGGTTCCGCGCCCATTTTCGCCACTTCCTTAAATAGCAGTGCGCCCTGGTAGGCCGAGGCGAGTTCCGCGCCGCGCGATAGCAAGGCGGTGTAGTGCGGATTGTTAAAGAACTCGACCGTAGGCGGGATCAACTCGTCGTGGCGCTCGATGATTCTCTCCTGCGCCTCGATCGCCTGCATCAACGCCTGGGTGAGCGGATGCAGCGGCTTTCGGGCGATGGCCATTGCCAGGTACATCAAAACGGCCACGGCGCAAGAGTAGGTCTTCGTGCCCACCGGGGCCGCGCGGCCCGCCATCATGGGTAGCAACAGGTTGGCGCGCCGGGCCAGGGAGCTTGTCTCCAGATTGCACACGGCCACCAAACCTTCGTCCCTCGGCAAGGCCTCGAGCAGCCGGAGGACCTCCGCCGTTTCACCCGATTGTGACACCACCACCAGCAGGATGTCTGCGCCGAGAAATTTCCGGTGGTTGTCCACCAGTTCGCCCGTCTCCCAGATCAGGGCGCGAACGCCTTGTGAATTCAGGTAGGCTTGGGCCGGAAAGGCCGCGTACATGGAGGATCCCATACCGGTGAGCACCACGGTGGGCGGCCAGCGCTTCACCATCGCTCGCAGCGCCTTGGAGGGAATCGCTCCGGGGCTTGTATAGAACTTCCGCAAGCCCGAAAGGACCGTTGGCTGTTGAGCAATCTCTTCCATCAAGCTTGTCATGGGCATTTATTTTGTCGTGGTCAGCGGCATCTGAACAGTGGCGAGTGGTTAGTGGCTAGTTGCTAGTGGCTAGAAAAAGTTTCAACGCACTAGCCACTAACCACTAACCACTAGCCACTAACCACTGAATTATAGCACTTGCGCCCAGGGGGTCGAATGAGGTTTCATAGGAGCATGAAAACCATGGCATGTTTCGCCTTGATGCTTGCGGCGCTGTGGGCGCCGTTTCTAATAACCCTTAAGGCTCGCGGCGCCGAACCCGGCTCCACCCGGAGCCAGTATGTTGTCTACGTGGGCACCTATACCGAGAAGGCGAGCAAAGGCATTTATGCTTGCCGCTTCGATCCCGCCGCCGACCATTTGACTGCCCCGGGTCTGGCTGCCGAAACCAGTAACCCCTCCTTTCTGGCCATTGACCCTACTCGGCGTTTCCTTTACGCCGTCAATGAGGTCGAGCAATTCGAGGGGCGAAGCAGCGGCGGAGTCAGCGCCTTCGCCATCGCTCCGGGGACTGGGAAGCTCACCTTTTTGAACGAGGTCCCCTCAGGCGGGTCAGGCCCCTGCCACCTCACTGTCGATAAGACTGGGAAATACGTTGTGGTGGCCAACTACGGTGGCGGAAGTTTGGCGGTGTTTCCCATTTCGGGCGATGGCCGCCTGGGAAACGCCACGGCATTTGTGCAGCACAAGGGCGCCAGCGTCAACCCCCAACGTCAGGAGGGGCCGCACGTGCACTCGGTTTACATGTCGCCGGACAACCGTTACGTCATCAGCGCGGACCTGGGGCTCGACGAAGTTTTCATTTACCGTTTCGACGCCTCGAAAGGTACGCTCACGCCGAACATTCCTCCCTCTGCTACAGTCGCCTCCGGAGCCGGGCCGCGGCACTTTGCCTTTCATCCCAACGGGAAGTTCGGGTATGTGATCGACGAAATGCAATCCACCATCACTGAGTTTTCATACGTGCCGGCCAGTGGATCTTTGGACCTGCTCCAGCCCGTCTCAACCCTCCCTCCCGATTTCAAAGGCGATAGCACGGGCGCCGAAATTGAGGTGCATCCTTCAGGGAAGTTCCTGTATGCGTCCAACCGCGGGCTCGACTCCATCGCCGTGTTTTCAGTCAACTCTCGAAAAGGAATTCTCACGCTTTTGGCGCAGGCTGATACCCTTGGGAAGACTCCACGCAGCTTCTCCATCGACCCAACCGGGTCCTACCTGTTCGTTGCCAACCAGGACTCCGACAACGTTGTGCAGTTTCGCATCAACCCGAACACCGGCCTTTTGACCCCGACCGGCCAAGTACTTCAGGTGCCCTCGCCGGTTTGCGTGACCTTCATGGCGATCAAATAATCACGCGGCAAGCTCAGTTCCTATGGGATTGTTCTATTTAGTACGTCATGGTGAGTCAGCATGGAATGCGGAAAACCGCCTTTGCGGCCGCTCCGATGTTCCCCTCTCGGAGGCCGGACGCTGGCAGGCCAAGAGCGTGGCCGAGCGCCTGAAGGCCACCTCCTTTGAAGCATTCTATTCCAGCCCGCTCGTGCGCGCCCTCGAGACGGCCCGCATAATCTCTGAATCTGTGGGGCTCGAACCGGTCCCCGACCCGAGACTCGTCGAGCTTGACTATGGGCAGTGGGAAGGCAGGACCTTGGCGGAAGTAATCGAGGGTGACCCTGAGGCTTTTCACGCCTGGGATGCCAATCCCGCCCAGTTCGCGCCTCCCGGCGGGGAAAGCGGCCTCGAGGCCCAGCAACGCCTCGTGTCGTTCCTGGATTTTGCGGCGGCCAAGCATCCTCAGGGGCATGTGCTGGTGGTCTTCCACAAAACCGTTTGCCGTCTGGCGATCTGCCACACGCTCGGAATCGCGCCCTCCGAGTACAGAAGGCGCCTCGTCCTGCACAATGCCGCGCTCAGTATTATTCAGCCTAGGCCGGATGGTTGGCGGCTGGTTACGTTCAATGATACGTCGCACTTAACCTGCCAGCCGGGCCGCACTTCATGGGGCGAAGAGTTTTGACGGGCTTTGGAATTGCCGATTGTCGATTTTCGATTGCTCATGCCGGCGCGGCTACTGGTACAGTTTGAGGGAGAGGCCGGTCCACGCCGCCATTTGGCGAGGTTAACTCACCGCTTCAACATCAAACTGCATCACTACCCAGCGCGGAGTATGTTGAAAGGAGAAGGAGCGGCGCTCGAAGCGGGCAATGGGAAATCGACAATCGGCAATCGGCAATCGAAAATCACGCGAAGCACTCCGCTTCCACCAGTACGGCGTGGACCTCGCCCGGGCCGTGCACGCCGCGGATGAGGATTTGTTCGATGTCGGCTGTGCGGCTGGTCCCTGTGATGAAAACAACGGAACGGCCCGTCGCCGCCTCTTCCACCGCGCGAGGTACGGGAAGCCGTTCGAGCACTTCATCGAGCGAACCCACTAACTGGCTCCGCCGGTACAATACTATATGGACGGGCGGGGCCAGCGATGCCAGTTGAGCGCCTTCCGTCCGGCTAGTGACCACAAGGCTGCCGGTTTCCGCCAGGGCAAATTCCACACCGGTGATTCCCACGGTCGCCGCAAAGCTGGCCTTGGCAAAGTCCCGCTGGGAAACCTCCCCGAACGCATGGGCATCACTTGCCCCAAAGTCCGGCCAGACGGAGATAACCTTTCCCCAGCCGCGGAGGAGCGGCGCCAGGTCCAACTCGCCCAAAAGCGGATTGCGGGAAAGGACCACGCTATTGGCCGTGGCTTGGGACAGGATGCTTCTGAGGATTTCTTCCAATTCCTGGCGATTGGCAGCGCGGTGGGCCGCGCCGGCCACTCTTGTAAACTCTGCCTCGAATCGAGGTAGAAGTTCCTCTCGCGGTATGGCAGGCAGTATTCCGGCGAGCGGTGAGGCAACCGGCAGGGAACTTTCCGCGGTCGCCCTCGAGCCATCTGCAGGACGCCACAAGGCCTTTCGAATCCGACTTATTAGCTCCTCGCGTCCGGCCAATCCTCACCCCTTCGAAACTTGATCTTGACATTCATCTATGTGTACAATAAATAAAATAATTTCGAAAATAGTGCAACCTTGAAGGGTCGTAGTTCATCAATTATCGCTATGGCGATTGGTTCGAGGGCCGTGGCTATTTTGAAAAACAGCGAAAGGTGAATCGGAAATGGGAACTACGGTGAAGACTGGTAAGAGCGTTTATCGAAGCTTATTGTTGAAAAAGCGGACGGAATTATTGGCGTCGGCCAAGGGTGCGCCCGAGGCCTTGGCGACTAGCGTTCAGTCTCCGGATGTCGTTGAATTTGCTGTCAGAACTGCCGAACAGGACGTAACGGCGGTGACCGCAAGTCTGCGCAGTCAGCTCTTGCGAGAAGTTGACAACGCGCTTGGCCGTTGTGCCAGAGGCACTTACGGCGCCTGCGAAGGATGCCACGAGGATATCGCCCCGCCTCGTCTCAGAGCCGTCCCCTGGGCCCGCTATTGCCTTACCTGCCAGGAACTACGCTCGAGGAACTAGGCGTTCCACATAGCGCAGATGCTTCAGGTCCGCACAAGAGCTAACCCGTTTATTATCAAATGACAGGCGACCGGCAGGCGGTCGCTTTCTTGCCCCTATCGCCTCTTGGGCGGCTCGTGTCCCGCACGTATCGACTTCTCGGGTGGCCCCCGTCATTCCCGCGAACGCGCAGTTCCCCGTCATCCCCCCCAAAGGCGGGAATCCATGCACAGTCAGACGAAAGCCATCAGAGAGGCGGTCGCTCCTCTCGCCTCTTGGGTGCCTCCCCGTCATTCCCGCGAAAGCGCAGTTCGCTGTCATTCCAGCGAAGGCGGGAATCCACGCACAGAAGCACCGTAACACGTGGAAAGGAAAGACCTTTCCTCTATTACAAGTTTTGCTGGAGTAGCGATTAGAGGCTGCGGGCTAGGGGCTGGGGAGGAAGAGCTGATTGCTATCTGCTGTTCCCTGTTCCCTATTCCCTTGTGTTATCGTTAGCAAGTGGCTGAAAACATGTCCAAGGTTCGAGTCCGATTTGCACCCAGTCCGACTGGCTACGTGCATGTGGGGAATGCACGCACTGCCCTTTTCAATTGGCTTTTTGCCCGGCACTACGGCGGCTCTTTCGTTTTGCGCATCGAGGACACCGATGTCGAGCGCTCCAAGGAAGAGTACGAGCGGCAATTGCTCGAGGACCTGAGCTGGTTCGGTATCGATTGGGACGAAGGACCGGACGTAGGTGGCGAGTTCGCCCCCTATCGCCAGTCGGAGCGCAAAGAGACCTATTCCCGGCTGGCCACCCAGTTGATCGACCAGGGCCAGGCCTATTTCTGCTTCTGCACTCCCGAGCAGCTCGAGCTTGAGCGCCAGGAGGCTTTGAAGGCTGGACTTCAGCCCCGCTATTCAGGACGCTGCCGCAAGCGTCCGCGCGAAGAGGCGGCACGCAAAGTGGCAGCGGGCGAGCCTGCTGCGATCCGCCTGAAAATCGTGCCCAGCTCGTTTTTCTGGCACGACCTTGTGCACGGACCAACCAGCTTTTCGGCGGAAGTCATTGGCGATCCCGTCCTGGTGCGGTCCGACGGGAATCCGAATTACAACTATGCCGTGGTCGTCGACGATCACCTGATGGCGATCACTCACGTCATTCGGGGCGACGATCACATCTCGAACACCCCCCGCCAACTCGCCGTCTACGGCGCCCTGTGCTGGGAGCCGCCGCAGTTCGCGCACCTTTCCACCATTCTGGGCTCTGAGCGCACGCGCCTTTCCAAGCGTCACGGGGCAACCTCGCTCGAGAGTTTTCGCGAGATGGGAATCCTCCCAGAGGCGCTACGGAATTACTTGGCGTTGCTTGGCTGGTCGCCGGCCGATGGAAAGACGGAAATCCTGGGCCCGCAGCAACTGGTCGATCAGTTCTCGCTCGAACACATCACCAAGAGTCCCGCCGTCTTTGACCAGGAAAAGCTCTACTGGTTGAATCGGCATTATATGAAGGAGTGCCCGCCCCGCCGCTTAGCCGAACTTGCCGTCCCGTTCTTGGTCGGAGCGGGCTACTTGGCGCCAGATCCAAGTCCGGATGTCCTGACTTGGCTCGAAGGGGTGCTGAACGCTGTCCTCAAGAACATCAGCTCCTTGCAGCAATTGCCTGACGCGGTGCGGATTATCTTTGAATACGATGCCGCGAAAGCAGTTCAGGAGCTCGATCTCTCAGCAAGCGCGCGAGCAGTGCTTGGTGCCTTCATCCCGAAAGTCCTCGCCCAACCGGAATTGAGTTACGAGCAGTTCCGGGCGATGACGAAAGAAGTGCAAAAGGAAACTGGGAATAAAGGGAAGGACCTGTTCCATCCCATCCGCGTCGCCCTAACGGGCGCAGTCTCCGGCCCCGAGCTCGAGAAGCTGATCCCCATTTTTGAAGCCGGCGCCAAGCTGCCCCTGCCCCGCCACATAAAGAGCGTCGCCGACCGCCTGCGGGAGTTCGCCGAAGCCGCAAAATTGAATTCAGAATCGTAGCGGCAGTTCGTAACACATCCCTCTCCCTGGGGAGAGGGTGGCGCGCGACGGCGCCTTCTCCAGCCGTCGCGTGACGGGTGAGGGGTCAACTCCACGGTGGTTAGCCAACTGGCTTGCTGCTCATGTCGTGGCGGGCCATCACGGTTCCTCGGATTCGGCGTGTGGTACCCGTTCTCCTGCATGAGCTTCGCGGCGTCCAGGCTATCGTCCGCTTTTATCAGCAGGGCTCCGTGCTCGGGCTTCATACCGGAACTCCCTCCCGCCGCACGTTGATCATGAGAGGGCTCTCCTCCCGTTCAAACCGGTCGGCCGAGATGAAGGTGTAGGGCTCCGCGCAAATAAATTTGCAGTGAAAGTGGCCCAAGGATGTAAACTCCGGGTTGCAGGGTAAAATCTATCCAGAAGGATTCCAAGGTGGCATCATCGCAAACGCCAGTTGGTTCGGCTCTTTCTCTTTGGCGGTATCCCGTCAAATCCATGATGGGAGAAGAGCTGTACGCTGCGGAAGTCACCGCGAGGGGTCTGGCAGGAGATCGCGCCTACGCGCTGATTGACGGCTCCGATGGAAAAGTTGTCACCGCCAAGAATCCGCGGAAATGGCCGGATATGTTCTATCTTCGCGCCGCCCTGGCTGCCGCGCCAGAAGCGGGGTCGAAGATGCCGCCTGTCCGCATCACGCTGCCAGATGGCACACTTATTACAAGTGAGCAGCCGGACGTTCACCAGATTCTTTCCAAAGTCCTCGAGCGTGACGTGAGGTTGACCGCAGCGGCCGTCGCCTGACACGGACGCCGAAGGGACGAACCTTCTCGTATGTCGCTCACTCCAGCCACAAAACCTGAAAGGGGTCAAGCTTGGTTGTTCCGTTCAGGGCTTTTTCGGAGAACCGGTCCCTTGCCCCACGCGAAAGCTGCACAGGCATTTCCTGCCGCGTGGTATTCACGATGAACAGGCTGTTATCCAAGTGGGGAACTGCCAACCCGCCTGCCGGCAGCGGCGCCTCGAGCAAGCTCTGGCTGTGCGGGACGAGTTGTTGAATCAGGCGCAAGAAGCTGTCGTCGCCCGGCCAAAAGCCTAGTTTGACCACGGTCCCGCGCCCTAGTTTCCTCAGGGTCACGGCGGGCTTGCCATTCAGAATCGGCTGGCGGCTGTTGAATTTCCCGATGATCTCCACCCCGGCATCGACTTCCATGAACTCGCAATAGCCTTCCAATCCCACCGGCGATATACCCGCCATTCCTCCGCCATTCCACTCCACCTCCGGGTCCTTCCTCTGGCCCAGTGCCTCCAGGCCCATCCACCGGATGGTCCGCACCAAGCCGCCGGTCAGCTCTCGCAGGTTCGCGGCGAACCCGTCACCGCGGAATACTCCATTCTCGTCCATGTAGGCGGTGAAAGGAGTAACCACCACGACTCCTCCGCCCTGCGCGAAGGACTGGAGGGCGGCTGCGACCTTGGCACTATCCAAAGCCGTTGCGGCGGGCGCCAACACCAGCGAGTACTTCGTCAGATTGGAAGCGCTGGCCGCCTTGGGAAGATTCATGCTGTCGACGCCGATGCCCAGCCGGTGCAACGCGTCGAAGCTTTGCGGCAATACCGCGGGGCTGGGCTTGATGTGGGGATAGATCTCCAGCGCGGCGCGCTGCTCGAAGTCGGTGAGAGCTACGGCAGTGGCCTTCACCGGGTTGTCGATCAGGTGCTTCCCCCACTTCTGGAAGATCTGCCCCAATTCCACCGCCCAATCGAAATCCGGCTCGGGGTGGCCGGACCAATCGAGCAGGCCACCCCACTGCGGCCAGTGCCCTCCTCGCCAACGGTTGCCGGTCCAGTAGAACAGCCCGCAGGTTCCGAATGCGGCGGCCTCCAGCCCATACATTCGAAATTGGTCGTGCGAAGGCGACGGATCCCAGATGGAGGTCCCGCCCATCACTCCGAACCGATTTTCCGTAGTGATGAAATGTTGGCGTCCATAGGCGGAGCGATGCATGTCCTGGTGCCAGGTCAAGTCCGACCAGAATTCCAAATTGTCAGCCCACGGCTGGTAGTAGTTCAAACCCGCGATATCCATGATTTCGCTGGCTTGCGGGTCATCCGCCACTGCGTCCCACTCTGTGTTCCAGTCGGTAATGATCCACTGCTTCGCGCCGGCTTCCCGTAGCGCCTCGGCTTGCATCGCGAAGAATCCCATCAGGACATCGCGGCGAAAATGGCGGTGCGCCAAGCTGAGCGCCGCAATCTCGCTGCCGCTCTCCTCCACTCCTTCGCCCGGCTGAGGCACTTCATCGAGCGATCGGACCTTCATGCCCCAACTCACCAGATTGAGGCGGCGATTGAACTCCTCCGGCGTGCCATAAGTCTTCTTCAGCCATTCCCTCCAGGCTCGCTCGCAAGCAGGGTTGTAGCAGAGCCGGGTGACGGCGCCTTCCTGCTCGTTCCCCAGTTGCCACGCTATCACCGTGGGGTGCTTTTGGAAGGCTTTACCCATAGCCAGAATGTATTCGCGCAGGGCGCTCCGATATAGAGGATGATTAAGGCAGGGGGCATGCCGCGCCATGGGATGCGCCTTCACTCCGGGGTGAAGTTGCGCCAGGATGTCGGGGTTGCCGGCGGCGAGCCATTGTGGCGGGACGTACGACCCTGTCCCCAGGATGGCCTTCATCTTCCGCCGCTCCAGATCGTCCAGAAAGTTCCGCAGCCAATCGAAATCGAATTCCCCCGAGGCAGTTTCTAAATTGCCCCAGGACGACTCGGAAACACGTACCGCGTTCATCTGCGCTCGCTGGAAGTGGTCCAGCATCGCGTTCCACTCCTCGCGGGTCTGCAATTCCGGGTAAACGTCAGCGCCAAAGAAGAATCCACCAACTTCAAGCTGGGATTTCGCCAGAGCATTCGGCGGGCCAGGCGCGGGTTCCGGGGGCAACCCATCGGCTGGCGTCGTTGCCAACGTAAGAAGAGCCTCCCCCATCGCCAGCTTCCCGCTGTTGCTCAGAAACTCTCTACGAGAAGTACCAGGGATTTTCGGCATGGGATGGGATCTCCATTTCTTCCAGGGGCATTCGCACCGGATTCTCAATTTACACCAAGGTCACATAGGCTCGGCGAAGATTTTCACCGTCGCCGCCCCCGAGTGGCGCCTGCCGCCAGACCACACGTCATTCCCGCAAAGCTTGTCCTCCGCGGGGAAGGTCACGTAGTTCCACGTTTCTCAGCCTTGTCGGGTTCCTTGCGTTTTTCGAGCGTGGCAGCTTCCTTGACGCTGATTCTAAGCAACTTAGGTCTATATGCAAAACGCTTCATGTGTGTGCCTTTTTGCTACACTCGAGGGCGTTTTTTCACCATGTGAAAGTGGACTAACTCGACTGGCAAGGTTCGGATGTAGCCCAGTCTTGTATCGTCTACCTTGGGGTGGGCAGGGGCGGGGTTTGGCAATTGACTTTTGAAGCCTCACAATGTTTCAGGGCGGCACAATGGTTCGTACTCAAGGGCAATGGTCCGGCCTTCACCATATGACTCAGAGCATGTTATGCACCTGCAAAATCGCGTCAGCAGTATATATCTAATATGGCAACATAGAAACCGGCGACAAGTAAGGTCCACTTTGACTTGACCCTGCACGATGGAGCGCTGGAACTCCCCCTCAAGTGGAAGAAACCCCAAACCATCTTTGTGAATTCCATGAGCGATTTGTTCCACAAGGACGTGCCCGTGGAATTCATCGCCAACGTCTTTGATGTGATGCGTCGGGCTGACTGGCACCGGTATCAGATCCTGACAAAGAGGTCCGACCGCCTGTTGGAACTTTCTCCGCAGCTCCCCTGGAAGCCTCACATCTGGATGGGCGTGAGCGTCGAGAGCCTTCGCTACATATTCCGCATTGACCACCTTCGCAATACCGGGGCGGCAGTCAAGTTCCTCTCACTCGAACCGTTGCTGGGCCCGCTGCCTGGATTGGTTCTCGAAGGCGTCCACTGGGTGATTGTGGGCGGCGAGTCCGGGCCCGGATGCCGGCCAATGGCTCCTGAGTGGGTGACGAGCATTCGCGACCAATGCCAGCGGGCGAACGTGCCCTTCTTCTTCAAGCAGTGGGGAGGATCCCGAAAAAAGAAAAGCGGAAGGCAACTCGAAGGCAGAACGTGGGACGAAATGCCGGTTGTTGCTGCGGTCGCGACCCTCTAGTCCGCGAGTTGCGCGGACCGGCCGCGGCGAGCCTGCGGCGCGCCGATGTCGCGGCGCAGTAAAGCGTGAGGGTGGGACAGCGACGGTATTTCAGCCGGCTCAAGCATCTTCATTACCTTGCAGTGCGGCGGCTTCCTCATCACTCGTCACTCGCCACTTGTCACTGCTCTTAAGTGCTGCGCCCGCCCTTCCGACCGCCGCCTTGTTTCCCCCCTGACCCGTGGCCGCGGTCGACCCTCAGGTTCCACTACCGGCAAGATCGGTTCCTCCTGCAATGGGTGCGATGCCCTGAACCTCATAGCGCAAACATCCCAAAACGATGTCTCCGCCAGCCCGCCCTCGTCAGCTAATCTCAGCCTCCAGATCGCTGAAGTAATGTGCGTCCCACGCTCGAACGGCTTTCAAGCAGGCTCGGACAACGGCCTTGCACTCGCTCATATCGGGAATCGTAAGCGAGCGCGTAATGCTGGTGTTGTGGGAATACTGATTGATGAACCTCCAAACGCGCTCGCGCTCGACCTCGTCTGGGAAAAGCCTCTTCATTTTGCGGTGAAGCCCCGCCCTGCGAGGAATCATGATTCCTCCGAATGCCTCCATGAATCGCCGAACGACATTCGGGAGACTCAACACGCAGTCGAAGTCCCCCGTGCCAGCCTTGTCGAAGTGGTAGAGCATCGAAAAAAGGTAGTGGTACTCGGATTTGAAGCGCAGAAGCTCTTTTGGGATTTCCTCCAACACGGCTTCCCCGTCGTCTGTCCGCTTCAGATAGAAAACACCCCAATGCTTCCAGGTGTTCTGTGGTTTCTCGGCGTGGTTGCTCCCCTCGTCATCCGCAACCCAGTCTCTGATGAGGTTGTAAAAGTCGAAGCTGTGCGTCGCAATGAAAAGCTGACGGCAGCCAGCCAACTGAGTCTTGATCAACGCGTACGTGTTGAAGAGATGGGTCGCATCGAGGCTGCAGACTGGGTCGTCAATGACGACACTGGTATCGGCCACAGGATGTCGCCCGTCCTGAACGCGGGTGATGAAATAGGCGAAGGCGATAGCTGTTTTCTCTCCTTCGCTCAGGTTCTTGGCAGCGACGCCTCCACGGACAATCTGGAATCTCTTGTCAGGCGACACCTCGACACGCAAATCGTTCGTGCCGAAATATGCGAGGAGCAACTCGTTGATTCGGCCCGCTCCTTTTGAGGCTTCGGAAAGCTCCTCTTCCAGAGCGCGGATTTCGGTGTCTAACTCGCCTAGCTTCTTGCCCTGTTCGGCAATAGCGCTCTTGAGACCGGCGATTTGCTGAAGGGCCTCATCGTATTTCTGGTCGCGAACGAATGACGCCGCGTAGTGCCTTTCGAGGTTGGCGAAAGCCTCTTTCCGCTTCTTGTCAAATTCCGACGTCCGGCTGTTGTGCGCACTGATGGTTTTGTTTATGGCTTCAATCGCTGAAGCGATTCCTTCGCCGGAATCGTCAATTGCCGGACATTCCAGACACGTGAACGCCTTCGTTTGTTTTGCGAGCGCAGCTTTCTCAAGCGTCGCCAGCGCGGACTCCCGCGCCCTGAGTAAATCGTCGAGCCGACTTTTCTCGACTGTGAACCGCTCCTGTAGCTCTGTATAGAAGTCCCCTTTGTGGTCGAGCGTGATTTGCTCCCCTCGAGCGGACTGAAGCGTTCTTACCAAGGCATTCAACTCCGCCATCAAGTTGTCGTAGTCAGCGGAGAAGTGGTCGGCGAGGTGCGTAAGCAAGTCCGGCGGGAGTTGCTGACCACAGAACTGACACATTGCCTTGCCTGCGTGCAGTGGCCTGCCTTCCTTGACCCAGCTTTCGACCGCCGGGTTCTCCGTGAGCCGAGGAATTGGGCTCTTCGCCGTGACTACCCTCGCGAAGAGTTCCGCTGCCCTTCCCCTCGCTTGGGCGACCGAGGAGAACGACACCCCTTTAGCGGAAAGCGCGGGCTTCTTTTCGGTGGCCCGGTAAACCGAAAGACACAGGGCCAGCGCGCTGTCGTCTAGCAGATAACTGTCGGGGGCGTGTTTGCACTCGATGACTTTCGGCTCGAAGCGCGTCTTGTCGTAGTTGGGCACAGCGAGCGGAGTCTTGATCAAGTCGCGTGCGTAGTTGGTGAGCGCCTTCTCAATGCTTGAGTTCTTCTCATCCCTTTTCCGCTCGTTGGATTCCTTGCTTAACGCGAGTGATTCCCGTTCCGCCCTCCTGGCTTTGAGCGTCTCCTGCTTCGCGATGTCTTCCGCGCCCAGAACGAGAATCGGCGCCGCGCTCCCGAGCTCGAACTTTAGATTCTCGCGGACGAAGTCGGTGTTGAAAAGCCGGAACACGGGCGCGGTCTCTGGGGCGGACAGATGGTGGATCGCCCCGTCCTCGGCCTTAAGTTGCACTTGCGCGCCAGCGAAGTCCACATGCGGCTGTTTCTGCTCAAAACACCGGAAGGCGCGCGAGAGGGTCGTCTTGCCAGAATAGTTCCAGCCGTAGATCAAGTTGAGTCGTCTGAATTCTGGGAGGCCAGCGGGCCACCGAAAATCATTGAAGACCCCAAACCCCTTTATGCTCTCGATAGTCCGGATCATGGCCAAAAGCCTTCACTCTTCAGGGCCTCAGTAGACAAGAGCCGTAGCGACTCAGGCGTTCAGGAGCGGCACGGTTTTGGCCGGCGCCTACCGCGGCTCGTTAGACTGCTTGCTTGCGTACCGTGCGCGTGGCACCCCGAGGACCTGGGTCTTGAACGAAGCGCCTCGCAAGGACGTGGGTTACAACCGTCTTCCCGCTGCTGGTGGAAACCGAGTCGTCCCACGCATCGGCAAGGACATTCGAAGCAATGCCGTAAAAGCAGATCTTGTAGGCTTCGTAGGTCACGGGCGTATGCGCGCCTTCGACGTGCGTCTTAAGCGCACCACCTTTGCCACAGTTCTTCCCACAAATGTTGCACATGACTCCGTGCCCACTGCGGACTGCCCCTTTCTTGCGACGTGCCATTTGCCACCTCCCTTGGTCAAGCCTAGCGGCTCAAGCGCGGGCCGCCCTTGGCCGCCTGCCGCGTGTCGTTAGGCAGACGTCCCAACCGCTGGCCAGATCCTCACGCTTGTCGGCAACCTGTCAGAGCGATGCCCCTCTTTCTCGAGGATCTTTGACCTCACAGAGGCGGGAGCTCTCCCAATGGCCGACAAGGTCCTTCTCTTTCTTTCGGGCCGCGTCCGTGCCAGTGCAGGCCCCCGGCAAGTTTCAAAGCAAAACAATACTGGCCGGACCTCCGCACGAATTGACACCAGGGAAATTCGGAGACATTCCAGCGCTCCGGACGCCTAGTGCAATGAGATTCCTCGCTGCAACTGCTAATCGCTTCTTGGGAAGAGCGTGCGGTGCGGGACGCATGGCACTGACGCCGCTGAGGACAGCATTCTTGGCGTCGTCGTCACCGGTTGCGCAAAAGCCTGCGAATTCTCGGACCTCGCCCAGAACGCGATTGCTGGCGGTGTCAGGACGCATGACGATAGCGCGAATCAAAACCGGGCTCCTTCTCCTTCCGAGATCGTAGTACCCAACCAACACAACGTCGGAAAGTCGATGCTGAAACGCAACTTCGCAGGCCGAGATGCTGGACATCTCCGCTTCGAACATAAGCTTCGCTTGTCTGGCAACATCGTCGAGTGTGGTAAGAGACACTAGGGGCAGGGTCTCCAGCCATTCGGGAATTGAACGACCTGAAAACTCGAGCAGGCCTGTATGCCCTCCAACGATCGACGCACTGGAAAGCCGGAATGTCTTGCGGAAATCATCGCGAAAAGTACCGTCGGGCCCTATGCGACGGCTGTCGGTAGCCACTAACGACGCGTCAGAGCCCGTCAATGCAACAAGCACAGACATGTCCGCCTCCCGACCTCCCGTTTAGACTGACCTGCACAAGATCCTTGCCGGTCGGCATAACGACCTAGGGCCAATGCCGAGTGCGCAGGATCTCTACCAGGCGGTCATAGACCCTCGGGGTCGGGTCGCCAGGGAACTGCCCCAACGGTGATCGACCATTCGCCTGATTACCACCCCCTGGCCCTGTACGATCTTGTGCAGGGCCGACCCCTCCTGAGACAGAAGGGGAAATCGTTCTTGACGCCTAGCCTCCCGGAAATCCTCGAGCTGGCGACCAGAATGGCTCAATTAGACTCCCAGTCAACCTGCGATGCAAGTCCGAAATCTCGCGCGCCGGGGCCGCGGGACACCAGACCGGCGTGACGCCACTCGAATTCAACCCTTGCAGGGTCGGGCCTCCTCGGGGGCGCGTTTTCCGGGGGCGCTGGCCCCGGCTACTTCATCTCTCCCCTTCGGAGAGGTGGCGATGTCATCTACTCACGCTACTCCGTGCCTGGCTAACTCTCCTTTCAATTCGCAGCCCTTCTAATCCCGGGGAAAAGCCCACGGTCAGAAGGGGGCTGACCGAGGCCACGGTCGCCCTCACTGTTCGAGCGTGGCTGTTAACCGGACTTCCGACCCCGGCTCCAAGGTGATTTCACGCGACCAATCCTGGTGTCCAGAGAGCTTGACGGTAACAGTGTGCTTCCCCAGCAGTTGTCTTCCGCTTAGGGGTCGCGTTAGCGGAAATCCATCAGGTTTCTCCACCCTGCATGCTTGCCCGAGCCTGCAAAGGCTAGGTCGAGTGAGGTTCGGCCATCGGCCGTGAAACGTTACAAACGCTGAGCCGTGACGGTGATATAGTTAACTCCCGAGATCTGAGGGAGCGTAGGACTTGCGCACCGTTCCGCACTTAGTAGCAGTCACCTATCATCGGAGAATGGGCTCGGGCCGGACGAAACCCGCACTGTTCGGCTGTGAGGACCAGGATGGCAACGCTTTCGGGGACTTTGTTGTCAAATTGAAGGGCGGACTCGAGACAGGGGTTACAGGTCTTTCTTACGAGCTAATAGCAAGTCTGGTCGCAGACGAGCTTGGGATTGCGGCGCCCGCACCCGCTTTGGTTGAAATTGATCCAGCGATAGCCCGAGCTATTCTGGAGGTCGATCCCGCTGCAAGTGAGGTCCTTCGGAAGAGTGGGGGTACGAACTTCGGCACACAGTTGCTGGTCGGCGGGTTTCGCACATGGGCGACGGATCAGCCGGTGCCCATCGGTTTGCGCCGGACTGCGACTGACGTGTTTGCATTTGACGCCTTAATCCAGAATCCAGACCGCAGATTTGACAATCCGAACCTGCTTTGGCGCGATGAGGAGATCCTTGTCATCGATCACGATTCGGCCTTTTCCTTCCTTTATGCCCTTGGCGACCAAAGCTCTCCGTGGAACCTGGAAGAGGCTCTTTTCTTGGAGCAGCATGTCTTCTATCGCGCTTTGAAAGGAAAGCCCACGGACCTCGAACGCTTTACAGGCGCTCTGGAGGCGATCTCGGACGACAAAATTGAAAGAATCGCGCGGGCCGTTCCCACGGAGTGGAGGAACGACAAACTATCCAGCATAATGAATCATCTAACGTTATTGAGAGATCACGCAAAAGAGTTTATTGAACAGGTAAAAAGGAGGCTGGCATGAAGACACCCTACACCTTCACTGTCCTGAGATACGTTCACGACCCGGTCACCACCGAATTTGTGAATGTTGGCGTGGCGCTTTACGCGCCAGATGCTAAATACCTGAGCGCCATCTGCACGCCTTATTACGCCCGCCTTTCGGAGATGTTTGGTCACGTTGACGGAGAGCGTTTCCGCCAGATCACGCGTTATTTGCAGGATCGCATCGAGGAGATGGGTGAACGCCTGAAGACCGAACTTCCTTTCTCAGAGCCGGTGACAACTATCGGCAGTCTCCTAGCCAAGGTCTTGCCGCCCGACGATAGCGCCCTTCAGTTTTCCCCGCCTGGAGGAGGCTTTACGTCCGACCCCGAGAAAACATTGGGCAGCCTCTACCAACGCTATGTCGAGTATTACGCGTCTCGGACCAGTTACCCTAGCCGCAACGACGACGAGGTGTGGAGGGTTTTTAAGAAGCCACTCGAAGAACAGCACGTGATCCATTCGTTGAAGCCCAAACGAATCATTGCCCCGGACTACGAATACGAATTTGAAAGAGCCCGGAAGAATGAAGTCTGGCACACTTACGAACCCGTTTCCTTCGACCTGATGGAGGCAACGTCAATCGTAGATAAGGCGAATACGTGGGTGGGCCGGATCACGAGCTTGGCTCAAAGCGAAGAGAAATTTAAACCTTACTTCCTGCTTGGCGAGCCGCGTGAGTCGAAGCTTCGCTCCGCGTTTATAAAGGCTCAGAACATCCTCCACAAGATGCCCTACGACCATGACCTTGTCCGAGAAACCGAAGCCGAGAGTTTCGCTGAGCACCTCAAGGCAGAGGTCGATAAGCACGGGTCGTGAGCACCGTCTGCTTTACGCGCCTTTTTCAGACGCGTTGCGCTACCCCTCTGCAATCGCCATGCGTCGATCTTTCACTTGACACACCCCTGGAAATAGGCTAGATAGCTTAGCCAAGCGTGCGCGAGCCGGGATATCAGGTGAGTACACGCCAGCAATTCAGAGCTCGCCCAGTACGAAATGGGAACTACGACCCGCTCCTGCCCTTTTCGAATCCTGCTACACCACGGCCCCAAAAGCGCTGACCGTCGCTATTCGTTACCCTCACTGTTCCAGCGTGGCTGTTAGCCGGACTTCCGAACCCGGCTCCACGGTGATTTCACGCGACCAATCCTGGTGACCAGAGAGCTTGACGGTAACGGTGTGCTTCCCCGGTTTCAACTTCAAGACCGCCGGGCTATTGCCCACAAACTGGCCATCGGCGTAGACATCGGCGCCATCGGGATTGGAGGTGACATTAACCGTACCTGTTGCCGTCTCTTGGACTGGTGACGCAGGCGGCTTTTCTTCCGCGGTTTGCGTTGCAGCCGGTTCCTTGGCGACGCTGGTGGTGACGCCTACAGGAACGAACTCGCGCTCTTTTTCGGCGACAGACACAGGAACTCCGGTGACGCCCTGCAACGCAACGAGGATGGCGCGATAGTTGTCTTTGTCGCCTTGGAGCAGCAATCCGCCGCTCTTGCCATCGGCGGTCTTGTATTGGATGCCGATGAAATGCAGCCGCGTCTTGTGGAGGAGACCAAAGAGAGCCACCGGAGCCACAAGGACTGCCAGCGCGATCATGGTGCCGACGCGCCGGTGAGCCTCCTGGCCGTAGCTGAGCGCGGTTACGGACTTGGGAGGGATTTCGGCCTTCTGGCCGTCTTTGAGCGTCAACAAGATCAGATCAGGGGTAATAGTCAGCTTATTATCCCAATCCTTGGGACTAACTTTCGTCGATACAGTGCCGCCGTTGTAGCGGACCTTGTCGAAAGTATTGCCTTGGGCGTACGCCAAAAGCGCCGTACCCAGGAGGATGATTAATAGCCTTTTTGTGATTCGCATGATGCCTCCAGTGTGGGCGAAGATTATTCTCTCTCTCGCAAAGCTATCTCAAGCAGAGCCATCTCGCGCAGAGGCGCAGAGACGCTGAGAAAGATCAAAAAATGCTTTTCGAGTCCCTTTTGCCAATTTCCCTTCTCGCCTTTTCTTCTTATCTGTTTTCCTCTGCACCTCTACGTCTCTGCGCGAGTCATTGTTTCTGCCGAGAGCGTCTCAGCGCGAGTTTCTTGTTTCCTCTTCAAGGCCATTGACGGCCCTGACGATACCTTCCTTCATCAGCGCAGCCCCGAAATTGAAGATGTATCCAAGTTTCAAGCCGGTGAGACGCAAATAGGTTTGAATCTGTTTGCGATGCGCCTTATTGATCTGTTCCACGGACTTCAGTTCAACAATCACCTTGTCGGCTACGAGTAGATCGGCGCGAAACGCCTCTGAAAATGCCATGCCTTTGTAGACAATTGAAATGGGAACCTGCCGCTTGACCGCCAATCCCCGCTGCTTCAATTCATGCTCCAAAACAACCTCATAGACCGATTCTAGGAGCCCTGGCCCCAACTCGCGATGTATTTCGATTGCGGTACCGACAAGGATTGTGCCGATCTCATTTTCCGTCATAGGGTTCATCTCGCGAACAGTATTCTCGCGCAGAGGCGCAGAGGCGCTGAGAAAGAAGAAAAGGAAGATCCTCTGTCTCTGTGCGCTTCCTTTTGTTTTTTCCTCTGCGTCCCAGCGTCTCTGCGCGATTAATTCCCTGGCCCGATTTTCTCTGGGCCCGCTAAGGGTTGATCTCGCGAACAGTATTCTCGCGCAGAGGCGCTGAGAAAGAAGAAAAAGAAGATCCTCTGTGTCTGTGCGCTTCCTTTTGTTTTTTCCTCTGCATCCCAGCGTCTCTGCGCGATTGATTCCTTGGCCCGATTTTCTCTGGGTCCGCTAAGGGTTTATCTCGCCAAAAGTGTTCTCGCGCAGAGGCGCTGAGAAAGAAGAAAAGGAAGATCCTCTGTGTCTGTGCGCTTCCTTCCTATTGTTTCTTCCTCCGCATCCCAGCATCTCTGCGCGATTAATTCCTTGGCTCGATTTTCTCTGGGTCCGCTAGGGGTTCATCTCGCCAAGATTGTTCTCGCGCTGAGGCGCTGAGAAAGAAGAAAAGGAAGATCCTCTGTGTCTGTGCGCTTCCTTCCTATTGTTTTTTCCTCTGCGTCCCAGCGTCTCTGCGCGATTAATTCCTTGGCCCGATTTTCTCTGGGTCCGCTAAGGGTTTATCTCGCCAAGATTGTTCTCGCGCTGAGGCGCTGAGAAAGAAGAAAAAGAAGATCCTCTGTCTCTGTGCGCTTCCTTCCTATTGTTTTTTCCTCTGCGTCCCAGCGTCTCTGCGCGATTAATTCCTTGGCCCGATTCTCTCTGGGTCCGCTAAGGGTTTATCTCGCCGCGGTCATTTGGCTATCTCGCTATCTCATTCTGTGGTTTTCCTGCGACTGCGTTGATTCCATCGCACAGGGCGGTTGCTTCGATCGGATGCACGTCGCGCGCGATCCTGTCTGCCAGCTCGTCTTCCGCGACTTCGAGGTCATAGCGAACCTGGAGGTTCATCCAAAAAACCGGCGTGGTTTTGAAGTAGCGCCCCAGGCGCAAGGCCGTTTCGGTCGAGACGGCGCGGCGCTCGTGGACAATCTCCGCGATGCGGGTGACCGGCACGCGCAAGTCCAAAGCCAGCTTGTTCATGCTGAGGCCGAGCGGCTTCATGAACTCCTCGCGCAGAATCTCGCCCGGATGTACAGGCTTCAGTTTCTTGGCCATCGTGTCCTCCTAGGGGCAGTCCGTGATTTCGACGTGGTAGGCGTCGCCCGCGCGCCAGGCAAAACAGATTCGCCACTGGCCGTTGATCCGAATGCTATGCTCTCCTTCGCGGTCGCCGCGCAGCCGCTCCAGCCGGTTGCCGGGAAGCACGCGAAGAATTCGAAGCTCGTTCGCCGCATCGAGCATGTCGAGCTTCCGAAGGGCCGGCCGTTGGATGGCGCGAAACTTGCGGCTGGGCTGGCGATGGAAGAGCCGCTCAGTCTCATCGCACAGGAAGAATTTGATCACGCCCCAAATCTATAACGTCTGGCGTTAGATGTCAACCAGTACAGAGCCGCGGGTGGGGTAGTGGGTCAGTTTGATATTTGTAGCGGCGGTCTCTGACCGCTGGCCTTGAATTCTCAATGACTTCCGGCGCTCGGAGAGCGCCGCTACAGCAGAATGGCCCACTACCGAGGGTGGAGGCGTCGTTTAGAATTACCTCCCTTGAGAACCACCGGTCATTCCCGCGAAGCTTGTCCTCGGCGGAGGCGGGGGAGCGGGAATGACGACAGAGTGGAGCGCCGATGTCTCGCGAATGACGCCACTGCCGGAACCGCGGGCGCCGCTTCCCTCCGGGGTGGTTGCATGCATCCCGGCAAAAAGAACGTGTGAAAAAATCCGTTGGGGGCAGGGCTCAAACGGACTTCATGTCAACAGCAATTATTTCTCTTGACAAGATTATTCCAATAGGCTAGGATATTCGGTTGGAGCTATGCAGGGGCCGAGGTCGCCGGAGAGAGTCGAGGAGTTGAGCAGTCGAGAAGTCGAGGAGTCTAGAAGTCGAGAGTCGAATGCGAGAGCAAAGTCGACCGGCGCCCCCGGGGTTGCGTTTGTCAACTCCTCGACTCTCGACTTTCGACTGCCGGAAAAGGCTGACGGCTGATAGCCGAGAGCTGACAGCTTTCTTGCGGAACAAACCGGGAATGCCTATGAAAACAAAGGGAGAGCTTGGAAAGCTTGGAGACTGGGGCCGAACCGGCTCGAAGGCGTTGTTCGCTAACGTCGACCGATCTGCTGGACGCGCAACTAACCCCTCACCCGGCCCGCGGCGGCTGGTGAAAGCGCCGTCGCGGTCCACCCTCTCCCCTGGGAGAGGGCAGGGAGATTTTGAGATGTGCGCTCAAAATTGAAGGAACAAACCGGGAATGTCGATGAAAACAAATGACCTAGCCAAGAAGTGGAGAGTCGGATGCCCCTCAAGTGACAATAAGTCCCCGTTTCCTCTTGGCTGAAGACGAGTATTGCGGCAGCTCGCACGCAGGATTAGCTGAGTAGCGGGGGAAGGAACTACCGAGACGCTTCGCTTTGTGTGACAGTCGCTCGTGCCGCCAGCGGCACCCAGAAACCGTGAAACGACCGTGTCATTCCGGAGCGAGGAATCTCGCGTTGTTTTCGGACCAGAGCGAGATTCCTCGAATCGCTCGGAATGACAGGGCATTTTCAAAGCAGGGAATTCATCTGGCCATTGACGAATTCTGGTTTACAATAGCCGGCATGCCTATGAAAGACAAACTGATTGTAGCGCTGGATCTGCCCAGCGCTGACGCTGCAACTCGAATGGCGGAGAGGCTACAGGGCCACGTTGGAATGTTCAAAGTCGGCTCGGAGCTTTTCAGCGCCGAGGGGCCCGTGGCGGTGCGCTATCTCGTGGCCACAGGCCACAGGGTTTTCCTCGATCTCAAGTTCCACGACATCCCGAACACGGTGCGGGCGGCGGCCCGCGAAGCTGCGGAACTTGGAGTGAGCATGGTGAACGTGCACGCCTCCGGGGGACGGAAGATGATGGAGGCGGCGCTCGAGGGAGCGCGCTCTGCCCTTTACCCTTCGGCGCCGGGCTCCGCCGCGGCGCGTGGCAGCGGCAACCCTGGTGATTTCCCAGGGCGGCCACAAGGGCCACCCCTACAGGTTGGCCCGAAGGTGCTGGCGGTGACGATCCTGACCAGCCTCGAAAACCGGGACCTCGAGGAGTTGGGCGTTTCGGGAACGCCGCTCGAGGCCGTGGTCCGGCTGGCTCGCCTGGCGCAAAGCGCGGGATTGGACGGAGTGGTAGCCTCGGCGCGGGAAATCTCCGCGATTCGGCAGGCCTGCGGGCCTGACTTTCTGATTGTCACGCCGGGGATTCGCCCCGCCGATGCCGCCACAAACGACCAGGCCCGAATCGCAACCCCCGCCAGCGCCACTGCCGCGGGCGCGGATTATCTGGTCGTGGGACGCCCGATTACTGGGGCGCCCGATCCGGCTGCGGCGGCAGACGCGATTGTTGCGCAGATGGAAGGGCATTGACGATTGTCGATTGCCGATTGTCGATTGCCGATATTAGAAACTCGAAATTGGAAATTCGAAACTAGGAAAGGATGCCGCTCCGACTCATGGGAGCCGGGCTTTGAATTTCGAGTTTCGGGTTTCGAGTGTTGGCAATCGGCAATCGACAACCGTCAATCGACAATTGAGACTGGGGACACATCTGATGACCGACAACGAAATCCTGCAAATCTTCCGCGAGCACTCGGCTCTCCTCGAGGGCCACTTCATTCTCTCGTCAGGGCTGCACAGCGACCGCTACATTCAATGCGCGCTGGTGTTGCAATACCCGGAAGTTGCCGGGAAACTTTGCTCTGAGCTCGCGGCGAAGTTACGGGGCCTAGGCGCAAGCGTGGTGGCGGCGCCGGCGCTGGGCGGAATCCTGGTGGCGCATGAGGTCGGCCGGGCGCTGGGCATCCGCGCACTGTTTACCGAGCGGCAGGACGGCGTGATGACGCTGCGGCGCGGATTCAGCCTGCATCCCGGCGAGCCCACACTCGTGGTGGAAGACGTTTTGACAACCGGCCTTTCGACGCGCGAAACCATGAAATGTGTCGAGGAAGCGGGAGGGAAGGTGGTGGGCGCCGGAGCGCTGATTGACCGCAGCGGCGGCGCGGCGGAGCTGGGCGTCCCGAAGGCGGCTCTGCTGACCTTGACGATTCGGAACTATAACCCCGCCGAATGTCCTCTCTGCCAATCCGGCATTCCTGCGGTCAAGCCTGGAAGCCGCACGAAGCGCCCCGCATAGGTGACACGCCATCGCGGAAGACATGGTAGTGGGTCAGCTTGCCGTAGCGGCGCTCTCCGAGCGCCGGAGCTCCTCGAGAATTCAAGACCGGCGGTCAGAGACCGCCGCTACAAGAATCAAACTCACTCACTATCGAAGACATGTTTTGCTGGATTTCAGGGCCTGAGTGGGAGTATCATGCCAGCGTTTTGTGAAGCCCAAGTAGTAGAAGGCTGACTGCTGAGAGCTGCTGGCTGAGGGCTGAAAGCTGCTAGTATTAACGGTGCAATGCGGTTGTTGCCGCTACAAAACCATCAGGGAGGGATATTCATGGTAGATGGATTAATCAGTCGGAGGAAATTTCTGGGCGCCGCCGCGGCGACTGCCACCGGCGCCATGATCCTGAAACCCGGGGCGGTGCGAGGTTCGGAGGCAAACTCCGCCCTGCGCCTGGGCATTTTGGGGTGTGGAGGACGCGGGACGGCCGTAGGAACAGGGTTTATTGACAACACCAACACGCGTGTGGTGGCGCTGGCGGATCTGTTTGCCGATCAACTGGCGGCGGGCCGCAAACACTTCGATGAGCACCAGCAGGAGAAGGGCTACGCGGCCATTGACCCGTCGCAACTCTTCCAGGGCCCCAACGCCTACAAGGAGATTGCGGCGTCGAAGGAAGTGGACTTCATTCTCATCACCACTCCTCCCTACTTCCATCCCCATCACCTGGAAACCGTGGTGGCGGCAGGAAAGCACGTGTATTGCGAGAAACCCGTGGCCGTCGACGTGCCCGGGGCCAAGCACGTCGTGCACATCGGCGAAACGGCCAAAGGAAAACTGAGCTTGGAAGTGGGTTTTCAGATTCGCAAGGCGCCCCCCCACGTCGAGTTGGTGAAGCGCATTCAAGGAGGCGCGTTGGGCAAGATCGGTTGCGGCCTGGCCTACTACTACTGCGGCCACATCGATCGTCCGGAGTGGCCAGACGCTTCTCCGGAAGAGAAAAAGCTTCGCAACTGGGTCTGGTACAAGTCACTTTCCGGCGACATCATCGTCGAGCAGAACATTCACGTTATCGACATGGTGAATTGGACTCTTCAGGGCCATCCCCTGACTGCGGTGGGCGGGGGCAGCCGCAAGTTGCGCACGGACGCGGGGGACTGCTGGGACAATTTCAATCTTGTCTTCACCTATCCGGGCCATGTGCAGGTCAGTTTTGGATCCACGCAGTTTGACAACCCCACCTTCGATGCCTCAACCCAGTTCTACGGCGAAAAGGGCAGTTCTGAGGCACACTACGACCACCGCGTCAGCATCGCAGGAGTCGAGCCCTGGGATGCGGGACTTGGTCCAGCTCAAGGCGGCAGCCAGTTCTCGGTGGCGGGGACGTTCAAAGGCTCGCTCGACGAGGCCGAGTCGGAAAAGCAGAAGGCGTTTGTGGAGAGCATCACCAGCGGCGAATTCCACAATCAGGCAGCACAGGGTGCGGAGTCCGCGCTGAGCGCCATGCTGGGACGCACGGCCGCATATACGGGCAAGTTGCTCACCTGGGATGAATTGATGAAATCCGACGAGGTATTCGATCCCCATATCGATATTTCCAAGTTCTCGTCAACCTAAATCGCACAGGCGCGAAGGGGATGAAGGGAGAGGTTGAAATGGACAATGAAAGTTCACGACGAGATTTCTTGAAGGCTACGATAGCCGTTGGCGCGGTGGCGCTCGGCAGCGACGCGGGCGCTTCTTCAGCGTCTCCAATGCCGGAGGGGGGGCATATCAAGAAGGCCCTCCAGATCAGCATGCTGCCCAAAGAACTGAGCTACGCCGACCGAATGAAACTGGTGCGGACAGTGGGCTTTGAAGCCATCGAAGGCCAGACCGTCACCGACCAGCACGAAGCCGAGGAAATCAAGAAGGCGGCCGACGACGCCAAGGTCAGAATCCATTCCGTGATGAACATGGCGCATTGGGAGAATCCGCTTTCCTCGAGCGATCCTGCGGTGGTGGAGAAGAGCCTCGAGGGAATGCGAACTTCGCTCCACAACGCCAAGCTCTGGGGGGCAGAGACAGTCTTGTTGGTGCCAGCCGTCGTTGACCCGCAGGTGACCTACCGCGAGGCGTGGACGCGCTCCCAGAAGCAAATTCGAAAGTTGATACCCCTGGCTGAGGAGCTGAAGGTCATCATCGCCATCGAGGAAGTCTGGAACAAATTCCTCCTCAGCCCGCTCGAGATGCCAAAGTATGTGGATGAGTTCCAGAGCCCTTGGGTGAAGTCGTATTTCGACGTGGGCAACGTGGTGCTTTACGGTTATCCGCAGGATTGGATTCACAATCTGGGCAAGCGAATCGCTAAAGTCCACATCAAAGACTTCAAGCGACTCGAGGATGGCTACCGCTGGGTCAACCTGGGGGACGGCGATATCGACTGGGCCGCGGTCCGCAAGGCTTTCGCGGACGTTGGCTACACGGGCTACGCCACGACCGAACTCGAAGGCGGAGACGAAGCTTACTTGCGCGATGTGGGCAAGCGAGTAGACCGGCTGGTGCTGGGGATGTAGCGGCCCGAGTCCGGACCTCATCGAGCTTGATTCGAAGGTTTCTCCGAAACCTATCCGTCCCTCATGCTAGCGTTCCGGCTTGAAAACGGCGACGCCGAGGGGCGGCAAGCTCACCTGGATATGGCAAGGTTGATGCTGCCAGGGCATTGCGGTCGCCTGTCGGCCGGGAGAGTTGGTGATGCCGCTGCCGCCATATTTCGCCTCGTCTGTATTGAGGACTTCGCGATAGAAACACGGTTCCGGCACGCCGATGTGGTAGTGCTCGCGAGGGACGGGAGTGAAGTTGCACACCACGACCAGATGGTTGTTCGGGTCGCGCGCGCGCCGCAGAAAACAGATCACCGAGTTGTCCGTATCGTGGAAATCGATCCACTCGAATCCCTGCCACTCAAAATCGACTTCATAAAGTGAGGGCTCGGCCCGGCAAAGGCGGTTCAGATCCGCCACCAGTTGCTTCACTTGGCGGTGGGGTTCGAAGTCCAGCAGGTTCCAGTCCAGGGAATGCTTCGCATTCCACTCGTTCCACTGGCCGAACTCCCCGCCCATGAAGAGCATTTTCTTGCCGGGATGAGTGAATTGGAAGGCATAAAGCAAGCGCAAGTTCGCAAACTGCCGCCAAACGTCCCCGGTCATTTTCGCAAGCAGCGCGCGCTTCCCATGCACCACTTCATCATGGGAAAGCACCAGCACGAAATTCTCAGTGAAGGCATAAAGGAGCGAAAAGGTCAGGAGGTGGTGGTGGTACTTGCGGTGGATGGGGTCCTCTGAGAAATAAAGAAGTATGTCGTGCATCCAGCCCATATTCCACTTCAGGCTGAATCCCAGCCCGCCCAAGTGGACGGGGCGTGAAACCGCCGGCCAGGCGGTGGACTCCTCCGCGATCGTGAGCACGCCAGGGCGGTCCTGGTGGGAGAGTTCGTTGAACCGTTTGATGAAATCGATCGCCTCCAGGTTCTCATTGCCGCCGTACCGGTGCGGAATCCATTGTCCGGGCTGGCGCGAATAATCCAGGTAGAGCATGGACGCCACGGCGTCGACGCGCAAACCGTCGGCATGGTATTTTTCCAGCCAGAAGAGCGCGCTGCTGGAGAGAAAGTTGCGAACTTCCGCTCGCCCGTAATTGAAAATCCGCGTGCCCCAGTCCGGATGCTCGCGCAAGCGCGGGTCTTCATGTTCGTAAAGGTGCGTGCCGTCAAAGAACGCCAAGCCGTGGGCGTCGGCAGGAAAATGCGCGGGCGCCCAATCCAGGATCACGCCGATCCCATGTTGGTGGCAGTAGTCAACGAAGTACATGAAGTCCTGCGGCGTGCCGTGGCGGCTGGTGGGCGCGAAGTACCCGACGGTCTGATAGCCCCAGGATTCATCCAAGGGGTGCTCCATCACAGGTAGCAGTTCGATGTGCGTGAAACCCATTTCGCAGACGTAGTCGACCAGTTGCTCGGCCAGTTCGCGGTAGCTCAGCAGGCGGTCGCCATCCCCGCGGCGCCAGGAACCGAGGTGCACTTCATAGATGGAGATCGGCGACTTGAGGGACTGACGTTGAGCGCGCGCTTCCATCCACTCCTGGTCGTGCCATTCGTAGCCATCGAGGTCACGTACGATCGAGGCGGTGTTTGGCCGGAGTTCGGCATAAAAGGCATAAGGGTCCGCCTTCAGGCCAAGATAATCGTTGTGTCCCTTAATCTCATACTTGTAATACTCACCCTCCACCAGCCCCGGAATGAACAGCTCCCAGACGCCGCTGCTTCCCCGCACGCGCATGGGATGGCGGCGGCCGTTCCAGTTATTGAAATTCCCCACCACGCTCGCCCTTTGAGCATTAGGAGCCCATACGGCGAAGGTCACGCCTCGAACTCCCTCAACCTCCGTCAGGTGAGCGCCGAGTTTTTCGTAGGACTTGACGTGCGTGCCTTCGCCCAAGAGGTAGAGATCGAGCTCAGAGAGGATGGGCGGGAACCTGTACGGATCTTCAAACTCAATCTCGTTATCCTTGCCATAACGGGCGCGTAGCCGATATCGAAAAACCTGCGCCTCGTTGGGGAATACGGCCTCGAAGTATCCGTCGGGATGGACGAGCTGCGACGGAAAAGCTTCCGAGTCGCGCAACACCCAAACTTGCTCGGCTCCCGGCAGGTAGGCGCGGACCGCGATGGCCGGCTTCTCTTCTAACTCCACAATGTGCGCGCCGAGAATGTGGAACGGGTCCGAATGCTCCGCGTTGAGAAGCGATTCGAGTTCCACAAGCGGCGCAGTTGTCGCAGCTAGCAAATCGTCTTGTTCCAGCATATATAGACTATTGTATATGAGAACTGCGGTGATTGCAGGTGTCGGGTGTTAACGCCGTGTATTGCACGTGCCGGGGGCCAAGTGTACACTATGGGCCGCTTCACTTGTACATTTTAGGAGGACCCATGGAATCACCAAAAGAAACCACCCCGCAAGGTTGGGTAATTCCGAGCGATGGCGCAAGCCCATCTTCCCCTTTCCGCAGCAGCGTAGCCGGCTGTTCTTCCGGCGCACGCGGCTATGTGTCCCGCCGCCAGTTCATCGGCGCCGCTCTGGTCGCGACCGCCGGCGCCATGGTCAGCCGCGCCGGCGGACCGCCACGCTGGCAGATTGGTTGTTACACCCGGCCGTGGGCGCAATATGATTATCGTGCGGCGTTCGATGGCATCGCGGCCGCGGGCTTCAAGTATGTGGGCCTGATGACGACCAACAGCAAGAGTAGCCTGATCATCTCTCTGTCCACGACGCCCGAGGAAGCCTCCGCCATCGGCGCCGAGGCGAAGCAGCGCGGGCTCAAGGTCATCTCGATGTGGGCTGACGAGTTCAGCACCGATAACACCGCCGGCCTTAAACACCTGATCGAGAATTCCGCCGCCTGCGGCTGTCCAAACCTGCTGCTCGGGGGCACGGAAGAGGAGCACGCCGATGCTTATTACAAGATCGTCGCCGAGTGTTGCGATTATGCCGCAGCCAAAGGCGTGGGCCTGAGCGTGAAACCGCACGGCGGCAGCAACCCCAACGGCGCGGAGTGCCGCAAGATTATCGACCGGATCGGCAATAAGAACTTCCGTCTCTGGTATGACCCCGGGAACATTTTCTACTACTCGGACGGTAAACTCGACCCCGTGGACGATGCCGCGAGTGTGGATGGCGTGGTGGCCGGCATGAGCGTAAAGGATTTCCGCGCGCCGAAAGAGGTCGAGATAACTCCGGGCACCGGCCAGGTGAACTTCGCCAAGGTGCTGTCCCGTTTGCAAAAAGGTGGCTTCACCCACGGCCCGCTGGTCGTTGAATGTCTCGACCACGGTGACTTGGCCCACGTCAACGCCGAGGCCGTGAAAGCCCGCCGATTTCTGGAAGCCCTGACCCGGCAGAAAGCGTAAGCGGGCAAAGAAGCTGCGAATTCACAACGGATTTTCTCCAGCACTACGGGAGCGTCTGCGCCCACCTCGAGGACAAGCTGGTGCTGGAACGGCTGGGACGGCTCTTCTGGTACACGGTTGAATTCGGTCTCATGCGGCGTGGAGGCAAAATCAAAGTCTACGGCAGTGGCGTCATCAGCTCGCACGGCGAGTGTACGAACGTGATTGAAGGAGGTTGCGAGGTGAGGCCCTTCGATCTGGAAACCGTTCTCGAGACTCCGGTCAAAGTAGACGAGCTGCAAAAGGTGCTGTTCGCCATCGAAAGCTTCGAGCAGTTCTACGAGGCGATGCAGGAAGCCGAAAGACGGGTCAAAGAAACCTCGCAAGTTTAGCCGGCGGCGGTTAGGGAGTACCCGGAGAAAACCATTCCAAGCGGGAAGGCAGGTCCGGTGTTTTTGGGATTGGTACCGCGCCTTCACCTCGCATATCGATCAAATTCAATTCCAGTTCGGGGAGGGACTCATCGGCCTCTTCGGGTGCCATGAGATCACGAGCTACCAGCGCGTCTGCGGTGGCCCGATACTTTTCTTGCTGTTCGTCCACGAAGGCGCGAAGGGCTGCATCAAACTGCGGGAGGGATGCAAACTCGATTGTCGTCTGAGGAGCGGTTTGCCACTTGAGCGCCCCAGGACTAACGCCCAACATCTCGGAGATCAGGCGGAGGCGTTCGCCCGGGCCCAGATACACACCCATCGACATGACGGAGTCGTCTCCCAGGAAGCGTGTGGACTCCTTGCGAGTGGCGTAGATGGGATCGACACCTCCCACCACCAGCGATGCTCCATCGCCCTTTTGTTTGGATAAGGCATACTGACCGATGGCGGGCCAGTCTTCACGCGGGAGCTCGAGGGAAACCGAGTAAGAACCGCCCCCGCCCACGCCAAAACCCTCTGAACCAGGAAGCACAACCCATACGTTGGCGCGCACATGGATGTTGGCGAGCAGGTCTGCGGCAAATCCAGGCGGCGGGTGCTGGGCCAATAGGGCCGCGCTCACGTACTGCAAGGCATAACCGTGCTCGGGAGGAGAATGATACAGCTCGAAGCTCAAGGTGCCGGACTCCTCAGCGGGCAGCCGAGCGAGAAGAACGGCGACGTCGTTCCCGAAATCCGGCGACAACCTGCGCAGAGTCTCGGCAGGAACGGCCACATTCGTCTGGATGAGTGCGTCGAGAACTGCCGCCATCGCGTCCCGTTCGTCCTTCTGCTCGGACGACAACTCGGGCTGGGGTGAAGAGCCGGGGGGTTGCTGAGAAAGTGGCTCCCAATCGTTTGCGAGAGTCAAAAGGTCGCCGGTCAGGTTTTGGTTGTGGCTAACGAGGGCATCGTGCGCTCCCCACGCTACCAGCCGCGGATCCCCGCTAAGCAACCAGCTCTCCATCGTGTCCTCCGGAGGCAACTCCTCCGATTCAGACAACGTCTGAGCCGGGCTGTAGGGGACGGCTGTGGCGGCCAAACAAGCCACGCAAAGCCACCGGCGGAGGAGAGTCATCGGCGCCCCTTCTTCAATCCGGCGGGACTGCACAATCCCTGGCAGCCGGACGACGGCAATCCTTGGTCTTAGACATGGATGCAGCTAACAAGGCAACTGATGCCTGGGCTGGAATTACGTTTGACTGTAGTCGCGTACGCTACTCATATCGCAGTGCAACCAGCGGATCCACCCTGGTGGCGCGGCGGGCCGGGACGTAACTCGCGAGCAGGGCAACCCCCGCCAGGATCAGCGAGACGGCGGCGTAAGTCACGATGTCGGTGGGACGGACGCCGTACAGCATGGACGACATCAAGCGTGTCAGACCCAGGGCTGCGGCCACTCCCGTCCCGATCCCGATCAATGACAACCGCAGTCCGTGCCCGACCACCATTCTCAGCACGTCCGCTCGTTCGGCGCCCAGCGCCATGCGGATGCCGATCTCGTGCGTGCGCTGCGTGGCCGTATACGAGATCACACCGTAAATCCCCACGGTGGCCAGCACCAAAGCCAAGCCCGCGAAGACACCGAGCAGCAGCATCGAGAAGCGCCGCCCCGCCACGGAGTCGGAAACGATCTTCTCCATCGTCTGGACGTCGAAGACGGATTGTTGGGCATCTCTCTCAGCGACGCGGCGGCGGACTGCACTGACCAGACTCAGCGGGTCCGCGGCCGTGCGGACCATCATAGTCATGCCCATCGAAGCGATCGGTATGATCTGATCCGGCAATTGCAGAAACGGCAGGTAAACCTGGTACTGGATCTTGGAGGCAGCGTCGGTGTCAAGTCCGAAGTGCTTGACGTGACCCACCACCCCCACGATCTGGAGCGGTGCGTCGAGACCCGGACCAAATCCCTCCGGCACAGCGATCCTGATACTCTGGCCGACCGGATCCTGATGGGGAAAGAGGCCCTTGGCCATCATTTCATCGATGACGATGACTGGGGCAGAGCCTTTGACGTCGGTATCGCTGATGAAGCGTCCACGCAGCAAAGGTATATCCATGGCGCGAAGATACCCCGGCGTGACATCGTAGTTCAGCGCCCACAGCATCTCGCTCTGTGAGCTGGGGCGAGGACGGCCCGAAACCCAAAACGGAAGCTCGGAGTCACTATAGGTCAGCGGAACATCGTCCACCATCCCTGCCGCCTCGACTCCGGGCAGCGCGTGAATGCTTTCGGTGAGTTCCCGGTAAGCGCTCCGAATTCGATCGGGTGCGGCGCGGTTGGCAGGGCTGAAGCCCACGGAAAAGGTGAGCATGTTTCGCGGATTGAAGCCCGGCCTCACGCGGCTGAGCCGCCACATGGTTTGCAACATCAGGCCGGCGCCCATCAACAGCACCAGTGACGCCGCTACCTCCGTGACCATCAGTATGGAACGGAGCCGGTGTTGCCCTCCCGTCGAGCCGCGACTGCCCTCCCGCAGCGTGGTGTGCAAGTCCAGCCGGGACATCTGAAGAGCCGGCGCCAGGGCGAAGATCACTCCCGTAACCGCTGACACCACCAACGTGAACGCGAGCACCCAGCCGTCCACGCCGATGTTCTCAGCGCGCGGCAACCCGCCGGGAATGGCGGCCACAACCGCTCGTGTTCCCCAGTGCGCGAGTAGTAATCCCAAGGCGCCGCCGGCGAGAGCCATCAGCACACCTTCGGTAAGAACCTGCCGCACCATGCGGCCCTGGCTCGCGCCCAGCGCGCCGCGGATGGCCATTTCCCTGCGGCGCGACGCGGAGCGGGCCAGTAGCAGATTGGCCACGTTGGCGCACGCGATGAGGAGCACAAACCCGACCGCGCCCAGCAGCACCATCAGGGCGGGCCGCACGTCCCCCACCATATCCTGCGCCAGCGGCCGCATGGTGACGCCGTGGTGCGCATTCGACTTGGGATAAGTCTGCGCAAGCTGTGCAGCCACGCTGTTCATGTCCGCCTGGGCCTGCTCCCTGCTGACCCCGGGCCTTAGGCGTCCCACAGCGCGCAGCCCGGGATGAGCCTCGCGTGAGTGCGCCAGCACGTCGTCCCATTGACCGATCAGCGTGAACACGTCAGCGGCACCAAAAAAGCGAAAATCAGCGGGGAACACCCCAATCACGGTGTAGGCCTGGCCGTTCAAGGTGATGAGCCTGCCGATTACGTCGAAACTGGCGCCAAAGCGGCGTGTCCACAATCCACCACTGATCATCGCGACGCGCGCCCCGCCGACGTGATCCTCCTGGGCCTCGAAATCACGCCCACGAAGCGGCTTGATTCCAAGCGTGGAAAAGAACTCGGCCGACACCATTCTGCCGCTGAGATGTTCCGGCATGCCGCTGCCCGTGAGGTCATAGTCGGCCCAGCGGTGTGCGGTGAGACTCTCAAAGGAGCGGTTCTCCTTCTGCCAATCCTGAAAGTTGGGGTAGGCAAGGGACATCATATCGAACTCCGGCGTCTTCTCGCCCAAGATCATCAGCCGGCCGGGATCGTGGTAGGGAAGCGGCTGTAGCAGTACTCCATTGATTACGCTAAAGATAGCTGTGTTAGCACCAATCCCGAGGGTCAGCGTCAGGACGGCCACGATCGTAAACCCGGCGTTGCTCGCCAGCATTCGGAGGCCGTAGCGAAGGTCTTGCCAGAGCGTTTGCATGGTATGGGCCCTCCAGTGTCCTTGCGGGGTTTCCCAATCGAGAAGTCCCCTATTGACCCAAACGAGAAAGGGCAGGCGGAGGTTCCATCATTTGTGCCCCACGGCTATACACACGTTCACACCTGATGGTCAACTGAAACCAAATTGCAGTACAATCCCTTCGCCATCGAATCTTCTCGAGGGAGGAGCGAAACAAAGATGTCCAAACGATTGGGAGTAGTTTCAGCACTGTTGGTCTGCATGGCGATTCTTTCAGCCCCGTCCTACATCGCCGCCCAAGCCAGAACGCGTCTGGCTATTGTGGGACTTGATCACGATCACGTTTGGGGGCTCCTCAAAATCATCGCGGATGAGCCAGACACCGAACTGGTGGCGATCGCCGACCCGCACCCCGAGCTGGTCGAAAAAGCAAAGGCCACCGTGCCTGCCGGTGTGAAGTTTTTCGCGGACTACCTCTCGATGCTCGATGAAGTCAGGCCCGAGGCGGTGATCGTCACCACGTCGAACAATCGCCACCTTGAAATCCTGAGGGCCTGCGCCAAGCGCAAGATCCACTTCTTTACCGAGAAGCCCATGGCTGCAAGCGGCGGCGAGGCGCGCGAAATGGAACGCCTGGCTCGCCAAGCGGGCATCAAGTTAATGGTGAACTATGGGAACGCCTGGCCGGAGGCGACCCAGGAAGCCCGCCGGCGCATTGAGGCCGGCGAGCTTGGTAACGTTGAGAAGATCATCGTCCAGTTCGGTCACGAAGGTCCGAAGGAGATCGGCACCTCGAAGTATTTTTCCGACTGGCTTTATGACCCCGTGAAAAATGGCGCGGGCGCGCTTATGGATTTCGGTTGCTACGGTGCAAACTGGGCGATGGCCGTGAAGGGGCGTCCCAAGCGCGTTTATGCAACGTCCCTCAAACTCAAAACCGAGCAGCACAACGCAGTGGAGGACGACGCCACGGTACTCCTCGAATACGCGGACGCCACGGCCGTTCTGATGCCCTCTTGGGATTGGTCCTACGGAATGGGGCAGGCGGAGATCTTTGGTCCCAAGGGCAGCTTCCTGGTGAGGGGCGACGGCCTGCTGTTCCAGCCGGCCAAGGAATCGACGAGCGTGCAGAACCCGGATGGCAAGCCGCTGGAAACCCAGCCGGCGCCTCCTGAAAAACGCAACGGCGTGGCCTATTACTTGTATTGCATCCGCAACAACAAACCCATTGAGGGTCCTGTCTCGGCAGCCCTCAACGTGGGCGTCAACGAGATCATTGACGCCGCAAAGGAGTCGATCCGCACCGGCCGGGCAGTGGCGATGCCGCTACCGTAGAGACGATCTTATGGCCGCACAAATCGATAATGCGAAATCGTAGTGGCGAGCGCGGGGAAGTCCCCTGACTCCCTTGGGCGCTCGGACCATACTACGGTGCCCCTGCAAAAGACCTCGGCAGGACGCACCCCGAAGATTTCTTTGGGTAGCACGAAACTCAGTTCGAGGGGAGTGTTTGGCTCTGCATATTCCTCTCCCCGAAACAGCACTCCTGAACGACTAATGTTCTCGGTGGTGCCCTTCCACCACTTGCTGTTCCCGTTCAGCCGATAACGGACTTGGACCTGGATTCCAAAGCGCTGAGCACGGTTCTTGGCAGTCAATTCGACCCTCCGTTCACCAACTTCTATCTGTATCCTTCGACCTTCGAAGGTCTTGCGGCAAAAAAAGCCGTCGCCGGTTTTCACACCGTCTACGCCTATAGATTTATGCTTTTTTTGGATTCGCACAATGGACCGGCGGTACTAATCCCTCTAGTACCAGCGGTGGGGAAGAGGAGTGTTCCAGGTTTTTGGAGAGCTAACGAAACGGTTACGCGACGATTCGGGAAAGCTCGTTCGGGCTTGTCTGGAGGTCGCCGGTCAGGTGATGATCGATAGAGAAGAGTACGAGCTCGAAACGGTTGGAGACCCCCAGCTTACTAAAAATGTTCATCAAATGATGCTTTACGACTTGCTCGCTGAGAGCTAGTTTCTTGGCAATATCTTTGTTGGTGTACCCGCCTTCGATCAGCGCAATGACTTCCGTCTCGCGCCGGGTCAGGCAGAACTTCGGCCGGCGGCTGCTAGCCTGTCGGTTAGGCTTCAACTCGAGAACGGCCTGCACCAGATCCGGAACACTTTCGCGGCAGAGCCAGTATTGGCCTGCCACCACGCGGCGGATAGCCTCGAAGAGCACGTCCGCAGCGGCATCTTTTAAGACGATGCCGCGTGCGCCGAGGTGAAGGGCCTCAATGATCTGCTCTCCATCCAGGGTGGCGGTTAATAGCAGCGTGTGGGTGGGAATCGCTAAGGTCTTGAGATGGCGCAGAACCTCGATCCCGGACAGGTGGGGCATTCTGATGTCCAGGAGAAGGACCGTCGGTTTGAGTTGGCTCGCCAGCGCGAGGGTTTGCTCGCCGTCCGCAGCTTCACCCAGCACGCGAAACCCGGGCTGTGCTTCGAGCACGACCCGCAAACCCTGGCGAAAGATGGGGTGGTCATCGGCGATGAGAATACCAATCTCTTCACGCAGATTGTTCATAAGCCACCGGCAGGAGCGAAATCTCCAGGCGCGCCCCGCACCCGGGAACCGATTCGATCACGAGTTCGGCGCCGATCGAGCCAATACGCTCCCTAATCACCCGCGGGCCCAAAGAGGCAGCCTCGAGTTCCGCAAGCGAGAGTCGGCCTGCAAAACCAAATCCGCAACCGTCATCCTCGACCACCAGCTTCCAAGTTCCGTTTTCCCGGCCGAAGCGCACCAGCGCCTTGCGCGCGCCGCTGTGTTTTCGAATATTGACCAGCGCCTCCTGCAGGATGCGAACCAATTCAGAGCAGACGCGAGGCGACAAAGAAACCTCGTCGCTGCCGGCAACGAAGCTGGCGGCAATAGGCTGCTCGCGGCGGAACTGATCGACCGTTTCAGCCATGCACTTCACGAGCCGGGAGGAATCCACTTCAATCGGCTTTAATAACTGCATTCTCTCGCGAAGGGCCAGGACCTCCTTGCGCAGAAGCTCCTGCAATCGGCCGATTTCTTTAAGCAGGCGCGACGGGTCGCCGGAGGCATGCCGTCGCACCACTTCGGTCTGCATTTCCAAGCTCACCAGCGCCTGAATTAAACCGTCGTGAAGTTCGTGCGCCAGGCGAGTCCGCTCGGCAGCCTGAGCCCGCGATCGCAGGCGACCCAGATGGTGCATATAATAAATCGCCGGGGCCACTTCACGAACCAGATCTTCCAGAAATCGAGCATCTCCCTTACGGAATGCTCCTCGAGTGGAGTTATATACCAAAAGGCGGCCGAACCACTTCTTCTGATATGCGAACGAGACTGCCAGGAGCGAGCTGAAGTCAACAAAAAGCGTGTGGCGCTCACCCACCACGCGCATATCCTGGTTCCTGCCAAAATCCTTCAGGGCGTCAATGCGCCCAATCGCCATAGGCGAGACACGGTGCGACCCAACGCGCCGCCGGGAGGCCACCACCCGAAGGCCCTCCAGGTCGCGAGGACGACGCTCTTGAACCGAGCGCCACACTGTTTCCGGCAGGGTGGCAAAATAGGCCCGCCGCTCGGCGTCAGAAAGCTTCGAGAACCGGACGAACCGTTCCTCATTCGCCTTGGGGCGTTTCGTTTCCCAAATAAAGGCCTCCTCCCCTGCCACCTTCCGTAGCACTAGTCTGACTTGGTCAGCGTCAAAGTAATCGCGCACAGAATGCAGCAAGCCTTCGATGCTTGCCCTGAGTCCGATTTCCGGCAGGGCATCTCCGATGAGCCCGCTGATAATGTGTGCGTTAGCCTGCCGTCGCTTGTCTTCCTCCGCCAGGTAGCCGAGTAAGTAGCCCGCCACAATCAGACTCGCGGATACAGCGATGAGGCCGCCCAGCGAACTGCCGGCCGCGAGCGAGGTGAAGACAAGCGATGACTCGACTGAGAAGATCGCGCAAGCGCACGCCGTCAGAACAGTTCCTCTCATGCCCCAGCCCTCGGCGGCGGCGAGGAGCGTCAAGAGATAAAGTATAAGTAATGGGCTGTGCGCTCCCCCTGTTGAGAGCGTAACCAGGCAAACCAACACTACCCCCGTGGCATGCACTCCCAAACGCCACGAGGATCCCCCCCGAACCCGCGTAGTGACCACATTCAATACGCCGTAAGCAGCGTAGGCGAACAGCAGTCCACGTGCTACGGTTCGGTGAGGTCCAAGAAACCCTGGATCGAGATAAGCGGCGCCGATGCACAACGTCGCCATTACCACACAGGCGATGGCCAGGAACCGTTCTCGTTGCGAAGCGTCACGAGTGAACTGTGCCCGCCAGTGGCTGCTGGACATTGCTAGACACCCGCTTACCGCAGGCCGAGTCCCACCGCTCGCAAAAGGCACGGGTAACGCTCGCAAGTTCGAAGACAATCACCCCTTGCTCATCGTCAATTGCGAAAGCAGTGAAGAGACAAATACCCCACTCGCCGACTACTCACCTGCTCCTTAATAACACGGTATTATGCCCTCGAAACTGCTCTGCGTCAAGAACCCTAACGGTGTGGTGCTGTCCTAATTTCGGGCGTAGCGCCGGCTTCCAGCCGGCAAAGAGCCGCCAAGATGGCGGCGCTACATTCAAACTAGGACAGCACCAACAGTGTGGGTAATAGTGTCCCTTGCGAGGTGCGACCACTTGGCCTAAGCCGGCGATATCCACCCCTTGGCCCCCCGGTTATCGGCGGCGAGAAAGTAGGGACGAGCCTCCACCCCGTGCTGGGCAAGGGTCTGCCGAAGGAGTTCACCGATGGTGGTATCATTGGCGCGCGTGAGCGCCAGGATGGAAGGTCCCGCGCCGCTCAAGCATATCCCTAGAATGTCAGGGCGCCTGATGCTTAGGACCTCATTTAAGCCGGGCATTATGGGGGCCCGGTAGGGTTGATGCCAGCGATCTGCAAAAAACTCGGCGCGGAGTTCCGTCTTGCCGGAAAAGAACTGCGCGGTGAGAATCGCGGCGCGCTGTAAGTTATGAATCGCGTCCGAGCGCGAGTACTGGTTGGGCAAGACTGCCCGAGCCGCTTTCGTCGCCAGGGCGTAGTTCGGCACAACCAGAACAAACTGAAGCTCCGAGGGGACGGGGCAGGAAGAGGCGACCACCCGCTCACCTTCGTTGACCGCCACCGTGAACCCACCGTGCCAGGCGGCCGCGACGTTGTCGGGATGCCCTTCGCGCAAGCTTGCGAGGGTCACCAGTTCCTCGTCAAAGAGTGGCCGGCCCACGAGCCAGTGGCAGGCCACCAAGGCGCCCACGATTGCCGCGGCGCTCGAACCGAGACCCACACCCACAGGAATCTGGTTCTGTATGTCGATGTCAAAGCCTCGTTTTTTGCCCCAACTTTCGAGAGTCTCGGTCATGACGCGGGCGACGAGGTTATTGGAGTCGTCCGCAACGCGCTCGGGGTTTACCCCGGTATAGTGAAGTGAGACGTTCCCGTCGTGGCGCGGGTTCACGTGCAGATCGAGATGAAGGCTCAAGGCCAGCGCGGCGCAGTCGAAAAGGCAGCCCAGGTTGGCGCAAGTTGCCGGGACTCGTACACGGAGTCGCTCGCCGGTCGTCCGCTCAACTAAGTCCTGGGTCATCATACTCTTTACAAAACCGAAGGATCGGGTACGCTCTCGCTTGCCATCAAGTCTTCCAATCTTTCCCGTGGCCGAATCAATTCTGCAGCACCGTCGCGGACCAGGACTTCGGCAGGTCGCGGGCGAGTGTTGTAGTTCGAGGAGAGCACGAAGCCGTAAGCTCCGGCGCCCAGGATGGCCAACAGTTCGCCGGGTTCGACCTCTGGCATCTCCCGATCCTGGGCGAAAAAATCGGCCGTCTCGCAGATGGGGCCGACAACATCGGCGGCCAACTTCGCCCGCGGATGGTCACGGACGGGGACAATCTCGTGATACGAACCGTAGAGCGCAGGACGCATCAGATCATTCATACCGGCGTCTACCACGATGAAGTTTTTCTGGCGGTTGCGCTTTACGTAAAGCACGCGGGTCAGCAAGATGCCGGCGTTGCCCACCAGGGCGCGACCCGGCTCGACGATGAGGCGGTGCGGGGCGCCGCGCAGGCGCTTCTCGAGACCGCGCCCCAGGGTGTCGAAATCCAGAGGTTGCTCATCCGCATAACGGATGCCATAACCGCCTCCCAGATCGAGGTACTCGATGCGCATTCCCTCGCCCTGGAGTTGACTTGCCAAGGCCAGGATTTCGTCCAAGGCCTCGAAGAAAGGCTCCACGGCAAGGATTTGTGATCCGATGTGGCAAGCCACGCCGCGAATTTCCAAATGGCTGGAGCCGGCGGCGCGGCGGTAAAGCTCCAGAGCTTCATCCTTGGGGACGCCAAACTTGTGAATAATCCGCCCGGTGGAAATATAAGGGTGGGTTTGGGCCTCCACCTCGGGGTTAACGCGGATGGCAATGCGTGCGGGCTTCCCCAGCGAGCGGGCCCGGCGGTCAATCAATTCGAGTTCGCCTGCCGACTCGACGTTGAACATCCCGATGCCTGCCCCAAGCCCCGCGTCAATTTCCGCCTCGGTCTTCCCCACCCCCGAAAAAACGATTCGGTCAGCAAGCGCCCCGGCACGTAAAGCACGCGCCAGTTCCCCGCCCGAAACAACGTCAAAACCCGCGCCCGCCTGGTGGAGCAGGTTCAGAATCCTCAGATTGGAATTCGCCTTTACGGAATAGCAGATGAGGTTGGGCAGCGGCGCCAGGCTTTGCTTCAGGCGTGAGAGATTGCCCAAGATGGCGGCTTGGCTGTAAACGTAGGAGGGCGTCCCAAAGCGCTCGGCAAGCGATTCGAGCGAAATGTCTTCACAAAGTAGTTGCCCGGAGTGGTAGCAAAAGACGTCCATAGTTTGCAGTTGTCTGTCTCAGTGCTCGGCTGCTGTAGCGCGAGCGCTCAGTGATCCCACTACTTGACCCGGATCAACACAATCGTCTGATCGTCGCGCGGTGGGCGGCCCTGCTCATACTCCCGCACTTCATCGAAGAGAATGCCGATGATTTCCTGAGGGGACCGGTGGGAATTCCGGCGCAGCACGTTCTCCAGGCGGCGCGGCCCGAACTCTTCGTGCTTGCTGTTGTCCGCTTCCACGATGCCGTCCGAAAACATCGCCAGAAGATCGCCTGACTCCAGGTTCACCACTACGTCCTGGTACTCGGCGTGTTCCAGCAGGCCCAAGGGGATTCCTTCCGCGCGAATGGTGCGGGTTTGACCGTTTCTCACCAACAGGGGCAAAGGCATTCCGGCATTGGCGAGGCGCAGTGTCTTGGCGCGCGGCTCCCAGATGGCGTAGGTCAAGGTAATGAAGTGACCTTCAATCTTGCGCTCGAGGAGAATCAGGTTGAGCCTCCGCATTAAATGTGGCGGGGAGAGCTTCTGGGGGGCCAGGCTGCGGAGGATGCCACTGGCCATGGCCCCGTACAAGGCCGCAGGAGCGCCCTTGCCGCTCACATCGCCCACCGCCAGCACATAGCGCTCCTTTCCATAAGTCAGGAAATCGTAGAGGTCGCCTCCCAATTCCCGCGCGGGTTGAAAACGCAACGCCACTTCCATTCCAGCAATATTGGGCGCCGTCCCCGGCATGAGATGCATCTGGATTTCCTGCGCTCGCTGCAGGTCGCGTTCCAGCCGCGCCTCGCTTCGCGCCACCCGTTCATAAAGCCGGGCATTTTCAATGGCAATGGCAATTTGGGGAGCGAGAGTCGAGAAGAGGCGCACGTGCTCTTCGCTGAAGTAGTTCAGTTGCGCGCTTTCGAAGTCCACCACGCCGATCACACGTCCACGGTAGATGAGTGGAGTCGCCATTTCAGAGCGCGTTTCAGGGTCGTTCACGATGTAACGGGGGTCTTTCGAGACCTCGGGGACTACCACAGTCTGACGGAGGTCGGCGGCGGCGCCGACAATTCCCTGGCCAAAATGGACAATACCCCTCTCCGGCTGATGCTCATCCTGTTTGAGAGAGATCACCGTATTGAACGTCCGGGATTGTTCATCGGCCAGCAGGATGCTGAAGCGATGATAACCGATCAAGCGTTTGGTCAACGTTCCGATCTTCCGCAACAGCTCGCTCGAGACGAGGACGGAACTCATTTCACGGCTTACCTCGTTGAGTAATTGGAGAGTTCGTGCTTGCCGCACGCTGCGGCGATAGAGCCGCGCATTCTCCAAGGCCATGGCCATGCGGCTGGCGAGGAGTTCCAGAAGGCTGACATGCGAATCGTTGAAGAAATTCGCCCAGGTCGATTCCAGATCGATTACGCCAATCAGACGGTTCTTGGTAATTAATGGGACGGCCAGCTCCGAGCGGATCCCAGGTAAGGACTGAATATAGCCGGTGTCTTTCTGCACATCGTTGACCAGGATCGCGCGACGGGTTTCGGCGGCCCGGCCCACGATCCCCTCGCCCACTTTGATTCGCAATCCCCGCACCCACTCCTCCGGGTGGCCGATGCTGAAGCGGATGTGCAAGTCATGGGTTTTTTCGTTGAGGAGCAGGATGGCGAAGACTTCGTAGTCGATGGCCCGTTTGACAATCCCGGCGATGCGCGCCATCAGCTCATCGAGGTCCAGAGTCGAATTGATCCGCTCGCTCACTTCCACCATCAAGGTGAGGAGTTCCGTCAGCTCGAGAGGCCGGGAAGCGAATTGGGTTGCGTCAACCATAATGACGAGACAGCAGGCGGTAGACCACTGGAAAGCCATTGTAGCATACGCCGTTCATGCGAGTGCTCTTCGCGGCTCTGCCGCCTGCTTTGCGGAAACGCTCCGAAGCTGTGAAAAAATCAACGTGCGATCACTTGCGGCTCCGCCGCCTGCTTTGCGGAAAGGCTCCGCCTTTCCGAACGCCTGCGTGCAAAGAAACCTCCTCTAAACTGGCTGGAAGGCTCAGCCTTCCAGCCGGTACGCAGCAGAATGAAAGGTACTGAATCGGCCGGAAAGGCGGAGCCTTTCCGCACAGCGGGGCGGCAAAGCCGCGAAGAGCACTGGCGCGAGCAGCTAAGTTGGACAGCATTGACGTCCTTTAGCCCACACCGAGCCAGCCGTGAGAACAGGCGGCAAACCCTTCACCAAAGCAGCCCCGGCAGGGGCGATATCTGGCGCTTCAACGGGACGCGGGCCGGGTGAGGGGGTGGCACCGGCGCACATGGCCCACGTATAATAGCGTGCGATGTTGATTCTGGCGTTGGATACCACAAGCGAAGTAGGAGGCGTGGGCATCTTTCGTGACTGTGAATGCTTGGCGCACGTCGCGAATAACGGCCCTGCCAACGGCTACTCCGTCACCCTGTTCTCGATGCTGGACCAGGCCATCGAAGAAGCCAAGGCGCGGCATGGCGTACCCGTGCGCGGGCTGGCGGAACTGGGGCTGATCGCCGTCGCCGCGGGGCCGGGATCGTTCACTGGGATCCGCGTGGGCCTGGCAGCCGCGCAGGGCTGGGCTAAGGCATTTGGCTTGCCAGTGCGTGGAGTTTCGGTGTTGGAAGCGCTGGTGGAGGCAGCTCGAGCACCGACGGAATGGGCCGCGGCCATCCTGGATGCGCGCCGGGGAGAATTTTATGTCGGGCTCTTCCGGCGCGTCGTAAGTGGAACCCGTGTGGCTGGCCCAGAGCAGCCACAAGCACCGCCGTTACATGAGGATCAGCCTTACTACGTGCCCGCCGGTGAAGGCTGGCTCTTGAGACCCGAGGAACTGGGCGCCCTCCTCGCTCGCCGCCTGCCCGATGGGGCAGAGACAACCTGCGTGATTCGAGAGCACGATCGGGCGGCATTGGCCCTTCGTGAAAACCTCTCCAGCTCATTCCAATGGCAGGCCATCACGGGCACGCTGGTCGAGCCTGTGGCGCGCCTCGGTTTGCGGGACTACGGAAACCCGCAGGCCGCCGGCAACCTTGATGCCTACTATATTCGGCGACCCGATGCGGCGTTGCCGGGAGACCTCAAGAATCGAAACTCGAAATTCGAAACTCGAAACTCGAAACTGGAAAATAGAGAATGGAAACTGGAAAATAGAAACTGGAAAATGGAAAACGGAGATTGATACCTCGAACCTCGAATGTAGAGTTCAGTTTTCGAATCTCGAATTTCGCTTTTCGATTTTCCAGTTTCCATTTTCGCTTTTCGAATTTCGCTTTTCGTTTTTCGTTTTTCCAGTTTCCATTTTCCAGTTTCGAATTTCGCTTTTCGATTTTCGCACTTCGAGCCAGCCATGCCAATTCGTGAAGCCAAGGCTGACGACCTGGACGCTATACTGAGCATCCAGAACCGGGCGCCCGAAGCCGCCCAATGGAGCCAGGCAGACTACGCGTACTTGCGCAGCGACCCGTTGGGATTAATTCTGGTCGTCGAACTCGACGGTTCGAGTCCATCGACACTTGCGGGATTTGCGGCGTTCCACCGCGTCCTGGACGAGGCCGAACTCAGAAACATGGCCATCGACCCCGCCCAGCAGCGTCGAGGCCTGGGACGGGAACTCCTTGCCGAAGGACTGCGGCGACTGCTCGAGCTCGGTGTGAAGCACCTTTTTCTGGAAGTGCGCGCTTCGAACTTCGCGGCGCAACGGCTCTACTCCTCCGCAGGATTTGTCATCCACTCCCGGCGGAAGGATTACTACAGCGATCCGCGGGAGGATGGGCTGGTGCTGTCGTGGAGCACTCCCCGCTGAATCGCGTGTTTCGCGAGAATATTTGAACCTCGATTTCCGGAGAACCATCCATGAGTTCCAAAGCCGCCCGTTCGGTTCTCGTCGTCTGTGTGTTTGGCATTTTTTTGCTTTTGGCAGCGGACACCAGCGCGCAATCTCCAAATTCCTGGCCGCCGCAATCGTCGCAGTACCGATTTCACATGATAGGAAATGCCCACATTGACGCCCCCTGGCTCTGGCCCTGGCCGGAAGCCATGTCCGTAGTGCACAGCACGTTTCGGTCGGCGCTCGACCGTATGAATGAATATCCGGACTTCGCTTTCACCGCCAGTTCCGCCCAATTCTATGAGTGGGTCGCTCGAACGGACCCGGCGATGCTGGAGGAGATTCGCAAGCGGGTAGCAGAAGGGCGATGGGATGTGGTGGGTGGCTGGTGGATCGAGCCGGATGTGAACATCCCGAGCGGAGAATCTCTAGTCCGCCAGGGGCTTTACGGCCAAAGGCTGCTCCAACAATTATTCGGTCGCATCGCCGGCCTGGGGTACAATCCCGACTCCTTTGGACATGCCGGAACACTGCCCCAGATTCTCAAGCTCGAGGGCATGCATGCGTACGTCTTCAAACGTCCGATGGCCCCCGAGAAGCAACTGCCAGGGGATCTATTTTGGTGGGAAGGCGCTGACGGAACACGGGTGCTCACTTATCGAATCCCGCTCGATTCCGGGTTTGAAGAATATTTGCCGTATTGGGTCCGCCAGTTCATCACCAAGTTGCAGGAACCCGCCAAGGATCTGATGGTCTTTTATGGCGCAGGCGACCACGGCGGGGGGCCTACGAGAAAACTCATTCAGTCCATCATGGATATGCAGAAGCAAGCCGGTGCGCCGCCGATTCTTTTCAGCACCCCGGACCGGTACTTTGACGAGGTCAGCAAGCTCAATAATCTTCCCGTCGTTGCGGATGATTTGCAGCATGAAGCCGTCGGCTGCTATACGGCAGTCTCCGAAATCAAGAAAGACAACCGGACTACTGAGGGGGCGCTCGCCACGGCAGAGAAGATGGCAGCCGTCGCTTCCGCCGTGGCGGGGTTTGACTACCCCAGGAGCGAGTTCACGGCAGCCTGGAAGAAAGTGCTGATGATGCAGTTCCACGACAGCATGGCGGGTACAGCGCTGCCGGATCACTACGTGGTGGCGAGGCATGCCTACGGATACGCGCAGGAAGTGGCGGATCAGGCCATTAATCTTGCTGCGCAGAAGATCGCCTGGCAGATCCCGGCCGTAGATCCGGATTCGGAGTACCTGCTGGTGTTCAACCCTCACGCTTGGGACGCCATCCTGAATGTCGAATACGATATGGGCTGGGATGACTGGACAGGGTCAGAGATTAAATCCCCCCTCGAAGATGAACGTGGCAACAGCGTACTTCACCAATGGGCGCAGGCTTCTACCGTTTACGAACGCCGGGGTAAGCTGGTCTTTAGCGCGCCGGTGCCGGCATTAGGCTACCGCCAATTTCGTTTGCGAAAAACTGTGACGGTTCCCCCGCCGGCGTCTGCCGTACAAGCCACGGAAAAAGCCATGGAGAATGAACATCTTCGTGTCACGTTCGACGACCAAGGGACTCTCTCGATCTTTGACAAAGATAGCGGCGCAGAAGTCTTCCGGGGCGGGACAGGCGGGGCTCGCGCCGTCGTGCTGGACGATCCGAGCGATACTTGGAGCCATGGTGTCCGCGCCTACACAAAGGAAGTGGGAGCGTTTGGCAACGCGCGTTTCCGCGTACTCGAGAACGGCCCGTTGCGTGCCACGGTGCGCGTGCGGACGAGTTACGGCGCCTCCTCGCTTCAGACTGACTGGATGCTCTACGCCGGCGCCCGGACGCTGGAAGCGCGCGTGACTCTTGATTGGCACGAGCACCTGAAGATTCTGAAGTTCTCCTTCCCGGTGGACGTGCAGAATCCCCGGCCGGCCTACGAAATCCCTTACGGCTACATTGTGCGAAAGGCAGAGGGAGATGAAGATCCGGGACAGCGGTGGATCGATCTTTCCGGCGAACGCGCGAGCAAGGAGTACGGGCTTGCGGTTATCAACGATGCCAAGTACGGGTACAGTGTGCAGGGCAATGACCTACGAGTCTCCATCGTGCGTGGAGCCGTCTACGCCCAACACGAGCCGGCCAAGCTGGAACCCGGCGGCGAATACCTCTGGCAGGACCAGGGCGAGCAAACCTTCCGCATGTTGTTGGCGCCCCACATAGGTGCATCGCAGGATGCCGGGGTGGTGCGAAGGGCGGAGGAGTTTACGGCTCCCGTGCCGGTTTTCTACCAAGGCATTCATCCGGGAACCCGGCCGCTTTCAGCTTCTTTTCTGTCCGTGAATGTGCCCAACGTGGTGGTGTCGGCGGTGAAAAGAGCTGAAGACGGCGATGACCTCATCGTTCGATGCTATGAAACGGCGGGACGGACGGCAAGGGCGACCTTGGACCTGGGACTTGTAAACCGGCGTTGGGAGGGAACCTTCCGGCCGTTGGAGATCAAAACGCTTCGTGTGCCGCAGACCGGAGGCGACATTCGGGAAGTGAATGTCCTGGAACAATGACCGGCATGTTATTATCGAACGTCATGGGGACGTCGTCATTATCTGTAAATCTCATTCGCACCGAGTTCGCATAGCTCTTGGGAATGCGGAGTGGATGAGCAAGAGTTCCCCAGCCCAAGTCGGGATAGCCCCAAAGATCATCCATACTGAACGCCACTTTTCCCCCCGCGCCCACACGGCAGTCTCTTCCTCGACGTACACGCCATAGCGATCGACGGAATCACTACCCGTCGCTTGTAAGCGTATTCCACGTCCCGGCTGATTCCGAAACCTTGCATCACCAGTTCCCCCGGCACACTGGCGTCCGGCCACGCGGACGGGACCGAGCCGTTCAGCCAGAATTCGTTCGGAGGAGAGAGGCTGAACTTCCAGGCGCCGTCCAAGCTCAGCACAGGCTTCGACACTCCCTGCACTTGAACGGGAACCGGGACAAGCTGCGGCCGGCGCCACTCCGCAGCGGCCAAGGCAGGCCAATAGAAAATCGCGCAGACGAGAAAGAGCTTCAATTTTGAATTGCGGCTCTGCCGCGCTGTGGACCGCGTCATATCCACCTCGAAGGGGCCTTCACGCCCCGGGATTACGCCCAAGTGATTTCGTACAGCGTCCTTGCCTGATACCATCCGAAGGAGAGAGCATTGTAGTTTCAACCCTCCTCCACCGCAAAGCCTTCAGCCTTTACTTCCGCCTTTGCGAGCAACCCGCGTCCCAGGCCCCCGATGGTGCGCTGTCCGGCCGGGCGGAGAGACACCCGGCCCAAGCTCAGACCGGCGCTTCTCTCCAAGAGCCGGTCTGCGTGGACGGGTTGCCAAGGGAAGCTCTCCCCGTTGGACGGATCGGGGCGCCTTGGAGGCTCGCTTCTTTCCACAGCCGCTTTTCTGCCCGGCGCCGCACAATTGGTCCACCCGTCGGCAAGGTTTTCTTGGTCGCTTACCAGGCAGGCGCGGGGGCCCTTGAGCTCCTTGCGGGCGTGCCTTCGGGGGCCTGAATCTTTCTAACTCCCAAATCACGATTCTCACCATAGTGAGCAGGGCAGAGACGATTATAAATAACTCAACAATCCATCGATGCAGCTGATCGAAACTCATGCGGCCCTTCCACACGTGAGCCGCACGAAAATCTGACCTTGCGATTATTCGCCCAGTTGCGTTATGCTTTCGCCCGCCTGGTCTACAGTCGTCAGGATCAGAGTCCGGGGCCCACGCCTCGGAATCGCGAGCCCGTTGGCCGGGGATCCTTTCCAGAGGCGAACCCGGCCTCGGGCTAGCGCTAATGTGGCGACCTCCTCAAATGCGCCCGTACTCCTATAGCCTCAGCAGCACAGTACCGTCGCTGGCGTCTCAATAGCTCAAACCCGTACTTTCGTACGCTTGTCACCATCCACGCGCTCGCGTTATGCTCTTATCCGCCGGGGCCCGCGCCTCGGAATCGCGAGCCCGTTGGCCGGGGATCCTTTCCAGAGGCGAACCCGGCCTCGGGCCGGCGTCATCGCGGCGCCTTACTCTAATTCCTCACCTTTCCAACCCGCGAACAACCTCCTATGCCGCGCAGTACGTTACCACCCGCACCGACAGAGTACGAACTCTGGGACCATCATACATCACGGTCGGGAGTGAACTCGGGTAGCCGTTTGGGTGGGGTTTGCCAATCTGCGCGGACACTTCCCGCAATCGCGGTTTGTACGAGCGAAGAGAACCTCTCATCAGCCAGTGTACTATCATCCGCCATGTGAATTGTCAAGCGCACTTAGGTACCGCTGATACCCGATCCGAATCAATCACCTAAGTACTTGCAGTAGCAGTACTTAATAGCAAAACTTGTACCACCCTTGAGGTACCTCGTGGATTTGCGTCAAACTCCGCCACTGCACCGAGGAGCCCACCAGTTCGTTCGCCTGCAGCCATTCGTCCACCACCAGGCCGAACTTCGCCGTCTTCAGCAGCGACGCCGAATCCCGTATTGCCAGAGGTTGTTGCAGGCTGACATCTTTCCGCAGAAGCTATCGCGACGGGCGCTCACCAGCATTTTGCCCACCTCATCCGGAAAGGCATGGATGAGGACAGGCACTTGCAGCCCGACATGCGGATGGAGTTGGCCACGCCGCGCTCGTCGCCGAAATTGGGAAGGCTGACCACGATGCCGTCAATCTGTAGACCATCTACACCATGTCACACTCGTCTTCTCAGCTACTTAATGAGTCTTAATGGTCCCCCCTTGACTTCCCTCTTTAATGACGTATCATAAAGGACGTTATGATACGTCATTTGCAACCACCACAGCTCCACGAAGTCAAGGCAGCGGGCCGATCACGGTTTTACGTAATTGAGTCGCTAATTACAGACGCAGGTTACACTGTTCGCGTGCTCCGCAACGATGACCAGAAGGTCATCTGGACTTGTGCGGTCACATTTGAGACCGCTTTCGACGTGGAACATTACCATGCGAACGTAATCCAGGAGATGATCTCCGTGGCGAAATCCGACCTCGACAACGAACACATCAAATGACCACAAACATCGTCCCGATTCCACCCCAGGACCTCAGCCGCGCCGGACTCGAAAAGGTTCCCGCGATCGTCACCCGCGCCGGCGAGAACGCCACTTGGCGCTTCGTTGAGTTTTTCACGGCGAACATCCGCAACCGCAACACGCGTGCCGCGTACGCTCAGGCCGTTGCGCAGTTCGTTCGCTGGTGCGAGGCGCACGGCATCCGGGAACTCGAGAGGATCAAGCCCGTGGTGATCGCGGCCTATATCGAGAAGCACCCAGGGGCGCCGCCGACCGTGAAGCAGCACCTGGCGGCGATTCGGATGCTCTTTGATTGGCTCGTGACCGGCCAGATCGTACCCGTGAACCCCGCAAGCTCGGTTCGCGGTCCCAAGCATGTCGTGAACCGCGGGAAGACTCCCGTCCTCAAAGCGGACCAGGCTCGCGCCCTTCTGGACTCCATTGAGACCGACACCATTGTCGGCCTGCGGGACCGCGCCCTCATTGGACTCATGGTCTACACCTTCGCCCGCGTGAGCGCCGCCGCGCACATGCGCGTGGGGGACTACTACCAGAACGGCAAGCGCTGGTGGTTCCGGTTGCATGAAAAAGGAGGCAAGCGCCACGAAGTGCCAGCGCACCACAACGCTGAGGCATACATGGACGCCTACCTTGCGGCGGCCGGCATCGGCGACGACAAGAAGGGTCCCCTCTTCCGCAGCGTAGACAAGCACCGCAAGCTGACGGTCAACCCCATGACTAGGACCGACGTGCTCCGCATGATCAAACGCCGGGCCCTGGCCGCAGGTCTCCCGTCTTCCACCTGTTGCCACACCTTCCGGGCCACCGGCATCACCGCTTACCTGGAAAACGGTGGTGCTATTGAGAACGCCCAAGCGATCGCAGCCCACGAGTCCCCGCGCACCACGAAGCTCTACGACCGCACGAGCGACGAGATCACGCTTAACGAAGTGGAAAGGATAGCGATTTGAGTTAGCGGATTAGCTTAAGGCGTTTGAGATCATCCTCAGTCCAGCGCGCCTGGGACTCAATGATACTCTTCAACGTCTTGCGCGTGAACGTCGTGCTGCCGCCGTGAAACACCAAGGTGACTCTGCGCCCCTCTGGATGGTAATAAATCTGGTGGGAGCCGCTGGCGCGATCGAATGCGAACCCGTCGCGGACCAGGGCAGAAACAATTTCTCGCGAAGTGACATCCCGAAGCCGTCTGTAGTCGATGCCCACGGATCAGACCGTGACCGCCACACGAGGTTCGACGGTGACCTCCACCTGATCAACCGGCTCTTCGGGAAGGGGATCGCCGTGCTCAAGCATACTCTCAACCACCATATGCACGACCTCGTTGATATGCTTGAGCGCCTCGCCCTCGGTGGCACCCCACGTTGACGCTCCTTGGCCCTCAAGCGCCGGGCAATAGGCGTGCCAGCCGGACGGATTCCCATCGAAATCCTCGTCAGGCTCCACTACTACTTTGAAGCTGTAGGTCCTCATTTCGTTCCTAGTGTAAGCGACGGACGCCGATTCGTCAAATTCAAAAGCTGACCAACGGACATTTGAGGACACCCTCAGGGCGGGTTATCAATTGCAAGCAAAAATATTTCTGGTGATTCTTACTCCCGGAAGTCTTGGATGCTCAAAGAGTTCCGGCGGTCGCAGAGCGCCACCATAGCGAACTGGCCTACTGCCCAGACTTCATTTCTCTTGACAAACGCAAAAAGATAGGCTAGAGTAGTAAGTGGTGAGTGTCAGGTGTCAGGTGTCAGGTGTCAGGTGTCAGGTGTCAGGTGTCAGGGGTCAGGGGTCAGGGGTCAGGGGTCAGGGGTCGGGGATCAGGACGGAATGTTCATTGCCGCAGCGGAAGAAAACACGTAATAACTTTAATTGAAGGAACAAACCGGGAATGTCTATGAAAACAAAGGACAGAGTCAAAAAGTCGAGGAGTCCCGAAGTCGAGGGCCGAATGTGAGAGCAAAATGGACCGGCAGCCTGAGGGCCTGTTTGTTAACTCCTCGACTCTCGACTCCTCGACTACTCGACTCTCAAAATGAAGGAACAAACCGGGAATGTCTATGAAAACAAAAGGGGCTGGTCAAAAAGCCTAGGTTCGAATGTGACAGCGAGAGCGATCGGCAGCCCGGGGCGCGTTCGTTAACTCCTCGACTTTCGACTCCTCGACTACTCGACTCTCAAAATGAAGGAACAAACCGGGAATGTCTATGAAAACAAAGGGGTGGGTCAAAAAGTCGAGGTTCGAATGTGACAGCGAGATCGATCGGCAACCCGAGGCGTGTTTGTTAACTCCTCGACTACTCGACTCCTCGACTACTCGACTCTCAAAATGAAAAAACAAACCGGGAATGTCTATGAAAACAAAGCGGTGGGTCAAGACGTCGAGAAACGAATGTGAGCGCCAAGGCGGCCACCAGGCTGGGGGGTATTCGTTAACTCCTCGGCTCTCGACTCCTCGACTACTCGACTCTCAAAGTGAAGGAACAAACCGGGAATGTCTATGAAAACAAAGCGGCGGGCCAAAAACTCAAGGAGCCGAGGAGTCAAGAGGTCGAGAGTCGAATGTGAGAGTAACGTCGACCGGCAGCCTGGGGCGCGTTCGTTAACTCCTCGACTCTCGACTCCTCGACCACCCGACTCTCAAAGTGAAGGAACAAACCGGGAATGTCTTTGAAAACAAAGGGCAGGGTCAAAAAGTCCAGGAGTCGAGAAGTCAAAAAGTCGAAGCGCAGGTTTCAGGTGTCAGGATTCACCAGTCAGACTGAAGGCCGTGCCGTTCATCGACTGCCTTCTGCTTACTGCCGACTGCCTACTGAAAGCAGGCGTCAGGTGTCATGATCCACGAGTCAGAATGAAGGCGATCTGCCCTCCGCTGGCTGCCTTCTGCTTACTGCCGACTGCCTACTGATGTCTCACCCGTCCAGCGACGGCTGGTCAAGTAGCACAGGCACTCTTGCCTGTGCCCAAGGCTGATACATTGCTCCATCAAGACACAGGCAAGCGTGCCTGTGCCACTTCACCAGCCACAGAAGGCTACCCTTTCCCCTGGGAGAGCGTGGTTTCCATGGCTTCAACGCCGTCCAGAAATGGCAGTTCTCTCTCCCGGAAACTATGTCATGACTAGATATGTTATACTTACGGATATTGTAAGTTATTATTATGTGTTATAGAAACAGCGATTCTTGCCATTTCTAAGACCGCCTCCCCAGGGAGAGGCTGACCGGCGGAGAAGGCAGGTGAGGGATTGCCCAGCCCTACGGCAGTATTGCAAGCAAGGGTTTTTCTGGTATGCTTGCTGCCCGAAATGAGAGAGCTCTTGATTGCTATTCATCTGAAGCGAGGTGGTACGTCATGTCAACAAATATATCGCGACGAAGTTTTATGGTAGGCGCGGCCACAGCGGCCGCAGCCCTGCGCGTGATGGGAGCCAACGACCGTGTGCGGCTGGGCATTATTGGTTCAGGAGACCGCGGCACCTACCTGATGAAGCGAGCCAACGAGGTCGGTAATTTCGATTGGGTCGCCGTCTCGGACATCTGGGATGTGCGGCGCGACCACGGAGAAGAAGTCGCCGGCAGGAAGGTGGATAAGTATGCCGACTACCATCGGCTGCTCGAGCGCCAGGATATTGACGGCGTCATCGTGGCGACCTTCGACCACATGCACGCGCAGATCACCGTCGATGCCTGCCATGCCGGCAAGGACGTGTACGTGGAAAAGCCCATGACATCGCTGCCGGAGCAGGGGCCGCCCATGGTGAAAGCTGTGCGGGAGACCAACCGCATCGTGCAGGTGGGCACGCAACAACGAAGCACGCCGCACTTCCTCGAGGCGAAGCAGAAATTCTTCGATAGTGGCGTGATCGGAAAAGTGAACATGGTGCGCACCATCTGGAATGCCAACGGAGGTTACCTGACCCCCGTGCCCAAGGGAATGGAGGAGAAACCCGCCGGACTCGATTGGGACGCTTGCCTGGCCTGGCTGCCCAAGATTCCCTGGGATGCGAAGCGTTACTTCAACCGCTTCGCTTACTGGGACTTTTCAACGGGGGGCCAGACGGGCGGTCTGTTCGTTCACATGGTGGATGTGGTGCATTGGTTCTTGAACATCCAGCGTCCATTGGCTGCGGTGGCGATGGGCGGTATTTACCTCTACGACGACGGGCGAGATACTGCGGACAACATCAACTTTGCCCTCGAGTACCCCGAGAAGCTGAACGTGACGTTCGAAGCCACTCTGACGGACATGATTCCGGCGGGCGCGGCGGACATCGTCTTTATGGGCACGGGCGGCAGGCTCAACATCTTCCGCTACGGCTACCATTTCATCCCCAGCAAAGCGAACGCCCAAGCCGGCGAATGCTCGAGCGCGTCCACGAACGACGATCACATGGGGAACTGGCTCGAGTGCATGCGCACCCGCCGGCAACCCAATGCCGACGTTGTGGCGGGACATTACAGCGCCGTGGCCTGCCATATCGGAAACATCGCTTACAAGCAGAAAAGCCAGGCTGCCTGGCAAAAGGAGTGGGAGGTATGAGTATACAAGCCGGAGTCAACATGGAGTTTATCCGTTCGCAGGACAAGTCATTTGCCGAGGGTGTGGAGCGCGCCGCGCGGCTCGGCTATACCTTCGTTGAGCCCATGGTGCACAATGGGCGCGAACTGCTCAGCGAAGCCGGCTACTTTCATTCCTTCTCTCTTGACGATGACCCGGGCGAAATGAAGGACATCCTCGAGCAATTCGAGGTCAGGGCTTCCGGCCTCAGCGCTCATTGCCCTCTCATGCGGCCGGAAATCAGCGTGCCGTACTTGCAGAAGGCCATTCGCTTTGCAGTGGCCGTGGGCGCCCCGGTAGTGAATACCGACGAGGGTATCCGCCCCTCCTGGGTGAGCATGGACGATGCCTTTTGTGTGATGAAATACACGCTCAGCACGGTGCTCCGCACGGCGGAACGATACGGGATTTACCTCGGCATCGAGCCGCATCAGAGCATCTCGAAATCCACCCAAGGGCTGCTGCGAATCGCTACCCTGGTGGAGTCGCCCTACTTGCGCGTGAACTACGACACGGGGAACGCGTATCTGGCCGGCGAGGATCCGTACGAAGGACTGCGGGCAGTCAGCCACCTGCTCGTGCACGTCCACGCCAAGGATATCGCCCTCGCGCATTCGGAGGCAGAACGTGGGAAAGTGACCGGCACGCCGGTGGGATGCGCGTGCGGGGACGGCGTGATTGATTGGAAGAAAGTAGTCGGCATTCTGCGCGATTCAGGTTTCAGCGGCGTCCTATCCGTGGAGTGCGGCACGGAAGAACAGGCCCGCCGCAGCCTGGCGCACTTGAATGCCGTGCTGGGTGAGTAGTGGTTGGCCGGCTTGCATAACTTTTCTCCTTGCCTCTGCATCTCATGTTCTGCGATTTTAGAAGGCACGGGCAGGAAGGATGAAGGAATGGAATCTTGAGCGGGGAGGACACACAATTCTGGCTGGGGCTGACGAAGCTCGAGGGCTTGGGAGTGCGCGGCGCGCACCGCCTGGTGGAGCACTTCGGTTCGGCGCAGGGCGCCTACATGGCCTCGCTGACGGAGCTTGAAGGCTGCGGCATTCCGGCGCGCGTGGCGCAGGCGATTTTTGCTCAGGCGGGATTGAAGGAAGCCGTCCGGGACCTGGAAGCTTCGGCCAAAGCGGGTTGCAAAGTGGTGGCGTACTCGAGCGGCGATTATCCTCCACTGCTCAAACAAACGCCTGACCCTGCCTTGGTTCTCTACGTTCGGGGAGATGTCAAGGCACTATCGCAGCATGGGGTAGCCATCGTCGGCACACGGCGGCCTACGGCTTATGGCAGCCAGGTGGCGCAGCGGCTGGCGCGCGACCTGGCGCAAAGACAGTTGGTTATTGTGAGCGGGTTGGCGCGGGGGATCGACTCTGCGGCGCATCGCGGCGCCATGGAAGCAGGAGGAAAAACGGTGGCGGTTCTCGGGTCCGGGATTGACGTGATCTATCCCCGCGAAAACAAGCGGCTGGCCGATCAGGTTACCGAGTCGGGCGCCTTGATTTCGGAATTCCCGCCGGGAACTTCACCCTCGCCCGAGAATTTTCCCATTCGCAACCGCACCATCAGCGGGCTTTCGCTGGGCGTGGTGGTGGTGGAAGCGGCGGAATACAGCGGCTCGCTCATCACCGCGCGCCTGGCGGTCGAACAGAATCGCGAAGTCTTCGCGGTGCCGGGGAATATAACCTCGGCTCAAAGCTTCGGCCCCAATCATCTGATAAAGCAGGGCGCGAAACTCGTGGATGAATGGATGGACGTAATTGAAGAGTTCCCCGCGGAAATTCGCATGCAACTGCTTCCCCCGGCAGAAGCATCGGAAGAAGCTGCGGTTGGACCTCAGGCAGGGTCGCTTTTTGAACAGTCTCTCACGCCCGACCAAAAAGTGGTGTTCGAAGTGTTGCGAGCCGATGCGCCCCTGTTTGTGGACGCGATATTCACCTCCGTGCCGATTCCGCAGCCGCGAGTGATGACGGCGCTGCTGGAGCTCGAGATGGCGGGTGTGATCCGGCAGTTGCCGGGAAAGAATTTTATTCGTAAGCTGTAGGGGCCTCGCAGGCGTGGGATTTCTTCTCAGGACGGCCACAAGGGCCGCCCCTGCAAGTTAGGTGTGCTTTTTATGGGTAAATCGCTGGTCATTGTCGAATCGCCGGCCAAGGCAAGAACCATCAACAAATACCTTGGACCGAACTTCTTGGTGAAGGCCTCGATGGGGCACGTGCTGGACCTGCCCAAGCGAGACTTGGGCGTGGATCTCGACCACGATTTCAAACCAACCTACATTACGATTCCAGGCAGGAAAGCTCTGATCTCAGAGCTGAAGTCGGCGGCGGCAGAGTCTGATGCCGTCTACCTGGCAGCCGACCCCGATCGGGAAGGCGAAGCCATCTGCGCGCACTTGCGCGAGTTGCTGGACGGCAAGAAGCGAAAATTCTTTCGCGTGCTCTTCAACGAGATTACGCGCAACGCCATTCAGGATGCCTTCAAGACACCGGGCGAGATCGACTCGAGGCTTGTGGACGCGCAGCAGGCGCGGCGCATTTTGGACCGTCTGGTGGGCTACCAGGTCAGCCCGCTGCTCTGGGAGAAAGTGAAGCGGGGAATTTCCGCTGGGCGCGTGCAAACCGTGGCCCTGCGCCTGATCGTGGAGCGGGAGCGGGAAATTCAGGCATTCCAGAAGAAGGAATACTGGACTATCAGCGCCCGGCTCGAGGGCGAGAACCCTCCCCCGTTCGACGCGCGCCTGGCGAAGTTTCAGGGCAAGGACCTGGAGATTCCCGACCAGGCGACTGCGGACCGAATCGCCGCCGCGATTAAGGCTTCGAATCTGGTGGTGGAGTCAGTGGCCACCAAGGAAAAGCGAAGGTATCCGGTGCCGCCCTTCATCACCAGCAAGCTGCAGCAGGAAGCCGTCCGTAAACTCCGCTTTACTGCAAGAAAAACCATGACGCTCGCCCAACGCCTTTACGAGGGCTTGGATATAGGCGAAGAAGGCTCGGTGGGGCTTATCACCTACATGCGCACAGACTCCACGCGCGTGGCGGAGGTCGCCCTGAGCGCAGTGCGCGAGCACATCCTGAAGACGTTTGGCAAAGATTACCTTCCCCCTGAGCCCATACGCTACAAGAGCAAGAAAGACGCCCAGGATGCCCACGAAGCCATCCGGCCTACTGACGTGAGCCTTACGCCGGAGTCTATCCAGAGACACCTCAGCGCGGACGAGTTCAAATTGTATAAACTCATCTGGCAGCGTTTTGTGGCCTCGCAAATGAATCCCGCGGTCTTCGACCAGACGACCATCGACATCTCTGCCGGCGACTACTTGCTGCGCGCCACCGGCTCGGTGGAGAAATTTAATGGCTTCCGCGCCGTTTACGAGGAAGGCAAGGATGAGAAGGCGGAGATGGAGGAAGATGAGGAACTCAAGCTCCGCCTGCCGCAGGTCAAGCAGGGCGAAAAACTGAAGCTGCGAAGGATTCTGCCGGAGCAGCACTTCACCGAACCTCCGCCGCGATTCACTGAAGCTACGCTGGTGAAAGCGCTGGAGGAAAAAGGCATCGGAAGACCTTCCACCTACGCCACGATCCTGGTGATTATTCAAAACCGCGAGTACGTGGAGAAGCACCAGGGCCGCTTCTACCCCACCCAGCTCGGCATGCTGGTGAGCGATATGTTGGTGAAGAATTTTAGCGACATCTTCGAGGTGGCTTACACCGCCCGCATGGAAGAAGAGCTGGACGAAGTGGAGGAAGGGAAACTCACCTGGACGGAGGCTCTGGAAGAGTTCTACAAGAAGTTCAAGAAGGATTTGCGGGTGGCGGAACGGGAGATGGAGGACATTAAAGGTGAAGGCATCCCGACCGAAGTGAAATGCGAGAAGTGCGGCAAGCCCATGGTGATTCGGCTGGGACGCAACGGCCCCTTCCTGTCCTGCACCGGCTACCCCGATTGCGACGGAACCAGCGACCTGCCGCCCGATCTGGCGGCGAAATACAGCGTCGGCGGGCCACCCGCGCCGGAGCTCCCCGAGCAGAACTGCGAAAAATGCGGCAAGCCGATGGCCGTCAAGCGAGGCCGGTTCGGATTCTTCCTGGCGTGCACGGGTTATCCCGATTGCCGGAACACCAAGAAGATCGTGATGAAGGAAGGCGCGGCAACGGCCGTCAGCGACACGCTGCTCGAGGAGAAGTGTCCGGAGTGCGGCAATCAGCTTGCCCTCAAGCACGGCCGTTACGGGCAGTTCACCGCCTGCAGCAACTACCCGCAGTGCAAATACGTGAAACGGCAGACGCTCGGCATTCCCTGTCCTGAAAAGGGCTGCACGGGCGAACTGGTGGCTCGACGTACACGCAAAGGCAAGACCTTCTACGGTTGCAGCCGCTACCCGGAGTGCAAGTTCACCGCCTGGGACAAACCCGTCAACACACCCTGCCCCAATTGCGGCTATCCCCTCCTACTCGAGAAGTACAAGAAAGACGGGCCGCCCCTCCGCTACTGTCCGAACGAAAGCTGCAAGTACGAGCAGGCAGTGGAGTGAAGGGCAGTCGACAGTTGAGAGTCGACAGCTTGCAGCGCGGACCACCGCCTTTGAGGTCCGCGGCTCTAGCGGCGTTTGAACCCCCTCGGGTTTCATCCCGCACTGATATAATCACATGCAGCGAGGGCAATGGATGGGACCGGTTACAATTGCGGGCGGCGGGCTGGCGGGGAGTGAAGCAGCATGGCAACTCGCTGCGCGGGGCATTTCCGTTACGTTGTACGAGATGCGCCCGGCGCGGCCAACGCCCGCGCACAAAACGGACCACCTGGCAGAGCTGGTTTGCAGCAACTCGCTGAAGTCGAACACGCCGGGCGCCGCCTCCTGGCTTCTGAAGGAAGAGTTGCGCCGCTCTGGTTCATTCCTGATGAGCCTTGCGGATGAGTGCGCGGTTCCCGCGGGCGCAGCGCTGGCGGTGGACCGGGAGCGATTCTCGGAGTCCATCACGCGGGCCCTCGGCGAGCATCCGCTCATCACACTTCGGCGAGAGGAATTGAGGGAGATTCCATCTGAGGGTTTGGCCTTGATGGCCACGGGACCTCTCACCTCGGATGCCTTGGCGCGCTCACTTCAATCGCTCACAGGCGCGGAAAACTTGGCGTTCTACGATGCCATCAGTCCGATTGTGGATGCCGAAACGGTGGAGCACAATCGCCTCTTCCGGGCCTCCCGCTACGGGAAAGGCGGTAGTGAGGACTATCTGAACTGTCCGCTAAACGAAGCCGAATACCGCGCTTTCTACGAGGCGTTGCGGGGCGCGGAGACAGTGCAAGCCCATGAATTCGAGGACCTGAATTACTTCGAAGCCTGCCTGCCCATCGAAGAACTGGCGCGGCGAGGATACGACACGCTCCGCTTCGGCCCCATGAAGCCCGTCGGTCTGACCGATCCGCGAACCGGCAGGCGCCCCTTTGCCGTCGTGCAACTTCGCAGCGAAAACCTGCGCTTTTCCAGCTATAACCTGGTGGGCTTCCAGAACCACCTCAAGTTTCCCGAGCAGGCGCGCATCCTGCGCAAGATCCCAGGGCTCGAGCAGGCTGAGTTCCTGCGCTTCGGGCAGATTCATCGCAACACTTACCTCAATGCGCCAAGGCTGCTCGATGCCGGCCTTCGCCTGCGGGCCGCGCCCAACGTCTTTATCGCCGGGCAGCTTTGCGGTGTCGAGGGATATGTAGAGTGCATTGCCACCGGGTTCCTTGCGGGAGTGGCGATGGCTCAGCAACTGGCCGCTGGCAGCTTCGCGCAGCCTCCCCGCGCGACGGCGCTGGGGTCGTTGATCAACTATGTCTCGCATGCCGACCCCGGCAACTACCAGCCTGCCAACATTTCTTTCGATTTGCTGCCGCCCATGGAGGACTTGCCGACGGCAATCGCGCGCGACCGGCGCGCCCGGCGCGCGAAACAGTGTGAACGGGCGCTGGCCGAGCTGCAAGAGTGGCTTCACGAGCTGTGCCCCCAAGGTACGACCCTTGACCAGCCGCGGGTGCAACTCACGCAAACGGAACAACGCTGTTGTCCCAGGCCAAGCCAGGAATCTCACTCTGCTCCGCCGCGGACTGACTTCGAGCGAGATTCATCGCTTGGCTCGGAATGACGGCGGGTAACCAGGTATGGATGATCTCATCGAGCGGTACGTGAACTACCTTCGGTACGAGCGCAACGCCTCCCCGCACACGGTGCGCAACTACCGGAGCGATCTTCTCCAATTCCGGGACTACCTAGCGGAGGGTCGACCCACTTCGAGTGTCGATCTCAAAACGGTGGATGCCTTGCGCATTCGCGGCTTCCTCGGGATCCTCTTTGAAAAGCAGGAAAAGAAATCCTCCATAGCCCGGAAGCTCTCGGCGGTGCGGGCATTCTTTAAGTTCCTGCGGCGTGAGGGAGTGTTGGCGGAGAATCCCTCCTCCATCGTCTCGACGCCCAAGCAGGACAAGACTCTTCCCAGAATCATGACCGAGGAAGAGATGAACACCTTTCTCGATCGGGTGGCTGAAGCTGCAAAAACTGGAGACCTTGCGATGCGGCGCGACCGAGCCCTGCTTGAACTGCTCTACGCTTCAGGGCTGCGCGTGAGCGAATTGGTGGGATTGGACCTGCGCAGCGTGAACTTCGGAGACGGCATGGTGCTGGTCCGCGGCAAGGGAAGGAAGGAAAGAATCGTGCCGTTCGGCTCGAAGGCCCGGCAGGCCATCGAGGATTACCTGCCCATCCGGCAGAGAGTTCTCCAGGAAAGGAAGAAATCCGCCCAGCAGGCGCTGTTCTTGAACGTGCGGGGTGAGCGGCTCACGACACGCTCTATAGACCGCCTGGTAAAGAAATACGTTCGGGACTACGGGCCCGCCGTCAGAGTCAGCCCGCATTCACTCCGCCACGCTTTCGCTTCTCACCTTCTCACGGAGGGGGCTGACTTGCGGGCAATCCAGGAGATGCTGGGACACACCAGCCTGGCCACTACGCAGAAGTATACACAGGTTTCCATCAAACAGTTAATCGATGTGTATGACAAGACACACCCTAAGGCATGATTCACACGAGGAACTTGGACCGAATGCTCTCCTGCACGGCGGGGCTGCGACGCATGAGCCATTCCCCAACCTCAGCAGAGGCTTCCAGGAGGGTGTTCAAAATGGGCCTACCAATCCGGACGCAGACCTCCACCGCCTTCACACCCAGCCAGACTGCCAAATGCTGAGCCGACCATGCCGGGGTTTGAAGGTTGAAGTTAAGGCGGTGGCGTGGCCCGTCCGTACGATACCTGATCAGAACTATGCTGGCATAAAGTGCCGCGGCTGCAACCGCAAGCCATGTCATCAAGTGACCCAGCAGCAAGCTCATATAGGTAACCATTTGTTTGCCCATTCCTTTCTCTCAGGCCGGTCTCACTTCACTTAGATTCAAGTCTTAGAGAAAGGGTTCATCAACTCATCAAACAATATTTGATTGGTGCCATCCTCTTATAGCCCGCAACCCACGATTTACTCTTCAGCTTTCATAAATCTACCAATGGCCTGCCGCGCGGCAGCCCTGCCTGTGCGGATACAGTCTGAAACTCCTATGCCCGAGTAGGCGTTCCCGGCAAGGTAAATGCCCGGGAGATCGCCAAGCTGGCTGTGGATTCTCGCAACTTTCTCGGCATGTCCAACCGGGTATTGCGCCATGGAGGCGGGCCAGCGGTGAATCCGGCAAAACAGCGGATCGAACGGGAAACTCAGGATTTCCTTCAATTCCCGCCGAACTAGAGAAACCACTTCTTCATCTGAAAGGTTCAGGGCTTCCGGGTCGCGCGAGCCCCCCAAGAAGCAGCGCAGCAGCGCCTTTCCTCCCGGAGCGCGATGGTTGAACTTGCGGTGCACGAAAGTGCAGGCCAGCATTCTGCGCTTCTCTTTGCGCGGAGCCAGGTACCCAAATCCGGGGGGCAAGCGGTCTCTTGTGCCCTCCGCGAAGCCCAGGGAGACGGTCATCGAGGAGCTGTAGGGGATCTCGCCGAGCAGGCGGCCCAACGTGGGGTGGAGAGGGGAAAGCAGCCGGCCGCATTCGTGGGTGGGCATCGCCAGGATGATTGCGTCCGCGTCGAACGCCGGGCCCCCCTCGCAGAAGATCTCATACCTCCGGCTGCGACGGTCCACCGTCCCGTCTGGTCCGCCGGACGCCGCTTCGATACGGGCAACCCGCCGGCCGAGATGCACTCGGCTCTTATCTAACTGCTCGGCCAGTTTTCCCGTGAGTTCCCCGAGTCCGTCCTTTAGTGTCATAAAAAGCGGCAAGGCACTGCGAGGCGCGGCGCCCGTGCCGGCGGAGTCAGGCTGCGGCGTTCGATTCGAATTGGTTCTGGCTTTGCGGCGCTGGCGCATCGCTTTTAGCGTGGCGCGAGTCAGGCTGCCGTGCTTCCGCTCCATCTCCCAGAAGCGCGGCAGCACCGAGCGCACGCTCAAGGCTCCTGAATCCCCGCCATAAACTCCGGCGAGCAGTGGGTCCGCGACGTTCTCGAGCATGGCATTTCCGAAGTGCCTGCGCACAAAACGGGCAACGGATTCGTCTGAGTCCCGATCCGGGCTCGGCCGGCCGGCAAACAACTCGGCGGCCATCGCCAGCTTGCTGCTGAGCGGCAGCAGGGAAGTAGTCACCATCGGCCATAGGCGGGTTGGGACCAAGAACATCAGTCCATCAGGCAGGGGGACAAGACGGCCTTGGTGAAGGATGTAGGTGCGCCGCTGACTGTCGTTCGAGCCGATCAGCGAATCGCCAAGCCCCAACTCGCGTGCCAGAGCAGCCGCCTCCGGCTTTTCGGCAAGGAAACTGTCCGGCCCGGCTTCGATGACGAAACCCTCGAGGTTTTCCGTGCGTATCACCCCGCCCAGACGGTCCCTACCTTCGATGAGAAACTCTTCAACCGGCGCGCCGGCTTGGCGCGCGCGGGCCAGAGTGTAAGCCGCAGCAAGGCCTGTGATGCCTCCGCCCAGTACAGCCACACGCTTCGGTTGCGGACTAGTCATGAGGGTGACGCTCCAACTGCCACTGCCCCACCCGCTCCCTGACGACTGCTGCCAGCGCCTGAATGAACAGAGGGCTGTCGTTCAACGACTCGGTGCGGTCTACGGTCACTCCCTTCGTCCTTCCGTATTCGCGGAACGCTACGTCGATATCGTAGAGGATCTCGACGTGATCGCAAACGAAACCTATGGGCGCCAAGAGCACGCGCCGCCGGCCCTGCGCTGCCGACAGGTCAAGGAGTGATTCCACTGTGGGGCCGATCCACGGCTCGATGGTCATTCCCTGACTCTGAAAAGCTAGGCCGTATTCTCTGAGGCCCGCCGCTTTGGCCACCAGCGCAGCCGTTTCCCCCACCTGCCGTTCGTAAGGGTCACCGTCCCGAATGGTTTTCTCGGGGACGCTGTGCGCCGTGAAAATTACCGGGACTGGGCCTCCGGTATCGGCTTTCGCGCAAGTCAGAGCCGTGGTCAGCTTGTCGCGAAACGCCTCGATCAACCCCGGATGATCGTGCCAGTTTTCGATGAAGTCCACATGCACATTAGGTGCGAGCTGCTCCGCATTTTCGAGCAAATGCCGCTTGTAAAGACCGATGCTGGTGCGGGAATTTTGGGGCGCAAGGCAAAGCGCGACGACACGCTGAATCCCATCGGCCTCGATCTGCCGGACCGCTTCGGCGATAAATGGCTTCCAGTTGCGCATCCCGAGATAGACAGGCCGGCCAAGCAGCGTCGCCAGGCCCTGCGCCTGTAAATTGGTCAAGCGTAGCAAGGGCGAGCCGCCGATCAGGCTGTAGCGTCGAACGATTTCGTTGACCGCGGCATCGGGCAACTTCCGTCCCTCACGCACGTTAAGCAGGAAGGCGGGGATATCCTCGAGCCGGTCCGGAGCGCCGTGCGCGAGCAGCAGCACGCCCCACCGCGCGCCATCACGGTTTGCAATTGCGTTTGCCATAATACAAATGATATCACGCCGTTGTTTGTAGCGCGGGCGGCCCGCCCGTTGTCTCGCGGGCGTCTCGTCCGCGGACTGTAGGGGCGGCCCTTGTGGCCGCCCTGCGAGCAGCCATAGGTGACCACAAGGGTTGCCCCGAACGTCGCGCGGCGTGTACACTCCTAATTCCCATTTGGCTGGGGGATGGAAATCCCAGCATTGGTTGGCTCCAGCCTTCGACCTGGGAATTTGTGATGAGGAGAATTGCGATGAAGGCGCTTTCGGCTAGTCAGCAATTACTTTGCGGTTTGCTGATCTGTGCCCCGATGTGGGCTGCGTCAGACACGGCAGGCTTTCGCCCGCCCGCGGTCCCGCTCGTGACGTGCAACCCTTATTTCAGCGTCTGGTCCTTTGCCGACCGGTTAACCTACGATGCGACGCGTCACTGGACCGGCACAAAGCAGGAGCTTCACAGCCTGGTGAGGGTGGACGGAAAGGCGTGGCGTATCATGGGCGACGCGTGGAGAGATATCCAACCCATGCCGCAGACCGGCCTTCAGGTGTTGCCGACGCGCACCGTCTACGATTTCGAGGCCGGCGGTATCCACATCACGCTCACCTTCGTTACCCCGCTGCTGCCCTCGGACCTAGACCTGGTGTCTTGGCCTGTCACCTACCTCCTTTGGAAAGTTCGATCGGTGGACGGCAAGGAGCACCAAGTCTCGATTGAATACGACAACACCGCTCAGCTCGTCGTGAATACCGAGGATGAACCTGTGGTCTGGCAGCAGGAGGTAGAGGGGGGCCTGAGTGTGCTGCGAATGGGAACACAGGCGCAGCCGGTACTTCAAAAGTCTGGCGATGACCTTCGCATTGACTGGGGCTATCTTTACGTCGCCGCGCCCGCTGCTCCATCCGCTCGCAGCGCGGTGGCAGACGTTGATAAAGTGATAGGGGCGTTCGCCGCGAAGGGGTCGCTGCCTGGCGCTGATACACGCATGCCCCGGCCGCCTCGCGATCACATGCCCGCTACGGCTGTAGTGTTTGACCTCGGCAAGGTTGCTGCCGAAGCTGTCGGGCGGCATCTATTCCTCGCTTACGATCAGACTTACGCCATCGAGTTTCTCCACCAGCCCCTGCGCCCCTATTGGCGCCTCAAGCGCAACACGATGAACGAGTTGCTGGAAGAGGCGGAGCGCAATTACGGATCTCTTGTGAAGCGTTGCGAGGCGTTTGATGCTGCACTGGTGAACGATCTCACTCGGGTGGGAGGTGAGAAGTACGCGCGACTTGCGGCCTTGGCTTACCGGCAGGCGATGGCGGCTCAGATATTGGCGGCGGGGCCGCATGGCGAGCCGATCTTTCTGCCTAAGGAGAATTTCAGTAACGGCTGCATCGGCACGGTGGACGTGATCTACCCGGCTTCTCCCATTCTGTTGCTCCTCAATCCGAGACTGCTTGAAGGCTCGCTCGAGCCGCTCTTTGGATATGCTGAGTCCGGTCGCTGGCCCTTCCCCTTTGCCCCGCATGACCTCGGCACTTATCCGCTTGCTAATGGCCAAGTCTACGGAAGCGAGACGTCCGATGTCGATCAGATGCCGGTCGAGGAATCCGGCAACATGCTCTTGATGGTCGCTGCCATTGCGAAGACTGGAGGCACGGTGAACTTTGCCGGCAAATACTGGACTTTGCTGACCAAGTGGGCAGAATATTTGAGAGAGAAGGGCCTTGACCCTGCCAACCAGCTTTGCACAGACGATTTCGCCGGGCATCTGGCTCACAATGCCAATCTTTCGCTGAAAGCGATTGAAGCGCTCGAGGCCTACGCCGAACTCGCGGACATGCTCGGAAAAAAGCAGGAGCACGATCTCTACCACAAGATGGCGCAGGAATTTGCCCAGCGATGGGTGAAGATGGCCGACGACGGAGACCATTACCGCCTGGCGTTCGACAAGCCGGGCACCTGGAGCCAGAAATACAACCTGGTCTGGGATAAAGTTCTCGGCTTTCACCTTTTCCCCGCCCAAGTCGCCCAAAAGGAGATTGCTTATTACGAGAATAAAGGTCGCTTCGGCTTTCCGCTGGACAATCGCCAGGATTACACCAAGCTCGATTGGGAATTCTGGTCGGCAACCCTGGCAGATTCAACCACCGATTGGGAGCGCCTCATTTCGCCCATTTACGACTGGGCAAACGAATCGCCCAGTCGCGTCCCGCTCACCGACTGGTACTGGACAACGGATGGCACGCAGGTAGGATTCCAGGCACGTTCTGTGGCCGGCGGCCTCTTTATCAAGATGCTCGCAGATGGCGAGACTTGGAAACGGTGGGCAAGCAGAGCGCGGAATTATAAATAGTAAATCAGTGAATGGTGAGTTGGAGAAGTGTTGCGTTCAGAAGTTGTGCGCGCACCACGGAGGGCAAACCCTGCCGCGCAAGCCACCATTCACTATTTACTATTCATAATTCTTCAGCTATCGGGGATAATGTGGCTATGGCAAAACAGAAGACGGAATACTCCTATCAGATCAATTTGATTCCCGATGAAGAAGGGGGCTACACGGTGGTTGTCCCTTTGCTTCCGGGCTGCGTCTCCTACGGGGGGACTATCGAGGAGGCGGCGGCAAACGCGCGAGAGGCCATCGAACTCCACCTGGAAAACCTCGCTGCCCACAATCAACCCATTCCGCTGGGGAACGAGTCCGTTCAAGTCTTCACGACCACCGTTCACGTGAGCCCGACTCATGTCTAAAGAGCTTCCCGCGTTGCGGCCCCGAGAGATTGTCCGCATTCTCGAGCGGGCAGGCTTCGTTCAATGGCGGCAAAAGGGCAGCCATCTTACCCTCTATAGGGCTACCGACCGCCGTGCGCTGACAGTCCCCATCCATTTTTCCAAGACAGTCCCGAAAGGCACTTTGCACGCGATCATCAGCCACGCAGGCTTGACCACAGAAGAATTCCTCAGCTTCCGCAATTGAGATGCCCGGCTGAAGCCGGCCTCTACGAAGAGCTTACGGGTTCGATGTTGGGAATCATCCAATGCACAAGCCCGATAGCGAGCGGGTGCATGATGCCGGCGATGAGGAAGAGGGGCACGTAAGTATGGAACCACTGAAGGGTGTAGCCTGCGACCAGCGCCAGGATCATGCCGCCCACGGCCCCGCCTGTTCCTCCCAGGCCTGTCACCGAGCCCACATCGCGCTTAGGGAACATATCGGAGGCAAGTGTGAAAATATTCGCCGACCATCCCTGGTGCGCGGCAAGGGAGAGAGAAATGAAGGCCAGCGCCCAGCGGATGTTGGGGGCGAAAACGGCCACGATGCCGGAGGGCATGCAAAACGCGCAGAGCGCCATGGCCATCTTGCGTGCCCGGCTCAGCGGCCAGCCGCGCTTGAGGAAGAATCCCGAGAGCCACCCACCCGCTACGCTCCCCACTCCCGAAACGAGAAATGGAATCCAGGCGTAACGGCCTATTTCCTCGAGTGTGAAGCCGCGCCCCTGCTTCAGGTAAGAAGGCAGCCAAAAGATGTAAAACCACCAGATGGGGTCGGTCATGAATTTCGCCAGGATGAAACCCCAGGCTTGGCGGTAAACGAGGATTCTCCGCCACGGAATTCGAGTGTCCGCCGTGCTTTCCGCCTGGCCTTCCCCGCTCTCGATGACTTCCAGTTCGGCTGGGGTAATCCAGGGATGCTGGCGCGGAAGGCGGTAAAGGAGCGCCCAGAAAAACAACCAGAGGAATCCCAGAGCCCCAGTCAGAATGAAGGCCTCCCGCCAGCCCCAGCGGAGCGTTACCCAGACGACGAGCGGGGGAGCAATAACAGCGCCCACCGTGGGCCCGGCATTGAAGAGGCCGGTGGCCAGCGCACGTTCCCTTTTCGGAAACCATTCGGCGACGGCCTTAATGGCGGCGGGAAAGTTGCCCGCTTCGCCGGCTCCCAGGAAGAAACGCGCTGTGCCGAAGGAGAGTGCGCCACGCGCCAGGGCATGGGCCATGGCCGCGATGGACCACCAGGTGATCGAGATCGCGTATCCCAGCTTGGTCCCCAACCAGTCCATCACGACGCCAGCCAACGTCAGCATGAGGGCATAGGCCAGTTGAAAGGCAAACACAATCCAGCCGTAATCACTCTCCGACCAGTGCAGGACGTTTTGCAGATGAGGCTTTAGAACCGAGATCGTCTGCCGGTCGACGTAGTTAATTGTGGAAGCAAGGAACAGCAGCGCACAGATGGTCCAGCGAAGGTGGGGAAGGCTGAAGGAGGGTTTCTGCATAGCGTCCAAAGCAGTGGCTAGTGGTTAGTGGCTGGTGGCTAGTTCTAAAGGGTAAAGGGCAGTGCTATTGTTCTGCCCTTCATACTTTATACTTTACCCTTTATACTTCCTGCTCTGCACTAGCCACTAACCACTGCCTTTCACCCAGGAGTGCCGGGGATCGTCCGCCCATGCGCCGTATCGGCGCTCTTCTCCAGCCAGCACCCAGGTGTAGTGAAGTTGGTAGCCCGGCGCCGCCACCACAGGATGGTAGCCTTTAGGCAGGAGAACGGTATCCCCATCCTCGACGACGAAGGCGGTTGAGAACCCCTCGGGCTCGTTAGCGGCTGTGTAGGTCCACATCAAGCCAAAGCCCTGGGCAGGCTGGGTACGGAAATAGTAAATCTCTTCGAGGACGGCCTCGTGCGGCGGGTTGGAGCGGTCGTGCTTGTGGGGCGGAAAGCTGGACCAATTGCCGGGCGGGTTGAGCGTCTCGCCCGCCAACAAGCGCTGCGCGGGAACGTTTTCGGCGAGCGCTGAGTAAACCGTGCGTTGCCAGTTGTCGCGGCCAACTTGCTTGGCGGTCACCGCCGCTCCTGCCAAAAGCGCAGGCGGGGCGCTGGCAGTTGAAGGCGCCGAGAAGATCCCAGCCTCGAAGCTGTCTGACGCTGCCGTAATCTCATAGGAAGACTGCGGCGGCACGTACACCATCACGGGTGGCCCGGAAAAGACATTGGCCCGCGCACCCACATTTGAGAAGACCAGCGTCTGCCCGTCGGGAGTGGCCACAGTGATGGTCGCAGTTCCCGAAAAGACATCCAGAACGTATTCTCGCTCCCGGGTTTCCGTCGAATGCTGCTCGCCCTTGAGCAAACGCAAGCGGGCAAAGTCGAGAAAACGCAGCGTGCCGGGCGGGACGATCTGTTGAAAGCCTGTTTGCGCTCTTGCCTTAATCAATCGTTCCATAGACACTCCCTATGCACAGCGGGCGGAACGCCCGCGCTACTTGCCTTCGGCGTACTGCGAGTAGGCCTCAGCCACCTTGGCGTCGGCGGCATCGCCGTCATGAATCAGCACGCGGTAGCGCAAAATCAGCGATTCCCCGACAGCAATAGTGACGCTTCCATCGCGCTTAGGGTCGTTATAGAAGTCGTGCTCGCCGAAAGGATTCACCGCGAACAAACCGTAGCCTCGGGCGTGCCAGTAAGTGGGGTGCTTGATGTTACCCGGATTATCGAAGATGGCAATTCCGACCCTTTCTCCTCCCACCACTCCCGAGTAATCAACCCAATCCGCTCGCTTGCCCCAGATATTCTTCTCACCCACAGCGCCGTTGGAGTTCAGCATCTTCACAGCCGGTTCCTGGAGGCTTCTGACCACCCGAATGGCGAAGGTTCCCTCCTTCGTATCGCCCATTTTCAGCGGTGTTCCATGATCTGCCGTCAGCGTAAAGGAGCAGTCGATGGTGCGGGTTTTCGCATCGCCACGAAAAGTGTATGCCTGCGTCTCGCTGCCCATTACCCGGCCATCCGGGCCCAGCAAGCTAAAAACCGCCCGAAGCGTGCCGGAGTCAGGCCCGCCTTTCGCTTCTTCGAGTTTGGTGAACACCGTGCGCCCCTTGGGAAGTTCCTCTGAGGACGTATAGGTCTTCCCGGCTACGTGCACAGGCGCTTTCTCTACATATTGCGCTTCGCCCCAGAAGTCAACTCCGTTGATGTCGCCGTGGGCAAAGAACATCGCGCGGTGATGCGGATGGTCCCTGCTCTCGCCAGGAATGCTCGTCACCATGGGGTACCCACGGGTGACGATGATACCCTCCGGCGAACGCAAAGGGTAGAGATAGGGCTTGGGCGTGTCTGGGCTGAAATAGTAACTCGTGAACGGCTTCCCTCCGATGCTCACGTCGATCTGGTCCCCATGCCGGACAAAGGCCACCGGCATGTCCCCCGCCATCAGGAACGAAGCTTGAATTAATATCAAGAGAATTAGGCGCAAGAGGATTCTCCTCCGGAAGAAATCTAGCAGACGCAGCTTTGTAAGAGCAACTCTTGTGGTTGCCTGCGGGCGGCCACGCGCCACCCGTTGTCGAGGCAACCCTGGTGGTTGCCCGCGGGCAGCCGCCAGGGCCGCCCCTACTTCGGAAATGTGAACTTGAGCTCGCGGCTCATTTCGAAGGCGGGCTTCTTGCGTTTTCGAATCAGGCCCATATTCTCCGATAGTGCCGTGACCAGCATCGGCAAGGCGATAGTGGAGTCGCAGTGGACGTCCACCATGCTGGCGTCGTGCGCGATTTTCCCCCAACTCTGGGCTTCTTGGAAGGTGCAGCCGGAAAGACCGCCCCAGTGGACAGAATCAGTAATGACCTGCACAGCATACTTGTGCCCGTTATGCGTTTGACGCATAAACGTGGCCGTCACCTCAGTCTGATTGACAAAATTCTTGGGTGTGCCCCCGCCAAAGTAGATGACCCCGCTGGCCGGGGAATCGGCCGCCAAGTGCGCCGTCTCGAGCACGTCGCCGATCACATCGAACGTGAACTGGTTCTGCCCCTGGAAACGGTTCTCCGCGATGCCGATGCCGATGGAGGAATCTCCAATGGCGGGGCAATATAACGGGACCCGGGCTTTCGCCGCCGCCGTGACAATGCCATCTTCCTTGGCTCTCCTCGCCAACTCACGCCCCAGCAGATACAGGAACTCCCGAGTGGTGTACGGCCTCGAGGAGTCGAGGGAAGCTGCGAACTTGCCGATCATCTCGTCCGCCTCCCGAAATTCTTCCTCGTCCGCGAGCGTATCGTAGATTCGGTCAATCAGGTTTTTTTGCAAGACGACATCGTCCACGGAAGGTGACGACTGGTAGTGGAACCGGCCGAGGGTTTCATGGATATCGTGGAAGAAGTTGGCGCCCGTCGAAACCAGGCAATCGATGAGGCGATTCTTGAGCATATAGACAACCAGGCGACGCATGCCGGCGGGGATCATCGCTCCGGACATCCCCATCATGATCATCACCCGGTCGCCCAGCATCTTCTTCCAGATCTGGTAAGCGGTGGCCAGCGCCCGTCCCTGGAAGGATATGCCTTGCATTTTTTCCAGAAGGGCCCCAACACTCTTGCGAGCGTCAATGGCCAGAGGACGGGTCGGTCTGGAAAGGATATCGTGTTTGCGCATGGTTGAAAGCCAGGACCTACTCGTCGATTCCCAGCAAGATGGCCGCGGCCAGCACTGTGGTCCAAAGGCCTCTTTTGTCGCCAATAGCCGATTGGGTGATATTCATCGTGCGGACAATCTTGTTGGAGATTCGATAAATCTCTTTCTTCTCGTCCCAGCTCCGGTCAGGATCAAACTCCACGCCGAGCGTGGTGGCGAGCATCTCGGCCGCCAGTTCCTCGGCATATTCGCCGGCCACTTCTTCTGTTTCGCCGAACGAATGGTGCTCCGAGAGGTAGCCGAAAGCATTCCGGTCGGAGGGAATTGCGACGCCCACCGAAGCGGCAATCAAGCGATGCGGTTCCCGGGTCGAATTCTCACTCATGACCACAAAAGTCACTTGCCCGGGCCGCAGTTCTTTCACGCCCTCCGTCCGGGAGACGAGCTTGCAGCGGGGTGGGA